>Ga0315552_1000369_pt1 | contig 27826 bp, 28 predicted proteins | sample SalMarSW160170MG_2_FD_203102 | JGI IMG/M metagenome (GOLD analysis project Ga0315552, IMG submission 203102) | Salt marsh sediment microbial communities from the Plum Island Ecosystem LTER, Massachusetts, United States - Salt Marsh Sediment SW1601-70 ...
CGTAACAGAAGCAGGCACTGAGACAACGGACGTAATCTTTGATAAAGCCGAAACAGGAGAGCTCACTATAACTGTTTCCCTGTGGAACATCGGCGAAGCCTTAGGCGTCCTCGACGAGAAACGCAGGAGAGGTTGGTTAACCGAAAAGGAGTTCAGAGTAGTCCTAAACAACTTTGCCGATGAGCTTGTGAAGCTTCTCCGCCTCAAAACTCTAGAGGTGATCCCGCTTCTCAACCCAATCCTCACCGACACATGGGAACTACTAATGAATCACCACATATACGAGGCTGATGCACTTCAAATCACGACTTGCATCCGCAACAAAAACGATGCCTTAATTAGTGGAGATAAAAAACTCGTCGAAACAAGCAGAAAAATAGGTTTGCAAGCCTTCCACATAACAAAAGACGAACAGAAACTAAAGCATATATTATAACACAAAAACCATAAATTAACAAGCCTTCTAACTCTCTCAATTCTTCTTCGAAATATTCAATTAACGCTTCCAACTAGTGTCGCCCGTGTTCTTTCTGGAAGGAGCGATGGGGTCAAAAGCTGGCATTTCAAACTGAGAGGTGGAGAGACGTTTGGCGCTGAATTTCTGGTTATCGCCAAGAAAAAAGGACTGCGAATCAGAGGCGCAACCCAACGCCACCTAAGAATAATCTGCGTATTAACTCACTTTTCATATCCGTTTATTAGTTCTGTGGGTTACGTAGTTTTGAAGAAAACCATTTGATTGTTCTTCTAAGCCCATCTTCAAATCTGACTTGCGGCTTCCATCCCACAAGTGCTTCTAATTTACTTGTATCTGGGCAGCGCCTTTTAGGATCATCCTTCGGCAACGGATGAAAAGTCAAAGAAGAACTACATTTGGTTAACTCTTTGATCTTTTTTGCCAGCTCCAAAATAGTCATTTCTTGTGAATTTCCAACATTCACAACTTCTCCTTTTGCCTTTTCACTAACTGTCAACAACATTAAACCAGTAACAGTATCGGTTATGTAGCAGAATGACCTGGTCTGTTTTCCATCACCATAAACCGTTATAGGCTTATCCGCTAAAGCCTGCGTGATAAAACGTGACATGGCTCTGCCGTAAAGTCCGTCTTCTCTTAAGCGTGGACCATACGAATTAAAAATTCGTGGGATCTTCACGTCCAATCCATATTGCTTATGATACGCAACAAGCAAAGCCTCAGCGAAACGTTTGCCTTCGTCATAGCATGATCTAGGCCCAATAGGGTTAACTTTTCCCCAGTAGCTCTCAGGCGTAGGCACGACCTCGGCGTCGCCGTAAACTTCCGAAGTGGAAGCAAACAAGAGAGTGGCATCATTCTTTCTGGCTAATTCTGCCATGTTAGCGCTGCCAAAGGCGCTAGTTTGTAAGGTTTCAATCGGGTGAACCTGATATTCCTCAGGCGATGCGTGCCCCGCCATGTGAAGAATAAAATCGAACTTTTCCGTGCTCTTGAAGGCGCAAACGTCACTTCTTGCAAGTTTAAATTTTGGGTTTTTTGTTAAATGATCAATGTTTTTTATTCTTCCCGTTGATAAATCATCTATTGCTGTGACTTCAGCGCCTGAACTGACTAGTACATCGCAGAGCCAGCTTCCAATGAATCCTGCGCCACCAGTAACCAGCGCGTTTTTTCCTGCGAAATTGTCTTCTTTTACACGATTTTTTATATTCTTAATGTCTTCCCGAATAATGTTATCCATCATTGTGCTTGTTTCCTGCAAAAATGTTGGTACGACAATTCTAACGCGTCCCAGTATCTTTCAGGGCTGCCTACATCCAAATGCGCATAACTCTTATCCAACTTAACTGCGTAAACGCTTAACCCCCAGTCAATAAGCTTCTGAATTGCATCTGTCAACTGGACTTCCCCCTTCCTCCCAAGCTGGGTCGCCTCTAACGCCTTAAAAATAACCGAGTGAAAAACATACATCGCCATGATCGCCAGATTAGTCGGCGGTTTCTCTGGTTTCTCGACCGCAGTCTTAACTTTGAAAATTCCAGTCTCCACCTCGTTCCCTTCAATAATTCCATACTGCCGAGGATTTTCAATCTCCAATACAATGAATGCTGCATCGGCCTTAAACCGTTCATACGCAGCCAGCAGCTTTTTTATGTAATCCATATTCTTCGATATTATGAAGCTGTCGCCAGCATGCACCAAGCAATGCTCGTTCTGCACAAACGGCTTAGCCATCAAAACCGCGTTGCCGAATCCTTTAGGCTCAGGCTGATTAACCCACATAATAGTTGAAGTCTCGAGTTTTTCGTAAAAATCCTCAAGATCCGTAGCTTGACCGTTCTTGCCCATAACTTCGAGAGTTCTAATGCAATTAGGATCCGGAGTGAAATGGTCTTCTATGCTTCGCTTTCCTCTGCCAACGATATAACAAAATTCTCGAAGTCCAGCGTCGTATACTTGTTCAAAAATCATCTGCACCACAGGCTTCACTAACATGTTCCCATTGGTATTCATAGAAAATATTGGAAGCATCTCCTTAGGCTGCTCCTTCGTCGCTGGGAATAAACGTGTTCCCAAACCCGCAGCAGGAATCACAACTTTACGAATCATTAAATCTCCTTTCCGCATCTTACTTTTCTAACATAATAAATATATATTTAATGTAAAGATTGAAACTGAATTAACACGTTGATTTGAGGAATTGGATAAATGAAAAAACAAAACATATCGGTTCTAGGTATAGGCTACGTAGGCTTATGTACCGCAGTCGGATTTGCAAGCAAAGGATACAATGTCATCGCATCAACTCATGATGCCGAAAAAGCCGCCAAAATAAACAAAGGCATTCCGCCATTCCATGAGCCAAGCCTTCAAAAACTGCTGGAAGAAACCGTTCAGAACGGGCACCTCACATGTCTAACTAATCAAACAGAAAAAGCCATGCTTGAAACAGACCTAACTTTTAACGCCGTGGGAACTCCAAGCAGACCCGACGGCAGCATAGACCTCCAATTCATAGAAACATCAACACGCGAAATAGGAAAGGCACTCAAACAAAAAAATACTTACCATGTGGTAATAATAAAAAGCACAGTCGTACCTGGAACCACACAAGGCACGGTCAAACCAATTCTTGAAAAAGAATCAAAGAAGAAGTGTGACTCGGACTTCGGTCTATGCATGAGTCCCGAATTCCTGCGCCAAGGCTCTGCATTCAAAGACACGATGCACACAGACCGCATAGTCATAGGTGAATATGACAAGAAATCTGGCGACTTTCTGGAAAACTTGTACAAAGACTTTTACGGCAAAAATGCACCCCCAATAATCAGAACTACCCTCTCAACAGCTGAGCTTATTAAGTACGCTAGCAACTCATTACTTGCCACTAAAATCAGTTTCATCAACACAATGGCTAACTTGTGCGAAAAAATTTCTGGTGCGGACGTGAAAATCGTGGCCAAAGCAATGGGACTAGACAAAAGAATTGGCCCTTTATTCCTAAATGCTGGTCTAGGCTACGGCGGCTCCTGTTTTCCGAAGGACGTAAAAGCCCTGATAGCATATTCAAAAAACCTCGGTTATCGTCTTGAGCTTTTGGAGGCTGTCGAAAGCGTAAATAAAACTCAGCCTCTAAAAGCGGTTCAATTCTGCAAAAAGTTACTTGGTAGCCTCAAAGGCAAGCGCATAGCCATTCTCGGTTTAGCGTTCAAAGCAGACACAGATGACATGAGAGAAGCACGGGCAATACCAATAGTTAATCAACTATTAGAAGAAGGTGCGAACGTAACCGCCTACGACCCAGTTGCAATGCCCAATGCAAAAGGTATTTTCAAAAACAAAATCCACTATGCCGCCTCAACAAATGAATGCCTCAAAAACGCAGACTGCTGCATACTAGTAACAGAATGGGACGAATTTAAGAAACTCAAGCCAGAAGACTTCACCAAGAACATGAAACAAGCCGTACTAATTGATGGCAGAAGAATCTACGACCCAGAAGAATTCAGTAAAAAAATGAAGTTTGCCGCTATCGGACTTGGACAATAGGGCACCAAAATTTTTCTGATTTTCCCTCCCTTTTTCGGATTTGTGCTTCTTCACTGGTTTTGATTGGTCACTGGCTTCGTGGAGGCAACGTATTTTTTGAACGTGAAAATCTCTTCAAAGGAGACTCCTAACCAAACAACACTTACGCATCCGAGGATTACAATTGGTAACACACCTACCAAATGGCTTATTACCGCCGTAGCTAACAGCAGATTTTCTGGTACGCCCAGCGCGAGGAAAATTACCGCCCAGAAGGCTTCGTAGGACCCTACGTAACCCGGCGTCGCGGGCAAGATGTGCGAGAGGGACATGAGTACCCCGCCGAGAAGCGCAGCTACAAACGGCATGGGATAGTTAAACGCCGTAAACGTCAAGTAGATGGCAGAGGTTTGGATCAGCCATAAAATCCACGTTAAAGAAATATTCGCAACAAACATCTTCGGGTTTTGGCTGAGTCCCTGTAATCCTTTGATTAGTGAACTCGCGAAATCTGCAATTCTATTAGTGTATTTTTTGACGAGGGGAATTTTAGAGGTGATTCGCGTCAGTAGCCTTATGATTAGGTCTTCTTTCTTTATGCCCACAATTATGACTGCAAGTATCACGGCTATGAGCACTGCTACGGCTGTGAAGATGTTTACGACTAGGCTGGATAGGTCTGCTTGGGCGGACACCAGAAACATGGTAACTACGCCTATGCTGAGCAGTCCTATCAGGTCTAATGTGCGTTCCACAACTATGGAGGAGAAGCTTGGACCGAACCCTGTTCCTTCTTTTTCGCCTAATATGTAGGCTCTGACGACTTCTCCAAGTCTGATGGGAATTAAAGTGTTGACCATGGAGCCGACGGCGGTGGACCAGAACGTGTTGCTGACGCGAACTGTTTTCTTGACGGGGTGAAGCAGGAGTTTCCAGCGGATCGCCCTCAAAATGTAGGCGGGTAGAATGGTTAAGGCGGCTGCGGCAAGCCAGAGAGGTGAGGCAGAGCCTATGGCTGCTCCGATTTTGTCTATTCCTGTCCACCAGATTAAGCCGACGAGCAGGAGGATGCCGATGGCAAGAGACGCGCCGATTCTGATCATGTTTTTGTTGGAACCCAAGAGCATCCACTTAAGTTTTGAATAAGATGATGAATAACTATTAAAAGTATCCAATTTTTAGAGCATTTTTGGCTACTGAAAAACTGATTTTCGAGGCACGAGGTTGACGGTTGTGTAAAGAACGAACTCTCGTCGTAACAACTCATTTTAAGAACATGGATTTCCGCTATTTATTCTAAAAGGAACGCTTTGTAAACTGCCTCATCAGTGGCATAGGTCGGTTCTGTATTTTCCGTAGAAGAGGTGATAGTGACTCTCGAATTAAGATTATCAGTTCATAAGACTTTTTTTGTTCCACGTAGCTCTTTCTAAAGGTGGAAAATATGGGCTTAAAGCACATGCTTAATGGCAAGTGGGTCACTCGTTTAGTAATGATAAGTTGGATTATATGCGCAGTTTTGATTCTTGTTATTTTTAAGAATATGGAACTAATCGTTCATGGGCAACTTTATTCCTATGGTCTAGTCTTTAGTTCTGATTGGGCCGATCCTTTTAGGATTTTTACATGGTTGCTTTTTCTTTGTTTAGGTCTACCTATGGCTTTAAGTGGTGTTGCTTTGGTTTCAAGTTTTTTCAAAATCGAGGAAGTTCCAAAAAAAGAGAAATTGGTTCCACAGAGACAAGAGCCACCACGAGGGGTCGTTAAAGTTGAGTCCCCTCAAATCGTTAAAAAGGTACTTGTGAAAGCTGAGAACGGCAATGGTAACGGTAACGTTAGTGGAATTTCTTGCCCTAATTGCAAAAGGGTCTTCGGCAGAGCGCTGGTTATGCTAGATTTTCGCGCTGGGAAGAACCGAATGGTCAGCGTTTGCCCCTACTGTAATACTGTCTTGGGATATGCGGGCGAAGAATGCGCCTCAGATGAAAGTTTTCATGTAACTACACCAGACGAAAAAATTATTCGGTAAAAAGTTTCTTAATCGGTTGCAGGGACTAGCGCTCTGATTACTGAGTTTCCTAATAGAATTAAATTCAATTTTGAGTGCTGCTATTTATCACTGTTTCATAATGTTTATTATAATCAAGAGAAGTAATACAATTCTGCTGTGCGGCTCTCGATCAGGTTGGTGTAGGAAGTTTCACTTGTTATCCTTTACCATCCTTTTCGAACAGATATTTTTGAGAACGCGTTTGACTCTTGACTTTAAAATTGGATATAACCAGAGCTGGAGTTTTTTTTGCTAATCTTTTTCTTTTAAAGCAGGTATAGGGAGTAGAACGGAGGATATAATAATAATGGCTGCGATAATCAGTATTGCGCTTATTCTAGAAAGGAGAAAGTATGGTTGAAGCCATCCCTGATCAGAAATTAAGCCGAAGTAGTACAAAGTGCCATTAACTATCCGGTCAATGTAATAAATTAGAATTAAGGCAATAGATAGTAAAATATCCACCAGCATAACAAAGCCAATTCGAACTTTAGACATCGTTTCTCTAAGCCGTTTTTCTTAAACCATTTAATAAATTTTTTTATGTTTTTTCGTGAGGTGGAGTAAACGCCGTTTTTTTGGTAATAGCATGTCTTCTGAAGCTGCCTTATTATCAACAGCCAATATCGAGGAGAATCGAAAGAAGAAAAATTGCAGTATGGATACCAATGAAGCTATTGGAGCAGCTGGATGAATTATCTGTTATAAAAGGAATTACTTCATGAAATGGAAGCCCTTATTCAAGACTTTGAGCGATTGTGAGATTTAGTTTAGCTCCTGAGTGCAAAAAAGCTATAACGCCAAATATATACAAAATAGAGCGCGGATAAACATGAGTCACACAGATGATTCGCTGGAAATGATCTTAGACAATATTTTAAGGGAATATGCAAGCAACGGCAAGAAATTAGCTGATCCCGAGTTGAATGAAGAAATAAGCGCGCTGATAAAATCAAAATTAGCGGATGTTCTTCTTGAAAGGCTGAAATCAACAGTCTCGGATAAATTAGAAGCGAGCAAGGAAATCGAAAACCAGTTTGAAGCTGCTGTTTACATAACGTGGAAAAAACCGTTTGATTTGTTAGATTTACTTTTGTATATTTGCCTTGAAGTTGCTAGCGAGTTTAATTCAGAACATAGAAGTGAAACCTTTTCAAAACCCAGTTACGTTCAGGCGGCTTTGGCGAGGCAGCAGGCAAATGCTTGTTTGGTTTTTAATGAAATAATTCATCTTCTTAAAAGTGGATTTCCCAGTGGAGCTCATTCGCATTGGCGAACGTTGCATGAAATAGCTTGTGTGTCTTACTTTATTTCTAAGCATGGAAAAGACATGGCGAAGAGGTTTCTTGATTATGAGGTAGTTGAGAGTTATTTTCAAGCGGAGGCGATTCTTGAGCACGAAAAGAAGATGGACTGTAAATTGCTGTCAGAAAAAGATTTCAATGCGGTGAAGGAAAAAGTTGATGAGATAAGGAAAACCTATGGTTCCGAATTTGTAAGAAAGGCTAGTTATCCGTACGGTTGGGTGCCCAGCGCTCTTCAAAAAACTTGATCGCTCGAAAAAATTGAGAAGTCGGTGAAACTCGATTTGCTTAGACCTTATTACAATTTGGCTAGTTACAACGTTTATGGGGGCCCAAAAGGACTTATTTTTAAGCTTGGAACCATGAATAGAGAGGCTCAACATGTCGTTGTTCCTGTTGGGCCCAGCAATTACGGATTGGCGGATCCAGGCAAAAGTACGGCTATTTCGTTGGGTCAAGTTACGGCTTGTCTTTTGCAAACTGAATCCAGCGTCAAGAGCTTAATAATTGTTGAAGCGTTGCGCAATTTGGTTGATGAAATTTGTGATGCTTTCTGTAGAATACAAGCAGAGTTTAGCAAAGATACAAAAGCCTAGTATCTTTATGTATTGAAAATGTTTTAAGACTTCGGTAATTCAGGCTCTGTCCGTTTGTAAACGAGTAGCTTGTCGTATTTCATCCTTGTGTGCATGCTCTTGGGGCGCGTCTTCTTAATTTTGAATTTCGTATTCTAAGCAATGGTCTTAAATCTTACTATTTAATATTTCATTAAGTTGGTTAAACCATAATGTCGAAAAATAACTATATCCTCAACAGGAAACTACTGCTAATTCTGTCGCTGTCGCTTATTGCCCTAATTGGCGTTTTCCAAATCGCGAGAGCCGCAGAAATCGGCGACAACGTGAAACTGTATCAAGGAGTAACCCTTGGCGCTTTGAGCTTCCCAAAGGACGAACAGGGGCACATAATCAAAGGCAGAAAAAGATACCCAACTGTTGGAAACAACGTGGTAATTTACTCAGGAGCGACTCTTCTGGGCGCTGACGCTGTGGTAGGGGATAACGTGATCATAGGAGGAAACGTCTGGATCACCAGCCCAGTTGCCTCAGGCACACAGATAACCATCGCCCGCCCAGAACTCAAATACGAAAAGAAGAGGCAACCGTGAAAACAGTTTACGCAATTCGCGTTCGTCTTAGCAAGTTTATGATAGAGAAAAGGGATTTACTGCATGATGTGGGAAATGGTCTGTAATGTTAACATTTACTTTAAGATAAAGGCTAGCCGCTCACTATGACTTTCTTTTAAGTCGCAAGAAAAGCTTGTCTTTGACAGTTCCAAGCAGGGACCAGATCCTGTGAAAGGCATATTTTGTCCTTTCTACCAACATGAATCTTTGAATACAACCAATTAATAGGATAAACAGAAAAATCCAGATGACGGAGTAGATTTCTCCGTAGGTATTGTGAAAACTCGTTCCAGCCTCATTTCCATAATTAAGCATAACAATGAGGATTGAGAATACTCTGAGAACGTTTACGAAAAAGGTGCCAAAAAGGCCTATTATGAAATAGGCCAGTTTGCGGAAGGCTGAAATGTCTGCTTTTTTGAAGAAAACAAGTATTACTACCACATAAAGTAACAAACTTTGAACGCCCGCACAAGCCCAAGCGATAGCCGCGCTTGCGGATTTTCCGCCCACAACGACTGTTAAAGATGGAAGAGCAGACCCAGCAGCGTATGTTGGAAAAGATAACCGTACTGTATATCCTAAAAGGTCAAAGAGGGCAGTGGTCACCGCTGCTGTGGGAAGAGCAAACGCTTGAAGGGGCTTAAAAACGCCGAATGGGTAGATAGTGTCAAACATGTATGCGACACCTATTCCTCCAAGAAGAGTCAAAGAAATTGAGAGGGCTTTTAGTCCCTTAGTTTTGTAAGCCAATATTACGGCGCTAATAAAAAACACTGCAAATACTATGTATTCGCATGATACAGGCCACTGGAGGTGTAAAAAGTCCCAAGGCTCATTTTGACCGCTAACGCTGTGAATTCCAAAAACATCATGCCCTATTCTTAGTATTGTCAGGTCTAATCCAAAAAAGTTGGTTGCCAAGACATAAATCGTTGGAATTAAAGCGCAAATGAGGGAAGCGAGTATGATGTAGCGATTTTTCGGTTTTTCATCAACAAGCTTTCTCCAATCCATTGCTGACTCAATCAACATAATCCACAGAAATACTAGTAAGAACATTCTACCTTTCCATGTTAATTCGAAAACAAAACTTTCATTAAAAAACGTATTAGACCAGCTTTCGAAGTTACTAGTTTCAAAATTATACCTGTAGTTGTAACCTTCGAGGTTATAATAATCTAAGAAAAACAACATCATTATCGGCAAAGCAATGCAGATGATTAATGCTATGTGAAACCAGTATTTTTTCAATTAACACCCAACTCTCTTCGATCTTCGTTTAATGTTTAAACATTTTATTAGGTTTTTGCAACAATAACCTTGCTGGCAATCTAGGCGAGAGCAGAGGTTTTGAATAAGCTTCCATTTCACTAAGAAGTTGAGTGCAAATTTGCAGGGCACTTTAATGTCTAAACCCTTCAGCCTCTTCAAGTTCTCTTCGCATTGGATTTTCTTGATAAAATTTTAATTTTTCTCTCTTTTACTCCCTTCTCTTACTCTCTATTAACCATTCAGACACAAGATATATAATACAAACGGAATGCTTAGCGTTTGCGTTTTTTGAAGTAATATGCCAACAGACCTAAATCTAAGAGAACCAGTACTAATGCGGCAACCGCAATTAATGTTGTTGTGAAAGGTTCTTCTACGCTGAAGTAGACTGTTTTGGAAGCTCTGTTTCCCGCTTCATCCCTCACAGTAACTGTTAGGTTATGTGTTCCTAAGTCCAACCCGCTCAAACTTAAATTGCGCACAGGCCAGATGCCTATTTTTCCATCGATGTCTAGCGTGTACCACAGTACCGAAGTTGGTTTGTCAACTGTAAAAGTCAAGGTGATATTTCCCAGATTGTACGTTTTGTTTTCTGGAGAGAAAATCGCAATTACTGGAGGGATAATGTCTAAGAGAGGCGAACAAAGATTCTCTTCAACGATTAGCTCATATGAAGTATAACCAGATACAATAGCATCAATATAGTAAGTTCTATTGTAACTGTTTTGAATAACTAATATTCCTGTTTCCGTTTCGGAAAATACTTTTCCTGAGACTATGCCAACCTCGCCATATTTGGCAAATTCCGGTAGAACAAGAAATTTGAAATCGCTTCCATCAACAACTGGTAATCCGCTTTCCACTGGTGTAACGTTCCATCGAACTCTCCACTCAAGATGACTAATAGTAAATAAATCAGTACCATTATCAGGCGTTCCGTTATATGCTATACCTCCTGAACCTCTAGCAACTTCAACCCACACTGAAGAGAACGCAGATTCACTCTTGACGTTTCTAGTTTTAGCAACTACTGAGACTAATATTATCAAGATGAGTGATAGTGCTAATATCGTTCTCTTCATAAACAACAAAAGAAACGATATATCAATCATACTTTTAGCTTTTGTTATCGACATTTATTTTTGTCTATAAATCAAATCTGAAAAGGTAAGCATTTAAGAGTGGCCATTCATGAATCGGGAATTTGCAGTTAGTTTGGACTTTTAGCAGAGGTTTTAAATAAGCTTCCATTTAACTACGAAAATGATGGCAACTTGCGTAAGAGAGTGTTAATGCCCAAAAGCGGTAGCTTCAAGGTTACTTCGATTAAGCAAAAACTATTTGAAAAACTTGAATCGAACATCGGGAACCCGTGGGGTGTCACGGTAACTAGAACTTGCGTTATTTTTGCCATGTTTGCTTTATTGCTGTCTTTGTTTGGATCAACAGGCGCTGACTCTTTTCCGCCAACGCCTTCTAAACATATCTTTGTTGATGAAACTTGCATTTCCGTATCCCTAACTATTCCTGCACGCATTGTTTTCATCAATGTTACTGAATACGATGCAAAGCAGATTGTGAAAAATGTAACTTTAGAGTTTAGCGAACCTATAACTTTCGTCAGGTTTAATTGGAAAGTTTTGAGCAAAAGACCATCCTATCTGGACGCACTGGATAGTTCAGCAGTTCTCCAGTATTATGCTATCACATTTTCGACGGATAATACTGCTGAACCCACAAATGTCAAAATGGATTTTGAGATTGAAAAAGATTCGGAGCAGAATAGAGATACTGAAGAAGAAACGTTGTTGCTTTATCGTTATAATGGGGAAAAAATGGAGGAATGCGCAATGGAGAAAGTGAAGGGGGAGAATGATGATTTCTTATACTTCAGGACGGAAATAGAAGGATCATCATCTTACGTGATAGTTACTAGAGGAATAACGTTGTCTTCTTGGTGGTTTGATGTGGTTATAATTTCAGTGGTGGTGGCGCTTATAACAGTTATAGGAATATACGGCTACAGGAGGTACAAGTTAGCCAACCTAAAAAAATATTGAGGACTTGATATGGAAAATGATGGCGATGCCAGAAACAAATGAAAAAGAAGCAGGAAAGAACTTAGTGGTCCCGCTGGCAATCCTGATTTTCCTAGTTTTTGCTTGGTTGGTGTATGTTTACGAAAACCGAATATGGATAACTGTATTTCAACTATGTATGTCTTGGCTAGCTAATCCGATAATCAATTATACTCCAATTCAAATTGAAGGAATACCCCTAGCCTTTCTGGCTACAGTTGAAATCTTGGTCCTTGGAGCTCTCTCAGCATACACGTTGTTAGCCGATGAGAAAGACACAATTATCAAATTCATAAGCGCGCTTGGGCTAGGAGCCGGATTTACAGCATTAATAACTATCATTCTGGCGATTTTTGGTAACTTGTTCCAACTTCCCCTAAATATAACAATTTTACTTCTCTGCGCTAGTTTTCTATTAGTAAACGTCTACAAACAAAAAGGAAAAGAAAAACCTTCAATACAAGAGTCCTTAAAGGCTTATTTTTCCATTGGGAAAATCAGAAGACCAGCTAATTTTAGACTTTGGTTGCTAGCTTGTTCCGCTATTGGTATAATATTTTTTTTCTGCTTTTATCACGCACTTTTAACAGTTATCGTGCATTGGGATTCTACGGTTTACCATGCGGTAATGCCTGTAATGATGTACGAGAATCATGGTTTTCCGTTATTAGCTGGTCCCTCCATTGGCATTGAAATGAGTGCAAATTTTCCGCCATTGTTTCCAGCACTTGGCGCATACTATTATACTCAGATGGGCTTGATTGAAGACTTTTATCTGAGAGCCATTTCCCCTGTGATGGGCATTTTAACAGTTCTTGCAACCTACAAAATCGGAGCAGTTCTGGCGGGGAGAAAGTATGGAATAATATCAGCGTTGTTTCTTGCAATAACGCCTTTGTTCTTTCGATATTCAATTTATGCTACATGCTATGCTATATTGACCTTTTTTGGCACTGTTTCAGTTCTTTTTCTGTTTCTTGCTATAATCAGAGGAGACGCCAAATACTGGATTATGTGTGGAGTATTTTATGGCTTTGCGCTGCTGACGTCATATTTAGCCGCATATCTTGCACCATTTTTCATTATAGCTCTAATCGGTTACTTCATTAAAAAGAAGAGAGGTTTCAGAGTAAACACAAAAATTGTCGTGTTACTATTCGCATCAATTCTTATAATCGGGGGAGTTTGGTATCTTCGAAATCTAGTTGTACTAGGGAACCCAATTTACCCAAACGGCTACACCATACTTGGCGGAAAAAACATAGACCCATTAATACTCGAAACAACTTTTGAAGGCATAAAACGGGATGCCACAACAGCTTTCTTCGGAGGCGAAGTTTCATTATTAGATAAAATTGTCATATTTTTCACCTATAAAGTCCACTTTCCAGCGATTTCCTTGCTTACGATACTGGGAATTGCGATACTTCCAACTCAAAATAAGAAGTTTTGGTTGCTGTCAGCGTGGCCATTAATATTGAGCGCAGTCGTCCTCGTCGGGTTAACATGGAGTTTCCCACGGCACATCGTGTTCGCAGTGCCAGGATTTGCTCTCTTAAGCGCCATACCTATCGTAAAAGCGCTAGAGAAATGTGAAAAATACGATAGAAGCGTAAAACAGCACGCTAAAAACGGATTTCGCAAAATAAGACGTAAGATACCTTTACCGAGCAAAAGTAATTTACTCAGGATAGGCATCGCAACAATTCTAGTTATGGCCTTCTTGTTCCCCAGCTTAACCTTCAGCATGGGTGGCAAAGTGGTGCTGGACAACTTTAAAGATGAGCCGCTGGGCAATTATTTATGGTTCTTAGAAAACCCAAATGCGGAAAAGTGGAGTGCGCTTAGGAATGTGATTTATGATTCAATATCATGGAGATGGCTGGACGAAAACTTGAAAGAAGGTGAAAAGGTTGCCACGATTGAAAACAGCATATATTATATAAAAAACTGTGGCAACGACTACTTTTTCTATTTAGATGGGTGGGAGGCGCGGCAACTCTATAATATTACTGATCCCGTAGCCATACTTCAATATCTTCGCAGTGAAAACGTGAAATATGTTTACGATGTTCCGTGGGCTCGAGAACATGGTCATTTGGATATACTGCCAATGACCCAGTTTCTAAGACCACCGTATTTTATCAAGGTAGTAGGAGACGAAGGCATCGATTACAACATCTATAAAGTCGGACCCATTGAAACGCCTATAACAGAAAATACGTCTGTTATGCTTTCAATTAATCAAGAGGGCTGGAGCGAACCCCAATTAGTAAACGGCGTTCTTGCCCAGTCTGTTATTGCTGGAAGTGTCTTACCAAGACTATACGTTGATACTCCAGACTTAACCATAGTGAAGATTACTTATCTCGATTCAGGAACAGATATGTTAAGCGTAAATTTCTATAACCAGTATTCGGATACAACTGTTTTTGATTACGCAGTTATTCAAAAAAATAATACAAACGAGTGGAAAACCTACGAGTTTTTAGCCCCTATCGGGGAGGAAGGATATGTAGAATTAGCCTTTCATGCATACAATGAAAATTTCACTATAAGCAGGATAGAAGCGGTGCCTTTTCAATCCCAAGGAAAAGTTTCACTTTATTCTTTAGAGGAAAAATTTACAAGTTCTACATTTCCGCCAACACTGATGGTATATCTTCCAATTTTGTATAACAACGAAACAATTAAGGTTCAAACCAACTCGTTTGGAAAAGAAATAAGCGTTGAAATCTTTGAAGGCGTCATTCAACCTTGGGAAACTACACAATGGTGGGAGCACCATGAAATCGTTGATAGGTCGCCGTCTATGCCAGCTTATGGGCAAACTAACCCCCACCTAGTTTGGAAAACCAGGAAGACTGAAGAACCTGGTTTGTACACGATGGTCATAATGCTTAGAGACAGGTACAGCCAAGACGCAAAAGTGGACCTGCACATATCAATAGGAGGAACCAAATGAAGCGACTTGCATGGGGAACTAGGAACACATCAAAGTTTGCTGCAATAATCGTCAGCGTGGTAATAATACTTACTCAGATATTGAACAGCATATACCTCTTTTACTTTTCACCTTCCACCTTCAAAATACCAAACATATTTCACGCACCTATTACGCCAATTCCCTTTGACACTGGATGGATAGGTTTCGCTTTCATATTCGTTAATGGATTCCTCCTCTCATATGTCCTAGTCCGAGATGAAGTTGATTTCACAGAAAGACTGCTACTTTCAATTGGCTTAGGATTCGGGGTTACTTATGTAGTAATGATTTTGATTGGAATGCTATGGGAGATCTCCCTTTCGACGATAATCCTGACTCAAGTGAGCCTTTTTATTACCATATTGCTCGCCGCTTTCTACAGAGGATTGAAAACGAATTTTAATAGCTATTTAAAACTGAAAACAAAAAAAGTGCACATACCGAAATTTAACCTCCTTGAAGCAATTTTGCTGATAGGTATCGGCATATTTGTCATTGTTGCAATTTACCAAACCGTCGCATACCCAGCCATGGAATGGGATTCATTAGCATACGGAGTGAATTATGCAAAAATCATATTTGAAAATGGGAAAATTCCGCTTATTGCCGGTCCATCAATTGGCATAGAAATGAGCGCAAATTATCCACCAGGAGTTCAGTTGCTCGCTGTCGATTTATACGTTTTTGCTGGAAACGCAAGTGACTTCTATTTTAGAATACTTCAACCAATTTTCGGTTTAGCAACAATCCTAGCTACATACAAATTCACGATGGCTGTAACTAAAAACAGGACTGCGGCGATTTTTGCCATGTTTGCACTAAGTTCCATGTCCACTTTTTGGGAACTCTTTATTCACGAAACTTATCTTATGTGCTTAACCTTAATGTTCACTCTGGCTGCGTTTTTTTTCTTTAAGGCGTATAATTCGAGTACTGCCGAGGCTAAAAAATACGAGATCGCTGGAACGTTATTTTGCGGTTTTTCTGTGCTTACAAGTTATATCGGCCTGTTTTCTTCGGGTCTTTTATTGCTTTATTCGATAAATAGAAAGGTATCTGCAAAACGTTTCACATGGTTGGTCATATTAGGATCAGTCATTATTCTGCCATGGTACATGCGAAATTTCATACTGCTGGGAAATCCTCTTTATCCATTTTTTAGCATTGGCAACTACTTAGACCCCGTGCTTTTGAGCTCCGTAACGAAGCATTTTCAGAATTGGTCACAGGTTCCATTTTTTCATTTGTTTAGCATAATTTGCACAATAGGGGCAGGTATCTTATTTTTTGCAATCGTGTACTTTACGTTTACCAAGCAAAAACATTTCTACCTGATTCTCCCGTTTTACCTGTTCTTCGTTGGCCTTGTAATCATGGCAGTACACATTCCATTTGTGCGATACCTAATAATTGCCCTACCAACGTTAGCAATTCTTCTCGCTACAAGCGCTAAATCGCTTCGCCCAACGCATACCTTAGTGGAACGTGCGACCGCTGTAATTCTCATATCGCTGGTGCTTATTTCAAGTGTAATGGTGCTTCCCAGCATAAACTCCCTTAAACCTACACCAATGCGCGGCGACGACAAGTGGAGTTATCTCTCTCAAGTGTTTGAAGAGGGAGATGCATGGCAATGGATCAATGAAAATACGCCTGCGGATGCCAAAATCGCAACTTACGACATCAAAGACTACTACATTGAACGCGAGGTCTTTACGCTTGATGGAAACGAGGCAGCGCCACTTTATAAAACGAATACTATTGAAGAGAGCATAGATTTCCTTGAGGAAAGGAACGTGACATATATTCTAAGCGTTCCTTGGGCAGCGCCCTTAGACATCAGAATGCCCCCTGCTTACAAGTGGTGCGTCCTCACACGGTATTTAGGCGACCCCCGTTATTTGCCGCCCGTTTATGTTGGATTAAACGGTACAGCAGTGTATCATGTTGGACCCATCGAAAAAGAAACAGGTTACGCAGCCTTCACACAGAAAGACTTGGTTCCACCAATAAAACATTTAACAGTCAATTTGACAATAACAAATTCCACAGACCCGCCTAGCTGCAGATTTTACATTCCCATTCCCGTTGATTATAGAGAAGGATTAATGATGGCATCAGTTAACAGTTCTAAGCATTTGGTCAGCGCCGAATTATGGACGGGAACAATTCCAGAAACGGTTACAAATCCATCAAGACCATTCGAGCTTTGGAAGCAATGGCCTATTCCGTCAGAGAACAGCTCGGGTGTTGAAAATCCCTCATTTGTATGGGGACCAATATGTAAGTGGGGATATTTCACGTTTCTGATTCTGGACCGAGAAGAAACATTCACGGAAAGCTTTAACGTAACAGTGGATGTAAAATTTTACGATTACTGGGACATAAAATCATTATTTATACCCGAAGGCTCAGAGATTTATAAAATCACGGCTTTTAACGAAACATTTCCATTACTGAAAACATTGTACATTCAAGCAAATGAATCATCCATTTTAAGTATTAACAGTAAGACTGCCAACAAGAAGATAAGTCTAGAAATCTTCAATGATCTTCTGCCAAATACTGCAGTAATGAACTGGAGTGCGCAATACAACATGGTGATGCGGCAACCAAACCTTAATGATGATTCAGGTGAAGTGGACCCTTCGATTCAAAACATGTTTCTACCCTATGGACGGTATTCAATACTATTTGTGTACAGAGACAGCTATACAGAACAGGTAGACATATCGCTTGAAGTAGAATTTACCTCTTGGAATGGCTCTTGAATCTTGGGTTTCAATCCTATCTTGAGCAGTGGACTAACGCCTATTATGTCTGTTCCAGTGAATAATGCCCTTGTTATCAATGCAAATGCTACAAGATTTGGATTGATACTAGGGAGAGGCAGCCCAAGTAATACTTGGAGAAGAAGAACATAACCAGCTTCTTGCACTCCGAGACCTGCGATTGTGATGGGTATGTATGTTAATACTGAGGCAAAAGCAGCTATAAAAAAGAAGTCAAGTAGGTGAAGAGAGGGGTACCAGATGCCGTTAAAAATAAAGTATAATGCTGTGGCATTTGCCAGTATCGACAATAATATCAGGGCTGCCACAAATATCAAAGAATACCTTATTTTCCGCCCTTCTTTCTGAACATTGCTGAATACTTCAGTAACTTTACTCAATCTCTTGCCAATTAGCGGTATTCTTTCAAGTTTAGCAACAAATTTTGAGAATCGTTTATCCCACATAAGCAGCATCAAGAAGACCCCTGCAATAAGTAAAACTATAATTCCAACGAGTAACGAATTAGTAACTTCTGCTGGAAGGGATAAGCGACTTGTGAAATACCCTAAACCTACTAAACATATCGCCACCTTCACGAAGGAGTTGATTCCCCCAGTGGCGAGGACCCCTGTCATGCCCTGCTCAACTGGTATACTGGCTAACTGGTTGAGGAAAACAGGTGTCAGAAAGTAACCTGATCTAACGGGGGTTACATCGCTTAATAGTTGCCCAGCGAAGCTGGCCATTATCATTTTCCGGAGTGGCGCATTTGGATTAGAGCGCCTTAATGTGGTGCAGAGTGCAAGTGCCACGAAAGTGGATGCTGTGATGAAGAAAGCCACTGCGCCTATCAGGTTTATGGGGTTGAATTTTAAGATTGCTGCAAATACTTCGCTTGAATTCGCCAGCTGAAGTAGCCAGAGTAAGATGGCAACGCCTACAATAAGTTGTATAACGATTTTTATGCGTCCGAGTTTAACCATTTAAGTTATTTTCCCCATTTACGTGCTGAGCTCTAATTTGAGCCTAGATAAAGCCATGAGTTGCGCGAGAGCGATTTTTGGTATCTTCCATAGCTTGTAGACGCGGGTTGCACTGTTGTCTGCTCTGTGTCGATGCGCAACTGGTGTTTCTCCTATACTGAAACCGCCGATGTAGGCTCTTACTGAGAATTCGTTCCAGAAGCTTTCGCTCATATACTTACATTTTTCAGCTATTTCTATAGCTACCTCTGTTTTCATGAGCTTAAATGGAGCGGTGATGTCCATTAAATTCGGAAGATTAAAAGCGCTCTTTATCCTCCATTGGAAGATTTTGGACATAATCTTTCTGTGTAAGGCATCAGCTCTCTTCTTCCGCCAGCCGCTTACTATGTCATATTTCACGCGTAAGTTCCAGAGTTTCCAAAAGTCTCTTGGATCTTGTTGCCCGTCAGAATCTGTTATTAACACGTACTTGGCTTTGACAAGTTTCAAGCCGCCTTTTATTCCACCGGCATAGCCCTTGCGTGAAGTGGAGAGAATCGCTTTCAAGGGTATCTTTTCGCTCAATCTTTCAATTACGTTTTCTGTGTTGTCTGTGCTTCCATCCTCGCTTAAGACAAGCTCCAGCGGCATTCTGGGGTTTATAACATTGTAGAATTCAGTGACAGATTTTTCTATCGTGTTAGCTTCATTGTGTATGGGCATGAGCACGGCGATTTCGGCTTTTCCAACCTTTGATGTAAAAGTGTCCATTGATCTTTCTGTCATACTGTTAGGTGCGCTCCATGAGTAGTTTCTCATCAACGTACCCTTTTGGCTTATGCGTGTTTATGTACCAGTTTGCTGTTTTCTGTAAACCTTCTTCAAGGCTTATTTTAGGTTTCCAGTTTAGAAGTTTTTTAGCTCTTGTAATGTCTAAGGCTCTAGTGGCGACGCCTACTGGTTTAGAAGTGTCGAACACTATTTTCTTAGGCTTCCAGCCTATTACATCGAACACTTTTGCGGCTACGTCTTTGATCTTGTATCTTATGCCTGTTCCCAAGTTTATCGGGGTTCCATCTGTGACTTTTTCTGCTGCTTGCACGGCGCCTTCTACGATGTCTGATACGTATGTGAAGTCTCTGTCTTGTTCGCCGGTTCCCCATATGTGGTAGGGGTCCATCTTTTCAAATGCTTTGTATATTAGCGCTATTATGGCGTGTGTTTCGTTTTCTCTTGGTCCGTATGCGGTTACGAATCTGAGGTTGCAGCCGTTTAGTCCATATTGTTTGATGAAGGCTATTAGTTGGATTTCGCCGATGAGTTTTGCCCATCCGTATTCTATGTCAGCGCTTAAGGGTTCGTTTAGTTTGAAGGGGTTGCTGTCATCTTCTCTGAGGAGGTAGTTTGAATCTGTAGTGCCTTGAAGTTTAGGGGGATAAGTGCATGCGCTGCTTGCGCTGACCACTTTTTCAATGTTTGTTTTTAGGCTGGCTTCGAATACGTGGTGGTCTATGGCGAAGTTTGAGCTTACGTCTGCTGGGTGCGTGTTTATGTAGCCTCTGCCTCCATGGATTGCGGCGAGGTGAAAAACGATTTCGTGGTCTTTGAAGGCATCTGTGACTTCATTTAGGTTGCACCATTCCAGATCCATTTTTATTATGTTTATTTTATGTTGTGATTGGGAAAGGTTTTCGAGTGTGCCGCTGCTGAAATTGTCGATGACTGTGACTTTTGCGTCTAGGTCAACGAGCCTGTCGACTAGGTAGCTGCCGATGAAGCTGGCGCCACCTGTAACTACTACACGTTTATCTTTCCAATACGTATCTTGCATTGTCCATCCTGACCTTTCTTTCGAGGCTGCTGAGGTTGAGGAGCAAGCATCGCGGGTTGGTTTGCAAGTTCGTAGGAAACTCGTATATAAAACCTACTGTTGATGACTCAGAGGTGCGAGATGCCTTCATTGGATTAGTTTGAAAAGCTTGATGTCTGTTTTTATCTACGTGCTGTACTTCGCTAGTTGGCGCGGGCATTTCAATTTGTCACCATAGCAAATTTATCATAATATTGCCTCTTCGTAGAGGATGCGCAAGAAAAAAAGAGGGAGATTGAACTCTAGCAAGGCTTAGCTTGCGTAGTTTATTTTCCTGTTTTTCCGAAATTGTAACTTTGGGTTTTTGGGCGCTTCCGCAAACAGTAGAAGCTAACGGCAACCGCAACAGACGACGTTACCACGACAACCCCGAAACTCAAGCTTTCTGGGATATTTGAAGCACCGCCCGTGATCAGTCCCCAACCTCCTGGGATGTCTGGGTCACTTTGGGGTGGCCAGGCTACCCAGAGGTCTTCAGTTTCGTCGTAAAATGCAACTCTAAGCCCTATAGGTGGCGCACCGTTCCACGCTGCAGTTCCTATCGATGTCTTGTCGATTATCATTTCTACGCACCAGTGTGTGTAATTAAATGGCACATCGGATATGGTCATGTTGTTAGCCCATGTTACTGAGGAGGTTGCTATTGCTTGCCAGCCTGTGCCGTTTCCTTCGTACACTGTTAGAGTTTTGTGACCTACAATCTCAATTTTGTTTTGACCTGATTGTGGAACGCCTCCCGTGTCTACTGGAACGCCGATACAAATTTGCCAGATGTCACCAGTATCATTGGTGGTATCAGCGGAGTCTATAAGGATTTCCGGTGCATATTCTAAGGCAGAGGATGCTTTGTAAACAAATCTTTCATCTGCTGCGCTAGCGTCCATATATTCGATCCAGCCGTCTTCCCATTCACCATGAGCCCAATTTCCATCAAGGGTGACTGCCATAGTATCGTAAGCTTCTGATACCTCGTAGCCTGGTTCGCTCGCCTGAACCATTCCCATGTTCAACAGCAATAGACAGCACAGAATAAGTATTGAGAAGGCCACAGCCAAAAATCTTTTCATTCTCTCTTATCTCCTTTAATTGGCCAATGAATTTATATGAGTCAATGAGCTTAAAAATTTATCTGTGCAATAAAATAGGCGATATTTTATGGTGCAATTGAAAGAATTATGAAAGGCGCCTCAATAATAGCCCTTGACAATTCACAACCACAGAATAACCCTTTTGTCGCATGGCAAACAAGTTCAGAAAAGCGTTCGCTAAAAAAGGAAAAGGAGATTGAATTTCCGCCTGTGTTGGGGCGTGCAGTTTACTTCTCCCGTTTTCTTGAGCTGTAACTTTCGGTTTTTGGGCGCTTCCGCAAACAGTAGAAGCTAACGGCAACCGCAACAGACGACAACAAAACAACAGCAGTAATTGTTAAAGTTTCAGGAAACGCAGTATTTTCGTAGGTTTGAGTGCCCCACTGATCTGGGACGTCTCGGTTGGCATTGGGTGGCCACGATACAAGTGTGCTAGTGTTTGCGTCGTATGCTGCTACTCTAAGCCCGAATATAGCGTCTATCATATTGGTCCCTGCACTTTTTAGGGTGTTCATTTCCAAGATCCAGCGTGGCTCGCTCAAGTTCGGTGAGGCGCTTATCGAGTTAGCCCATATTATGTCGCTTTTGGCGGAGGGAAGTTCAGTCCAGCCTGAGGTACTCCCTTGATACACCGTTAGGTTGTTGTGCCCTTCAATGTATACCCTATAATACCTGCCGCTGCCCCCAAGATTAGCACCTCCGCCGTTATTAAAGTCGAAGCACATTTCCCAGTAGTCGCCAGCATCAGTGGTGTTATCACTGAAAAATTCGACAATAAAATTTGTGTAGACGTCAGAAGGTGACTCCCATACACTTCTGAAAGTACGGTTTTGGTTTATCACGGTAGGCTCACCGTCGGTCCATTCATCTGTAGTAGTCCAGTTTCCATCAATAGTTTTCGTTACTTGAAGATACCAGTCTGTTCTTGCGTAGCCTGAAGCTGTGGCAGCCTTGACGGCCAGACAGGCTACATTTCAGTGGACATATACAATGACGAAAGCGCAAACATTAGTGTCACTGAACTGAGCGCCACCATCGACTACTATTACGCAGACGGTACGGTCTACGTGCAGAGGTTCTTCACAAGCGCAGACCTGCCAGACGAAATTGAACCGGGCCAAACTGAAACCTATCAAGTGCCGATTAGCTTGCCCACTAACATTGCACCTGGATACGTCAATTTAATAGTCAGGGCAAGCACGAATCTGTGGGTTAACGAGACAGGGCGGTGGATTTACTCCGACAGCCCAAGCTATCAGGTGAAACTTTATGTTGAATCACCTTAAGCAATCGTACGAAGACTCTCAGAAACAGCTCCAAGACTCTCAGGAAGAACTTCAGAGCTCTCAGGAGCAACTTGCAGAACAAGAATCAGCAAACCGGAATCTCAGTGTTACTGCAATCGTGCTTGGCGTGACAACGTTAGCTTTTGGAGCAATTGCCGTCTTCCTGATGTTCATGTTCAGGAGACCGAGACCAATCGCACAGCCAGCTCAGTGACTCGGTTTCGTTAACAACTGCGCCGTATAGCCAAGTCTGCTTTCTAGGTTGCGAAAGTGGACGCTAACTCCTTATCATTTTTTATAACCTATCGAAATCACGTAGCTACTGATCCCGTAAATCTGCTCCAGCGGAAACGAGTTCATAATAATGTTCACAAATGGGTTCGCGCGCAAGCTTACTCTCTATTCAAATTCTTGATACATAAAACTAATAATTGATTTAGCTACTAAATTGTCTGGGAAAATAATGCGCATAGTTGCAGGTAAGGATCCTCTGAAAAAGTTAGCTGAGGCATTTGAAAGTTTAGATTTGGCTAAGCGAATAGCTGCTGCCAAGTGGCTCGAAGGTGTAATAGTCTCGCAGATCCTGACCGCGGATGAGAGGCAAAGCATTGTCAAGGCGTCGAATGAATACACAGAATTTCTCACCGAAGAGGAGTATGAGGACAAAGTTAACGATTTGATCGAGTATCTCAGGAAAGTGCAGAAATCCTCAAGAGGATAATCAGAGACGAAACGCGCCAAGTATCTAATCAAGTAAGAGTTACGGAATAATCCGCTATGATAAGTCAAGAACAGCGTTCTGCGATAAAATCTATCGGCCAACGGATCAATAAGCACTGTGGTGATATTAAAAAAATAGCGGATGCTATAGTTGAAGCCCAGTATAATAATCCAAAATCAAGTTTAACTCAGCCTTTTGATTCAGCCAAATCTAGTATGCTGAAAACTGTAATAGTGAATATGGTAAAAACTTACGAGTCGATACGGAATGATGTGAAGAGAATAGCTGATGTTAAAGGTGTAGCTTTCGATGAAATGTTTCCAAAACTTGACGTTAATTTTGAAACCTATTATACAATTGCCGTCAGCTTGCTAAATCTAATCTATCAGCTGCAGTATATGAAGATTTATTGCCAGACCCTCTAGGATCTTGATTCTTAGCGCGCGCTTTTATTCCAAAGTCAGGAATTAATGATTAATTCAAAGAGTAACCTGCGTTGCTGGTTGCTGTTGGTTTGTTTGTGGTTTTTGTTTGTGCAATTGGTGACTTTTAGCTGTATTTGGTGACTTTTTGTTACTTTTTGTTGTTGGAGGTTGCTTTGGTATGGGTTTTGGATGTTTTTGTTTCTTGTATTCTACTTAAAATAAAGGCATTTTAGAAAAGGGCTCTCTTTTATCAAAATTCTTTAAATGGGCGTTTTTTTTGAGTATGTTCTCGGAGGTACTGGGAGATTTGGCTTTTATGATATGCAGCCTATAAGCGTGGCAGCTGGTGAGGTCAGAGAGTACAGCTTCGGTTGGGCCGCTCCGAACATGGCTGGGACATATGTTGTAGAGGTTGGATTGGCGCCTGGGCGGTTGACCGCTTATGATGCGACATGGCTAGTTGTGGCTTAGGTGTGATCACTTTGTTGATTAGTATTTATGTTGAACTGGTAGGCAGTAACCTTTATTAAGACTCAATAGTGCAGATATACGTGAAAAAACTGCCTCTTGCAGGCAAACTCTGCATAAATGACCATTGCACGCGCTAAAATGCAAGAGACTGACACGAGGTGTTAAGAGTGGTAGATTATGTTAGGGGAAGTAAAATGGATAAATGGCATTGGTGTAAGAACTGCACACAATACCCCATATACATCTACCAGAAAACCTCCGTGGAACCGCGTTCCGACCTCTGCAAGCAGTGCAAAACAAAAGAATACAACGGAAATTGCCAATATGTTGAGCTAAACAAAATTATGCATGCGTCTCAACAAGAGAGCTAAAGTGGTGCTGCTATGGTATATTGTACGCGTTGGGAGAGTGCGCAATCGCTTTTGATAATGTCCCCCACTCACAAAGGCGGGAAAACACGTAATTGCAAATTTTGGGGTGAATAAGGCTTTGAAAGGAAAAACCATTTGGATACTCGCATTGTTCTCTGTCCTTTCAGGAGCGAATGTAGTTTACGCGGTATTTATATGGTTCAATTTAGGCTTGGAAGGCATGTTCACGCCCTACTTGTTAGGTGATTTTACTGGGGCAATTCCGGTTTATGTTTACCTTTTTGTTTCCGCGTTGGTAACGGCTGTTTTTATAGGGGCTACCTCCCACAGGATAGTTACGGAGTTGTCATATGCAGATCAAATTTGTGAAATTAACGAAGAGGTGAATCGTTTGGAGACTGGTCTGCGGTCTCAACAGGAGGTTTTGGAGGGCGTCCAGGCTAGGATGTTTTTGGTGGATGAGAGTTTGGAGCATACGAGGAAGGAGTTTTCCAGAGGGCTTATTGAGCAGGGGAATGCGTTAAAGCAGAGTTTTGAGAGGGATCGCAAGGCTCAGCGAAAGATGCTGGATGGTGTACAGGAGCAGGTTTTTCTTCTCGACAGAAGGCTAAAAAGTGTTAGGAAGGGATTTAAAGAGCAGGGAGAGGCGACAAAAGAAGTCATTGGAGACTTTCTTGTAAGTCTTGAGCCTCAACTGGCTGACATAAGAGAGACTGTGGAGAAACAGCGTGGAGAAATAGAATGCGCTTTAATGCAAATTGATCAGAAAGGAAAGAGGACGGAGGCAACCATTACAGAGCAGAGAGATGAATTGGCGGAAATCAGATTGAAGCTGGAAAGGCTGGAAGGCAGCCTTGCTAAGCCTGAACCACTCTTGGGAAGCCAGAGCAGTGTGGCAGAAGTTAAAGGAATAGGGCATGGAAAAGCAGCTGGGCTGAAAGAAATAGGAATAACGAATGTGGGCGAGTTTATCATGGCAGACTCCACAGTTGTCGCTGAGGAATTGGGATCTTCTCCAAAGGCCATAGAGAACCTGCAGGGGCGAGCCCAACTTTTGATGGTTCCAGGTTTGAAGCAAAAGTACCTTTTCCTGTTGGAAGGTGCCAATATCAGAGACAGAAACAGCCTCTCTGATCAAGATCCTATTGAACTCAGCAAGAAGATAAACACTGTTTTCGAGACTAACGTTGCAAAGGGAAAGCTCTCCCCAGCCGATAAGCCGACAATTGAAGAAATAGATTCGTGGATAAAATTCTCAAGACGCTAAAAATCTTGGATAAGATGGTTGGTTTTAGCAGAAATCTTGCTCGCGCGCGCTGGAACCTACGTGGTGGAGGTTGGTTTGGTTCCTGCACAGTTGACCGCCTATGATGCAGCGTGGTTGGAGGCTCGCTGACTGGGTGCTTTTGGTTTGTTGTGTTTTTGGTCAATTTGGTAACTTTTGAGTACTATTAGTTACTTTTAGTTGTTGGTGGTCACTTTGGAGGAGATCGTTGGCCGCGTCTTCAACGGGGGAAAGGTTACGGTTCCCAAACAGCTGCGAGAGCGCTTCAACGTGGAGGACGGGGATTATTTTCGTTTGGTTCTGGTGGAGGTTTTTGAGAAGGGTGAGGACGGCGAGTGGTTTAAGAGGAGGGTGCAGTAGGTGACTGCTACAAGGCGTGGGTTGTTTAGCTTGGGGTTTCCGCTTTGTGTGCGCTTTTGCTCTCCCTAATTTTTTCGATCCTACCCCCTTATTTTTGAAGGGTTGTTTTTTTGGAGGGAGCATTGATGCTGAGGGTTTCGGTGACCGCAGAGCAACTCTACGGCTGGGAAACCTTCTATGTCAGAATGGACAAAAGCGGACGCGTAACCATACCGAAACTAACGCTGAAACTGCTGCGGATAAAGCGGACAAACAAAACCTAACGGGCGCGATTATAGAAGTGAACATAGAGCCTACTTGAAAACAGAAAGTACCGTTCTTCAAGCTAAGCTAGGGTTCAAAGAAAATAGCCAGGGCCTAACTTTGCGGAGCCCTGCCTATGTTTTTGCATGCAAAGCAATAATTTATAAATGGTAATTATATTTTATGTATTGTTGGTAAGTATGGTAGATGCTAGCGATACAGAAAATGTAAGAGCCGGACTTACTAGAAAAGAGAGTCTGCTACTATCTGCGCTATCTGAGAAGGGCAAGACCATATTCAAAATAGAAGATGTTACAGCTGAACTGAAGTGTTCCTATGGGTATGCGAAGGTGCTTGTTAACAACCTGGCGAAGAAGAAATGGGTGATCATCCTGAGTAGAGGCGTCTACCTCATCGTTCCCTTGAGCGCAGGGGTGAGATCACTGTATACTGAGCATGAGTTTGTTATCGCTTCGCATCTTGTTTCACCATACTACATTGCATACTGGAGTTCCCTCAATTTCTATGGATTTACCGAACAGACACCGTTCACAGTGTTTGTGGCAACAACGAAGAGAGCGAAGAGCAGGGAGGTTCTAAGCACCAAGTATTACTTCGTAACATTAAACAAAAGAAAATTCTTCGGTTTTGAATCCACTGCAGTTGGCACGCACAGGATTAATATCTCAGATCGTGAGAAGACGCTGGCGGATGCATTAGACCATCCTGAGTATTGTGGAGGCATATCTGAAGTGGCAAAGTCTCTGTGGAATGCTAAGGAGAAGGTTTCGATTGAAAAGACTGTCAGTTATGCGGAAACAATGGGAAACACTGCGATAATCAAGAGACTTGGATTTCTAGTAGAGAGTTTAGGCATAGATGCAGATCCACAGGCTCTTTTAAGGATGAAGGAGATGATCTCAACGGGAATATCAGCTCTTGATCCCGCACGCCCAAGAAAAGGCGTGTACAACACGAAATGGAACCTGTTACTAAATGTCTCCAAGGAAACTCTTGAAGAATTGAGAGAGAAAGAGGAGGTTCGTTAGTCTATAGGTTGTTTGTGCTATAGCAGA
>Ga0315552_1000372_pt1 | contig 27757 bp, 30 predicted proteins | sample SalMarSW160170MG_2_FD_203102 | JGI IMG/M metagenome (GOLD analysis project Ga0315552, IMG submission 203102) | Salt marsh sediment microbial communities from the Plum Island Ecosystem LTER, Massachusetts, United States - Salt Marsh Sediment SW1601-70 ...
GCTGAGTTCTCTGTGCCCCAACTCAAAATGCTTCTTAAAGAAGTCCAGCAAATTACCGGAAAGAAGATTCCCCTAAAAGAATGGCAGGAATTGTAGAGTTACTACTTCCTGGGATGGGGAATTACAGGTTGGATAAACCGGAAAACACGAACCACGCTCCAAAGCCAAGCAAAATCAGGGCACAAACACCGAACACAATTCGCTGCACCTTTCCCGTCCACCACCTTCGCGACTTGAAAGTGCCCATGGAGAGAAATTCACTCCATACTAAATCGCAGGGCCAGTGCACCACACCAAGAAGAACAATACCGGTGACGCCAAAACGGGCAGCACCGGCTATCAACGCAGCGCCTAGGGTAACCCACCACACGTAGAAGGCAGGATTGGTCCCGGTAACCACGATGCCAGTGACCACAGAGCTGGCAGGCAGACCACCTACGTCCTCAGGAGCATCACCGGCAGTGCGAAACATCCGGAAACCAAGGTAAAACAGCGCCACCCCTCCGGCGATGTATATCCCATTTACCACCACCGGTAGCCCAAGAAAAGGCCCCACCCCAAGATATATTGCCGCAATAAGCGGCAGTTCGATAACACCGTGACCTACGGCGATTAAGGCACCGGCATTCTTATCTCGGTAACCTTTAGCTACTGTGGCTGCGGTCATCGGACCGGGAAGCATCACCCCGGTAAGGGAAATTACAGCCACAGATAGTAAAAATAACCCCAGGCTTGTCTCCATAATCCCTCATTTTAAATTTCAAAGTACGCCGTGCCTGTCCTGTTATTGCGAAGAGCGCTAGCGGTTGCAAGGCATAGCCGAAGCAATCTCACAGCGAGAAATTCCTCGTTTCACTCAGAACAAGCTCCACAATGACACCAAAAAGGCGGGCAACGGCATGCAGCTAGATTTCTTCTTCTTCCGCTTCCTCCTCCTCCTCAACAGCCATGCCACCGTAATGAGGAAGCGTCACCCCAATTTCCCCCGACTTTCTTCTACGCTGAGGCAAACCGGCAATAGTTTCCCTCAACTTGGAAAGTTGCTCCAGCGACTGTCCCGGAGGAACAACTATGCCATCCACGCCAGCTTCCCATAGAGTGCTAACATCTGCTTTTGTCGGTGAAGCTACCTCTACCAAGATTGGCTTGGTTATCATTGACCCAAATCGCCGACACAGAAGTAAGTGCTCAATGGCGAGCACTGGCTCTCGATTAACTAGAACCACACCATCAACCTCAAGCTCGCCAATGGGTCTGATTAAATCGTACCCTGAGGACATATCCACAGCGAGAAACTTCCCCAACTCCTTTATTTCCAGTGTCTCTACCGGCGCCTTCACATCAAAAACAACGAAGTCACAGCCCGAGGTAGCAATTTCAGCCACCTTATCGCTATTTCCCTCCCCCAGAAACACACCCAGGGGAATATTCCCTGCAGCCTCAACCATCTGCCCCAAATTACCCATCTCTATCTGCTCGAATATCAGCCCCGCATCCACATCGCTACTGGCTATTGCTTTAGCTCCGGTGACATCCCCATCTCTTATGCCGGCGATAAGCAACATCGTCGGCGCTGCCGATTCAGCGCTAGCACGACGAAAGCCCATCTGGGGAGAAGGCTTGGAAAAACGGCCCAACTTATCAACCAATTTGCTCATTTCGCCTCCAAGCCAGCGAAGGGATTCGAACCCCCGACCTGCGGTTTACGAAACCGCTGCTCTACCCCTGAGCTACGCTGGCATAGTCTCCCCAATTATAGCCTAAAATGTAACACAGTGATAGCAACAGGAATCGCCACGCCTTCGGCTCGCAATCACATGCAGAGAAGGGACTCTTGACAGCTTATTTCGAGATATAGGATGATGAAATAGGAATTTGAAGCCAAGATTAATTGCTATAGATGGTCCCGTAGCAGCGGGCAAGAGCAGCACAGGACTTCTGCTTGCTCAAACATTGGGCTATCTTTTCCTTGACACAGGCATTATGTATCGCGCCTTCACCTGGAAAGCAATCAATTCAGGCATTCCTCTGGAAGACCAAGATAAGCTTTCCAGATTAGCAGGGATAACCAGGTTTGACTTTGTACCCAACAATAAGGGGGGACTCTCCCCGCTCATCGATGGCCACAATGCCTCCACTAAGCTAAACCAACCTGAAGTGGCTGAAAACGTCGCCATAGTAGCAAAGGTAGCCGGGGTGCGACGGGCAATGGTGGCAGCACAGCGAATGGTAGCTCAGCAAGGCGGAATAATAGTGGCGGGAAGGGATATCGGCACGGTGGTTCTACCACAAGCTGAACTGAAGGTATTCCTTACCGCTTCGGTCGAAGAGAGGGCTTCCCGTCGTTATAAGCAATCATCACAAAAAAGGGTTAATGTAAACTATGAGATTATACTTGCTGAGTTGAAGGAGCGAGATGAAGCTGACTCCACTCGCTCTATTTCCCCGCTTAAACCCGCCAGCGACGCTATAATCATCGACACCGAAAAACTCACTCTGAAACAAGTGGTTGATAAAATATATTCCCTGGCAACAAAGCAATGACGCGATCTCAAAAGATTGTAGTAACCATCATTAAGCCTTTATATCATATTTTCCTCTCCTGGGAAGTTAGAGGCAGGAAAAACGTGCCTCCATCTGGTCCACTCATCGTGGTCGCCAACCACGTGCATGTTATTGATGGCGAATTGCTGTTATTCGGCGTCTCCCGGTGGATAATTTACATAGCTAAAGAACCGCTGTTCCATTATCCTATATTGAGGTCTCTCCTCCGCTGGGCAGGAGCTCTGGCAATACCCCGCCAAAGCACATTGAGCGATATCAAAGGATTGCTCCAACAAGTTGAACAAACGCTGAACAAAGGTTCGGTTATCGGGATATTCCCTGAAGGGAAAAGAAGCCACCAGGGGAAACTCCAGGCCGGTAAACCTGGACTTGCCGTACTTGCTTCACGAATGCACATCCCCATCCTTCCTGTAGGCATCAGTGGCACGGATAAGATTCATGGAATAAGCTGGCTCTGGAAGCGTCCTCATATAATCATTAATATCGGGAAACCCTTCTATCTTCCCCAAGCCGAGGGCAAGCTAACCAAGCCACAGAGGAAAGCGTTAGCCGATTTGATGATGCACGAGATAGCCGCCCTCCTCCCCCCTGAATATCAAGGTGTCTATGCCAAACATGGAGATTGAAGTAGCTCGGGAAATCGGGTTGTGCTTTGGCATAAGGCGGGCAATAAAGTTATTGACCGAAGCTGCAAGTAAACATGGAAAGGTGGAGATACTGGGGCCGGTGGCACATAACCAACGATTGGTGCAACAGCTCCACAAAGCAGGCGTGAATATGATAGCTAGCTTGGAGGAAACGACGGGGAAAGTTGTCGCCATACCCACTCATGGAGTGGGCCCTGATACGGTATCGCAAATGGAAGCGCACAAGCTCCACATCATTGACGCCACCTGTCCCATAGTCAAAAGAGCTCAACTGGCTGCCGCCGAACTGGCCCGGGCTGACTTCACCATCATTATCTTCGGAGAGGAAGAGCATTCCGAAGTAAAGGGACTGCTAGGCTGGGCACAGGGAAAAGGGATAGCTGCCCTCAGCGTGAAACAAATTACCGTTCCCACCCAAGGCAATGTCATTGCGAGCCCTTCGCTCCCTGTCATTCTGAGGGAGCAAAGCGACCGAAGAATCTCGCTCAGGACAGGCTCCGCGAAGCAGCCTCCACTATTATCCCGCCTCGGCGTAATCTCCCAGACCACTCAGAGCAAAGCTTCTTTCACAGGTTTTACCTCTCAGCTTGTTACTACCTTTATGCCGAAAACTACTGAGATACGCATCATCAACACGCTATGTCAGGCAATACAGGCGAGGCTGGAAACAGCAACAAAGCTAGCCCGAAAAAGTCAGCTCATCATAGTAATCGGAGGGCACAATAGTGCTAATACCAAACGACTTGCTGAATCTTGCTCCTCCATTGTGGAAACCCATCTGGTGGAAACAGCGGAAGAGATAGCCCAATCCTGGCTTGATGGTAAGCACCGTATCGGCATTACCGCTGGAGCATCCACCCCTGATGAAGCGATACAAGAGGTAATAGCAAAATTAAATTCTTTAGCTTAGCCAAGCTGGTCAGCTAACTTCCTGCCTCCAATGAGATGCACGTGAAGATGGGGGATAATCTGCCCTCCCTCAGGTCCACAATTTATCGCCAGGCGATAGCCTCTATCAGCAATCCTTTCCTTCTCAGCCAGCTTCACAGCTAACAATACAAGGCGTCCCATAAGCCCTTCCTGCCGTTCACCAACCTCGGCTAAAGATGAAATATGAGCTTTAGGGATTATAACTATGTGGACAGGGGCCACGGGGTGGATATCCCTGAAGGCAACAAAATCTTCGTCCTGATAAACAATATCACCGGGTATTTTGCCGGCAACAATGTCACAAAAAACGCATTTCTCCATTTTGACTAACCAACTACTCCTTCCTGCCGCAATTTGTCAATCTCCTCCTTGGTGTAGCCCAAGCTTGACAATATCTCGTCGGTATGCTCACCAAGAAGAGGAGAGAGGCTTCTTACTTTCCCCGGGGTATCCGATAGCTTGGGCACTATGCCCAGTTGCCTGACTTTGCCTAAAGTAGGATGCTCCACGTCTAACACCATTTGACGATGAATCACCTGAGGGTCAGAGAAAACCTCGTCCAGCGTATAGACTTTCCCCACAGGGATATCCTTTTCGGTTAGCAATTCAAACCACTCTTCTCTGGTCTTGGTCAAGAAAGTCTGTTCCAGGAAAGAGCGTATCTCGTCCCATTTTTTATCCTCCACTTTGCCCAGAAGGTGGGTGACGGAAAAATGGTAACGGGCAAAGTCCTCCCTACCAAATAACTTGCACAGACTTTCCCAGAAATGAGGCTCAACACAGCCAATGGTGATATATTTGCCGTCCTTGGTTTCATATACCCCGTAATAAGGGTAGGCACCGTGAAGCGCCGTTTCCCCCCTTTTGGGAACCAATCCAGCAAGGAAATAGGCTACAGTAAACTCTCCCAGAAGAGATAAGGCTCCATCCATATAGGCTACATCTACATATTGCCCCTTGCCCGTTTTGTCTCTGGCAAGCAAAGCCATTAGAATACCAAGCACTCCGTATAAAGACGCTCCAGCAAGATCAGCAATTAGATTCATTGGAACAGCCGGCGGAGCCCCTGGCGGACCCATTAAGCCAAGAACCCCGGCCAGAGAGATATAGTTAATGTCGTGCCCCGAAAAATTACAATAAGGACCATCCTGACCGTATCCACTAAGCGAACAATATACTATTCCAGGATTCAACTTGCTTACAGTGTCATAATCTACTCCTAAGCGCTTGACCACTCCGGGGCGGTAACCCTCGATAATAATATCTGCTTGCTGTGTCAAACGGTAGAATATCTGACGCCCTTCATCCGACCTGAGATTGAGCCCTATGCTCTTCTTATTGCGATTATAGGCAAAATAAGCTGCCTCGGCTCTCCTTTCCTCACCCTTTGGGGAAGGTCCCCCTCCAGCAAGGGGAGAAGGAGTAGGCATCTCAACCTTGATCACCTCAGCACCAAAGTCTCCCAGTATCATGGTGCAAAAAGCGCCAGGCGCAAGCCCCGACAAATCCAGAATCTTAATCCCTTCCAAGGCTAACATCATCCCTCCTGTTAACTAGATTACTTCCTTCGGTTTTAGCTCCCTACTTGCCCATCCTAACACCCTGCAAACGCCTAATGATGATAACTTGATGAGGTACAAGTTGACAAGCTTCCATATTGCGAACTCTTTGATGTCATCGCCAGCGTAAACGAGGAATCTCACTTTGGTTTGCTTCGGCTCTGCCTCAGAACCGCTATCACTCCTCGCAATGACAGAAAAAGGAAGCTATTGACGCATTTCAAAAAATGTGTTATCCTGAAAAATTGCCACCGACAAATGTAGCGGTGAGCGTAAATATAATAAGATTTGGCGGTATCCGCTCGGATCGGCAGTGACCGGGACGGTAAGAAAAAGTATAAAAGGCCCTCTTGGTTTTGCCAGGAGGGCTTTTTTTGGCTGGCGATGTATAACAGTATAACGGATGTCCCTGGAATCAAGGTAGGGCACTATACCGATAGAGAAGGAATGACCGGTTGCACCGTTGTTCTTTGCGAGCAGGGAGCGGTAGCTGGAGTCGATGTTAGCGGCTCAGCCCCGGGGACAAGGGAGATTGATGTGCTTCGCCCTGGAAACCTGGTGGAAAAAATCCACGCCGTTCTTCTCAGTGGAGGCAGTGCTTTTGGTCTACAGGCAGCTGGCGGTGTCATGAAATACCTTGAGGAGCGAGAAATCGGTCACCAGACCACTGCTGGCAAGGTCCCCATCGTTCCTGCAGCTATTATTTACGATTTAGTGGTGGGCGACCCAAAGGCGAGACCTGACGCTGCTCATGGCTATCAAGCTTGCCTCGCTGCCACCGATGGGGAAGTCCCTGAGGGATGCGTCGGCGCAGGAACAGGAGCAACGGTGGGAAAGATTCTCGGCATAGATAAAGCTACCAAAAGTGGCTTGGGAACCGCCAGTCAGAAACTAACCGGTGATGTTATAGTGGCTGCCCTGGCAGTGGAAAACGCCGTTGGAGACGTTATTCACCCCAAAACAAGGGAAATCATCGCTGGTCCCCATCGTGCTGATGGAGACGGTTTTTGGAGCACTTCAGAATTGTTGAAGGGCGAGCAATTCAAAGGAGCAGGCTTCTTGCCCAACACCACAATCGCTGTAGTGGCTACTGACGCTCAGCTTGACAAAGCACAGGCGCACAAGCTGGCGCAGATGGCAGGAGCGGGCATAGCCCGCACTGTTGACCCTTACCTTACCATGTTTGATGGCGATGTAATTTTCGCCCTTTCTCTGGGAGAGAAAAAATGTGACCTCACCTTACTCGGCTTGATAGCCGCTGAGGTGATGTCCACTGCAATAGTTAGAGCGATAACTGAATCCGAAACGATGGCAGGCATATCTGCCAGCAAGGTGGCAACATCATGTTAGAGATTGGCTTTATCGGCGCAGGAACAGTAGGAACGGCTCTGGCAACAAGGCTTTCCCAGAAAGGGGCCAGAATAATTGCAGCATCCAGCCGAAGCTTAACCTCAGCAGAAAGGCTGGCCAGCTCCCTACCTCATTGTCATGCCTGTTCATCGCCACAGGAGGTGGCTGATGTCGCTGAGTTAATCTTCATCACCACTCCTGACGACGCCATCGCAGAAGTAGCTAATGAAGTCCACTGGCATCCCGGGGAAAGTGTGGTGCATTGCAGTGGCGCTCATTCACTTGATATCCTCAAGCCAGCTAATCAGGCAGGCGCCAATGCAGGTTCCTTCCATCCTTTACAGACCTTCGCCGATATCAACCAGGCTGTGGAAAATCTGCCGGGCTCTACCTTCGCCATTGAAGCCGAAGAACCTCTTTTATCAACGCTCAAAGAACTAACCTCCCTGCTAGATGGCAATTGGATAGAACTCAAACTAGGAGACAAGGTGGTCTATCATGCCGCGGCCGTCTTTGCCTGTAATTATATGGTGACTTTAGTCGAACTAGCTACAGATTTATGGCAAACCTTCGGGGTACCTCAAAAGGAGGCCACCAAAGCTCTTATTCCTTTACTACGGGGAACAGTAAACAATATCAATAATATTGGTTTGCCAGATTGCCTTACCGGACCTATATCCCGCGGCGATTTGGGCACTATAAGCAAGCATCTAACCGCCCTCAAAGATAAAAATCCCTCGTTGCTTGCTGCTTACAAACAGCTAGGGCTTCACACTATTCCTATTGCCCTGGGGAAAGGGAAAATCAATGAGCATAAAGCTGAGGAACTAAAGACCTTGTTCACAAACAGTAAGGGAGGTAGCCAATGAGAACTATGTTGAAAGGCAAAATCCACCGCGCTCGGGTTACCCAGGTTGATGTCGATTATGAAGGCAGCATTACCATAGATAAATCCCTCATGGAGGCAAGTGACATTTTGCCTTACGAGCAGGTAGAGGTGCTGAACATTAATAATGGCGCCAGATTTAGTACCTATGCCATTGAAGCTGAGCCAAACTCAGGAACAATTTGCATTAACGGAGCTGCTGCCAGGCTTGCTGCTAAAGGAGACATAATTATTATCCTCTCCTATTGCCATCTCCCCGATGATGAAGCGATAAATGTAATCCCCAGGATGGTTTATGTGGATGAAAATAACAGGATTGTGGAGACGAAACGGAAGGAATGGGTAGAAGACCTGCTAACTATGAAATAAAGAGAGGGATACGATGCGAGTTACTATCAGCGAAATACAAGCAATGAAACAAAGGAAAGAAAAAATACCCATGCTTACCGCCTACGATTATGTAACTGCCAAAATCGTTGATGAAGTTGGTGTACCTTTAATACTCGTTGGAGACAGCCTGGGAATGGTGATGTTGGGCTATGAGTCAACTATTCCGGTAACTATGGACGACATGATTCATCATACCAAGGCTGTGGTCAGAGGTGCTAACAAGGCCTTGATAGTAGGCGATATGCCATTTATGACCTACCACACTAGTATCTCAGATGCCCTGCACAACGCGGGAAGATTTATCCAGGAAGGCGGAGCACAGGCGGTCAAGCTTGAAGGTGGTGAAGTTGTTGCCGAAACAGTGAAACGCCTTATCGATTGCGGCATACCGGTTATGGGTCATATCGGGCTTACGCCACAGTCAGTATATCAACTTAGTGGCTACAAAGTGCAAGGGCAAACTGCCGAGACAGCTAAAAGGTTGCTTGAAGATGCTCAAATATTACAGCAAGCTGGTGCCTTCTCAGTTGTTTTGGAATGCGTCCCGGCAGCACTTTCTAAATTGATCACCAAGAAACTGTCCATCCCCACCATTGGTATTGGCGCCGGGTCCGAATGCGATGGTCAGGTCCAGGTAATTAACGACATGCTTGGACTTTACTCCGACTTTGTTCCTAAACACGCTAAACGGTATGTAAAATTGGCTGATAACATAAAGAAAGCTGTCACCGACTATGTAACCGAGGTCAAGACCTGCAGCTTCCCCACGATGAAACAGAGCTACACCATGGACGAGAGCCTCCTCAGTGGGATGATTGCCAGCACCACTATCACTGCGAGCAAAGCGAAGCGGCCTCGAGGCAAATAGCGATGAGATTGCTTCGGCACCGTGTGCCTCGCAATGGCAATAAGGGAAATAATCGCAAGCACCCTCCCCTGTCATTGCGAGCCCTTCGCTCCTTGTCATTCTGACCCTGAACGGAGTGAAGGGGAAGAATCTCGCTCAGGACAGGCTCCGCGAAGCAATCTCATTAGATTTCCTCTCCCCTGACAGGAGAGGATCAAGGTGAGGGTGAAAATGCAAGTAGTAGAAACAATCTCCGAAATGAGAAACCTGAGACCCCAGCTCACTGAACCTGTCGGCTTCGTGCCCACCATGGGCTATTTCCACGAAGGTCATCTAAGTCTGGTAAGGCAAGCCAAAAAGGAGAACCATTCGGTTGTAGTCAGCATCTTCGTCAATCCTACCCAGTTCGGACCCAGTGAGGATTTCCGAGATTACCCACGAGACCTCAGACGTGACCTTGAACTACTCGAAGGGGAGAAGGTGGATGTCGTCTTCGTGCCCTCCGAGAAGGAAATGTATCCCTCGGGATTCAGCAGTTGGATAGACGTAGAAAGGATAACCCAAAGGCTTGAAGGTGCCTCTCGCCCAGGCCACTTCCGTGGAGTGACCACAATCTGTGCCAAGCTGTTCAACATCATCCAGCCGACCAGAGCTTACTTCGGGCAGAAGGATGCTCAGCAGGCAGTGGTGATCAAGAAAATGGTTTCTGATTTAAACATGAACCTGGAAATCATAGTTGTACCTACGGTGAGGGAAAGCGACGGACTCGCTATGAGCAGCCGAAATATTTATCTTGATGCTGAAGAACGCCAGGCAGCTATCGTCTTATTTAAGGCTCTTTCCCTTGCCAGACATTTATGGCAAAGCGGTGATAAGGATACTGATAAGATCCGACACCAAATGACCTCACTCATCCAGAAAGAACCACTAGCCCGAATCGACTATGTCAGCATCGCCGATGCCAATACATTGGAGGAGCTAGATGTGATTGACCGTCCCGCTCTAGCCTCCTTAGCCATCACAATAGGCAAAACAAGACTGATAGATAATGTAATTCTGGGGTAAGGGGGGCAGAAATTCTAAATCCTAAATCCGAACCTCCAAACAATGTCAAATGACCAAAACAGTCTTGAAATCTGGTCCGCTGGTTAACAGATGGGATCTCCACTGCGGGGTGCCAGTGCAAGCTGCTTCGCCTCTGGATTTTGTAGTTGCCTGATTCATCAGGCACAATTGCCCAATAAATTGGGCAACTACATTCTTAAACTACGCCTCGCAATGACAGAGAAAAAGGGCTGGTAATGACCGACGGAGCGTAAATGTCATTCCTTGACTAGCACCCAGAATCCTATCATCGCCAGGAAAGCCATAATGGCGCCAAAGAAGAAGGGAGCCGCTGGATTAACCACCTGCCACAGATAGCCAGCAATCAAGCTTGCCGGAAGCAGAGTAACTCCCACTATGCCATGAAACAGACCATAAGCCGTCCCTCTCCTCTCTTCAGACACCAAGTCAGCCACGAAGGCACGGGCTACTCCCTCCGCCAATCCGTAATAAACTCCGTAAAACCCAAATAATATCCATACTTGCCACGAAACAGAGGTCAGGGCGAAGCCAAGATAAACCAGCGCATAAATCAACCAGCCTAGAAGGATGATTCGCCTTCTTCCCACTCTGTCGGACAGTATTCCAGCCGGCATTGAGAGTGAAGCGTAAACGAAATTAAACAGCACCAGCATTAGAAGTATATAAAGAACGGAATTGCCCAGGTTCTGCGCTCGAAGGATGAGGAAGGCATCGCTGGAGTTGCCCAGTGTGAATAAGAAGATAATAGACAGAAAAATCCAGAACCGTCTATCTAACCCGAATGTAAGTTTTCCTACTTTATTCATAGGAACGGCAATTCGTGGTGTTGCTTTTTTCTCCCGTTCTGTAACGAAGAAAAACATGAACAAAGCTATCACCGCGGGGATAATGCCAATCAAAACCAACTGTTGGTAGGTAGCTCGACTGAGCTCCAGAGTCCCACCCTGCCACAGAAAAACAACGACTGCTGCCGAAATAATGCCCACAACGGCGCCGAAGGTATCCATGGCGCGGTGAAGTCCGAAAGCCTTACCCCTTTGCTCCGGAGTTACTGAATCTGCCACCAGGGCATCCCGGGGAGCGGTTCGGACACCCTTGCCCAGCCGGTCGGTAAACCGCACCCCAAGCACCAGCCCCCAGGTCGAAGCAATATACATGAGCGGCTTGACAGCAGTGGATAATCCGTAGCCAAGAACAGCTAGCCCTTTTCTTTTTCCTACCCTATCGCTCAGCCATCCACTGAGGATTCTAAATAGAGACGCAGTGGCATCAGCCACTCCCTCAACTAAACCAATGACCGTTGTCGCAGCCCCCAATACATTCAACAGAAACAACGGGAGAAGGGTGAAAATCATCTCACTGCTGACATCGGTGAGAAAACTGACCAGTCCTAAGAAGAATACATTGGGGTTAAGACCAAAAATTTGCTTTGATTTCACGCAAGTGATATTATAGTAATACACAACCGCCAAAATAAGAATAGTTTACTTATTTGACACCAGAAAGCTGGTGGAATATAGTGTTGTGTTTTGTACTTTAAAAACTGAATAGGTTTTGCGTTCATCCTGGCGCAGGTCAAGGGAAAAAGAGCATAGGGTGGATGCCTTGGCATCAGCAGCCGAAGAAGGGCGCGGCAAGACTGCGAAAAGCCTCAGGGAGCTGTCTAGCAAGCTTAGCTGGGGATTCCCGAATGGGGCAACCCGCTCAGGTAGAACCTGAGCACTCGCGTTCAGCGAGGGGCAACCGGGCGAACTGAAACATCTAAGTAACCCGAGGAACAGAAATCAACGAGATTCCCTTAGTAGTGGCGAACGAACGGGGAACAGCCCAAACCAGAATAGCTCAGTGGTCTTGGAGCCTAAGCTGTTCTGGGGTTGTAAGACACAGGGAGATGGATTCCAAGGTCCATCACAAAGTTACCAAATTCCATTCTAGCCTAATGTTTCTGGAAAGGGCAACCATAGAGGGTAACAGTCCCGTAAGCGAAAGAATGGAATCTTTGCTTGTGTTCTTGAGTACCACGGGACACGAGAAATCCCGTGGGAAGCTGGGGAGACCACTCTCCAAGGCTAAATACTGCTGATGACCGATAGTGAACCAGTACCGTGAGGGAAAGGTGAAAAGCACCCCGAGAGGGGAGTGAAATAGAACCTGAAACCCTATGCTTACAAGCAGTCAGAGGTTTGCTTCGGCAGACTGATGGCGTGCCTATTGAAGAATGAACCGACGAGTTGATCTATGTGGCTAGGTTAAGCAACTTACGTTGTGGAGCCAAAGCGAAAGCGAGTCTGAATAGGGCGCAGCTTGGTTCGCCAAGCAGGTCGCATGGATCAGACCCGAAACCGGGTGATCTACCCATGGCCAGAGTGAAGCTCAAGTGAAATTGAGTGGAGGCTCGAACTTGTGAGTGAGACAAAACTCTAAGATGAGCTGTGGGTAGTGCAGGTGAAATGCCAAACGAACTCGGAAATAGCTGGTTCTCCCCGAAATGCATTTAGGTGCAGCCTCAGGAAGTAATTTATGGAGGTAGAGCTCTGGATAAGCCAGGGACCGTGAGGTTACCGAACTTAACCAAACTGCGAATGCCATAAATGTAATCCTGGGAGTGAGACTACGGAGGATAAGCCCCATAGTCGAGAGGGAAACAGCCCAGACCATCAGCTAAGGTCCCTAAACGCAAGCTAAGTGGGGAAGGAAGTAGTGTTGCAAAAACAGCCAGGAGGTTGGCTCAGAAGCAGCCACCCTTTAAAGAGTGCGTAACAGCTCACTGGTCGAGTGGCGCTGCGCCGAAAATATAACGGGGCTCAAGCTTGCTACCGAAGCTATGGGCTTCTTGATTTTATCAGGGAGCGGTAGGGGAGCGTTGTCACAGCTGAGAAGTTTTGGCGTAAGCCAAGGTGGAGCAGTGACAAGTGAGAATGTCGGTATGAGTAGCGTAAAGGCATGTGAAAACCATGCCCACCGTAAACCTAAGGTTTCCTATGCAACGTCAATCGGCGTAGGGTTAGCCAGGCCTAAGCCAAACCCTAATGGGGCAGGCGATGGACAATGGGTTAATATTCCCATGCTACTTAGCTTTTGCTTTAAGGCAGAGGGGGGACCCAGGAAGGTAGGTTGAGCATACCCAATGGACATGGTGTGTTCCCAACTCAAGGCGCATCAGGGCAGGCAAATCCACTCTGGTATTAAGCTGAGAGGAGGGAGAAATTGAGGGGCAACCCGAGATGATTCAGCTGACCCTATACTGGCAAGAAAAGCCTCGTTGCTAAAAAGCTAAGTACCTGTACCGCAAACCGACACTGGTAGGTTGGGATAAGAGTCCCAAGGTGTTCGAGAGAACCCTCGTTAAGGAACTCGGCAATCTAACCCCGTAACTTCGGGAGAAGGGGGCCCACCGTTACAGGTGGGGGCACAAAATTGGCCCAAGCGACTGTTTAACAAAAACACAGGTCCCTGCTAAAGCGAAAAAGCTGAAATATAGGGGCTGATACCTGCCCGGTGCTAGAAGGTTAAGGGGAGAGGTTAGAGCGTTAGCTCAAAGCTTTGAACCGAAGCCCTAGTGAACGGCGGCCGTAACTATAACGGTCCTATGGTAGCGAAATCCCTTGTCGGGTAAGTTCCGACCCGCACGAATGGTGTAACGACTTGGGCGCTGTCTCAACGAGGGACTCGGCGAAATTGAAATGGGGGTGAAGATGCCCTCTACCCGCGACAGGACAAAAAGACCCTGGCAGCTTTACTATAGCTTGGCATTGGGCTTAGACTCAGCATGTGTAGGATAGGTGGGAGGCTGAGAAGCTGGAGCGTCAGCTTCGGCGGAGCCAACGGTGAAATACCACTCTTGTTCAGTTTTGGTTCTAACTCGTCGCAAGACGAGGACAGTGTCTGGTGGGTAGTTTGACTGGGGCGGTTGCCTCCTAAAAGGTAACGGAGGCGTCCAAAGGTTCCCTCAGCACGGATGGAAACCGTGTATGGAGTGTATTGGCATAAGGGAGCTTGACTGTGAGACCTACAAGTCGAGCAGAGACGAAAGTCGGGCAAAGTGATCCTACGGCACCGTGTGGAAGGGCCGTGGCTTATCGGATAAAAGCTACGCCAGGGATAACAGGCTTATCTTGCCCAAGAGTTCATATCGACGGCAAGGATTGGCACCTCGATGTCGGCTCGCCGCATCCTGGGGCTGTAGTCGGTCCCAAGGGTTGGGCTGTTCGCCCATTAAAGCGGCACGCGAGCTGGGTTCAGACCGTCGTGAGACAGGTCGGTCTCTATCCGTCGTGGGCGTTAGAGATTTGAGGGGAGCTGTCCTTAGTACGAGAGGATTAGGATGGACAGACCTCTGGTGTGCCAGTTGTCCCGCCAGGGGCAGTGCTGGGTAGCCAAGTCTGGAAGGGATAAGCGCTGAAAGCATCTCAAGTGCGAAGCCCACCCCAAGATGAGATCTCCCACCGGAAATGGCGTCCATTAGAGTTTACTTTGGTGGATGCTTGACCGGAGAAGGCCGCAAGTAGACTACTTGCTTGATAGGCGGCGTGTGTAAGCGGAGTAATCCGTTCAGCTAAGCCGTACTAATGGCCAAGACCTTGACCTGTGTCAGGTTGAACGCAAAACTTATCGGTTCTCATAAGAATCGGCAGTCCCTGTGTATCATTGTCGCGGGGTGGAGCAGTGGTAGCTCGTCGGGCCCATAACCCGAAGGTCGTTGGTTCAAATCCAACCCCCGCCACCAGAAAAATCTGAGAAGGCAGGCCAAGTTGACCTGCCTTCTTTGCTTTGGTTGCCAATCATCCTGGCATAGTTTCCACCCGGTACGATGTATCTATGACCATTCTATTCATTCTCTGTATTGACAAACAGTTACCGCAGGACTTAGATTTAGACGTGTTGGACTCCAAAATCCAGAATAAGAAGAAAAGGACGGTGTAGAGAGATGGTTGTGCGATTCGCTGAGAAAACAAACAAGCTGGATCTGTTGGTCTTTTTGAAGAGGTCGAAATACCTGATACCGTTATTATTGGTTGCCCTTCTTGCTTTTGTAGGCTGTGCACCACAGCTAGAAGTTACCCTGCAATCGCCGGGAAATGGCAGCTCAGTTTCCTCACTGCAACCAATATTAGCCTGGGGTTGCGATGAGGCCGATGCTCGATATCGCCTTCAGGTAGCAAGTGATAGTGGCTTCCAGAACTTGATTATTGATGCATCAGATTTGAGCAGTCCAAGCTATACCATACCTTCAGACAAACTCACTGATTCCCAAACTTACTACTGGCGGGTAAAGGCTAGTAAAGCGGGGCACACATCAAGCTGGTCAACTATATGGTCTTTCCAAACACCCACGGGCCCAGGCACCATCTCAGTTCAGGCTACTCTCGATGGCTCACCATGGTCAGGGGCAGTTAGCTATACCATGCACGGGCCAGATGAACAGGCCAGCTATTCCTCTGTGCCTGAGAGCTTCAGTAATATGCCTTCTGGAATTTATACTCTTACCTATACCTCTGGTGGGCTGGAGGGAGCAACCTTATCCAGCATTAGCCCAACGCCAACCCAGACTTTATCTCCTGGTGGCACCATAACCTTCACCCTGAATTTTTATTCGCAACCTGCTGGCACTGTAATGGTCACAGCTACCCTTGACGGCACGCCATGGTCGGGGCATGTTAGATGTAGCATAGATGGGCCGACAAAAGATTCCAGCTATTCTGTACCTGAGAGTTTTAGCAGCTTGCCTCTAGGAACTTATACCGTTAGCTACTCTTCTGGTGGTCCTTCGGGGGCAATGCTAGCCAGCATTACTCCGTCACCAACGCAGACTTTGTCCTCTGGCGGCGCCATAACCTTCACACTGAATTTCCAGTCGCAAGCTACTAGCACCGTAGTAGTGCAAGCCACCCTTGACGGCTCACCATGGTCGGGAAATGTTAGATACAGCTTATCTGGACCAACAGGAGATTCCGGTTATTCTGTATCAGAGACCTTCGGCGGCTTGCCTCCGGGAACCTATACTCTCAGTTATAGCACCGGTGGCCCCGAGGGAGCAACATTATCCAGCATCACCCCATCGACAAGACAGACGCTATCTTCTCAGGGCACCATAATCTTCACTCTGAATTTCCATTCGCAACAGTCTGGCACTGTGATGGTACAGGCTACCCTCGACGGCTCACCATGGCAGACTGCCATCGGTTCAGGAACAATTAGCTATACCTTGCACGGTCCAGTAACGGATTCCAGCCATTCTGTGCCCGATACTTTTAGCGACTTACCCCCGGGAACTTATACTCTCAGTTATACAGACGGTGGGCCTATCGGGGCAACATTGGTGGGCATCAGCCCGGCACCAAGACAGACCCTGGCTTCAGGAGGTACCATAACCTTCACCCTGGAATTCCAAACACAAGCTAAGGGCACTGTGCTGGTCCAGGCTACCCTTAATGGTGAACCATGGTCGGGAGACGTCATCTATTACTTAGCCGGGCCGTATATGGATACTGGCTCCTATGTGCCCAATAGCTTTACCAGTTGTCCTGCGGGAAGTTATAGCGTCGACTACAAATCCGGTGGTCCCGATTCATCAGTATTAGATGGCATTACGCCATCAAGCCAGCAGGATTTGTCTCCAGGCGGCACTATAACTTTCACCTTGAACTTCGTAGGTATATTGTTAGAGTAACTAACAAGGAGGTAAAACATGAAATCAAAGCTAGGCCTGATCTGTGCGATTGTCGCCATCTCGCTCTGTCTCGTTGCCTGTTCCGTAGCCCCAAGTCTAGTGTCTGTAGATGCTTCATATTCGGGCCAGCAAGTCGAAGTTGCAGTTGGCGGCTCAGTGATAGTGACTTTGGAGTCCAACGCCTCAACAGGCTTTCAGTGGATGTTGGTGAATATTGGTGACGAAACTGTGTTAAAAAAGGTAGCTAACACATACGAGGCACCAGAGGACACAGGTATGGTCGGAGTTCCTGGAAAAGAAATATGGACTTTCGATGCACTCAAGAAAGGCACGAGCACCATATCTATGGAGTACAGCCAACCCTGGCCGAACGGCACGAAGGCAGCCGAAACTTTCGACTTAATCGTAGCCGTTAAATAGAGCGCCATAATGATAACCGAATATACCTTTACCCGACATGTGTGGATTGTGGGATTAGCGAATTTAAGTGAGAGACGGGAGATTCAGGACGGGTAAAGAGGCTACTACGGTGCCAGGAAACAATTCATAGGGAGGAATATGAAGTCAAGGCACATCATGTTGACTTTCTTTGTTCTGATCTCAATAGTTCTCATTTTGAGTTGCACAAGCGGGGAAACAAGAAAACCCGAAGGGACCTTGAGTGTCTTTGAATTGTTACAAAATCCTGTGTATGACACAGAAGTTAAAGCCTTCGGAAAGGTAAGTTTGTTAGGCCAACTTTATTGTCCGTGCTTTGAGTTAAGTTCTGGTGGGGACAAGGTACAGGTGTGGTATGACTTGATGGTGGAAGATAATGGAACAGAAAGACCTCCAGTGAGTGTAGAAGGAATTGAGAACGGTGACTATGTCATCGTAACCGGTGAGCTCAAGACAGAAGGCACACATACAATGCTCAATGATTTCTGGGCTAGCAGCATCAAAAAATAGTGCCGACAGGCACCACCGCTAAGAAAGTCAGGAAAGCTCATTACTACTCAGCCTTCCTGATTTTGCTACCCTAGCTGAGATGATATAACTAACCATTCCTCATGGATCAGTTTCTCCAAAATTTGAGCTACCGCCCTTTCTGACCCAACTTTGCCTGTATCAATCAAAACATCAGGGTTTTCCGGACCTTCCATTTCTTTGCTTATGATGTGAATCGCCCTCTCCGGAAGAGAAGGCTCCCGACTTTTATTCCTTTCAATACAAGTTCTTAGTGGACACCGGAGATAGCAAAGCAAAACATTTCCCTCCCCAGCTATTGTCTTTACCTTCTCCCGCCACTCCTTCCTGTAAAAAGTGGCATCAACTAGAAAATAATCTACCGTGCCCAAATTTTCGCTCAGAAGTTTGAAAATTCGCTCATAGATTTTGTCGGAAATGCGGTCGGAAATAACAAGTCTTACCCTCCCAGATTTTTCAAGTTCTGTAGCTAGCTTCCTGGCAATGGTTGATTTCCCCGAGCCAGGGATTCCACAGAAAACTATTACACAGGGTCGTTCTAATACGCCAGCCAACGCGCCAGCTATTATACTCGTCTTTATGGCATAGTGTCCTGGATTGGAAAAAGAGAGCCTGCCAGGGCCCGGAAGGAATATTCAAGGTCTGTCGAACAACTCGCCCACTAGCCCCCTGCCTTTACATCTTTGATATAGGCCCTCTTACATACGCCGTACCAGCGTCGGAGAAAAGTAGGGAAATCGGGAAGTTATACCTGGCTGGTCTTGCCCCGTTTATGCTACAGTAAGAAGATATAATCATAATGATAAGAGGAGGGAACCGTGGAAACAAAACCCTGGCATCGTCACTATGACTACAATGCTCCTACTACAATCCGCTATCCCCAGGTGCCTGCTCAGGATATCCTTCAGATCTCAGCTGGTACAAATCCAGACAAAGCGGCTCTGAACTTTTACGGTACTGAGATGACCTTCTGGGAGTTGCGCCATCAGGCGTTGCGCATGGCCAATGCGCTTGGTGCCATCGGAGTACAGAAAGGAGAAAGAGTAGGCCTTCATCTGCCTAACTGCCCCCAGTATGTCATTGCCTACCTGGCTACTCTATCCCTGGGGGCTATCGCGGTGAATCTAAACGCCATGTACACGGCTGATGAACTCAAACCCATGATCAAAAACACTGGAATGACGACTCTGTTTACCTTTGATATTGTTCTTCCTGCAATTCGGACCGTTGCTCAAGAGGTGGACATTCCCCGGATAGTGGTCACTAAAGTAACCGATTATATAACGGGGATGGGTGTGAGCACCCCTAAAGACCTGGAGTTGGAGGAGGGTTGGCACCATTTTTCAACACTCATGGATAACTCTTCTGACACGAGAGTTCCACGAGTCGAGATAGCCCAGGACGATCCTGCCCTGATTCAGTTTACTGGAGGAACTACCGGGATTCCCAAGGGGGCGGTGCTCACCCACGCCAACATAGTAGCTGCCACCTTACAGTGCTCCCTGTGGAGCGGTGCCACTGCGCTTATTCCTCCGGAGAGACGTTCCGTGCTGGCTGTGATACCCTATTTCCACGTGTATGGAAACATCGTAGCAATGAACTGGGCCATGGCCAATTGTGCTACCCAGATACTGGTTCCCCGGTTTGATCTCGATGAGCTGATGAGGCTCCTGGCCAATTTCGAAGAAATCACCTTTTTCCCCACTGTACCCACACTGATCACCGTCCTCATCAACCACCCCAAGGCCACAGAGCTAAACCTGGGAAAGAAACTGGGTTTGTTGAACTCAGGAGCAGCGCCTATGCCTGTGGAGCTTATCCAGCAGGTTCGCGATATGGGGATCTTCTTCAGCGAGGGATACGGCCTGACTGAGTCTACCTCGTTGGGAATTTCGAATCCAGTACTGGGCCTCAAGAAGGTCGGCAGCATCGGGGTCCCATTCCCTGACAATGATGTGCGTTTGGTGGATGTAGACAAAGGAGTGGAAGATGTGCCGCAGGGAGAGCCTGGTGAGATCATAATGAAAGGACCCCTGATCATGAAGGAATACTGGAACAACCCCGAAGAAACAGCAAATCAACTCAGAGATGGATGGCTCTATACCGGGGATATCGCCACGGCGGACGAGGAAGGTTATATGTTCATAGTGGACCGCAAGAAGGACATGATCATTGCGGGCGGATTCAACATCTACCCCAGAGAGATCGATGAGGTGCTCTATCAGCACCCCAAGGTTATGGATGCAGTGGCTGTAGGCATACATCACGAATACCGAGGGGAGACAATTAAGGCCTATGTCGTCCTAAAACCGGGTCAGACAGCCACGGAAGATGAGATTATGGACTTCTGCAAACAGAAATTAGCGGCATACAAAACCCCAAAGCTGGTAGAGTTCAGGGATGCGCTTCCTAAGTCAATCATAGGGAAGGTCCTTCGTAAGGCTCTCAGAGAGGAGGAGGAGAAAAAGCAAAAGGGTAGCACATCCTGATTGAGCACCCAGGCGATGAGAACTTGAGTGCTAGCGATTTTCCCTCTCACCAGTGTATACTTTTATAAGACACAATCTGGTATAAGGGAGGAATATGGAAGATAGAGTTGCCATCTTCATAGATGGAAGCAATTTGTATCACGCTTTACAGAACAACTTTAAGCGACATGACCTCAACTTCGCCGAGTTTGCCCACAAGCTTTGTGGCTCAAGGCAACTGTTCCGCGTTTATTATTATAACGTGCTCCAGGACCCAACCCGCTGGCCTGATGCTTATCGAGAGCAGCAAGAATTTCTCGACAGCTTGCGGAAGACGCCTTACCTGGAAGTTCGCTTGGGCACCACCAAGTTATCTCAGGGCGTGCCTGTGGAAAGAGGCATAGACATCATGTTAGCCACGGATTTGCTCCGTTTCGCCTGCGATGAGCTTTATGATATAGCAGTGCTGGTAAGTGGAGATTCCGATTTTGCTTACGCCCTTCAGGCAGCGAAGAATATCGGCAGGCATGTTGAAGTGGCTTATTTCGAAAGAAGTATATCCAAAGACCTTCTTGATGTCGCCGATTATTGCCAGCTCCTCAACCGAGCTTTCTTCAGAGGTCTGTGGATAGGCAAGCGCCCCATCAAATTCAAAAGAACAGCATTAGGTAACAAAAAAGAATAAACTATACCTGTACAACACAATGAACGGTAATTTCAGCGGGCAATTGATTTCTGCCAGCGTGTCCTGATTTTCAGGTAAACCTTACTTCTTTTCCTTCTTCTTCGGTTTCTTCTTATCTATGTCCCTTTATCTCCTCTGCCCTCTTAGATACAGCATCCTTATATACCCTTGCCAGGCTCTTGCCATGCTTGGGCATCCTCGCCTTTTCCTTCGCCCGCCGCTTTCCCCTCCTATCCTGTCTGGTTTCCCTCATGAGTTACCACTTGACCTCGTATGAGCCGAGGATGAAATCCAAGTCCTTCTGAAGGGATGAAATGCCCTCCTGGGAGAGGAGTCTTTCATCCAGATCGACCATCAACTTTGTTTCGCCCCCTGGTAATTCGATAATCTCGGCACTGCCGCACTCCTCCTCTCGTGCCTTAAACACCATGGTAACCCGGGATTGCGTTGCACCACTGGGAAGACCGTAGGTCTGCACCTTCGCTTCTTCCACCATAATCCCCCGCTTTTGAACCATATCCCCTATTTCGTCACGAAGCATCTCAGGGTTTATCCCGCTGTAAGTTTTCTTGATTTGTACAGTCACTTTACCTCCTGTGGCATATTATACCATTTCCACCTCCCCTAAACCCACCCGAATACGCAGGTGATATCTCAAAGCAAAACTCAAAAATCAAAAGGCAAAATGAGTAATGGAGGTCTTTGATTTTTGAATTTGTTCAGGGTTCCCCGGCAATGACAAGGAAAGAGGCTATATATCATCTATCGTATGAACGCGCATATCATTTAGTGCATTTAATATTTATCTGTTATAATGCATAGCCATCATGAAGAAAGAGCTTATGAAAATTCTGGCGTGTCCAGTATGCAAGGGGGACTTAAAGCTTAATGCGGAGAAGGAAGAGGATAATGAAATAGTTACTGGCTCTCTATACTGCGCTAAATGTCAGCATTCCTATCCTATTGTGGACACAATCCCCAACCTGCTGCCGCCAGACTTCGCAGAAAAGAGGGATTAACTTTGTCCCAGAAATTCCTCAAATTTCCAGGGTTCCCCTTATTCTCAAGGGGTATAAACCACGCCGCTCGTAGGTGACTCCCAAACTTCCACACATGCCAATGTAGCTGATGACCCTGAAAAACGCGGCTTAAGTTCATTATATATCGTAGCAGCAATGTTCTCACAGGAAGGCTCAATGTTATTGAATGGGGGCACATCATTGAGACAGATGTGGTCGAAGGAAGCTAAAATTTCCCTCAACCAATGCTTTATCCGGGCAAAGTCATAGGCTAAACCAGTCTCATCGAGTTCCTCTGCTTGCAGGCGGGCTATCACCTTAAAGCGATGACCATGTAGATTTTCACATTTACCGCGATATTTGCGGAGATAGTGCGCGGCATCAAAGTGTTCTTCCACGAATAGCTGGTACATTTAATCCCCTGATGTCCATTTTCGCACTCCGTCTCGTCCTTCTGCAACCCCAGCCAGTTCATTAATTTTCCTGTCCAGTTCAGGATGAATTAACTGTGGGGTAATTTCAGCTAACGGTATAAGCACAAAGGCTCTTTCTGTCAGCCGAGGGTGCGGTATGTTTAATTCATCGGTCCTGATAACCTCACGACCATAAAAGAGGATGTCTATGTCTATAAGGCGCGGTGAGTTGGGAAAACTTTCTACCCTGCCCATTTTTGCCTCAATATCCTTGACAAAGCGAAGTAGCTCCCAGGGGTTCAAGGCAGTGGCGATTTGACATACCATATTAAGAAACAGCGGTTGCTCTTTATAGCCTATCGGCTCGGTTTCATAAATCGAGGAAATCTTTTCAATATCTACCCTCTTAGAAAGCAATGCCACAGCCTTGTTCAAGTTTGCCATTCTATCCCCTAAGTTTGAGCCAAGACAAAGATGAGCAATAGCCAATTTACCGCCATCCTCTAACAATGGCATCGCTCATCTTACAAACGTGTACCATCTCCTTGACATCATGCACCCTAACCATATCAACACCCTTGGCGATGCCGAGAGCTATAGTAGCCGCCGTCCCCTCCAAACGTCGGTCAGCAGGTGGAACAAATGCCATCCCCTGTGACCTTTGTTCCGGAGTCAAATCAAGCATCCACCCTATTACCGACTTACGTGAGCTACCTAAAAGGACTGGCCTGCCCAGCGTCTTAAGCTCTTCCAGTCGCTGTAGAAGCTCCAGATTCTGCTCCTGTGTCTTGCCGAAACCGATGCCGGGATCAACGATGATATTTTCGCGAGGCATGCCTGCAGAGAGGGCTTGTTCAATAGCTTTCTGCAAATCAGCAATAACCACGGAGATAATATCGGGGAAGATAACATCGTGGTGAAGTGAAATATCCCGCTGATTGCTCATCAGGATGATTGGTATTTCCCTCCGAGCTGCTAACTCAGCCAGTCGGGGCTCCTTCTTCAATCCCCAGATGTCATTTATCATGTCGGCACCAGCATCCAGCGCTTCACGAGCTACCGCGAGCTTATAAGTATCAATGCTTAACGGTATTGATATCTCCTCGCGCAGCTTTTCCAGGACAGGGATTACCCGGCCTAATTCTTCATCAACCGAAAGATGAGCAGCACTGGGGCGAGTGGATTCTCCCCCTACGTCGATTATGTCTGCCCCATCAGCAACTAACTGCCTCGCCTTAAGTAAGGCAACATCCCCATTTTCTAATCCATCCCCGGAGAAGGAGTCTGGAGAAAGATTTATGATCCCCATGATATAGGTCCGCCTACCCCAATAGAAGGTAGCCTCGCCACAATTAGTGGGAGCAGGCTCCGCTACCTTACTATTCTGATCAGTCATGCTGTTGATTATAGCAAAGGAAGCAACTAAAATAGCACAATAATTTAACTAAATAAATCATCAAGGAAAGACGCGCATGGATATTGAACAAAAGTTAGCACAATTAAACGAGCTAAGAGAGAAGGCAAAGCAAGGTGGGGGGGCGAAGCGAATTGAAGCGCAACATAGCAAGGGAAAGTTGACCGCCAGGGAACGATTGGACCTCCTTTTCGACCCTGGCAGCCTCGAGGAAGTAGACCCTTTCGTAACCCACCGCTGCACCGATTTTAGCATGGCAGAGCAGAAGTTCCTTGGCGATTCAGTCATCACCGGTTATGGAAAGGTTGCTGGACGTCTTGTCTTCGCTTTTTCCCAGGATTTCACCGTTCTCGGCGGCTCACTATCAGAAGTAGCCTCCAATAAAATCTGCAAGGTAATGGACTTAGCTGCCACAACTGGTGCACCGTTCGTGGGCATACTCGACTCAGGAGGAGCACGCATCCAGGAAGGGGCTGACAGTCTTAAAGCCTACGGCGAAATCTTCACCCGCAACACTATATACTCAGGCACTATCCCCCAGATTTCGGTGATAGTTGGACCTACCGCAGGAGGCGCTGTGTACTCACCAGCCATAACCGATTTTGTGTTTATGGTCAGGGGAATAGGTCAGAGCTATATCACTGGACCCGAGGTGGTCAAAACGGTAACTGGAGAGGAAATCAGCCTGGAGGAACTGGGCGGTGCTATGGTAAATGCCACCAAGAGTGGAAATGCTCATTTCGCCATTGATACCGAACAGGAATGTTTTGAACTGGTGCGTAAATTGCTGAGCTTTCTCCCCCAGGGCTATCAACACCCCCCTCCCTTTGAAGACACCGGTGATGACCCTAATCGCACAGATGAAGAATTACTCCACATCGTGCCTGATAGCCCGGCCAAGCCTTATGATATGAAACACATCATAACCAGAGTGGTGGACAACGGTGACTTTCTCGAAGTTCACCACAGATTTGCTCGCAGCTTCATCGTGGGCTTTGCCCGGATGGGCGGACAGAGTGCAGGCATTTTAGCTCAGCAGCCCCTTCATTTGGCCGGTGTACTCGATATTGACGCCTCGGATAAGGCATCCAGATTCGTCCGCTTTTGCGATTGCTTCAACATCCCCTTGGTTACCTTCGTTGATGTGCCGGGATATATGCCTGGAACTGACCAGGAATTCCGAGGTATCATCAGGCACGGAGCTAAGGTGCTCTTCGCCTATGCTGAGGCAACTGTGCCCAAGATAAGCATAATTACCCGCAAGGCATACGGTGGAGCCTATGTAGCCATGAGCAGCAAAGGGCTGCGGGGAGATATTTGTTACGCCTGGCCAACGGCGGAAATCGCTGTGATGGGCCCCGAAGGAGCAACCAACATCGTTTACCGTGCCGAGATAGCTAAATCAGAAAAACCCGAGGAAACAAGGGAAAGGCTGATTCAGGAGTATCGCGATAAGTTTGCCAATCCATATATAGCCGCAGCCAGAGGCTATATTGATGATGTCATCGACCCCCGAGAAACTCGCCCAAAGGTCATCAAAGCCCTGGAAATGCTCAAGAATAAAAAAGTTACTAATCCTCCTAAAAAACATAGCAATATTCCTCTGTAATCTTTAATGGGGAAAACTTTAGCTGAAAAAATACTTAGCCTTAAAGCAGGCGCCGACGCCAAGTCAGGCGGTATCGTCATTGCCAACGTGGACCTGGTGTTCCTCCAGGATACCACAGGCCCGCTAGTGATAAAACAATTTAAGGAAAGCGGCTTTGCGGCTATAGCCGAGCCGAAAAAGGCAGCGATTTTCCTCGACCACGCTGCCCCCAGTCCTGCCCAGCAGATTTCTAATGACCACGTCCTTTTGCGCCACTTCGCCAGGGAAACAAATTGCCATATTTACGAGGTGGGAAATGGGATATGCCACCAGTTAGTAGCTGAGCATTTTGCCAAGCCCGGGAATATCATTGTTGGCGCTGATTCCCATACCGTTACCGCTGGAGCCTTGTGTGCCTTTGCCACTGGCATGGGGTCCACTGATATAGCTATAGCCATGGCACTGGGCAAAACCTGGTTCCGCGTGCCAGAAACTTTTCTGATTAACCTCAGCGGCTCCTTCCGTAAAGGAGTTTATGCCAAAGACCTGATTTTATCCCTCATTGGTCAACTTGGTGCTGATGGTGCCACCTATAAAGCTCTGGAATTCGGTGGTGAATCCTTAGCTCGCTTGACAATGTCCGAGCGTCTCACTATAGCTAACATGGTTGTGGAAGCGGGAGCCAAAGTTGGCTTATTTCCCAGCGATGAAGTTACTCAAAGCTTTCTTTCAGCACAAGGACGGGGCGATGGCTATAAACCGCTCTATCCCGACGCCGATGCCAGTTATGAGCGGATTATGTCGCTAAATCTCGCTTCCCTTGAACCAATGGTTTCCTTTCCCCACACCGTGGACAATGTCCGTCCCGTCAGCGAAGCAAAGGGGATTAAAGTCCAGCAAGTATTCATCGGCACCTGCACCAATGGGCGTCTTGAAGACTTAGCCCTGGCGGCTAATATTCTGAAAGGTAAGAAGAGGTATTTTGATACCAGGCTTCTGGTAGCCCCAGTTTCACAGCAGGTGCTTTTGCAGGCCATAGAGAAAGGCTATATCCACAGCCTGGTTGAATCTGGAGCAGTCATCCTGCCTCCAGGCTGTGCTGCTTGCCTTGGGTTACATCAGGGCATATTAGCAGATGGAGAAGCTTGCCTTTCCACCGCCAACCGAAATTTTAAGGGACGCATGGGCAATCCTGAAGCCATGATATACCTGGCTAGCCCAGCTACCGCCGCTGCCTCAGCTATCAAGGGCGAAATTACCGACCCTAGAGAGGTTATGTAATGCCTGAAGCAGTGTCCAAAGGAAAAGCAATTAAGCTGGGGGACGACATCTCCACAGACGACATTATTCCCGGCAGATTCGCTCATCTAAGAAGCAACCTGCCTGAGCTTTCCAAACACACCTTTGAGGACCTCATCCCCAATTTTGCTTCCAGGGTAAATCAGGGCAATTTCCTGGTGGCAGGCAAGAATTTTGGCTCAGGTTCCAGCAGGGAACATGCCCCTTTGGTAATCAAAATGTCAGGAATAGCTGCCATTCTGGCTAAATCAGCAGCTCGTATTTTTTTCAGAAACGCCATAAATCAAGGCTTACCGGTATTGCTCTGCGATACCGACCAGATTAACGATGGAGACCAGCTTGAGATAAACTTAACCGAAGGAGTGATAACAAACCTGACTTCCAATGCCAAGCTCACCTCGACTAAAATACCATCATTGATGTTCGCCATACTTAAGGAAGGAGGGCTCATCCCTTACATTAAGAAGCATAAGGATTTTGAACTTTAGTGAACGTCATTCTGAGCTACATTTCCTCTCCCGGGACGGGAGAGGATTAAGGTGAGGGTGAAGATCATGCAGCATAGGGTAACTTTCATCCCTGGCGACGGCATAGGCCCTGAGGTTGCCGCGGCCACTCAAAGGGTATTAGAGGCAACCGGAGTCCAGTTTCAATGGGATGTAGTCACTATAGGCTCCCGAGCCCAGGAATTGTTCGGCACGCCTCTTCCTCAAAACGCACTGGACTCAATAAGAAAAAATAAAGTTGCCTTAAAAGGGCCGGTGACCACACCTATCGGTAGCGGGTTTAGAAGCGTTAATGTCGCCCTACGCAAGGAACTAGACCTTTACGCTTGCCTTCGGCCATACAAAATTTATCCCGGCGTACCGACACCGTTCAAAGATGTAGACATAGTGGTGGTCAGGGAAAATACCGAAGACCTTTATTCAGGTATAGAATTTGCCAAGGATAGCTCGCAGACTGAAGAGTTACTGG
>Ga0315552_1000386_pt1 | contig 27320 bp, 27 predicted proteins | sample SalMarSW160170MG_2_FD_203102 | JGI IMG/M metagenome (GOLD analysis project Ga0315552, IMG submission 203102) | Salt marsh sediment microbial communities from the Plum Island Ecosystem LTER, Massachusetts, United States - Salt Marsh Sediment SW1601-70 ...
AGACACTTATCTCAATCTGATGTCGCAGTACAGGCCGACATACAAGGCATTTGACTATCCTGAAATATCACGCAGCATTACCCGGGAAGAATATACGACAGCTATAAACCATGCCAGGGAAGCCGGACTGATAAACCTGGAGATCCAGGGATATTACTGGTAACAGGCGTTTGTCGTATAGTCACAATAATACATAAAAACCCTTATTCAATCCGGCAATAACAGCTGGCTCGAAAAATGCACCCTGGTGAAACATTCAGGTATATGGGTGTCGTAAACACCATGTTTATTCCACGCCCATGCCGGATGAGGTTTTACTTCATCCCCTGCATTGGTAAATCTCTGAAAACGCCCGAAGAAGATACGCCAGGTATCACCATCCCTTGGTGGCAGTGACCTTCCGTCTGCCAGCCATTTCATCCCTTTCCAGGGGAAAGCCAGCTCTACAGTCCAGCCTTTGTCAGGTATGCTGTTATCATTAATCTTTCCGTCCACTTTTACTGCCGATCTGAGTCCGGGAAAATCCCAGTCGAGGAATGCCCACCTGCATTTTCTCGGATGCCTGCCCCACCAGAAGGAATCCGGATCACGGTCATAATCGCCACCAAAAGAGAGTGCTTTGCGCGATAATATACCAAACTCGGGCACATCAAAGCGGCCTCCTCTGCTATATGCATCCTGCCATATAAAGAACACTTCATATACCGTACCCAGGGCATTGATCTCAAATTCATAATAACAATCCCCTCCGTCGATAAAGATCTCAATATCATTCTCTTTGAAAACAATACCATCTCTTTTTCTCAGGTGAGCCTGAACATAGGGCTCTTCCACCCAGAAAGCTATATAAAGGTTGTCCTTATCCCATAAAGCAGCTGCCCGGGTGTCGTACCATCCCCGTTCTCCTGAAGCCATGTCCACAAAACGGGGGGATTTAATGGCTTTATGCCATACAGGTTTGTTAAGCTTACCATTTATGCTCACAGGTTCGGATACCCTGTAACAGGTATAATCAGCGATGTCTGAATCTGAACAGCCGTATTTTTTCATAATAATAATTTAATTCTTATAAATCAGAATGTTTCTATTTATCGAATCCGATATGTGCCATACAAAGGTAATACTGTTTGCTATTTTTTCTTATATTGTTTACATATTGCACTGTTAATGCAATGCAACAATTCGTTAGAGTTAAATGAACGGATACGAACGATACATTGCTGTTCTGAAGGATCAGCCTGTGGTCTTTCTGCCACGGACGCCTATCCTGATGCAATATGCTGCCGAGTATATAGGTTCCGATTATGCTGCCTTCGCATCCGATTACCGTGTACTTGTCAGGGCAAACATGCAATGCGCACAGGATTTCGGAATCGATCAGGTAAGCTGTATCTCCGATCCCTACAGGGAAACCCATGGATTCGGTTCAACCGTGGAGTATATCAAAGACGGCCCACCACGGAGCACTCGTCCGCTAGAAACCACCAGGGATCTGTCCATTCTTCTTCAACCTGATCCCCTGACCTCAGAACGTATGCTCGACAGAATAAAAGCTGCTGAAACATACAAAGCGGAAGTTAAAGGTGAGTACTCGATCCTTGGCTGGATAGAGGGACCGGCAGCAGAGGCAGCTGATCTGCGCGGGGTAACAACCTTCCTTACGGACCTGATGGATGATGAGACCTTCGCCTCCGAATTGATGGATATCTGCGTGCAAACAGGTATTGAGTTCGCCCGGGCACAGATTAAGGCAGGAACAGACACAATAGGTATTGGAGATGCCATTGCAAGCCAGGTTGATCCATATACATATGAAAGACTTATCCAACCCAGGGAGAAACACCTGATTAAAACCATTCAGGATATGGGAGCGTATGTCAAATTGCATATCTGCGGCAACATCACACATCTGCTTCCGGGCATTGCTGATCTGAAAATAGATATTCTCGACGTTGATCACATGGTCAGACTGTCAGATGTCCGGGATGCTGTTGGCCGACAGGTAGCAATTGCAGGCAACATGGATCCGGTTACGGTCATACGTAACGGTACACCTGAAAGGATAAGGGAGGCAGTACTGGATGCCTATGAAGAGACGGGTAATCCATATATGGTCAATGCCGGATGCGAAATTCCGGCAGGTACACCTTTAGAAAACCTGAAAGCTTTATGTGAACCTGTACCGTATGTACCTTAATAGAGGCTTATCCGGAAAAAGGTCCGGCTGTATTCAAATCTTTTATTTGATTAATAAACACGAAAAAACTATTTTTATAGATGAGAAACTTTTAACTATTTTTGTCAGGAACAAACATGACTTTTCCCGCCTGAACTGGGCAGACTAACCAAACTTTAACTATAAAATATTTACGGATGAAAACAAAGCAATCAAGAAGGGAATTCCTTAGATTATCAGCAGCAGGAGCATTGGGAGCTATTGTCCTTTCCCAGTATTCATGCAGGAATAAAGGTGCAAGTACAAAAAAATCAGATGTGGTTGATCCTAAAACTTTCGGTATAGGACTTCAGTTATACACTATCCGTGATGCCATGGAAACAGATGTTCCCGGATCATTAAAACTGGTTTCTGATATAGGTTACAAATACCTTGAGCTTGCCGGTTATGCCGATGGCAAGTTCTATGGTTACGAACCGGCTGAATTCAAAAAATTGGTAGAGGATTTGGGAATGGAAATTCTCAGCAGTCACACACAGGTCGAAGCAGAGGGTATAACGCTTGAGAATGCGAAGAAGATGACTGAAGATCATGCAAAGCTTGGTGTTAAGTATTGTGTACAGCCATGGATTGTTGAGGAAGCACGGACAACAATTGCCAGTTATCAGAAGATGGCCGCCGACTGGAACCAGGTTGGAGCTATCATGAAAGAGAGTGGTATCCAGTTCGGGTATCATAATCATAATTTTGAGTTTGATGTTGTGGAGGGCAAAGTGCCTTATTACGATGTGCTTATGGTGGAGCTGGATAAAGAACTTGTTACCATGGAAATTGACCTCTTCTGGGCAACCAAGGCCGGTCAGGATCCTATCGAGATCTTCAATAAATATCCTGGCAGGTTCCAGTTGTTCCATATGAAGGATATGTTCACCGATGATGCTCCTTACTTCACAACAGTTAGTGTAACCGACTTTGCACCTGTTGGTGCAGGATTGATAGACTTCGAGGCTATCCTGGCGGCTAAGGATATTGCCGGTATGAAATATATGATTGTTGAACAGGACAGTACTCAGGATGGCAAACCATTCGATGCTATCCAGACCAGCATAACTAATTTAACAACCGATATACTGGTTTAACAGAGACACCCAAATTAAATAAATAACGTAGCAGAGACGCCCAAATTGGGCGTCTCTGCATTATTCAGGTTTTTTAAGATACAATATTGCGTCAACCGGGCCAAACGGAGATTTAAGGGATATTTCACCCCCACCTTTGATCCCTCCTGATTTTGCAAATACTCCTGTATTTGGATTAAACCATTCTACCTGTAAGGAACCGGGTACATCCTTAAGGTTTACCACAACCTCGTTACTGTCAGGAAGATATACAAGGTATTCCGATCCTCTGTTAGCAAGACAATATGCAGAGGATGCCAGGTCAGGAAGGGGAAGCATTGAAATAAGATCAATCCGGTCAGCAACCATGCGAGTGTATCCTAAACTTTTTCGCATTGAGTCCATCCAGACCGTATCGCAGGATCTTGCCAATACCCGGCAGTCATAGGGATCCATAAACAGGGGGTTCAGTCCGCGGAGAAAACTTTTCCAGATCCATGCCTGGTTTCCGCCGATTCCCCATAGATGATCCGTATCGGTCAGGATGACTTTCGAACCATCTGCAGGCGGTGGATTATCACGGTATCCACCTTCCTGATTCGGAGAGATCCAGTCTGCCGGACTGTCAAACAGTACCTGGTTACTGCCTCCCCTGTATTGAAATGTCATACCAACAGGATGCTGTTTCATTAATTTTTTTTCATAATCCTTGATGAAGTTGATCATGTAGTACTGCCACTCTGTTGAAGGTGGATGATTCTCATTGGATATCTCATACAGAACATTATCGAACCTGTTAATTGTGTCGATTACATGCTTTACATAAGCCTCCTGAATCGAGAGAATATTCTTGTTTCCCATTGTATGAATTTCCGTCCCTGAACCATCACCGTTGGCATCCCCGTTTATCCCGTTGATATTATTATCAGGATGAAAGGGATGATTTTCAAAAGCACCCGGTGAAAATTGCAATCCCCATCCCTCGAACAACATGACAGACACGTATATACCTGAATCATTCGCCATTTTTACCCTTCCCCCTAGCCGGGCAAAATATTCCGGATCAAACTGATTCAGATCAAATTTCAGATTGCCATCAAGTGCCGGTCCCGGACCTGTGCGCAACCATGGATGGGGTTCAACTTTATGTTTTTTTGGATCAGCTTCCCTGTTTCCCTCCGTATCCCAATTGAGCAACTCCCATGCCCAGAGGCGCATGAAATTATGATTATGGCATTTCATGCAATGAAGATATCTGGCATAGTCAAATTTTTCCGGTGAAGAGGGTGAGTTCATATCAACAAGGTTATTCCACGTGTGGGAACCCGTGAGATAGATTGCTTTGCCGGTGTTATCGGTAAAGTACCGGGGATTTTTTTTACTTACGCGTAAAGGTCCATTAAAAGTGCTTATCTGTTTCTTTGTAATTATATTACATGCAAAGAACAGGGCAGCTGTGGTTAATAGAATTAGTGGAATCCGGATGTTTTTCATAATCAGTTTATAATATTTGAGTAATTCTTGTTTCAATCAACAGGCTCCAGTACGAATGCAACATCCTGACCGACATACCGGGCATGCCCTCCTTCGATTTTGAGAACGGGAACGGTGAAGGATAAGGAATTCCTGGCGACCCGGATCAAGGGTTCATTCTGCCCGTCAACTTCTATATACCTGCCGCTCCACGTATGATACAGCTTCAGCCGGTACTGACCGTTTTTCACATCATGGATGGTTATGTTCTTACCGGACATATCCGTATCTGCATTAGCTGCCCATCCGAAAATGAGCTGGTCACTGCCCATGGCGAAAGCATGGCCTCCCGGATTGCCGGCCTCAAGAGGTGTCAGCCCTGTCAGTTTAGAAAAAGGTATCCGGTCTGTAAACCTTCTGAAGTATCTTAACTGGTTGGTTACCATATTGTCATTCAGCTGGTCTGAGTAAGACCACCAGAAAGGCGACATGGCTGAACCGGCAGCCAGGGTAACCCACAGGGCATTATGGTATTGTGCCAGATAGCCGGGCATACTCATTTCGTAAAAGGTATGGTCCCAGCCGGTTTCAGGGATAATGGCCGGTTTTTCATAGTTATTCCAGAGTTTTCTGACCTGCCCGTGGTAGTTCAGGTAACTGTAGGTCAGGGGATGTGTCTCATCTTTGTCTATCTGGCCTATTCGATTGACAGGGAAGCCCTGTGCCTCATAGATCTCCCTTCCTGCCATATCAAAGATCTCATATCCCCTGTCCCACCATTCATTCACACCGCCACTGCGTGTACCGGTTGTCAGATGATTCCAGGGATCGTGTCTCTTGAAATATTCATGGACTTTCTTTGCCCAGCCGGCTGCCGCAATACTGTCGCCTGAGACCCAGCCGTCCGTTCCGTTTACTTCATCCACCACGAACCATATGCCCAGAGAGCGGCTGTATCCCCAGCGGGCTATCATATACCTGTACAGCTTTTCCTGATATTTCCAGGCTTCCTCACTACTGTAAAAATCCTTTGCCTCACAAACCAGATGATAGGGATTAGTATGCCATGCAATATTGCCCCCACCCCAGACTGTCTCAGAGAGAAAGGAATGGAACCAGAAATTGAGTGCCAGCTTCATGTCGCGTTCTTCAAGTTCCTCAAGCAATTCATCGATCTGCCGGCAAATCAACTGGTCATATCTTCCCAGTCCTGTTCCCCATGTCTCCAGGGGAGTAATAAGCTTGCTGATAAAATTTACTCCCTTTGCATAAAGCTCATCCAGTACCTCTGTATTGCTCTCCCCGTTGTACCATAATCCTACCCCGAACCAGGGGGTCCCATCAGCCTGTTCCAGGTATCTTTTGTTCTGTGAAATCCGTATCGGTCCATGATATTCTGAGGGGACCACTTTAAAATTTATTGGTTCACTTGTCGAAGTGCCGGTCCGATCAGTTACACTTATTATATAACTCCATTCACCGGTCTCGTCCGGAGAGAACCTTACAAGGAAACCACCTCTCCGCGACTGGTTGTAAAAGCCCGGTACCTTCCATTCTTTTCCGGAGGGGGCTTTAAAGGTAGCCATGATATCCAGTTCATCCGGATCGAATGGATTGGTAAACACAGCAGTGATGTTCAGTGGCAGTTCCAGTCTTTCATATAAACCTGTCTCCTGTGGTGGACGGGTCATCCTGCTTATGGTTGGTTGACAAAGAGCAGGTATGGATTGTAGAATAAGAAAAACAATCCCAAAGAATTTAAGATGTTTCATCAGTGTAAAGTTTAGATTTCTAATGATTTGTATCCTTGTCTTATATAAAGCAGTAAAGTATATGTAAAAATAAGCTTTTAGCACACCAAAGTCAAGTGGCTGCCAGTTTGAGGTAAAAAGAATTCTTGCCAGGTTTGTCAGAATGATGACTTTATAAAACCGTAATATGGCGAAAAAAGCAAAGATCCACTACTGAGATATAACCGCATTACTGACCAGCAGTCCCATTAAGGGGAGAAGCAAGACTACAAAAAACAAGATGATGAGAGTCCAGTTAAGCCAGTTTAAATGAGAGCGCCTGATCCAGTAGACCGTTAATACCGAAAGAAGCAGAGATTGAACAAGGACTTCGATAAGCCCTCCAAGCTGACTTACAACTGGTAATCTTGTATATATTAATCCTTCCAACGACCCAGGCGCCGGGCCAAATGTTGAGAAGATTCCAACGATCACCAGAGTAATCCATGCCACAAGCAAACCATTCTTTTTTAAAAACAGAGTGTCGCGGAGTAACCAGAAGACAATTCCGAAGAGCAAACCACGAATAGGCTGAAACAAAACACCGGCCATGACCAGGGGATCATCCGTTTGCCGCATGTAAGAGCTGATCAATGGATCAGCGAATCTCTCTGAATAATTAAATGCCGTGTAAGCAAGAAGCCCGATAAAGAAGTATGTGACCGTGTGGGCAATAATGGTCCTCCAGGTAATGTTCCAGAATGTTAATTGTACAGTGTTATTCATTTTGAACCTCCTCAAATATATTTCTTTTGCAGAACAGACAGGATCCGGGAAATCATACCTGAATGCCTAACAGGATGAAAGTTTTGCCTGTTTGAATATAAAAAAAATTTATTAGACTCATATAAAAGGTTTTTAAAAAACGATTCGCTTATGTTGAAGAACTTGTCGAAATTTGTTTTTAAGTCATGCACAACGGGAGTATAGTTCTGACAAATATTACTTATAATACGCTGTATATCTATATTATAATTAACTTTTTTCATGCAAATTATTATTGTTATAATTAATTCTCAACCACACAAAACGTCAAATAATGACTATTAAAAAATTACTGATATCATTTATTACATTAGTCTTTGTATCATTTGCATTCAGCGCAGATGCAAATGAATTGCCCAAAACACTTGAATATAAGCTCAATTTAAGAATCGATTATGGTACAAAGAAATTATATGGTAAATGCGAAATAACGATTTCAAATGAGACGAACCAACCAATGGGAACTGTCCCTGTTTTATTGTATCGATTACTTTCGGTCAAAAATGTTGAGAATGAAAATAGTGTACCATTGCCTTTCAACCAGGAAGTTGTCAGCATATCCGACTGGGAAGAAATACAGGTTAATTTTATTGAGATTTCTTTAATTAAAATGCTCTCTCCAGGTGAACAACGTAAAATTGAATTGGAATACGAAGGATATTTATTCGGGTACTCTGCAGAAGGATGGCGTTTTGTTAAAGATCATATTGATAAGAATTTTACAATTATAAGGACAGATGGTTTTGGTTATCCGGTAATTGGCTATCCAAATGAACGGGATATGATGATAATTGTACAAGAACAATACGATTACCTGATAAACATCACTGTACCAAATGAAATGATTGTTGTAACCGCAGGCAAATTAATTGACCGGACAAAAACCGATGATGAAACAACATTTATTTTTCGCAGTAAAAAACCATCCTGGCGTATAGATATCGCGATTTCAGACTATCAAACTTTTGAAAAAGGTGAAAATAAGTTCTATTATTTTGCCCCCGACAGTCTTGGCGCTCAAAAAGTTATGAATGCTTTGAAAGCATCTTATGAATTATACACAAGCTGGTTTGGTCCGCTTGACAGTTTTCAGGGATTTACAATTATTGAAGTCCCTGAAGGATACAGTTCACAGAAAGATGTTACTGCGATAATTTTATCAGCAGAAAACTTTAAGCCGACAATTGACATGCATACCATATACCATGAAATAGCTCATTCATGGAATGTAACAAATCTGGATACTCAACCTTGCCGGTTTGAAAGTGAAGGATTTGCCCAATTCTTACAGTATCTGTTATTAGAGAAATTAGATGACAAGGTAAATGCAGTTTCTGAAGCAGCGTAAAATTATTTAGACAGGGTAAGGAGTACTTTCAATGAGAAAGAGGAATATCAGACTATTCCAATAAAAGACTATGGCACCCATGATATGACAGATTATTCTTATACATTGGGCATGGTAGTGTTTGCAATTTTCTATGATTTGGTTGGCCAGGATCATTTTAATAAGATAATCGGATCATTCTATTCGGCTAACTATTCAGAGGGTGCAACTATGGATGAATTTATTATTCATTGCAAAAAATTTGCTCCACTTGATCTTGAAAGATTTTTTGATGATTGGATTTACACAACAAAAGGAGTAAAGCTTGTTATGGATGGAAAATCATTCAATGAGCTCATAAATATTTATAAAGAAAATTAATCTCTTAAGGTTGTTTAACCAATAAATACACTTGATTAAAACCTCAATATATTTTAAGCAGTTTCATCACCTCGCTCAAGTAGTTTTTCTTATGCAAAATCCTGCAATCAAGTGTAAACTAAACAGAGAGTTACAGAGTTTGCCGACACCTTTTTAAGGTTTTAATCAGAGGTGTCGAAAAGGTGTCCTTTTCCAGAAGTCCTGGCGAATATTTTGAGTACCTGTAAAAAAAGAAACCGCCCAAAATTATTGATTATGAGCGGTTATGAAAAAAATGAGATTATTTCTGGTTGACCCACAGGGGCTCGAACCCCGACTCTTCAGAACCAAAATCTGACGTGTTGCCAATTACACCATGGGTCAGGCTAACCATTAAATGGTGCTGCAAAATTAGTAACTTTTTTAAAATGATAACAGATGCTTTCAGGTCTCACTCAAATTAACCGGAAGATCCGGCCAATCCATTCAGTATTTCTTCATACCTCTTTCTGTTCATCCCTTCAACCTCAACAATAGTAAACGGACAAATGATAAGCGACCGGAGAATAACGCCCAGCTCAGACATATCGTCATCACCACGCTCATAATACCAGGTTACAAAAGCTTTCTCTGCCAGATCTTCCATCTCCGATAATTCTTTCAGAAGTGAGTAGATCCATTTTATGGAACTGGTGTTAATATATTCAAAACCCAGCTCAATCTTTGTCTTGCCGTGATCACTAAGGATATATTTCTTTATCCAGTCAATAACAGGGCGGTAAAATTCTCCGGAATTCTCCGGAATTGATCTACCCATAATGAAGATCTTTCCGGGCTCCAGAACAATCCAGGGTGTCTTTCTTGTCGGATCAGTTTTATATTTTACCGTCTGTACCATCTCTCCTTTTTAAAGACGGATCGGAATCAATGTTATCTCTAATAAATATTAACCGAAGGTATAACTATAGTCCCGTTCCATTGATTATTTAAACCTGGTGTGTAAAATTATTAAAAGAGAGGAATTATCCAAATGTTATTTCATAACATTCTGGTTAAAAAGAGTAGGTTCATTATCTTCCCATAAAGTTGGATGTTCCGTTTCGAACCTCTGGAGAATAGCTTTCATTATTGTTTCCCGCAGAAATTCCGATTTATTCTTAACCCTGTACCGGTGGCAGTATATGCCAAGCGCTCTCAGCTCTCTGTTGTTGAGCATCAGGGAAAGCCGGTTGGTCCTTTTTAACTTTTCATCTTTATATAATGAACGCCTCAAATGCAGTTATTCTGAATTTGACATCTAATTTAACAAAACAGTTTTCCTACTTCCCGGTTTAATTAATTATTTTTTAACACAAAAAAGCAGGTCAGTTCGTAATAAGCTGTCTGTCATTATATTACGCTATTCACAACTTTTAGTTCGCAGCTTTTTCTTCCTACATATGCAGTCTTGGGCTTCGCGCTGTCTACCACCTGTTCATCGCATTCAAATCCGCAAAGGCCTCCTTCAGCCGTGAAATAAAGCTCTCCTCTCCTCTCCTGAGCCATACCCTCGGATCGTAGTATTTCTTGTTGGGCTTATCCTCACCTTCCGGATTGCCGATCTGATCCTGCAGATAAGCATGCTTTTCAGTTGCATACTTGTTCACTCCTTCCCAGAAAGCCCACTGCATGTCGGTATCAATATTCATCTTTATGGCACCATACTCAATTGCCTCTTTGATCAGATGTTTTTCAGAACCTGAACCTCCATGGAATACGAAATTCACAGGATTTGGACCGGTATTGAATTTCTTTTGAATATATTCCTGGGAGTTTTTCAGAATGATCGGTTTTAACTCAACATTACCTGGTTTATAAACACCATGAACGTTACCAAATGAAGCGGCAATAGTAAATTTGTCACTTACCTTCGACAGCTCTTCAAAGGCATAAGCTACATCTTCCGGCTGGGTGTATAACCTGGAACTTGTAATACCTGAATGATCAACTCCATCTTCTTCACCGCCCGTTACCCCCAGTTCAATCTCAAGAGTCATGCCTATTTTGCTCATCCTCTCAAGGTATTTCACACATGTTTCAATATTCTCTTTTAATGGCTCTTCAGAAAGATCTATCATGTGAGAACTGAAGAGAGGCTTACCATTAGTCTCGTAGAACTCCTCACCGGCATCAAGTAATGCATCAATCCAGGGAAGAAGCTTGCGTGCAGCATGATCGGTATGGACAATAACTGGTACACCATAGTATTCAGCGACGTTGTGGATATGAAGTGCTCCGGATATCCCGCCTGCAATTGCTCCTGTCTGATTCTCTTTTGGCAATCCCTGACCTGCAAAAAAGTGTGCTCCACCATTCGAAAACTGAATGATTACCGGTGAATTAACTTCCCTTGCTGTTTCAAGCACTGCATTAACAGAATTAGTACCAACGACATTCACTGCAGGAATGGCGAAATTATTTTTGTTTGCATAATCAAAAAGTGATCTGACTTCATCTCCGAAAATTACTCCTGGTTCAAGTTTTAATTCATTGTTACTCATATAATTAATTATTAATTGAATAATTTGTTTAAGTTAATGGCACAAATATAATTAAAATTAATCCCTTCACCTATCGGGAAATTAATCCGGTTACAGGTTGCAAGTTACAGGTTGCAGGTTAATATGCTATAATCCTGATGACTAATTCAACTATTTTTACTATCAATTAATTAATCTTAGTTGCCGGTTATTTGAAAATGAGCTTCATTTGCATTCTAATATTATTAGATAGATATGACATAAAATGACATATTATTATACTAATCAGTACTAACCAGAAACCAGTAACAAGGAATCAGCAACCTGAGTTAAAAACACCTCCTTATTCTCTTTTGCAGGGAATATGTTTATTCTATTTAATATATTATTTATATTCGTAAGCTTATTTTAAAAGTTATTATCAATTACCGTCTTATGAGATTCATATGCAACAAATACATAATTAAACAGTATTTTTTAATACTCAGTTCTGCTTTTATTTTGTAAAACAAATCATTTAAAAATGAAAAAATTACGAAGTATCATTTTTATATTTCTGACCTTCTCCGGTGGCTTCGTTTATTCACAGGAACAGCGAACATGGTCGCTTGAAGAATGTATCAGATACGCAATTGAAAACAACATCCAGATAAAGCAACAGGTTATCCAGACCAAATATCAGAAAAATACACTGGAGCTTTCAAAACTGAATTTGTTACCTACCATAAACGGGCAGGCATCTCATAATTATTCTTATGGCCGGGCACTTGATGAAACCACTTATGAATTCACAAAAGACCAGAACATCCAATCCAATAGATTTTATATCGGAGGCAGCATGAATCTTTTCAATGGTCTTCAAAACTATAATACAATCCAGAAAAACAAATATCAACTTCTTGCAGGAGAGCTTGATCTTCAAAGCTTTAAAGATAACATATCCCTCAGCATTGCTCTGGCTTATCTTCAGATACTGCTTAATGATGAACTTGTACAGGTAACCGATAATCAGCTTCAGATAACCAGACAGCAGATCGAAAAGACAAGAAAGATGGTTAATGCGGGTAGTCTTGCCCTTGGAAACCTTCTTCAGATTGAGGCCCAGGCAGCGGGTGAAGAGTTACAGCTGATCAATATTGAAAACCAGTTAGACATATCCTATCTTAATCTTACACAATTACTTGAGCTTCCATCACCTGAAGGATTCAGTATTGTTACTCCGGAAATTCATATCGATACAACTACTATTATAACAGGTGCAGTGGATGAGATTTATTCGCAGGCCGAGGAATTGAGACCGGAAATAAAAAGTGCCGAGATGAAACTTACAGCAAGTGAATATGACCTGAAAATTGCTACTGGAGCCAGAAGCCCGCAACTTTCCCTTAACCATTCGTTCAGCACACGTTATTCTGATATTGCCATTAAGCCTAGCAATCCTCTTGAACCGTACACATTCTCGGAACAGCTGAATGATAATTTTAATTACGGTTTTGGCTTTTCACTCAGCATTCCCATCCTTAACGGGTGGCAGGTGAATAAAAACATAGCCAACTCACGCCTGAGTATGGAAAACAGCCAGTATGCCCTTGAAGGGGAGAAAAAACAGCTTTATAAAACCATACAGCAATCATATACCGATGCAGTTGCCGCACTTAAGAAATATAATGCCAGCCTGAAAGCAGTTGCCTCAATGGAGGAATCGTTCAGATATACCGAACAAAAATTCAATGTGGGAATGATAACTCCTGTTGATTATAATGCAGCCAAAACACAGCTTCTGAGCGCCCAGTCAGATATGTCGCAGGCTAAGTATGAATTTATATTCAAAATAAAAGTTCTTGATTTCTATAAAGGAATGCCACTTAATCTGAATGAAATAATAACACCCTAAACACCTGAAAATGAAAAATAATAAAATACTTAAAATTCTGGTTCCCGTTGCTTTGGTACTTATAGTTTTTGCAATCATAGGTAAAAAACAGGGCTGGTTTGGCAAGGCAGTAATGGTAAAAATTGCAGTTGAGAATGCCGAAAAGCGATTAATAGTCGAAACAATTACAGCCAATGGTAAAATCCAGCCTGAGAAAGAAGTAAAGATTAGTCCCGATGTATCAGGCGAAATAGTTGAGCTAACTGTGATGGAAGGCGACCATGTTGAAAAGGGACAGCTTCTTCTCAGAATAAAGCCCGATGTATATATCTCACAGAGAGACAGATCTCTGGCAGCTATCAGTTCAGCCCGTGCCCGACTTGCCCAGGCCGAAGCCCAATATAAACAGGCAGAATTGTCATTTAACAGAACAAGACAGTTATATGAGGAAAAAACAATATCACAATCGGAATTTGAGCAGTCTCAGGCATCCTATGCTGTTGCAAAAGCTGAAGTTGATGCTGCAAAGTTTTCAGTTGTGAGTGCTGAAGCTGCACTTAATGAGGCCGAAGAAAATCTTATTAAAACCTCAATATATTCTCCCATGACCGGTACAGTATCGATGCTTCTGGTGGAATTAGGCGAAAGGGTTGCCGGTACAGGACTTATGGCAGGTACCGAATTGCTACGTGTGGCTGATCTTTCTCGCATGGAGGCACAGGTAGAAGTTAACGAAAACGATATTGTCAGAGTAAATGCCAGAGATACAGCAATAATCAGAGTTGATGCCTACCTGGATCATAAATTTACGGGAATTGTTACTGAAATAGCAAATTCTGCAAAAACCACAGGAGTATCAGCTGATCAGGTCACAAATTTTGATGTTAAAATCCTGATACTCCCCGAATCGTACAGTGAACTGACAGATAGTGACAACACCAATCCTTTGAGACCAGGAATGTCAACCACGGTTGATATCCAGACTGAAACAAGATCCGATATAGTTACCGTTCCGATACAGTCGGTTACAACACGTACTGATACAACGATAATTGCTATAACACCTTCGGATGAGGATATCAGAACACTTGTATTTATTACCGACGGCGAATATGCTCTGGCAAAAGATGTAGTAACAGGTATTCAGGATAACAGTTATATTGAAATAATATCGGGTATAAACGAAGGTGACCGTGTAATTTATGCACCATTCAGTGCGATAAGTAAAAAACTGTCTGACAGTACACTGATCGAGATTGTAGACAGAGATGATCTCTTTTCAGTGAAATAGGTCAACAAGTATCTTCTTATGTTATGATAATCTGTCTTGAAACATCCACACCGCTTTGTTCCGTAGCTTTATGTGACAAATCCGGTGTTATTGAAACAAGAGAAAGCAAAGAAGGAAAATCACACGCTGCAAAACTTACAGTCTTTATTGAGGAACTCCTTCTGAATGCCGGATTGTCTGTTAAGGATCTTGAAGCCGTTGTTGTGAGTAAAGGTCCTGGTTCTTACACTGGACTTCGTATTGGTGTCTCTGTGGCAAAAGGAATGGCATACGCGGCATCAATCCCTTTAATAGGTATAGAAACACCTCTGTCGATGTTTTACGGGATTACCGAAAGCATTAAAAAAAAGTATAGTGCAGATAAAACAACTTTGTACTGCCCTATGCTGGATGCCCGCAGAATGGAAGTGTACTATGCCCTCTTTGATGCCCGGGGTAACATTGTCAGAGAAATATCTGCAGAGACCATCGACAAAAACTCATTTACTCAAATATCCGACCAGGTTAAGATCCTTTTTTTTGGTGATGGCTGCGCAAAATATCGTGATATAATCCAGCGGAAAAATATTGATTTTGTCGATGAATTCCGGATATCAGCAGCATCGATGCAAAAACCAGCTTATAAAGCGATCGGGGAGCATAATTTTGAGGATGTTGCATATTTCGAACCCTATTATCTGAAAGATTTCATAACTTCCAGACCTGTGAAAAATATCCTTGGCACATAATTCGTTTATTGAAATTGAAGGTCCGACAGAACTATGAAAAGGTTACTTATAATATTTAGTTTTCTCCTGCTTTTTACAAAACATGGTAACGGGCAGATATCATCATATCAGGCTGGTGAAAAGGTGGAATATTCTATTCATTATGGTTTTATTCAGGGAGGTGTCGCATCACTCGAGTTAAAGAAGGATACTTTAAATGGGAAAGAGGTATTGCGGTCAGTGTTTATCGGAAGAACCACGGGACTTGCCGATGTATTTTTCAGAGTGTTGGATATCTACGAAAGTTTTATGGATCCTGAAACGGAGCTTCCCCTTCTTTCAGTGAGAAACATTTCCGAAGGCAGATACAAAAAATATAATGAAGTCACCTTTGATCATAAAACAAGGCCTGATTCCGCAATTCTCACAAGCGATCTGACTGGAATTCATATAACACAGCACGGTATCCATGATATTTTATCCTGTTTCTATTATTTCCGCAATCATTATCTTCCCCATCATGATACTCTTATGAAGGGCGATACGATAACCATTGTTACATGGTTCACCGATGAACTATATCCGATCAGAATGAAATACCTTGGACCGGATGAGGTAAAAACCAAAGTTGGAAGAATCAAATGTCTTAAGTTTAATCCTGTGACAGAAGTCGGAAGACTTTTCAAAACTGAAGAGGATGTTTCATTCTGGTTTTCAGCAGATAAAAATTTTTTACCGGTTAAAATACGATTTGATATCTTTGTAGGAGCATTTATAGTAGAAGCTGTCAATTATGAGGGATTAGTAAGCCCCCTTGAGATAAGAAAAAAATAGTTAATAATGCAAATTGAGTATCTTGAATCATAAATATAATTTCATTCATTTTCAAGTACCATGTAATTATTATTAAAGTGAACCGATAGTCATTAAATTTAATTCATAGAATAACAGAAAGATTTATGGCGAGTACTTCAGATTTCAGGAACGGACTGGTAATAGAGTTCAATGATGATCTTTATACAATTGTCCAGTTTCAGCATGTTAAACCCGGTAAGGGGCCGGCTTTCGTCCGCACAAAACTCAAGAACGTGAAAACAGGAAGAGTCATTGAAAATACATTTGCTGCCGGCACAAAAGTTAATCTTGCCCGGGTGGAAAGACGTCCGTATCAATATCTTTACCAGGATGATATCGGCTATTACTTCATGCACCTGGAAACATTCGAGCAAATCCATGTTCCTGAATCACTGATCGAAAATCATGAATTTCTTAAAGAGGGTCAGTCCGTTGAAGTGGTTGTACACGCCGATACTGAAAATATACTGGCTGTTGAGTTGCCGCAGTTTGTGGTTATGGAAGTTATATACACTGAACCAGGATTGAGAGGTGATACGGCAACCAACACTCTTAAACAGGCCAGAATTGAGACGGAGGCTACAATAAAGGTTCCTCTCTTTATAAATACAGGTGATAAGATCAAAGTTGACACAAGGGAGGGGACCTATGTTGAAAGGGTAAAGTCATAAACAGGTAATGAACAGGAAGAAACCTTTTAAGGACAGATTAAGCATATCCAGATTCAAGCTGGATGCATTGCTCGATATTACTTTGTCGATAAACGCTAATCTGCCAACAGAAGAACTTCTGCACAAGTATGAGTCAATTCTGCGTAACAGCCTGGGCATAGGGAAGATCCTTATTTTTAAGCGTTCGGAAAACTGGGAATGTATCCTGAACGGAGGATTCTCCAAACACCTTGAGAAAAGTATAAATGTGGAAACCCAGCTGCTCAGGTTTTCAGAGATTGTATTTATAACTGAAGATGTTGAATTTGAGGGAGTAGATATAATAATTCCTGTCCACAATAACAATGTGCCTCTTGCTTTTGTATTTATCGGTGATATTGAAGAGGAGGGAGAAGGAATGAGTCCGGTACTGAAGCATCTCAATTTCATACAGACCATTTCCAGCATTATTTTAGTGGCAATCGAGAATATAAGGTTCTTCAACAAAAGTCTCCGCCAGGAGGCACTGCGGAAAGAGCTTGAACTTGCAGCCAGAATGCAAAAAATGCTTATCCCTGACAATCACCGGATGCCAAGGGATAAGAGGATTATTGCAAATGGTTTTTACTACCCTCATTATGAGGTTGGAGGTGATTATTATGATTGTTTAAAACTCTCACCTGAGAAAACCGGATTTTGTATAGCAGATGTATCCGGCAAAGGGATCTCGGCTGCAATTCTCATGTCGAATTTCCAGGCAAGCCTGAGAGCACTCTTTACTCACGATATTGATCTCCTGCAGCTTATCAATAAACTCAATACAATCATCAATGCAAACGCTTTTGGTGAAAGATTCATCACATTGTTTGTTGCCCGCTATGACCAGGAATCCGGCATTCTTGAATATATAAATGCTGCACATAATCCCCCTGTGTTATTCAATACTATTACCGGTGAGATAAGACTCCTTCATTCTCTGTGCGTTGGAATAGGTATGCTCGACGAGATACCTCCTTTTGAAAAAGAGATAATTACAATAAAGAATTACACCAAACTGGTGTGCTATACCGACGGGCTTTCTGAATTGAAAGGGGAAGATGGAGAGGAGGTTTCAACTAAAGAGATCATCCGGTTCATTTCCAATTCTGAACCGGTCAGGAAGAATATCAGTAAAATGATGAAGAAACTGGGAATACCCGACAATAATCCTTATTTGTTTGATGATGTATCAGTTATTGCTTTCGACCTCCTGAGATAAAGTTCAAACTGCTTTTAACAAATAATAGTTTTTCCTGCCCTTCTGAACAAGCAGATATTTGCCGTTCAGGAGAAAAACTGATGTGATCAGCATTCCGGAATCGTCAATTTTCACTTTATTAATGCTCAAACCTCCACCCTGGACAAGCCTGCGCAATTCCCCTTTAGATACAAACACTTTAGTATGTTCAGAACACAAATCAGTGACAGAGACTCCCGTATTAAGGATCTCCTTCTTAAAATCAAATACCGGAACGCCTTCAAATACTGAAAGGAAAGTATTTTCATTCATTCTTTTGAGCGATTCGGTAGTCCCTTTACCAAAAAGGATCTGTGAAGCTTCAACGGCAGCATCATAATCTTCACGCGAATGAACCATAAGAGTAATTTCTTCAGCAAGACGTCTCTGAAGAAGCCTTTCGTGTGGTTTCTTTGCATGAGTAGCAATAAGTTCCTCTATTTCCCTGCGGTCGAGAAGTGTAAAAATTTTAATATACATGGCAGCATCCTCGTCAGAAATATTAAGCCAGAACTGGTAAAAATGATATGGAGAGGTTTTCTCCGGATCGAGCCACACATTTCCGTTCTCTGTCTTGCCAAATTTTGAGCCATCTGATTTGGTAATAAGCGGACAGGTAAGGGCAAATGCTTCACCGCCTGTTTTACGCCGTATCAGTTCTGTACCCGTAACAATATTCCCCCATTGATCTGATCCTCCCATCTGCAGTTTACAACTGTAGTTGTTGTATAAATAGAGAAAATCGGTTCCCTGAACCAGCTGGTATGAGAACTCGGTAAACGACATTCCCTGTGCAGAATCGTTACCGATCCGTTTTTTGACCGAATCCTTTGCCATCATGTAATTAACTGTGATATGTTTACCTATTTCCCTGATAAAACCCAGGAAAGTGTATTCCTTCATCCAGTCATAATTGTTTACGAGGATTGCTCTGTTCGGAGCATCTGATTCAAAATCGAGAAAGCGTGTCAGTTGTTGTCTTATACATTCCTGATTATGCCGGAGTTCTTCCTCGCTGAGCAGGTTTCTCTCTGCTGAGCGACCTGACGGATCGCCGATCATCCCCGTGGCTCCTCCCAGAAGAGCTATCGGCTGATGTCCTGCTTTCTGGAAGTGCTTAAGCATCATAACACTGACCAGATGACCGATATGCAATGAACTGGCTGTGGGATCTATACCAACATAAGCAGTGGTCATCTCTTTCTTGAGTAATTCTTCCGTTCCCGGCATAATATTATGTATCATGCCACGCCATCTCAGTTCCTCAACAAAATTCATATTACATTTCATTTTTCAGAATTGCAAAGATAACAAACAGGTTCAGATTGCTACCTCATCCGGTTTCTTTTTAAATCTGTCGAAACTGTGATCAAAAGCTCCCTCTCCTATTACGGGGAACAAAGCCGGAGCAATATCGGCGATTGGATTATAAAACTTCGATCGTTCAATCGTATCCTTCGAAAGAAAAGGATGTTTGGCATCTATGGCATTAAGTATCACAAAAATAACACTCAGAATCAGAGCTGTTTTGAAAAGCCCGAATACTATTCCGAGTAGCCTGTTCAGAAATCCCAGTGCCACTGCATGAACCAGTCTGTCTGCAATTATTCCCACAAAATGTACTGCAACGACTATTACAACAAAAGTGATAATGAACGCTATGATGCCTACATATTTGCCTGTCATATCGAACCAGTCATATAGTCTGGCAGCAGTAAAATTTGAGAATTTAATGGCGCCCCAGATGCCAAGGATCAATGCGGCCAGTGAAGCCACCTCTTTTACCAGACCATAAGTAAATCCGCGTATTAGTCCGAAAGCAAGGATTATTATTATTATGAAGTCGATCCAATTCATTGGAGGAATTTTAAAGTATGAAAGTATGAAAGATTGCGGATTTATCAAAATGTACGCCCGCCATTCGGCGGGTCCTGCTCTCCAGGTTCCCGGGATTTGGCTTCACCGAGCTCTCCACCAGCTGGCGTATCGGTTCCTAACTTTTCCGCTATCGCGGAACTTAGTCGTTTCACTCCTCTGGCTCGTCTAACTTTGTTCGTCAACCTTCAGTCGCTGTTTCTATCCTTTCTCCCCCTCTTTTTCTTAGGTTTACAATTTACCACCGGATTGGTTTTGAGTAAAAAAAGATATATTTTTGCCCCTCGAACCGGCCCCATAGTTCAAGGGATAGAACGGAAGTTTCCTAAACTTTAAATACAGGTTCGAGTCCTGTTGGGGCTACAGAATCAAATCATTAAACCCTCATAATTTGTCAGTTATGAGGGTTAATGTTTTATGGGTGTTGTCATAGGTGTCTTTTCTACACGATATAGATAATCCTACAATTCTTAAAGTAACTAATATTATAGGGCTTAAGGATCTGTATATCCTTCATTCCCACTTTCTGTCATTATTCCTTTATACTTCCTCTGAAGGAATATGTAATACTTAAATAGCTTCTCATACAGTATGTCCAAGAATGTGTTGACCATTTTTGATACTATGTCCATGAGTGCACAGAGAACCCTGAATAGAGTATTATGTAATAATACGACTTAAGGTAATATCTGTGAGCGTGTAAACCACCCTGAATCACCTCCCCCCCTACAATCTCGGGGGAAAACTCCCCGGTACAAGTATTAATCAAAAATATTTCAAAATGGTCACAATTGTTGATTTCGTAAAACGAAAAAACAGTGAAGGCGAGGAATTCAATGCCTTGATCCTTCAAGGTGGTATTGAGCTTGTTAAGTCCCGTGAAACAGGCAGGTACTATGCAACCGCTAAGAAAACTTCCATTACAAGCACATTTGATGATGCTATGTGTCAGAGTCTGATCGGCACACAGATCCCGGGTTCAGTTCAGCATTCTGCAGGTCTGAGGATGGCGATATTGATATGTGGAAGGTGTACAATCTCTTTACCAGTAGTGCAAAAAGCTCATACATTGATACTTTTCTTGACAGGAATACAGGGTCATTAATGTTCATTTCACATCTGATAAATCATATTAAAAGCTCTGCACAATCCTGGTATCTGTCATAACCAAAGTGGTAAAGTATGGATAAAGAGAAGTATTTACAGGAACTACTCAGATGGATATCATCAGACAGTCTCCTTGTGATAGACCGATCAGGTAATCTAAGGCGTATTTATTGTCCTTTTAAGGTCATATGCCTTGTTAACTTTCCGGCTATCACCAGGGGTGAGAAAGTGTCTGTGGATGCCATAAAACTGACTGTGGAGATAAAAGAGGTGTATATCATCAAGAGTACAGCATATTACATTGCTTACTTTATAAACTTCATAAATTTACAATTATGACTTGTGCATGTATTGGCATATTCATGGCTGAGCGTCTGGATGAATCGTACAGGGAGATCCTGAGGCGATACCAGAAATACGTAATTGAGGATACCTGTTAGTGTGTTTTATTTATCACAGTTATTACTGGCTTTTCACAAGATACGACAGACAGTAAATTCAGCATAGGAGCGGACATCTACAGCAGTTATCTTTGGCGGGGAACAAAATATGGTATAGGACCTGCATTTAAACCATCGCTTGAATTTGGTTAAGGCAGATGAAAACGTAAATACAAATAAATTATTAATAATTTTGATAACCCCCTTTTAAATAGGGGGTGTAAATAAATAATAAGTATAAAAATTAGATAAACCCCCTATTAATATGGGGTAATATATAAAAAAAATATAAAATATAACAAAATACCCCCAAAAAGTATATATTTGCTCCTGAATTAATAAATGGATTGTTGTATTTTAAAATTTTATGTGGTGAGACTTTCAGGTAAAAAGATTGTGTTTTTGCTTATAATGTTTTTTATAGGCAGTGTAAGTCTTTATTCATCCGACGGGATTCTGGTCGATTCCGGGTCAACTGCATGGATGCTTACTTCTACAGCCCTGGTATTATTAATGATCCCGGGATTAGCAATGTTCTATGGAGGGCTTGTAAGAAGCAAGAATGTTCTGGGCACCATAATGCACAGTTATGTGGCAATGGGAATTATCAGTGTTCTCTGGGTGATTCTTGGTTACAGTATGTGTTTTGGAAGTAGTGTTTTTGGTGGCTGGTTTGGCTGGAATAGTGATTATTTCCTTCTGAAGGGGATTGATTCCAATATAATGGAAGCAGGAATTCCTGAGTATGTCTTTTCAATGTTCCAGGGTAAGTTTGCGATTATTACACCTGCACTCATTGCCGGTGCTTTTGCAGAAAGGATTTCTTTCAAGGCCTATTGTTTCTTTATTGCTTTGTGGAGTGTGTTAGTGTATAATCCTCTATGCCATTGGGTTTGGTCAAGTGATGGATTTCTTTTTAATATAGGGGCAAAAGGAGCTATTGATTTCGCAGGAGGTACAGTAGTTCATATTTCCTCAGGAGTGAGCGGTCTGGTTGCCGCATTGTATTTGGGCTCACGCAGAGGCTATCCTTTCCAGGTAATACGTCCCAACAACCTTGTTATCACAATGCTTGGAGCCGGATTACTCTGGGTTGGCTGGTTCGGTTTTAATGCAGGAAGCAGTGTTTCCAGTGGACTAAGCACTGCCCAGGCACTTACAGCCACTCAGGTAGCAGCAGCAACAGGAGCTCTTTCATGGATTATAATAGAAAGTTTCCACCAAGGCAAGGTAACTTCTCTGGGATTTGCGAGCGGAATACTTGCCGGACTTGTAGCAGTAACTCCGGCCGCAGGAGTAGTACAACCTTATGGAGCCATGTTTCTCGGTATTTTTGCAGCTCTTACCTGTTATATGGCCATTCAGCTGAAGAACAAGCTGGGATATGATGATAGCCTTGATGCTTTCGGAATTCATGGTGTTGGTGGGATTACCGGAGCATTATTGTTAACATTATTTATCCGTCCTGCCTGGATGACAGAAGCAGCAGTGGCAAACAACGGAAACTGGACAATATGGAATCAATTTGGAATACAGACATTTGCTGTTGTGATAACAATAACTTATGCAGCAGTTATGACTTATCTAATCATTCTTATTCTTAACAAGTTTATTAGGTTCAAATCAACTGAAAATGATGAAATGGCAGGTCTTGACAGATCATATCATGGCGAAAGAGGTTATGGGATGCTTAATCCAAGTTAGTTTATTAACAGGTTAATCTTTACATAATGAAATTAATTACAGCTATAATAAGGGAAGTTCAGCTTGATAAGGTGAGGGAGGCTCTCATCGAAGCTAACATTAAAAGAATTACTGTCAGCCGTGTCTCAGGTCATGGCCAACAGCGGGTAGAAGAAATGTATCGCGGGCAGATCATTATTCCCGATCTGATACCCAAGATCAAGATTGAGATAGCGGTAAATGAAGCATTTGTCGATATTACGGTCAATACAATACTTAAATCTGCCCGTACAAATGGTAAGGAAGGGCATGTGGGAGACGGAAAGATCTTTATTACTCCATTGGAAGAATGTATTAGAATAAGAACAGGGGACAGGGGCGGAACGGCAATCTAAATAGAGTAAGTTAAAAGGTGTTCGGATTGTCCTATTTATATTGTATGGCAGAATGCATAGGTCTTTGGCACATGGAAAATCAGGTCAAACATGGGAGGGATACATATATAAGCATCCTGATGGTGTCAGGTGCAGTCAAAATCCTGTACGCAAGTGTATATATTGCATTAAGAGACAAAATCTTTTTCAACCTGAAAGAGGTATATGTAGCTATTAAAGATGCACTTGTAGTCTAAAATTCCACAAAACTTAGTGGGCGGCCATACTCACACACTGAGTTATTTAATGATTTTGAGAGGTAGACTTTATCTTCACTTCCTGAGAGACATACATGACTTAGAACAGCATTACCAAGACGCGTTATGCCACTGCCATCGGGTCCCCGATGTGTGATCCGGCTTATCATCTCTTGAACAAATATTTTTTCTGGATGACCATATACTATCGCCCTTCCAGTCATTTACCTGTATCTTTTTTGTACCTTACTAACACCTTCACAATGAACTCTGGCTGATCAATTATCATATCTCCTATAAGATTGCAGGATAGGTTGCAAAGATGTATTCTATTTATTTGATTAATCAATGAAGAGTGTAGGTTAATTATCGTAATAAAGATAAAACTCATATGGATGAGGACGAATGGCTATCTGATTAATTTCTTTATCTCTTTTGTATTCAATATATGTACTGATCAAATCTTCAGTATATACTCCACCTTCTAAAAGAAATGCGTGATCTTCCTCCAATGCATTTAACGATTCAGCAAGTGAACCGGGAACAGACTTTATATTCTCCATATCCTGTTTGCTTAACTCATAAATGTTCTTATCAAGTGGTTCTCCCGGTTCAATCTTGTTCTTTATACCTTCCAGAGAAGCCATGAGGATAGCTGAGAAAGTAAAATATCCGTTAGCAGAGGGATCTGGACATCTGAATTCAAAGCGTTTTGATTTTGGACTTGTATTATACATTGGGATACGTATAGCAGCCGACCGGTTTCGAGCAGAATAAACAAGATTTACCGGGGCTTCAAAACCCGGAACTAGTCGACGATAAGAATTTGTGGTGGGAGCAGCAAATGCTAATAGTGAAGGAGCGTGTTTTAATACCCCTCCAATAGCCCACAGACCTTCCTTGGATAAACCTGCATAATTGTTACCGTAAAAGAGGTTCTTACCTTCCTTCCATATTGAAAAATGTATATGCATTCCACTTCCGTTATCTTCAAAAATCGGTTTAGGCATAAAAGTAACGGTTTTACCATGAGCAAGGGCAACATTCTTAATAATATATTTATACCACATAAACTGGTCACCCATTTTAAACAAATCAGTATATTGCATATCAATTTCACTTTGTCCGCCGGTCGCAACTTCATGGTGATGCGCTTCAATCTTAATTCCAATCTTCCTCATCTCTTTGACCATTTCAGCTCGAAGATTGCTCAATGTATCAGATGGACTAACAGGGAAATACCCTCCTTTATATGAAGGTTTATATCCCAGATTGGGCTCCTCAATCCGATTTGTATTCCATGCACCTTCGTTAGAATCAATTTGATAGAAACCGGTATTCTGTTTTTGTTCAAAACGAATTTCATCAAAAATGAAAAATTCAGGTTCCGGCCCCACAAAGGCAGTATCACCTATCCCTGATTTCTTCAGGTATTCAGTAGCTTTAAAGGCGACATACCTTGGATCCCTTGTGTACCTTTCTTTTGTAACAGGATCAACGATATTGGCTATTACACTAATGGTGGGGTCTTTAAAGAAAGGATCTATAACAGCTGTATGCGGATCAGGAACAGCTAGCATATCCGACTTATCAATCCCCTGCCATCCTCTGATTGAAGATCCATCAAATCCCAGACCGTCTTCAAAAATTAAGTCATCCCACAAATCAATCGGATAACAACAGTGTTGCCAGGTGCCTAATAAATCTACAAATTTAAGATCGACTGTTTCAATACTATGTTTTTTTGCGAGTTCAAAAAATTCTATTGGTGTCATAAAGCATAAAAAATTTAATATTAATAAAATTAATTGATTTCAGTTATTAAGTTATAAATATAAATTAAAATTGGATATAAAATTCATTTTATTTAGCAAAATAATATTTATACTAATAATTTATGGAATCTTTATATGCAGTGAGATTATTAACTTGAAAAAAAGAAAGTATAGTGGCAGGTTTAAACAGTTTTTAGGTGTTGGGATTACTCTCTTTGCAGTTGCATTGCAGAGTATATAGTATATGTTATGCAACGCAAATCGCAATCCTCACTGGTTGGTAAGTGCTCGCCTGCTATAGCCAATTTTATACGGCAAACGTGGTTTTGCATAAAGCAATATTTCATGACCCACTTCATATGCCGAAAATTGTCTGCTATTCGCAGTAGGCTAGCGCTTAACGATTAGGTTGAATAATGAATTGTAAAACAGTTGCTTAATTTGAGATAATTAAATAAATTGCAGATTGTAATGCAAAGATCTATAATAATGAATATTATCCCTGATATAGAAGATATATATGTAATTGTACACTTATATCAACGTTAGCTGTCATAAAATTGTTTTTATTTGACTTGACCGTAAAATTTCAGTAACTTGCAATAGAACAACTAAATGTCAAACAACAAAAATAAATTATGAAAATCTGGTCAGCTGAAATTAAAGAACTTGAGAGACTCTATGAATCCTTCAAGGGCCAACATCCTAAGCTTGACAAGGAGCTTGAAAAGTTAGTTAAGACCGATGATGAGAACATGGTATTAATCTATGCCAGAAGATGCCTTGAGGTCATAATCACTGATCTTAGCCAGCGTGAACTGAAAAGGCCGCGGGGAACTGAACCCCTGAAAGGCATTATCGATAAATTGAACAAGGAAGAAAAGGTTCCGAACAATATAATAGTTTCGATGCAAAACCTTAACAGCCTGTCTACCTTTGGTGCCCATCCAAAGGATTTTGATCCACGTCAGGTAAAACCTGTTATTCTCGATCTTACAACCGTCCTGGAGTGGTACCTGACCTATATGGAGAGCCAGGTAGCAATTGAAAAAGAGCCGGGTGCCCTTCAGGTAAAAAGGAAAGAACAGGTCAGTTTCAGAAAAACAAGAACTAAACCTTGGAAACGAATTATAGCGGTTGTCGGCATTCTACTCGCTGGAGCTATTATAATCGTATCTTTGATAGTCTTTGACATAATAGGTGGTGGAAAGCAGGCCCGGGCAGAATCTATAGGATCAATTGTAGTACTTCCATTTTCAGATTACACAGGACAGGATACACTTGAGTGGTTTGTATCGGGAATGCATTCTGCGTTGATACAGGATATGGGCAAAATCGGCAGTTTACGTATACCTGGTACAACAACATCACAAGTTTTCAAGAATTCTGACAAAACAATAAATGAAATCACATCAGAATTAAAAGTTGGCGCAGCACTTGAAACGGCAGTTTTGTGCCTTGGAGACGATTCTATTTGTTTCCAGACCAGATTAATAAAGACTGGACAGGAGGAGGAGCAACTCTGGATAGCCGATTACAAGATAGCAAGAAACCAAATCCTGAACTGGTATAATGGAGTAACAAAACAAATAGCTGAAGAAGTAAAGGTTGAATTAACGGGCAAGGAGG
>Ga0315552_1000396_pt1 | contig 26981 bp, 24 predicted proteins | sample SalMarSW160170MG_2_FD_203102 | JGI IMG/M metagenome (GOLD analysis project Ga0315552, IMG submission 203102) | Salt marsh sediment microbial communities from the Plum Island Ecosystem LTER, Massachusetts, United States - Salt Marsh Sediment SW1601-70 ...
GGTCGTCGATGCGAACGAGCGCTGCGAAAATCACTACCTGCTCTGGGGCACAGTTACAAAATACAAGGGTATGAACTTCATATTCCCGGATTATTTTTCACCCCTGAAAACTCCGCCCGGAATTCAATTCATCCCCGAAAAAAAGCAGGATCAAAACGAACCTGAAAAGGTATCGCCCGCCGAAGAAACCGGGCAAAAGCCTGCCATTAACGATCCGAACGACCTGCTGACCATGCCGGAAGAGGTCATTGAAAAGCTCAAAGCAGCCGGAGATAAAACGCCGCCCAGCGCGCAAAGACCGGCGGACAGCAGTCCCATCAGGGACACCTTACGGCGGAAAATACAAAACGAGCGACTACTTCCTGCGACCAAAGAAACCACATCAACAATTGTTAAACGATATTCGCAAAACATCAATTCAGTTTTCGTTGACAGGACCGCGTTTTTAGCCGGAAATAAAAGCGGAAAACTGATATTCGTATTAGACGCTCTCGGCCGGAACACGCCGCGGTTCTCTTTCCGGCTGCTGCCGTGTGAGGTACTGGAACTGACCGAGCAGAGACAATCCGCAGTGCCAGAGCCGGTGCGGTTCAAAATAGCAGGGATCGTGACTAAATACAAAGGCAACAAATACCTGCTGCTGCAGAAGGCAACGCGAGTTTACAGCAATGGTAACTTTGGAAGATAAAGGATAAAATCAATGCCCGACAAACTTGATAAAATTCTCATTTCCTCGTCACAGCCGGACTTCGACAAACGAATCGGGAAACTTCGCTCGAATATGAAACAAGCGGCACAATTCGCAGGTTACGGCAGCAGTGAAAGCCGGCAGGTGATAAAAATTCTTCGCGACGTCGCAGACCGCGGCGACCAGGCCGTCGCAGAGTACACGGAGAAATTCGATGGACTAAAGCTTACACCCGAGCAATTCCGGGTAACCAAGGAAGAGATGAAAAAAGCTTATCTTGAAATTGGTAAAAATATTTTAACTTCACTGCGACAGGCGATTGATAACGTCAAGAACTATCAGACAGATATATTTATCGGCAACTTCGAACATCCCGGAATAAAATATACTCCCATAAGGAGGGTCGGCATTTGCGTGCCGGGCGCTTCGGCGCCACTGCCTTCGACGGTGATTATGACCGCCGTGCCGGCCCAGGTGGCAGGCGTCAAAGAGATAGTCATTGTTTCACCGCCGAGGCACAAGGAAAGTATCCATCCGGTAATTCTGGCGGTCTGTAACGAACTGGAGATTGACGAAGTTTACAAAATCGGCGGCGCACAGGCGGTCGGCGCTTTGGCCGCCGGGACCGAGACCATCGGTAAAGTTGACAAGATTGTCGGCCCCGGCAACAAATGGGTACAGTCGGCCAAAAAGGAAGTCTGCTCCAACTACGTCGGGATAGATTCGATTGCAGGGCCGAGCGAAGTATTAATCATAGCAAACGAAGACGCCAATCCGGCGTGGGTTGCAGCCGATATGCTAAGCCAGGCCGAGCACGCCGAAGACAGCAGTGCAATCGTTGTCACCGACTCGCAGCAGCTTGCAAAAGAAACGCTTGCAGAGCTGAAAAAACAAATCAAGACACTGCAAAGGGCCGCGGCGGCGAAAAAATCCCTTGAGAAGTTCGGCGCCATCGTGGTTGTGAACGATTTGGAAAAAGCCGTTGAAATGGCGGATGAATTCGCATGTGAACATCTGGAAATTCAATGCGGCGACAAGAGCAGGGAAATCGCCGGCAGGATCAACAACGCCGGGGCGATCTTTATAGGCTCCTACACACCCGTAGCGGTAGGTGACTACTGGGCCGGGCCGAGCCACACCCTGCCGACCGGAATGCGGGCAAAGTTTTCAAGTGCTCTGACAAGCAACGACTTTATAAAATCGACCAGCATCATCGAATACGACAATGACCAGTTGGCTCAATGCGCCGATGACATCGTTCGCCTGGCCGAAGTCGAAGGACTCGACGCCCACGCAAAAAGCGTAAAAATACGACACGAAACATAATTGTCGAAGCAGCCGTCACACATCCCAACTTAATTGCTGCCTGTATCGATCATAAAACCACCCCAACAGATGAGCCGTAACCATCAGCAGATACATCACGACGCAGTGAATGACAAACTTCTGGATGAGTGTAAAATCCATGTCCTGTACAATAGTGATAATGAAAAAACCTGCCAACAGGAATACCAAAATCATGGCGGAATACGGCAAAAAAGTGCTCCGAATCGAGCCGATAAGCAGGATAGGATTCAGGCCGGAGAGAGAATCAAACATCACTAATGCCAACAATCCCATCGGCAAAAATATCGCCCCACAAGAAAACAATACCCAGAAGATGGTATCGGTCTGTCGAACGGATAAATAATATCCAAGACCTGGTGCTGCTATAAATACAATACCAATGAGCGTTCTCAAAAACAACCAGAGCAGTTCCCAAAGACCGGGAGTTTTGGCAAACGTTTCCGGTGCCCTGACGCCGCCTTCGGCGCTGTCGCGGATACATTCACACAAATACCAGTAAAAATATAAATAAAGAATGATCCGGACAAGAATAGAGATACATATCAAAGGCACAATAATGACAACCATAGGCGATAATGACGGAGTCGAGAAGCCGAGACTTCTTACGACGATTATTGAAAACCATCTTATTGCGATAATAACCCCCAGAATCACCAGCCCGGACCTGTTGGCCGGATAAAAGAAGATATCAATCGGCCAGGGGAATCTGCGTCTGGTTTCGGATTCGTCCCCATATTGTTCCGAGCTTTTTATAATTTTGCCGGTTTGCCCGGCAGCTTGACTATATTCGCTGGCTGGCTTCTCCTGAGCCTCGCCAATCTGAGGTACTTCCAGCAAGGTTAAATCATAGGCGGAGAACTTCGAGTCGATTTCCTTCTTTTCGGGGTCGCTTTGCTTTGGAGCCGAGCTTATATTCTGAATTTCCGGAATAATAACTACATTCTTACACTTCGGGCATGTGCCTTTTTTGCCGGCGTGACTTTCGGGGACGCTTAATTTCCGCCCGCATTTGTTGCAGCTAAACTCAATCATAAATACAATCCTGTTTTAAGATTGTAAATTCCATTTCAGCTTTTCTTTGTACCGCCAGTAAAACCGCCCCGTCAGATGGGCGACTATAAAGGCCATATAAAACATAAAAAAACGCATGACCAAAATCCGTAATATTGAGTCTTGTCCCACCAATAACATCCTCCAAATCAACCAGGCAAGAAAAACATACAAAAGAACAAGCCCGACGTACGGGAAAAAAGCATTATAAATAGAACGAACCAAAACCCGGGGATTGAAACCGGAAACGGAGTCGAACAAAATAACCGACAAGAACCCAATCGGATAGAAAAAAACTGCAATGCTCAACAACAGCAGGAAATAATTGTCGATTTTCCCGGTTATTCCGATATAAATCACCGCCGGCATCAAAAAAAACATAAGGCAGCCGATCACATGCATCATTTGTTTTAACAAATCGGACATATCGGGAAGGGCGCCCATCCCCTGGGGCGCTCTCACCCATCCATCGGCGCTGTCACGGATACATTCGGCCAGATACCAAAATATGTACAAAATGATCAGGCAGTTCACAACTAAACGTACTATGGAAAATAAACACACTAACATGCCCGGAAGAATGAACAGCAGAATGAACATAAGCGGCGGCAGGCCGACAAAAATCACAAGATTCTTCAGGCCCGGCAGACTCAGCGGATACAGAAATATATCTATCAGCCAGGGAAATTTGCGCTCCGCTGCATTTTCATCTTTTTTCTTTTTTTCCCCCGAATCCTGCTTAACAACGCTGGTTTCTTCGGAGATTTCGGATTGACTATCTGCAAGATTCCTGAGTTCTATCTTTTCCTGAATATTCAAAAGAGTTAAATCGTAATTTGAATATTTCAGGGTGGTTTGCGGTTCAAATCCATTGCTCTGATCCGGAGCAGAGTCTGTACTGTCTTCCTGTGGTACATCGACCGAATTCCTGCATTTCGGGCACCTGAATTTTCTACCTGAATGGACTTTGGGTGCACTAATCTTCCGGCCACAGTATTCGCAGTAAAACTCTATCATGAAATCTTTCTCTCCAGTGCTTGTTATCGACTCTGATTCTACCTTTTTTCGGTATAATTGACAAGAAAACGACATTGCACAAAGCGATTGCCGAACGAGAAAAAAAGCCTGCAACGCCCCTGGAATTTATGGTTTTTTGAGTTAAACCGCCTTATTTTGTTTTCAATTTTCTTGCATTTTCGGCCATTTATATGTAAAGTAATAGGTTTTAAAAGCTGACTTACTACATAGCTTTTAGAGCGGTTATGCCAACGTAGCTCAACGGTAGAGCTCTGGTTTTGTAAACCAGGGGTTCTCGGTTCGAATCCGAGCGTTGGCTTTGGAAACATACACTCTTTCTTCCCCGGCCGTTATCCTAACCATTCCCTGGACTACTATGTCTGGAAAAAAGAAATAGATCCATATTCGGCCCCAATTGTCAAAGAAATCGCTTGCTTTTTCGATTAACCCAAAGGATTTTGTGCCTTTTGTGGTAACCACATATCATAATTTACATAACTATCTATCGTAAATCAGGTTATAAAGGGTTTTCTGATCTCTCGAACTCATATAAAAAGAAAAAATATCCAAAAAAATGTAAAATATACTTGACAATATGTAAAGTTTACTTTACATTTACAAATATGAGACGCTCAAATATAAAAAACAGGATAAATGAAAGGGCGGATTATGAATAGGACACAGAAAGGGGCGTTGTTCACATTAGCAGTGTCGGTTCTGCTCCTGGCTTTTGGCATTATTATATTCATTGCAGCATTCACGCCCGGAAGCAGAACAACGGGGACAGGACTGGCCAAAGTCTGGTCCTGGATAATTATACTATTCATAGTCGTCTCATTGTTTTTCATGCGCAGAAAACAAAGCCTCGCCGAACCCGATGCCGATGAACGTGACAGTATTATCAAGAAAAACGCATTAACAATCGCGTTCATTTCGCTTTGCATTCTACTTTTTGTTGCCGGTGTTATTCCGAGCATGATTGCCGGCGATCAAGGCGAGATTCCGGTCTGCCTGCTCCCCGTTATCAATATGGGCGTGTTCCTTGTTGCTATGCTCGTTTACTCTGCCGCGGTTTTGATTCAATATGGCCGGGGAATAAAAGGGGAAAAAACATGAATATATGGCAAAGAAACGCTTGGATTTCATTATTATTAGTCGCGCCGCTCTGGTTGATTTTCGGTCAATTACCCATACTACTTGTTTACCTTGAAGGGCCATCTTTCCTGCATCTTTTCTCGTTTGCATGTTCAACCATTGTAGGTGGATTAGCATGGTTGTTTCTTTTCTTTTTTAACAAAAGCAGGAAAAGAACAGGGACAACAGAATTTGACGAACGAGACCAACTGATTCTCATAAGAGCTACTTTGGCCGCATACACTGTGCTTTGGTTGTATTTCACTGTCGCTTGCATCTACGCCTGGCTATCCGCTGCTCCTGAGCGCTTCATCTCAGTGAATGTAATGCCTATGGTGATAGTTGGAGGTATTGCAGTTTTTCTTGTCGTTCAAAGCATAGCTACTTTGATTCAGTACAGCAGGGGAGGCAAAGGAGAAAAAACATGAATAGATGGCAAAAAATTGCGTGGTTCAATATAATTGTAATGATAGTATGTTTTATAGCCTGCCTGATATTAGCTGCTACAATGCAGCTCAAACGGATCGCAAAACCACCCACTCCTTTGTCTTTGGTGATCATTCCTTCATTGGTTTTAGTGGCAATATCAAAATTTATCTTCCACAAGGAATCAAAACGAGTTGATTTCGACGAGCGTGACATACAAATACATAAAAAATCTCATTACTTCGGATTGTGGGCATTCATCATCTCCATAGTTGTCCAAAATGTGATTTGTGTCTTATTGCTCGGGCCGCAGAGAGCACTTGATTATCCTCTTGTCCTACTGTTAATGATATGTGCAGCCGGTGGAATCTGGATAATTGCCGAATCTATCGCAACGCTGATTATATACGGCCGGGATGCAAGAGGAGAAAAATTATGAATAGAGTACAGAAAATATCCTTAACAATGGTCATCACATTTTCGCTCGGTCTGTTTCTTGCAATTGTATTCATCGTCATGCGACTTTTTGATGTGGATATGCCCAAAATTGCCTTTCTTTTTCCAGTTTTTATTGCAGGCAGTGGGGGGATTATATCGATTACCTGCTTTAAAAAGGATAAAGGCGACATTATATTCGACGAACGAGATAAGCTGATCGAGAAAAATGCAAACTTAGCCGGCTTCGGTGCAGTATATTTGTACGTTATTCTCATGTCTTTCCTCCCGATCGGCATCCTGGGTGAGGAAGGATCCATACCAGTGACATGGTGCCCGGCACTGCTCATAGGAGCCGGATTCTGTCAGGCCTTTGCGCAATCCATAGCAATTCTCGTTCAATATAGCAGGGGGGGCAAAGATGGGTAGCGACAGGCTCAGCAATCAGATTCGCAGGCTTCGCCTGGACAACGGCCAGATGACCCAGCAGGAACTGGCCGACAAGGTCGGGGTGACACGCCAGACAATTATTGCCACCGAAGCCGGCAGGTATGCCCCGTCGCTGCCGCTGGCCTTTAGAATCGCACAAACCTTCGGCGTTCCGATAGAACAGGTCTTCCAGTACGATAAAGAACAGCCTTAACTTTCAGAAATAGATTGCATACTTCTAATTTGTTGTCATTTCTGGTATAATCCGGTTTTTCAATTAGATACAGTAAATCGGATATTTTATGGCGTTACCAGTAATTGCAATAATCGGTCGGCCGAATGTCGGTAAAAGCAGTCTGCTCAACGCCCTGACGGGCAAGATGATAAGTATCGTCGAGCCGAGGGCCGGTGTTACGAGAGACCGCGTCAGCGCCTTTATCGGCAGAGACGAGAAGTATTTCGAGCTTATCGATACCGGCGGATACGGAATCGTTGACAGCGACCAGTTAAGCGGGCATATCGAGCAGCAAATCCTCCAGGCAATCGAATTGGCGGACATCGTGCTGTTTATGGTCGATATTCGCGACGGGCTTGTCCCGCTGGACAAAACAATCGCCCAACTGCTGCGCAAGAACAATCTCGACGTTATCGGCGTGGCCAATAAGGCGGACACGGCAAAAATGTTCCACGCCGCGGGGGAATTTACAAAGCTCGGCTTCGGCGAATTTTTGTGCATCTCAGCGCAAAACAATCTCAATAAAGCGGTACTCCTGGACAGGATTTTCGAAAAACTCGCTTCCGTGGAAACAGGCAAACCAAAAAAGGCGGTTATGAAATTAGCGATAGTCGGCAAGCGAAACGCCGGTAAAAGTACCATTGTAAACGCCATGGTCGGTTCCGAACGCGTCATCGTAAGCGAAGTTCCCGGAACAACAAGAGACTCCGTCGATGTTCGATTCGAAAAAGACGGCAAGACCATTACTGTCATCGATACGGCGGGAGTAAGAAAAAAGAGCAAGATGACCGACAGCGTCGAGTTTTACAGTTATGTTCGTGCGACACGGTCTATTCAGCGCGCCGACGTCGTGCTGTTTATAATTGACTCCACCGTACCAATCTCACAGGTCGATAAAAAGCTGGCTAAATTTATTGCCGATGAATATAAAAGCTGCATAATAGTTATCAACAAATGGGACCTGGCTAAGGATTCGGCCGCAACCGGGGACTACCAAGAGTATTTGACTAAACTGCTGCCGGGATTAAAATATGCACCAATAGCCTTTACTACGGCGACAGAAGCCAAAAATATTCAGAGCGTTCTGGATTTGGCTATGGAACTATTCAAGCAGGCCACAACATGGATACCTACAGCAAAACTAAACAAGGCATTCGATACAATAAAAGAAGAAAAAATCGGCACGGCGAAAGGCAAAAAGAAAGGCTGGCCGAAGTTCTATTACGTAACTCAGGTTGCCGTCAATCCGGTGACTATACTTATGTTCGTAAACAGACAGGAACTGTTCGAGGAAAACTTTCGCAGATTTATTATCAATCGACTACGAACCATGCTGCCGATAGAGGAAGTGCCGATCAGGCTTCTGGCACGACCGCACAGGAAATAGTGATTTGCATAAAAAAATTTAAGGAGTTCACAAAATGAATTCTTTGTTTATTGCAGCAATCGCGCTTTTTCTACTATTGTTAGGCTATATTTTTTATAGTCAAAAAGTCAAACGCTGGGTGAGACTTGATGAAAATGATGAGCCCCCGTCCGTGACTATGAACGACGGCGTCGATTATGTCCCGGCAAAACATTGGACAATCTTATTTGGGCATCATTTTGCCTCTATCGCAGGGGCAGCGCCGATATTGGGCCCTGTGATAGCTTGTCTGTATTGGGGCTGGCTTCCGGCTCTTATCTGGATTGTCTTAGGCGGTATTTTATTCGGTGCTGTACATGATTTCACGGCACTTTTTCTTTCTCTCAAACATAAGGGAAAATCGATCACTACCATTACTGAATCTGTAATGGGAAAAACGAGCAAGATCCTTTTCAGTATATTCGCATTTTTAACTTTGATACTTGTGGTCGCGGTTTTTGCGGCGGTCGCGGGACAAACTCTATCAACTACACCAGAGGTTGTAATACCTACTTTCGGACTCGTCGTAGTTGCGCTGATTGTTGGTGTTCTAATGTATCGTTTAAAGTTGTCCGTTTTGTTGTGTTCTATTATGGGTGTATTGTTGCTGTTGGGTTTGATTATAGCTGGATACTATTTCCCGATCACACTTGGTGTATCGAATGCTGCAAAGTGGTGGACTGTAATACTTCTTCTTTACGGTATGATTGCATCAGTGACACCAGTAACTCTATTGCTTCAGCCGAGAGACCATCTCGCCGGTGCTGTACTGTTTCTGGGTATGTTTTTTGGATTACTGGGAATTCTGGTTGAACACCCGGATATGAAAGCACCCAGTGTCATCTCTTTCACAACTACCCAAGGATGGATGTGGCCAATGCTGTTTGTCACTATCGCATGTGGCGCCATTTCCGGATTTCATAGTCTCGTAGCAAGCGGCACAACTTCAAAGCAGATTCCGCGAATGAAGGATGCCAGAGTCATCGGCTACGGAGCCATGATTATGGAAAGCGCGCTGGCTGTGTTGGCTGTTATAGCGGTTACAGCAGGATTGTACTGGAAAAAAGCACCAGAGGGTTCCGAGGGATTAGTATATCAGGAACTATTTAAGCAAGGCGGATGGATTAAAGCTTTCGGTGTAGGATATGGTGAAATTACGAAGTTGTTTTTCGGCAGTCTGGGGACATTGATAGGTATAACTATGCTCAAAACCTTTATTATGACCACTCTTGATACAGCAACAAGAATCACCCGCTATATGTGCAATGAACTGCTTGGAGAAACATTCAACATAACCTGTATGAAGAATAAGTATGCTGCAACGCTACTTGTTGGTGTTTTAGTTGGCGCTCTGGCTCTGGGCAATTGGCAGGCTATCTGGCCGGTATTTGGAGCTGCAAATCAGTTAATTGCCAGCCTGGTTCTTATTGTTATAAGTTTATATCTTCTTTCCCGAAAGCGCAGCTATTTATTCACGGCTATCCCGGCTGTTATCATGCTTATAACTACACTTGCTGCTTTGGTGTATAACACATACGGCTTTGTTACAGCCGAGACACCTAATGTCATGCTCGCAACAATTGACGTAGTACTTATAATTCTCGCAATATTCCTTACATATACAGCATTGACTCACATTGGAAGGATAAAACGACACGTTACCAGCAAAACTTAAGAACGGGATACAAACATTTTTTCTATTTCTGTCATTGTGGATGACAATCGAAGCGTTTATCGCCTTCGGATCGCGAAGTTTTACTGGCCCTCGGGAGATATCTGCTCAAGCCTGAACTCGGCCTTGACCGGCTCGTTAACGAGCAGGATATCGCCTTTTTCGACATACTCCCTCGGGAAATTGTATCTCACGACCCGTGGATTACTCCCTTCCTCAAATTCGTCGCTGTCGATGATATCTAAAGTAACATGATATTGTGTATTTTCCTCGTAAGCCTGTATAGCAGCGGGAGTAGCCCTGATAGTAATGATTAATACTTCTCGTAAATTTTCAACTTCTGCCCTGTATTTACCCTGCAGGTTATAGCTAAAACAATATCCCAGCTTCGGATTTTTTATAGTGTATTGCTTGAGGAGGTCCCCTTCCGGCGGCATTTTGATCTTCACGCTTGCCGTCGCCTGCCTTGGCGGCTGGCCGGACGCCAGAACGATGTACGGCGTCTTCTCAATTACTTCCGAGCGGGCCTTCTCGATATCGCCACGTGTCAAATTTACACGTGCGATTAATCTCTCGCCACTCCAAATTCCCGGCACAAACATCAGTATCTTCTCCGGCTCGATACTCTCGGGCCTGCGGGGATTGTTTTCTCCATCGAAACATCGAACAGTCAATTCTTTTTGGACAAGCTCAACAACATTGACATCAACTACTTCCGGCTCACATGACTCGACCATGAGGCCTAACTCCCGTATCCAAATGCTCTCTCTTAGAAACTCACGTACATCCAGTGGGTATTCTCCCGGACTGACGAAACCGTGTTGTTCCGCATCAAGATTAAATTTCAGTTTCTCGGGATTATTACTTATGATCTGTTTCACTTCGCTTATTTTAGATACAGGTCCTTTGAGGACAATTTCATTAATATCCACAGCAGATTCGCCTCTTAAGCTGATCCATAAATTTGACCTGGATCTGCCTAATGTTATCGATGCACCCGAAAAAGTTTGTTCATCATCGAGCGCCAGATCCGCCCAGACCCAGATCAGGACCGTCAAAAAGACCACAACCGCTATTTTTTTATATTTGAACTTTCTCAGCTTTACCATTTGCATCGTATAATCGGCACCGCTCACTTCATGGGAGCTTTTTAGTAAGATATTTTTTCAATTCGTCCTCTTTTACATTTCGTGTAAGCTTGCCGTTCTCAACAATAGAAATTATACCGGTCTCCTCGCTCACAACCAAACAGGACGCATCCGAACCGGCGGTTATACCCAAAGCGGCCCGATGACGCGAGCCAAGCTCGATACCACTGGTCCCGGAAGCTTCAGCCAAGGGCAATTGTACCCTGGCGGCAATAATCCGATCGCCCCGTATTATAACAGCCATATCGTGCAGGGCCGTTCCGGGATGGAAAATTGTCTTGATCAGTTCGGCCGTCACTGCGGCATCGACTCTAACTCCGGTTTCGATAAATTCACCCAGTGCAACCCGCCTCTCGATTACAATAATAGCCCCTATTCTGACGGCGGAAAGATCCATTACCGCGGAGGTGAGCTCCTCGACCGTTTTGGATAGCTGTTGCGAAGACGCCGACCAAAAACCGCTCTGGCCTATTCGCATCATGGCCCTTCGCACTTCCGGCTGGAACGCTGCAACGGCAATAATCAATACACCAATCAAAAAACCGCTGTAAAGATACTGCAATCGTTCTAATCCCAAACTACCGACGACCAGCTTAAGAATGATAAATCCCACAATGAGAATGAATATAACACCGCGGAACAACCTTTCCCCGCGAGTGCCTTCGAGAAAATCCACCGCCCAATAGACCACCAGCCCGATGAAGAGCAGCTCGACAGCAACCCGCCACCAATCATAACTCGCAACCCGGCTGAGATAATCGACAAGCGTTTCCACAAGTCAAATCCTTTTTATAGGTTTACCCCGTGAGATAAATAAAAAACTATCTCACTGGGTGAATACTTAGCCCCCCGGATTTCCTGGGGGTTTGAGCCAATTCTATGACCCGTGCTCTGCATATCAGGGTATCCTTTTGTCGGTGAGCCTGCTGGGTTCATCAAGAAGCACCGCCTTGTCAATATCCGCCATCATCTGTTGTTGATTGATACGGAGGTTACGTTGATGCCTTATTTGGCCCTGGGCGGTTGTTTCTCCCATCTGTCGGGAAGAGCAACCTGCAAACAGAAAAAACAATGCACACAACATGACAGCAAAGACCACCTTACATACAGAAGCCGAAACGCTTTTCATCATGTCTCCCTTTTTGAACATTACTGTGCCGATTGTAATCTCAAAGAAAATTCTCCTGGTCTTCCAACCGGCTTTTTTAAAGGCAGTATTAAAAATACTCCCGAACATGCTGAAATTATAGCGGGCCTTCAAACCACTGTCAACGCAAAAACGTTATAGTTCATAGTTTGTAGTTCTTTGTTCATCGATGAACTCTGCGACAATGAACGATGAACACAAATATGTTGTATTTGAATCAATACCGTACTAACATTGATAACTGTGTCTTTTAACCGTTAATCCAAAGCATATTCTTGTGGAGTTGGAAAATGAAGAAGCTCATAGATTACTTCATTAAAGGCCTCTTAATTTTTATCCCTATAGCCCTGACCGTATTCCTGCTTTTCTGGGTGTTTAACAGCGTGGATTCGGTCATCCGAAATATCCTTCCCAAAAAGATTCCGGGCCTGGGGCTGCTGCTGACAGTTGTTTTGATAACCGTTATAGGCTTTCTCGCTTCCAACTTTCTCGGCCGGAAGTTTTTCGAGCTTATAGAAAAGATTTTCAGGGGGCTGCCTTTGGTAAAGCTGCTTTATTCGGCCGTCAAAGATATGATCGAGGCCTTCGCGGGCGAGAAAAAAAGCTTCGACAAACCCGTACTTGCCACAATCGCCCCCGGCTCAAAAACCAAAGTGATCGGTTTTATTACAAGAGAAAGTCTTGAAAATTTCGGGCTTGCAGACTATGTCTCCGTTTATGTTCCTCAATCCTACAACTTCGCAGGCAATGTCCTGCTGTTTCCAAAAGAGGCGATTGTGCCGCTGGATATTGAAAGCTCGCAGGCGATGGCTTTTATCGTATCAGGCGGAGTTTCAGGCGGCTCTTCATAAACAGCCGTCTCCAGGATTCATCCCGTGAGATGGCGGCTTCGGTGCCTATCTCATGGGACGTATTTATGCTTGTACCGGAACCGCTAAAAAGTTACAATGTTGTTAACAGGTAAAACCGATATCCGGCTTAAATCACCCCATGAGATGGCGGCCTTTGGCCTATCTGCCGTAAGGCATGGCCAAGTCCATCACGGGGCCAAATGGGAGGTTATAACCAACGTAATGAAGTTGCGAGTTTTATTTCTGGTCTCATTGCTGATATGCTCGGTGCACCTGAAAGTTTCACACGGCCGTTTATTACAAAAGCAAAAAAAAGAAAGCCGGCCCGGAACTACGAAGACGGCTATTCAGAATAATATAGTAGATTTCGATCTGAATTATGATTTCTCGGTGCCGGGAGAAACTCACAGAATAAGCTTAACCGTCGTACTTCCGGAAACCATACCCGACAGACAGAAGATTCTAAGCACAGATTATTCGCCGAAGCCGTCGAGAGTATTCAAGAAAAACGGGAACCGCTACGCCGAGTTCATTTTTGAGAAACCCCAGAAGCGAATCAAAATAGACATAAGCATCAAAGCGGAATTGTTCAGGTACGACCTGAAAACAGCAAAATCAAATCGCCGCAAAGACAATTTTAATAACTCGGAACTCGCCGCTTTCCTCAGGGAAGAAAAACATATAGAAAAAGGCCACACCGAAATTCAAAACATTGCAAGCGACATAGAAGGACATACAGAAGAAGAAATTGTGAAAAACATATATGACTACGTAATTGATAATATGGAATATATCAAACACGGCAGACGAGAGTGGGGGGCCGTTAAAGCTCTCCAGAAAGGAAAAGGAGACTGTTCCGAGTACTCCGATCTGTTCGTGGCACTATGCAGGGCAAAAAACATTCCCGCCAGGATCGTCTCAGGCTACCTTTTACGGCCGGATTTGACTTCACTAAAACATAATTGGGCGGAAGTTTATCTAAACGACAACGGCTGGGTCCCCTTCGAGCCAAGCATTGAAAACGGCGAAAACGTCGTACTACGAAACAGAGCCTTCCGCATAATGAGCCCTGTGTATGTCTATTTTTCCCACATCCGCAACGATGAAGTTCTTCAGAGCTATCATTTCGCTTCATACCAGTACTGGGGCGAGAAAGTCACGCTAAAAGACTCAATCGATCTCAAATACTCCTCCTATTTTCTACCACAATAATCACATTAAAAAACAGAAAGAGGTCCCGTGGTCACCCCATGAGATGGCGGCTTATAGCCTATCTCACGGGGTAAACTCCATAGCAACTGTTTTTGAATATCTATATATTAATGAGACCAAAAATATCCTTTACACCTCCCAATTCAGCTTGTCCTGATATTTATAATAGAAACGCCCGAGCAAATGCGCCACAACAAAGACAATGTAAAGTAGAATGAAATAAAAAATCCCCCCAAGGATAAGCGTCGTCACTCTGACCTGTTCCGTATTTTCTGTTTCTACTATCCCTAACAGACTCCTAACGGCTAAGATAATTATCATAATTAGCAATACAAGCCCGCAGTATTGGAAAAATGTGCTAAACATTGAGCCGATGAGTAAAATCGGATTGAGGGCTGTAAAAGAATCAAACATAACACAGGCCAGCAAACCCATCGGCAAAAAGAAAACACCATAGGCCAAAAGAGACCAGAAAATTGCGTTTGTTTTCTGAGTGTATAGCGAATAAAAAAGTACTGGTCCCAAAAAGATCAAATAACATCCGATGTAGTGCTGTGCCTGCGACCACATATCACCCAATCCCATTGAGGCAAAAGATTCCGGAGCCCTTACACCTCCATTGGCGCTGTCACGGACACACTCAGCAATATACCAGCATAGGTAGAGCCCAAGAGCAAGATTCACAAGAAAACCCAGCAATCCAACGACTAAACCGATTTGTCCAAGAAGTGCCCTGAAAATAGCGATGAGAAGGGGAATTCCGGTAAATATTCCCAGATGAGTCAATCCGGAGGTACTTATCGGATATAGAAATATATCTATAGGCCACGGTAGCCTGCGTTGAACTGTGAGTTCAGTTTCTTTCCCAATGTAATCTTCTTCGGATCCGGATTCCTGTTCAATAGCTGTTTTTACCGTGCCGAATTCATTGACAGATTCATCCTTAAGCCTGTATTCCTCCGGGACTTCAAGAAGAGTCAGGCCGGCATCGTTGCCCGCCAGGCGCGGAGTCATATCAACAAAATCTTCTTGTTCAGGTTTATGAACGGTTCTCTCGACTGCCGGTACGACGATTGGACTTTTACACTCCGGACAATGACCCTTTTTACCCGAGTAAATCATTGGGACACTTATTCTCTGGCCGCAACTTTGGCACTGAAATTCAATTGTGGTCGATTTATCCGGCACAACAAAAAAGGTGCCGCAACTGGAGCATTTTCCCCTTTTGCCTGCGTACCTATCCTGAACGCTCATTTTATGTCCACAATGCTCGCAGCAAACCAGAATCATAAATACCTTCCATATTCAGGGAAAAAACGAAAATCCTGTTCTACTAAAAAGGACGCTTAAATACCGATTTTCTTCAGTGGAAATCGCTTGAAGTTATTGTGTCATGGGCTTCCAGCCCATGAATGCATGGCCAGGCCTGTCCCGAGCGGAGCCGAGGGGATGGTTATGCCACGGGATGGCCAGGCAATCAGGTGCTCAATTTTGCTTTTATTATTTCGGTGGCCTTAGCCAGAGCATCGTTGATTTTTTGTGGATTTTTACCGCCTGCCTGCGCCATTTGCGGTCGTCCGCCGCCGCCGCCGTCCACGATAGGCGCTATTGTTTTTACGACCTGGCCTGCGCTGAGGCCTTTTTCAATAATGTCGTTGGTCATACCCGCCAGAAGTGTCACCTTACCGTCGTCGTCGAAGGCCAAAACTATAGCCGCTGATTTGGACTTCTTTTTGAGCATATCGATTGCCTCTCGCGCCCTCTCAACGGAGTCTGTCAAAAGCCGGCCGACAATTACGGAGGAATCGCCGATTTTCTCGCAATTCTCAAGTAAATCACGCGCCTGGCTCATTACATCGGAGCCTGATGATCTGGAAGCCTTTTTGAGCTTCTTCGATAATTCCTTGTTATCTTTTACCAACTGGCCGACCCGCTCGATTATACCCTCTGAGGGAACCTTCAGCATTACAGAAAGCTCATCGACTATATCACTCGCCTTTTCGAGATAGTCGTTAAGTCCCCGGCCGGTCAGCGCGGTAATCCTGCGTACTCCGGCCGAAATACTTTCTTCTTTAATAATCTTGAATCCGCCGATGGAACCGAGCCTGTCAACATGCGTTCCGCCGCAAAATTCCTTGCTGAACGCATCTTCGATCCGTGTATCGCTACCGGCGCCGACAGCCACCACCCGAACCTCGCTGCCGTACTTTTCACCGAACAGCGCCATCGCGCCCAGTTGCTGCGCCTGGTCTTTGGGTAATACTGTCCATGTCACCGGCAGGTCCTCGATGATTCTTTCTTTAACCAGCTCCTCGACCTTCTCCACCTGCTCGGCGGTAAGTGCCTTCGGATATGTAAAATCAAACCTAAGATAATCCGGTCCGACGTGGCTTCCCTGCTGCGCGATCGATTTGCCCATTGTTTTCTGTAACGCCCATTGAAGCAGATGTGTTGCGGTGTGGTTTTTCTTAATCGCCGCTCTGTCCCTGCTGACAACCGCCCTGACAACGTGGCCCACGCCAAACGAACCATCGGTGACTTTCCCCCGATGAACAACACAATTGGCAATTTTTATAGTTTCCTCGACGACAAAGCATGCTTCATTCGATTCGATTATTCCACAATCGCCCACCTGGCCTCCCGCTTCGGCATAGAAACAAGTCTTATCGAGAATCAGACCGACTTCGGCGCCGTTTCGGATATGGCCCTGTGTTTTGAGACCATCTTTATCTATCCACCCGAGGATTCTACTTTCGCAACTGTCGGCGTGAAATTTTTGGACATCTTCGGTTACCGGCAGCTCCGTGTCGGTCAGTACCGCCATAATGGAATCGCTTTTTTGCGCCGACCTTGCACGTTCCCTCTGCTGTTCCATCAACTCGTTAAATTTAACCGTATCGACCTTGAGGTTGCGTTCGGCAGCCATAAGCTCGGTCAAATCGAGGGGAAAGCCATAAGTATCATAAAGCTGGAAGGCATTTTCGCCGCTGATGACTTTATCTTTCGATTTTTCCACCCGTTTGGCGGCGGTATTGAATATTTCGAGGCCCCGGTCGAGGGTCCGGCCGAAACTTGCCTCTTCGGATTCGATGACGGTTGAGACGTGTTCGGCCCTTTCCTTTATCTCGCCGAACGCTTCGCCTAAATAATCCACTATTACCGGCACAAGCTTATAAAGAAACGGCTCATGCATTCCCAATTCCCTGCCGAACCTCGAAGCCCTGCGGAGTATCCGGCGAATTACGTATCCCCTGCCTTCGTTCGAGGGTGTCGCACCGTCGGTTATCGCAAAAACAAGCGAGCGAATATGGTCCGCGATGACCCTGAATGCGTTGTCGGTTTTATTGCCCAATCGAGCGGTATATTTATGACCGGTAATTTCAGCGGTGTAATCGATAATGGGCATAAATAAATCTGTGTCATAATTGCTCTTTTTATTTTGCAGTACCGCTACGATTCTTTCCAGGCCTGCACCGGTATCAACGTATTTCGCCGAAAGCGGCAACAGCCTGCCGTCGGGGTGGCGATTAAACTGTATGAACACAAGGTTCCACAGCTCTATGTACCTCGCGCAACCGGCGTTGACTCTACACTTGTGGCCGGGTACATCCTGCATATCGCACCTGTCCGGGCCGAGGTCGATATGTATTTCGCTGCACGGCCCGCAGGGACCCGTCTCACCCATCTCCCAGAAATTATCTTTTTTGCCGAATGCAAGGACCCTCTCGGCAGGTATGGATGTCACCTTTGTCCAGAGCCTGGCGGCTTCGTCATCCGGGGGAAGTCCGTCGGCCAAGTCGCCGGCGAAAACCGTTGCCCATAAACGGCTCGGCTCTATTTGCCATACCTTTGTAAGCAGCTCCCACGCCCATTCAATCGCTTCGGCTTTGAAGTAATCGTCGAACGACCAGTTGCCTAACATCTCGAAAAACGTATGGTGATATGTGTCCCTGCCTACCTGCTCGAGATCGTTGTGCTTGCCGCTCACGCGCAGGCATTTCTGACTGTTGACCGCCCGCGGATATTCAGGAGAAACAAGCCCGATGAAAATATCCTTGAACTGGTTCATGCCCGCATTGGCAAAGAGCAGGGACTCGTCGCCTATGGGCACAATCGGCGAGCTCGGCACGAACGTGTGACCTTTGTCCCTGAAATAATCGATAAATTCACTTCTAATCTGCTTTGCGCTTCTCATCTGATTTTTATACTCTGCTTTACGAAATCAAACAAGGCCTTTGGCGGCGAGAATCTTGCCCTTTATCTCTTCGCACAGGTCCTTGTTCTCGACCATGAACTTCTTGGCGTTCTCTCTGCCCTGGCCCAGGCGCATACTCCCGTAATTCAGCCAGGCGCCGCTTTTCTCGACGACCTCGCAACCGACCGCCAAATCGAGCAAATCACCCTCGTAGCTGATTCCGCTGTCGAACATAATATCGAACTCGGAGTCACGGAAGGGCGGTGCGATTTTATTTTTAACTACTCTGGCCCTTACCCTGGAACCGACGGCGCCGGTGCTGTCCTTTATGGTCGTTATTCTTCTAAGATCGATCCGCACGGAACTGTAAAACTTCAGGGCCCTTCCGCCGGTGGTCGTCTCCGGATTGCCGAACATCACACCGATTTTCATACGAATCTGATTGATAAAAACCAGGGCCGTCTTGCTCCTGTTAATGACGCTGGTCAGCTTCCGCATCGCCTGGCTCATCAATCTCGCCTGGAGCCCCATATGGGCATCACCCATCTCGCCTTCGATTTCCGCCTTGGGTGTCAGGGCGGCGACCGAATCGACGACGATGACATCGACCGAATTGGAGCTGATTAACATTTCAGTAATATCAAGCGCCTGCTCGCCCGTATCGGGCTGGCTGACTAACAGGCCGCTGACATCGACGCCGAGCCTTTTCGCCCATGTAGTATCCAGGGCGTGTTCGGCATCGATAAAAGCTGCGATGCCGCCCTTACGTTGTGCGCTGGCGATGATGTGCAGCGCAAGAGTCGTCTTTCCGGACGACTCCGGGCCGAACAATTCGGTGACCCTGCCGCAAGGAATACCCGCTCCGCCGAGAGCGATATCCAGTGACAGCGAGCCTGTGCTGATGCCCTCGATTTTTGCATACTTGTTTTCGTCCATCCGCATGATAGAGCCCTGGCCGTATTGCTTTTCGATTTGTGCCATCACACGCTGCAGAGCGTCTTCTTTACTGGTCGTTTTGGATGTAACTTTTGCTTCTTTTGTTTTCGCCATTTTCTCATCTCTCCTTTTCCGCAAAATGTTAAAAAATAAAAATTATAAACTATAAGTCCAAATTCCGTTTCACATTTTGCAAAGGTTTATTGTAATTCGTAATTTCCCAACACAGTATAAAAAGGACCTTCGGGTCTAAGCTCGCTCTGGTAAACACGGAGCGAATCAGCCGGCATAACACCAAGCTTGTAATCGCCGTATTCTTCCGTCAGACGCGCCAGTTTCATACCGGCCCCTGAGTTTCTCACGCGGCAGAGCGTCAGGTGCCCGGCGAACTTTCTGGTCTCCCGCGGCCAGCCGGCCGAAGCCAGACTTTGCTCAAGGTCTTCCTGCAATTGTAGCAGATTTTCGTTGTCCTGTCCCGCGCCGACCCATAAGACCCTTGCACTTCGACCGCCAAAAAAACCTACGCTCTCTACATCGATATCGAAGCTTTTATGCCGACCGGCGACCTCTTTTGTTATATTGCAGATATCGACCGACTGGACATCCCTAATCTCGCCCAGAAACTTCAGCGTAAGATGCATGGTCTCGGGATTGACCCATTTGGCATCGCCCTTTTTGATGTCCGCCTTGCCGAGCATTTCGCGCTGCAGCTTCGCCAGAGCTTTTCTTATCCCCTGGTCAATATCAATCGCAATAAATACACGCATCTTTCTTAGCCGACTAAAACCTTGTCATTTCCCTCAGGGCTTCGAGCCTGTCATCGATGTCGGATTTGTTTATCGAAGTCAGGCCCTTGAGAGAAAAATCGTTAATTGTAAACGAGGCCGTTACTGTGCCGTAAGCAACCGCCGTCCTTAATATTTCAAAATTGGCTTTTCCTTTTTGCGCCAGATAGCCCATGAAACCACCGGCGAAGCTGTCACCGGCGCCGGTCGGGTCTTTGACGTCGTCGGCCGGGAAAGCGGGCAGTAAAAATTTCTCACCGTCGCTGCTGCATAACAGCGATCCTGAGCCGCCTTTTTTCACAACAACCTCATCCGGCCCCATATCGAGAATCATCTGTGAGGCTTTTATCAGGTTCTGCTCACAGGCAAGCAACCGGGCCTCGTCCTCATTGATAATCAGGCAGTCGATTTTTTTGAGCAGCTTTTTAAGGTCGTCGGTATGCTCCTGAATCCAGCAGTTCATCGTATCGGCGGCAACAAAAACAGGCTCGCGTATTTGCTCAAGCAGCTCAAGCTGGAGCAACGGAGCCGTGTTGGCAAGGAACACGAATTTGCTGTCCCTGAACGAGACCGGCACTTTCGGCGGCGCTTCGGCGAGGACATTAAGTTCGAGGCGGTCGGTCGTCCTCTCGTCCATATCTTCGTGATACGTGCCTGTCCAGCGGAAAGTCTTGCTCTGTGGCCGGACTTCAAGGCCGGCAAGGTCAACGTCCCTGCCGGCAAAAACTTCCGACAGCTCGTATGGGCAGTCCGCACCGATAACGCCCACGAACCGCACCGGGTTAAAAAAACTGGCCGCCATGGAAAAATAAATCGCCGAGCCACCTAAGCATTCCTCGCTGACTCCGTAAGGCGTCCTGACCGTATCAATACCAATCGAACCTGTAACAAGTAATGACAATTACGCTCCTCCTGATGCATGTTTTGATTCGACATATTTTATCGTATTATCGATTCTTTTCAATGTTCTTTCTTTGCCTAACATTTGTATCGAATCGAAGATTTGCAGGCTGACCGTCCCGCCGCAAATAGCCACACGCAAAGGCTGGGCAACTTTACCCAGGCCGACCTGCTTTACTTCGGCTAAGCCGCGAAGCATATCCTCGATGGCCTGCTCGGTCAGCTCGTCCATATCAGCAAGCTTATCGCGAACTATTGCCAAAAAGGCCAGGCCGTCGCTTTTGAGCAGAACTTTCTTGACCGCTTTGTCGTCATACTCGATGCCGTCGTCTTCCACAAAGAGGAACCTGCTCTTGCGTTCGATATCCGCAAGCGTCCGAGCACCTTCGCACAGCTTTACAATTCTCGATAGCATTTCATCATTGGCGACTATCATCGGCGATTCAACAACCTTTAAGTAATCTTTGAAATGCCCAAGCAATTTCTCTCTCGATACCATCTTTATATGCTCGGTATTAAAGGCAAGCAGTTTCTGACGGTCGAATAAACTGTTCGATTTTGTCAGGCGGGAAATATCGAAAGCTTCAATCAGCTCGTCAATCTTCATAATCTCGCGGTCGTCGCCGGGATTCCAGCCCAAAAGCGAAAGAAAATTGACCATCGTCTCCGGCAGATAGCCGTTCCTGAAAAAATCGACGATATTTATTTCCGGCAGCGAAATATTAAGATAATCGGCCATTGTGTCTATGTTAGGCATATCAGGCGTGCTCTTGCCTTTAATAAAGGCATCGAACTGTTCACGAGTCAGATTGGCTTTTCCGGCAATAGCTTCGTAATCCAAATCCTGCATCGCCTTAATTGCTTTTCGTAATGCCGCCGGTCGTTCGCGCTTGGATAGCTTTCCGCCGGTGTCACTAATCGTAACCGACATGTGGGCATACTTCGGCAATTGCCCGAAATCCAGGGCCTCCCACAGGGCCTGCTGACCGGGCGTATTATTGAGATGTTCCTGGCCGCGAATAATGTGAGTGACCTTCATCAAATAATCATCAACCACACACGCAAAATTATAGGTTGGAAAACCATCGCTTTTGAGGATGATAAAATCGCCAATTTCACCGGCCGCGAAAGTAATCTCGCCCCGTACCATATCCTGCACAACGACGGGGCTGTCCTGCGGTACGGCAAAACGGACAGTAACAGGCCTACCTTCGGCTCGGGCCTTCTGGGCATCTGCGGCAGTGGGAAAATCCTTCGGCCGATTATAATTCAATGTATTTTTCTTAGACTCGGCCTTTTTGCGAAGGACGTCAAGCTCTTCGGTAGTATCGAAACAGTAATAGGCCTTTTTCTCATCGAGCAGTTTTTTGATATATTTATCGTATATATCTTTGCGCTGCGACTGCAGGTACGGCCCGTTCGGCCCGCCGTGCTCCGGGCCTTCGTCCCAGGTAATACCAAGCCACTTCAAATCCTCCATGACCTGATGAGCGGCGGTAGGCGTGTTTCGCTTCTGGTCCGTATCCTCGATGCGCAGGATGAAAGTTCCGCCATTCCGTCGCGCCCAAAGCCAGTTAAAAAGGGCGGTTCTGGCCCCGCCGACATGCAAATATCCGGTCGGAGACGGTGCAAAACGCGTTACAACCTTATCAGGCATTGTGAGTCGTTCCTCGTTAGTTGCCATTTATGCAAAACAGATAGGTTAAACTTGATGCGGGATATTGTCAAGAACAGCGTTCCGGACCGGGCAAATAAAGTATTCCCAGCGGCAAATCCATAATGTAAACGCAACAAAAAAGAATTAAATCCACGGGAATACAGAAATGCAGCCATTATGCAAACTGCCGCAAATCAGGCTACTTAAGCAGCCACTGATGAAGGAACGCAGCAAAGACCCAGACCGCAAAGCTCGCACAAATAACTATCCACAAAGAGAGATGTTTCTGGAAACAAATGTAGGCTACGAGAAAGAACAAAATCGTCGGCAAAATACCAAACAACGCACCCTTCGTATAGGAGGTCATCAAAGCGACATCGCCGGGGTGGTCGGAATATAACCAGAGCATTACAATCAGCCCGGTCAGCGGCATGACCGCAATCAGGCCCGCCAGCTTCGGCAGCCTGATTCCTATCTGGGTACATAAAACGATAATGCAGACACTAATTAATAGCTTGACGATAAACTGCATACAAAATCGCCGTTTGTTGTAACGACCGCCACCGGTTCGTCTTTTATTTAATGAAGCGAATGCTTACCGGATAGCGATATGCTTCTCCGCGGCTGGCCTTGATAGAAGCCAAAATACAGAAAATTATGTCCACTACCCACACCGCCACGAGCAGAACAACTCCTATACAGATAATAGTCAGGAAGCTGGAAACAAGGATCGCTATCAGCACCGTAAGCTGAAAATTCAGCGCCTCTTTACCCTGGTCGTCTACAAACGGTGCATCTTCCTTTTTTATAAGCCAGATAATCAGCGGTCCCAGGAAGCCGGTGAAGATAGCCAGCAAGTGACACAACATCGCCATATTCCTGTCATCTTTTTTAATTTCCGTCTGCGCTGTGCCGACTGGTTGTTCAGGGCTGACATTCTGCTCGGCCGGTGTTTCGTTTGTCTCTGCCATCGTTCAACTCCCTTAAACTTTTAAAAAATTATCCTCATTCGACAAACCGATACTTATTATGAATTATGACCGACACAATAGTCAAGGGCAAAATGCCGAGCAGTGACACGTTTTCGGCAAAACGCTTGCTACAGCCGTTATTTCACAGGTTTCCTGTTTTCCCGGCAGAATTTGCCCATTAGCTCCATCGCTTTGTTCATTTTTTCGGCAGAACCGTCCATCCCGGCATAGGCATCGACCATCTCCAGCAATTCCGGGTCTGGCTCAACCGTTCCGTAGTGATGAGCCACGTTAACAATCCCGGCGTCAAGGCCGTACTCAATCGCCTTCGCAACATAGGCCCTGCAGACACCTATCTTTCTGCCCGGCAAATCCCGGACGGAGTTACTGACTCCAAGCGAACAATGCACGCCTTTCATCTGCGGGTCGGTTTTAATCTTTTTTATCGTCTCGAACGCTCGGTACGTGTACCCGGGGACATTCGGCTCCATCGGCATATCTATCGCTAATGGAAACACGGTGCTGTCAAAGTAAATATCGCCCGGTTTGAAACCATATTCGCCGAGAGCTTTTTCATACAGGCGCTTCGCCAGGGAATAAAGCTCATCAACCGAATGCGAGCCGCCCGGGCCGGTGGCCGCCTCTTCGCTGACCAGCAGTCCTATGAAAGCGAAATCATAATCCTTCTTGAGCGCCAGCATTTGTCCCATCGTATAGACTTTTATCGAATTTATCAACGGCTGCCTGACTTGCCTGTCCGTATCGTACCATTGCTTCAGGCCGGCCTTCAACACCTCGTCGTTACTACTGTCGATACACACCGGCACGCCGACGCCCCATTTTTGTATCAGCCTGACATATTCGACCATCATATCGACAGCCACCTGCGGATTGTTTTCGCCGAAGGCATCGAGATTGACCGCTATGAAATCGGCCCCGTCGTCAACCTGAGATTCAATCAGAGCTTTTATATAATTCAAAGGCCCGCTCTCCTCCGTATAGGCGCTGGGACCGAGCTCGCTCAATTGTTTCATAATCTTGCCCGTCTTGGGAATCGAAGCATGGATAGATTCACCGATACTAATCAGGGCGTTTTTCATCGTGTGGTCCTTCCCAAAGAGATAATTCAAAATCGAAGCGGTATGCTCGAGCGCCGGGTTTCTTGGCTTGTTTATTATGGCTTTGAGCTTTTCAATCCCACCATCCTGAGCGGCCGCCGCCTCGTAAATCAGCTCGCCTATGCAGACACGGTCGAGATTATTTCCGCATCGACCGTCAACGGTCGAGTCGCCGCATGGTGCGTTGTCCATAGACTTTTCGCAGCCGCCGACCGTACAGAGCCCAAAGTTCTCCGGCAGATAACAATCGCCGCACTCCTGACAGTCGAAAAGCAAATACTTCATGGACTTCTCCGAGGCGTTGAACAAACTGTAAACGAATCCTTTTCCTTTTTCAGCTCCCATAAATGACATAGTTTTTTTGAATGCATGAAAGCCTCGATAGTCGGGATCGAGAATAGAACGATGGAAGAAGTTAAAAAACTTTTGTTTGAATCTCTTGCGGATTTTCGGCCGTTGGGCTGGTTTGCCGTTCATGTCATACAGATAAAACGGATCCTTAGCCGGCCAGTATAGATTGTCTTTGTATTTTTCCCAATCGGGACCAATTTCCGCCGCCCGTTCGAGTATTTTAACAAACATATTGTAATCATGAACACCGCCTATATCGACACCGGCGGCGCCGATGGACTTATACATAGCAACCTGCTGAGCCGCCCGTTCAAGATGGTCTTCAATCTTCTCGGTATAAATCTTTGCCAGTAACTCGTCGCTTACAAAACAACCGGGCAGCTTAATATCGTGCATCAGACGGGGTGCGGGCGTCATGGTGCTGAGGAAATAAACGTTGCCGATAACAGGTACATCCAGACCTTGTTCGTTCATATACCTGAAAAGCTCAAGAGATTTTCTCCAGTCCCAGCCGACCTGCGTGAAAAGGAACCGAGCACCACAGGAAATCTTCTTTTCCATCTTGTAATACTGCTGCAACTGTGATGCAACGGTGTATTTGAATGGCGAAACGGCGGCGCCCGGAAAGAACCGGTGTACTTTATCCAGCTCATCCGGCCGCGCCTTGATGTAAGATTCGTTACTAATGCCCCTTACCAACTGCAACAGTCCTATCGAATCCAATTCGAATACGCCTTTCGCGCTGACAGGTTTGTCCCCGGTCATCAAAAGGACGTTTTCTATGCCGTTATTACGATACCCGGCAAGAAGGCTTACGATGCCGTCGGTATTGCTATCTTTGCAGGTAACATGCGGCACAACGGATAATTCGCCCAATAGATTCTTTGACAAGAGCGAATTTATAACATCAGACGGCCGTAAATTAGCTACTCCCCCCGGATTCTGAGGCAGGGTTACACTGACAAAACTGAATTCATCAGGTATATTAGAACCGTCGGCTGAATTGTGGGACATAAGAAATTTTTCAACGGGGCCGTAATTGAATCCCGGTCCGCCCGTCAATTCCACACAAATGATAAAGCCCGATGTTCTCCGTATTTCTTCCTTAAATTTATTGTGCTCCATCTACGATTACTCTGTATTAATCGATACCCTTGTATTGTATAATCGCGAAAAACAAAGAATCCGGAAAAGATAACAAATATTTCGCATAACCGCCAATCTATTCATTACCTTAATTTACAAATACTTAGAGATTCGAAATCTCCGTTGTGCAAAATCAACGTCACATAAACCACTGACATGTGTTTATGAAAAAAATCAATGCTTTGTGGATAAACTGTTGATAACTTATCCTTATTGACCTAAAAATCTACCTCTTATATTGCAGATAAACTCCAAATCCTTATATAAGCTTTTTTTGTCTGCTATTATCTAATACATTTATTTCTCTCTTAAACCTTAACTCTCTTTTTATAAAGATTTTATAATTATATAACGGGTCTTTACATAAATCAGTGTTTATTATCCAATGAAAGGACTATATATTTGCCTATATTAACAATTTATTAAAGGCCCTAATTTCACACGTCCCTCTTAGTGGATAATTGGTTAACAACCCCCATTTGTATGCAGCAATTCTCGTACGTCAAATACACGAATCACCTCTCAATGAAACAATTTTCGCCTTCATTACCTCACAAGCTGCTTTAGGATCAACGGCCTTTGTCACAGCCGAGCATACGGAAACGCACCTGGCTCCTGCACTTATGACCTTTTCAACGTTGTCCTGTGTTATTCCCCCGATAGCAACATGACCAATGCCACTATTAACCAGCACCGGCATGGCCTGTCCGAGATATTCAAGGCCCA
>Ga0315552_1000397_pt1 | contig 26971 bp, 24 predicted proteins | sample SalMarSW160170MG_2_FD_203102 | JGI IMG/M metagenome (GOLD analysis project Ga0315552, IMG submission 203102) | Salt marsh sediment microbial communities from the Plum Island Ecosystem LTER, Massachusetts, United States - Salt Marsh Sediment SW1601-70 ...
AGGAGTTAGAAGCGTTGCAATTCCATAAACGCAAGTCAGTAACAAATGTATTGTCTGACGGCTTGTTTTCTTTATTTTTACTGTATCTATTCTTATTGGGAATAGAACTTCTGAGCTCTTCTCTTAAAGGCTTCGGGACAGGATTCGCAAGAATGTTGATAAGTACTACAAGCAATCCCTTTACGGGTTTATTTATCGGACTGCTTGCCACAGCAGTAATCCAATCCAGCTCTGTTACAACTTCTATTACCGTTGGTTTTGTTGCTGCAGGCACAATAACAGTAACTAATGCAATTCCTATTATAATGGGAGCAAATATTGGTACAACGATCACATGTTTAATCACTTCCTTTGGACACTTCTCTGTAGAAAAAGAATTTTCAAAGGCTCTCCCGGCAGCAATTGTACACGATATTTTTAATATTTTGTCAGTCATAGTTTTCCTGCCCATCGAGATATTATTTCACCCCATTGAACGCCTCTCATTACTTCTCACCAATTTTCTATTGGGCAAAGAAGGCCTGTCTTTTAACTCCCCGTTAGATTTTATAATTGACCCTGTTTCGGGCAGAATAATGAATTTGTTTGGCGAGCACTACATAATTTCAGCCTTTCTATCGTTAATTCTCATTATCTTTGCCATAACTCTTTTCGTCAAAGTTTTGAGGAGAGCTTCCGCCAAGCGGTTTGAAGCTCTTATTGATCATTATCTTTTCAGAAATGCCCTCACTGCCGGTCTTCTTGGATTGGGATTAACTGCTTTTGTTCAGTCCAGTTCGATAACCACATCCCTGGCTGTTACATTAGTTGGCACCCAACTAACAACAATCGAAAAAATATTTCCTTATACGCTCGGCGCGAATCTGGGGACGACAGTAACGACTATTTTGGCGGCTCTTGTTACCGGAAATGTTAACGCAATAATAGTAGCACTCTGCCATTCTATTTTTAACGTGTTCGGCATTATGGTTTGGTATCCTTTAAGAGTTGTTCCCATTTCTTTGGCAAAAAAAATGGGAGAATTAACAGGTAGAAAAAGATTACTTGCATTTATTTATATAATTGCTATATTCATAGTTATGCCTGTAGTTGTGATATTTGTTATCGGGAGGTAAAATGTTTAATTGGCTTTCGAAAATTTTAAATAGTCCGGGACTAATTGAAGAAGCTGGAAAAATTGTATCAGATATGCTTGAAATATCGTACAATATGTTTCAGTATTCGATGAGGATTGTCATTGAGAAAGAGAAAGAAAAAGAAGATATATACGCGATTGATAAGAAATTAAACGCTCTGGAGATAGATGTTAGAAAAAAAATATTGGAGCACCTTTCCATTAATCCAAGCCAGGACATTACTCCTTCTCTGGTTTTAGTAACCATAGTTGTGGATATAGAAAGAATAGGAGACTATTCTAAAAATTTAATTGAGATTTCCCATAAATATCCTAAGCCTTTAAAAGGTAAATATATAGAAAAGATAAAAATTTTAGAAGGAAAACTCCAGACTCACTTTAAAGATACCATAAAAGTTTATGATGAACAGGACGAAAAGCTTGGCACAGATGTAATGAAAAGACTTTCCAAACTCATCGCAGAATGTCAGGACCTTCTGGAAATCTTAGTAGAAGACAGCAGTTTAAGTAGCAAAGAAGGAATCATATACGCGCTCTTAGTGAGACACTTAAAAAGAGTTTCTGCTCATGTAAAAAATGTATGTTCCAGCATAGTCAATCCTTTTTATCGTTTGGGATACAAACCCGCCGAAAGGTAATTTTTACCAATGCTTTTATACTCTATACTGGCTATCTATTTATCTTTCCCAACCGGCGAACGGCTGACCTATGGGGCTTATTTTGGTCCTTTAAGAGCCGGACATTCTTTTATGGAAATAAGAGAAGGAAAATTTGAAGAAGAACCTGCTTACATAATAGAATGCATCCAAAAAACCGAGAAAGCGTTTTCTATAGTTTATAGAATAGACGATTATTATAAATCATTTGTAGACACAACTACATTTTCTACATTCTCTTTTACAAAAAATATTAATGAAGGAAAATACAGTAATGAAGTTTCTCTCCTCTTTACCGAAGATTCGGTTTTTTATACAGATGGCAGAAGAACGGAGAAGATACCGGAGGCAAAAGATATTTTTGCGGCTCTTTACTGGATGCGCAGTCAAACCTTCCTTCCAGGAGACACTTTAAAAGTGCCTTTCCATTCCTCAGGGAAAAACCAGGAAATGATCGTTCCAGTCTCACAGTTACAGTGGACCACAGTTCCTATGGGGAAATTTAGAACCTTTCTACTCAGTCCCCAGATTAAAGAGGGGAAAATTTTTGGCTCGGAGGAACCAGTAAAAATCTGGGTCTCTATTGACCCCCAACATATACCTGTAAAGATTGAAAGCAAACTCAAAGCAGGTAAAGTCAGCTTCCAACTTGAGGAAGTTTCCAGCATAGAAAAGGAAAAGGAATGATTTATACAGTAATAATGGCAGGGGGCAGAGGGACAAGGTTCTGGCCCGCTTCTACCGAGAAAAAGCCAAAGCAGTTTCTTCCTATTGTTGGAGATGAACCTCTTATAGTTCAAACAAGAAAGAGAATAGAAGCGCTTACACCTTTAGAAAGAATCAAAGTGATTACTACTCCAAAATTAAAAAAGGAGATAAAAAAATTTGGTTTCCCATGCGAAAACATCTGGGTGGAACCAAGGGGAATGAATACTCTTTATGCAATTGCATTATCGGCTGCAAAACTTTTAGAAGAAAACGAAAGAGCCATGATGCTTGTTCTTCCTTCTGATCATTGGATTTCTGATAATGAAGAATTTCTAAAAACCATTAAAAAAGGGATTAAGTGGGCAGAAAAAGAATATCTTGTAACTTATGGAATTGTACCTTCGAGACCGGAAACCGGCTATGGATATATAGAGAGAGGACAGAAATTAGAAGACTCCGCAATGAAAGCAAAAAGGTTTACCGAAAAACCGAAAATCAAAACGGCTAGTGATTATTTAAAAAGTAAAAATTTCCTTTGGAACAGTGGTATTTTCCTCTGGAAGGCAGAGACAATACTTGATGAAATAAAAAAATCCCGTCCGGAAATTTCGGAATATGTAGCTGCCATTCGAGAAAACCCTAGCGAAGAAAACATAAAAATTCTTTATAAAAAAGGAGTCCCCATTTCTATAGATTATGGCGTATTGGAAAGGAGCGAAAAAGTAGTACTTATTGAGTCACACTTTATATGGGATGATGTGGGAACCTGGACATCTCTTGAGCGTATCGAATCTCCCAATAACAAAGGGAACGTTAAGAAAGGAAAAGTCATTGCAATAAATTGCCATGATAATATATTTTATTCAGATAATGGTATAATTGTAGGCAAAGATATATCCAAGATGGTAGTGGTCAGGACAAAGAATGCGACTTTAATTATACCCAAAGCAGATACACAGGAGTTAAAAGAAATTGTTGAACAACTTCCAAACAAGTACAAATAAATGGAGGTACTTATGAAATATTACCTTGTAGCGCTTTTTGTAATCTTTTTATTAGCAGGCTGCGCAAAAAAACAGTCAGTAGCAGAAGAATCCCCTCTGGGCGAAACAATATTCGAAGAAATCTCATCGGAAGAAATAGACACTTCTTCTATTATCTTCGAAGAAGCTACTACAGATGAATCTTCCACTTCTTTTCTTGATGAATTAGAAGAAGAGACAACACCTGTTATTAGTGAATCAGCAACAAGGCAAGGTTACAGAGTTCAAATCGGAGCCTACAATAGTGAAATGCAGGCAAACGGCGTGGCAGACAGAGCACGCGGCTCACTGGGCAGAAGTGTATATGTCCAGTATGTTGCTCCGTATTACAAAGTTCGCGTAGGGAACTTTATTAACAAATATGAAGCAACACAATATAAGAATCAGCTGAGTGCTTCATATAGAGGTGCCTGGGTGGTAGGGTCAGAAATAACCGTTGAATGAGATTGCTCGTTGCTTCGAAGAATCGAGGTAAAGTTAGGGAAATAAAAAAAATTTGTAAGGACTCGATAGAAATATTAAGTCCTATTGACATGGCACTTGATCTTGATATATTGGAGGACGGAAATACCCTACGGGATAATAGCTTTAAAAAAGCTCTTGAGTATTTCCGAAAAACCAATATCTGTACAATAGGAGAGGACACCGGGTTATTTGTAGAAGCCCTTGGCGGTAAACCCGGAGTTTATTCCGCAAGATATGGAGGAGGAGGGGATGAAAGCAACAGGAAAAAGTTACTTTTAGAACTAAAGAAAAAAAATAATAGAGAAGCTTATTTTAAGACAGTAATCACTTTAGTTATAAGTGAAGATTGGTTTGAGTTTTTTGAAGGAAAATTAAGCGGAAAAATTACTGAAGAAGAGATTGGAAATAAGGGTTTTGGATATGACCCGATTTTTTTACCCGAAGGATATAATAAAACTTTTGGACAGATGAGCGCCGATGAGAAGAACAGTATCAGTCATAGAAAGATAGCTCTGGAAAAAGTCTTTGATTATATTGAAAGGAACAGAGAAAAATTAAAAAATCTTTGTGAATAATTGCGGGGTGTAGCGCAGCCTGGTTAGCGCACCTGCTTTGGGAGCAGGGGGTCGGTGGTTCGAATCCACTCACCCCGAGAGCGCCTGTAGCTCAACTGGATAGAGCATCGGATTTCTAATCCGATGGTTGGGGGTTCGAGTCCCTCCAGGCGTATATAAAGTGGTGAGTGTAGCTCAAGTGGTTAGAGCACTGGACTGTGGCTCCAGGGGTTGGGGGTTCGAATCCCCTCATTCACCCAGATGCGTCAGTAGCTCAGTTGGCAGAGCAGCGGACTCTTAATCCGCGGGTCGGGGGTTCAAGACCTCCCTGACGCATTTTTTTATAATAAATAGTATAAATCACAAAGATCACCCCGTACGGCCGATTTCTCCCTACGGGACAGGCAAAAAACACAAAGGATTAAATTGTTTCAAGGGAAAAATATTAATAAAACAATCAAAATTTTTGCGCACTCTATAGCTAAAAAATTCAGGGTGTGGAGTTCTGGATTTTAGTTTTTTTTGGAGGGAAACATTGAAACTGAAAGATTACATAGACAAAAAATTAATTTCTTTTCTTAAAAGTAAAACGAAGGAAAAAGTTCTGCTTGAACTAATAGATTCAATTTGCATGAATAGAGAATTAGGCAACAGGAAAGAAATAAAAGAAGCTATATTTTATAGAGAAAAATTAATGAGTACCGGAATCGGTCTTGGGATCGGCGTACCACATGTAAGAATCAAAGGCATCAAAGACTTAATTGTGACAGTAGGCATTAGCAAACAGAGTATAACAGATTATGAAACAATTGATGATGTTCCTGTTAAGATAGTTGTAATGATAGTTGCCGGTGAGGGACAACATAAATCATATATAAAATTTCTTTCTCTTATCGTTTCAAAATTAAAGAACCATGAAGTCAGAGAAAAATTAATTAAAGCTACGAACGAAAAGGAAATTTATGGGATTCTAAGCTCCTGAAAACAGAATGGTATTTGAATCTAAACTAAACATTTTAATACTTATAGGGTTAACGATCTTGTTGGGGACAACCGGATCGCGCCTTTTTAAAAAATTTAGAATACCTCAGGTTATCGCTTTTATTATAATTGGTTTTTTTCTTGGTGATTCTGTTTTAGGAATCATAAACAAACAAATACTTTCTTCATTTTCTTTCTTTAATATTTTCGTACTGGGAATCACAGGCTTTCTAATTGGAGGAGAGTTAAAAAAGGAGATTTTCGAAAAATATGGCAAACAATTTATCAACATATTGCTTTCGGAAGGGCTTCTCGCTTTTGTCCTTGTTACCCTTCTTGTGGTCCTGGTCGGCAATTTATTTTTTGATAACACAAGCTTCATCTGGGCATTAGGTTTATTGCTCGGTTCAATTGCCTCTGCGACTGCTCCTGCAGCTACGACTGACGTTCTCTGGGAATATAAAACACGAGGTCCTTTGACCACAACCATTTTGGGGATCGTGGGATTGGATGATGGACTGGGTCTCGTTTTATTTGCTTTTGCTTCAAGTATCACTTTTGCAATTATAGGCACGAGTGCAACAGCAATATCTTCAATCTTTCTCCATATCTTATACGAAATTGGTGGTTCGGTTGGGATAGGAGTTCTCGGAGGCTTGTTCTTATCTTTAATTGTGAGGAAAATCAGTGATAAATACGGAATAATTACTTTTTCACTCGGTATAATTGTGCTAATCCTCGGCATTTCAAAATTAGTAGAATGCGATATACTTTTATCGGCTATGGCGGCGGGAGTTTTCACGACCAATTTCCTTCCAAGAAAAAGCAAAGAAGTTTTTGAATCAACTAATGAACTGATGCCAATTCTTTACATCCTGTTTTTTACTTTTTTCGGGGCTAAATTAAACCTGGAAAACCTGACTCTCCCGATAATCCTTATTGCTATTGTATATCTGATTGGAAGAACATTAGGCAAAGGACTGGGAGCAAATTTAGGAGCAAGAATATCAAAAGCTCCTAAAACGGTTAGAAAATATTTACCCTGGTGCCTGTTTAGTCAGGCTGGCGTAGCAATCGGTTTGTCAATACTTGCATCACAACGTTTTCCGGGAGAAATTGGGGATTCGATAGTCGTAATTATAACAACTACAACCTTTGTCGTTCAAATTGTGGGACCTCTGGCAATGAGAATAGCAATAACGGGAGCCGGTGAAGCAGGCTTGAATATTACCGAAGAGGACATAATAAGAGAAAGTAAAGCAAAAGACATTATGGATACAGCTATTCCTCTAATTTACGAGAATATGTCGTTGGCGCAAATATTGAAAACTTTTAGCGAAACGGATAATCTCTATTATCCGGTTGTAAACAAAAACAAGGAATTGCTCGGCGTTATCACTGTTGATCACATAAAAAACTCACTTATGACAACAGGACTGAATTCCTTTCTTTTGGCTTATGATTTAATGGAACCGGTTGTCTCTAAAGCTTCGTACGATCTGCCAATGATTGAAGTAGAAGAGATTTTAAATCGTTATAACCTCGAATATCTGCCTGTTGTTTCAGCTGATAATAGGGTTCTCGGGTTTCTGGAAAGAAGACAGATATCCAGAAAAATTTCTACAAAGTTAATTGAATTACAGAAGCAAGCCGAATCCTTAGGCTAATAAGCTCCTTATTCTTATCCTTTTTCTCTTGATTTTTTTTTTATATTTAGTATAATAAACAGAGTTTAGCACCTTTAGCCCATACCCAATTAGCAGAAGAATCTTATATGGTAAACACTATTATGTTTTAAAGGGGGAAAATTAAATAAAAATCGATGTATGAATTAAGGTGGAATCCTGTTCTCAAATGGTGGGTCATGGTATCAACTGAGAGACAAAACAGACCTCTCACACCGGAGGATTATTGCCCTTTCTGTCCGGGATCAGATAAGGTCGCAGACGAATATGAAGTTTTATCTTATGATAATGATTGGCCTATTCTAAGCCCTGATCCTCCTGAGCTTACTCCTTCCGACTCCTCAATTTTCAGAAACGCAAAATCTTATGGTAAGTGTGAAGTAATTTTATATTCTCCGGAGCATAAAAGTTCTCTTGGAGAACTACCAATCGAAAGTATTGAAAAGCTCATTAACTTATGGGTGGACAAATATGTCGAACTAGGAAATAAGGACTTTATCGATTATGTTTTCATATTTGAGAATAGAGGTGAGGAAGTTGGAGTAACTATAACCCATCCCCACGGGCAGATTTATGGGTTTCCGTTTATTCCTAAAAAAATAGAGCTTGAACTTTCTTCCTGCAGGGAATATTATGAAAAAGAAAAGAAAAATCTTTATCTTGAAATTCTAAATGAAGAGTTAAAGCAGAAAAAAAGAATCGTGGATGAAAATGATTTTTTTGTCACTTTTGTACCTTACTTCGCTGATTACCCCTATCAGGTTTTTATTATTCCGAGAGAAAAAAGATTATCTATCGACGAATTAAATAGTGAGGAAAAAATTCAATTAGGCAAATCTTTAAAAAGAATAGTCAACACTTACGATCATCTCTTTGAAAGAGACTTCCCTTACATGATGTGTTTTCATCAAAAACCTACAGACGGTAAAGATTATTCTTATTATCAGTTTCATATTGAATTTTATCCGCCTCTTAGAAACGAAAAAACGCAAAAATTTAATGCCAGTTCCGAAACAGGTTCCTGGACACACGGCAATCCCACTTCTCCGGAAAAAAAGGCAGAAGAATTACGAAAAACATTAAAAAAAGCCTATGACAACGGATAAATTATTACAAACAAGAATCGACAAGATTAAAAAAGAATTCAAAAATGTATTTGCAGATCCAAAAGGAATAAGCATTTTCAATGCTCCCGGTAGAATTAATCTTATAGGAGAACATACAGACTATAACGGCGGTTATGTTTTACCGATAGCCATAAATCTTAGCATACTTGCCGCAGCAAAAGCAAGGAAAGACAGAAAAGTTTATCTTAAATCACAGAATTTCTCAAAGAAAGTTGCGGCCTCTCTCGATGGACTCAAATACGAACAAAAAAGAGAATGGGCAAATTACCCTCTAAGTACCGCCTGGGCGTTAGAAAAAGAGGGTATAAAATTAAGCGGAGCAAATATAGTTTTTGACGGGAATATCCCTCTAGCCAGTGGACTTTCTTCTTCCGCCGCAATCGAAGTTTTAACAATGAAATGTTTACTGGAACTATCAGAACAAAACATCGAGAAGGAAAAAATTCCAATATTATGCAGAAAAGGAGAAAATGAATTTATCGGTGTGAAAAGCGGAATAATGGATCAATTTATAATTACCTTCGGCAAAGAAAACAATGCTATACTATTAAACTGCACAACATTAAAACACAGATTGATCCCTTTTCACAGCGCAAAAGATGCTTCAATAATAATTGGCAACACAAAAAAAGAGAGAACACTGGCAAAATCCGCTTATAATCAACGAGTCAAAGAATGCAACCAAGGTTTAGAAATACTGCAAAAACATATAAACAAACCAAATATTTTTAATCTTAACGATATAAATAAACAAGAATTTGAAAAATATAAAAATAAACTTCCTGAAGTTATAAGAAAAAGATGCACGCACGTTATTTACGAAAACGAAAGAGTAAAAAAAGCTGTAGATTCTTTAGAAAAAGGAAATTTAAATGAACTGGGACAATTGATGATACAATCCCATAACTCACTTAAAGAACTGTATGAGGTGAGCTGTAGAGAACTGGACACTATGGTCGAATCGTTCTTAAAATTCGACGATGTTTACGGCGCAAGAATGACCGGAGCCGGTTTCGGCGGATGCGCGATCGCTCTGGTAGACCAAAAATCACAGGCGGAGATAATAAAAGGAGTGAGCAAAGAATACAAAGATAAAACTGGTATTCATGGAGAATTTTACATCTGCCGGATATCCGACGGAGTTAAAAAATTATAAACTATAAATTTCAATTTTTAAGTTCTTTTATCGATTTAGCCAAGCATTCAAAAAGTCTTTCAAGCTTTTCAATCCTGACGGAAGAAAAAGCAATTCTTAAATCAGTGTCATCTATAGAAATAGTTCCTATTCCATATTCTTTAAGCGCATGTTCCCTTACTTTGTTGCTATCAACACCTTTTAGCCTTAAACACATAAAATATCCCGAGTTGAAAGGATACACATCCCATAGCTTTCCGAATTTCTCATCGTAAACTATTTCTTTTACTTTTTCTGCTCGAGCTTTTAATTTTTTATATTTTTCTTCTTTCTCCTTTTTATAATCACCTTCACCGAGCACCTTTAGACATATAGATTGTGCAGGATGAGAACAGTTGGAAATAGAACATCTAATGGCAGCTGCGGTTTTCTTTTCCATGACTTCATACGCTTCTTTGTTTTGAGGGTAATCGGCAAAAGTTAGAAATCCAATTCTAAAACCCCAGACGTAAAATTCCTTCGTAAAACCATCGAGCTTTACAGCTACAATGTTAGGATGCAATCCTACGAATTTCGAAAAAAGAGAGTGGCCAAGTAAACCATCTTCGAAAGAAAGTCCATAGTAAGCATCATCGACCACAACGAGAATTTTCTTTCCACTTTTAGCCAGGTCAAGTATAACCTCTGTAATCCCATCAGCTTCTTCTTCCGTCGGAGTATAACCGGTTGGATTATTAGGGAAATTGAACAGCACCACAGCTTTTTCTTTATCAGATTTATTTAAAGTTTCCTTTAAAGAAACAACATTGAAACCTTTAAAGGAAGAATTAAAGAAATCATAATTTACGATATTGGCTTTATATCTCACAGAATAAATTAATTTATAATTACCCCACAACTTATCAGGTATATATATTTCGTCTCCTTCGTCGATAAAAAGATCACCCGTTAACATCAATCCATTAGTCAAAGCATGAGTTATAATCGGAAGACTGATGTTTTTATTCTCCAGATTATTCTCTGAGATTATCTTTTCTTGCCAGAGTTTTCTTAGCTCAGGAAGACCAAAAGGAGTCGCATAAGGATAAACTTCAGAAGGAGTTAGATTGTTAAAAAATTTATCTATCGAACTGAGATACATAGGATCCCCATCTTCCTTTGCAATACCAATTGTCGCATTACACTCGTAAGCATGCATTTTTGCTTCTGCGGTCTGAGAGATTATACCTTTTGGCATGTATATTTCCTTACCGAAATCACTCAAGAGGGAGAAAATAGTCGGCGATTTTGCCTTCAGAACATTATTCGTTTCCTTTGCTATCTCATTCATAACAACTCCTTTTTTATTCTTCCTAATTATTTAAGGGGGATTTTTGATTAATAGTATTTTAAGTCCTTAAAAAAGCAGGACCACAAAACCCATACGAATAGATAAGGATTCTTCTTCTTTTGTCAAGGGGAAATTTTACAAACAACCTATCCCCTATTTCTAACCACAAGATTTCACAAGATTAACACAAGATTTTTTTGTCTTATTTCTCTTATATTAAACCTGGTTAATACTATCTGATTTTGTTGGCGCGTTAGTATGTCTTTTTAACTGCTAAACCAATTAAAATCTCGTGTAAATCCAGAACAAATCAAAATATTTGGGGAAGTTGGGTAATCTGCTGAAAATCTGCCTGCCCTGTAGGGAGGAACGACTGTACCAGGGTGTAATCTCGTGATTAGAAAAGTGAGGTGTTGTCTGAGCTCTGTAGTACTGTCAGCCAACTTTTTATTTTTTTTGTAAAAAAAATATCTCATTTGATTTTGTTTCCCTTGACTATTTCCCCAATTATTCCTATGATTCTTATTGAGGGAATTATAAATCCATGCAGAAGAAAACAGATAAGGAGCTTTATGATAAGACTTCTATGGAAGGACATATATACGAAGGCAAATGGGGGGTTGTAGTATTTGCTCTTGGATTGGTACTGCTGTGGTGCGGATTTTGGCTTTCCGGGTTCCTCCCGCAAAGGTTCAGTCCAACGACATTTACAAAATTATTCTCGTATATAGGTATTTTGACCGGTTCAGGAGCTCTCTCGGTCGGATATTTTTCTTATCCCAGAATTCACAATTTAAAAGTTTTCCTTGCAGGTCATCTAACCGGATTGTCTGTTCTGGCTTTTTCTTTTTTTAGTACTGCCGGAATTTTTTCCCTGCCGGCATCGGGTAGTTTTATCCCGGGTATTTATCTTACGATGCTTATAGGGATTCTTATCTGTACCCTGCTGCCGACATTTTTAAAGTATAGATGGACAAAACGGATTACCATTTCAGCATTAATTATCGAAATAATTTTTCTCTATCTCTTCTGGAAAGCACCTTTTAAAATGGCTTCCCTGGAATCTCTTCGTAAAAACAATTTTAACCTATGGTTGATACTTATTCCCGGTATATTAGCACTTTCAACTCTAGTTGTTTCCATATTCGTATTAAAACGCCAATTTTTTCTCGGAGGAGTACTGGGAGGAATGGCTTTGTTCTTCGGCGGTGGCTGGTATTTCGGTAACTTAAGGGCAGAAATTCTTCTTTTCGATTCTTACATATTTGCCGTAGCTCCGCTTTTTCTCGTAATCGGAGTTTTTATACATTGGCTGGCAAGGATGGAACACAGGGCATCCTATGACCCCCTGCTCCGGGTTTATAACCGCAGCCACTGTGAACGCATCTTTGACGAACAAACCAAGGTTGACACAACCCCACCTTTTGGAATTGCTATTATTGACATTGATCGGTTCAAAAACGTAAACGATAAATATGGTCACAGAGCCGGAGATGAAGTATTGATACAGTTAGTTCGAATATTAACAAATGAAATAGTACCTGACGGTATTGTTTGCCGCTACGGCGGAGAGGAGTTTGTGATATTTTTTCCTCATCAGAGTACAACAAAAGTCAAGATGATTATGGAATTAACCAGAAGAACTATTCAAAAAGCCTCTATAAAAGCCGGAAAAAAAAGAATAAAGATTACCATATCTGTCGGAATTTCCCATCGCCAAAACCCTAATCAAACATTACATAAGGTCTTCAGGATCGCAGATAAAGCCCTTTACAGAGCCAAGAAAGAAGGCCGAAACCAGGTTAGGTTTAGCAAAACCGAATGACAAATGGGACGCAGATTTACGCAGATTCTCAGGATTTGAAATACCACTCCCAACCCCCAGATTATCTCATACAAAGAGACAGAGAACACAAAGCTCCACAACCCAAATAGCAACCACGAGATTACACAGATTAACACAGATTTTCAATGTTTTTTTAACTAATTCACTAATTAACTGATCCGAAGGATCCTATTCTTAACACCTATTCTCTTTTATAGAATACTCTCCAGTTCAATAAACTTCACTTTCTTGTCCTTTTCGAGTATCTCCCTAACCTCTTCCTTCGCAGAGAAGTAAATTATCTGCCAGCCTGACTTCGAAATATCTTTTAACATCTTCATTAAGACTTTCAACCGGTTACGGCTTGCCTTTACAAATGGATCATCAAGAATAAAGAACCCCTTTTCCTCCCCAAACAATTTTTCTCCCAGAGCAAGTCTTATCGAAAAATACAACTGATCATAGGTTCCGCCCGAAAGCTGCCAGGGAGAAAGCGTTACATCATTCTTTCGAATCACCTCAATCTTCTCTGATTTTTCTTCAAACTCCACACCCGTATAAAACCCTCCTGTCATTTTGGAAAAATATCTTGAGACCGGACTTTTTTTACCGAATTGCTCTCTTATTTTTGTCTTCTCTTCGTTTGCTATCTCTTCAAATATTCCAAGCGAAACCATTGCATCTTCCTTCATAATTTCTTTTTCTTCGATAAACCCCTGGACTTTCTTTTCGATATTCTCAAGGTCCCTGGATCCATGACAGCGAAGATCTGCATCAATAAGAATATTATTTGCTTTCTTTTCTACTTCTTTAAACCTTTCACTCAAAATATTTGCCTTCCCTTCGGACTCACCGAGTTTCTCTCTCGAAAGCGAGATTTCTTTGCTCAAATTATCATATTCTTTCTCATTAAACTCAACATCTTTTGACTTGTCTTTAAAATATTTTAACTCTTTGATTTTTTCTCTTCGGTTTTCATCTCCAAGAATTTCCTTTAACACCCTTTCTTCCTTTTCTATCTCTCTTTCTAGATTTTCTTTTTCTCTTAAATTTTCACTGAAATCCTTCAAATTAGTAACGAAGGTCACCTCTTTTATTTTTTGAATAATTTCGGCATTTTGTTCCTTTTTTCTCTTAAGTTCAGGAATTGTTTTTTCTCGTATTTCCAATATTTTGTTATTTAAAGTTCCTGCCTCCACTTTTTTTATATTGATATTTCCTTCCTTTTCCCCGAATTTCAAAGAGAACGTCTCAACCTCACCTAAGAAATCTTCTATTGTTTCTCCCTTGATTCCTAATCCCGCCAGATCTATTTTTAATTCTGCGAAATTTTTTCCAAATAGAGCTCTATTCCTCCTTAATTTCAACTGCAAAAATATCAAGGTAAGGAAAAAAACAAAAAAGATAAAGGTCAATATCATAAACACCGGTATTTGTTTAAGAATCAAACCTAAAATAGAAAGAGCAAGAATGGCAGAAACTATAAGAAAATACTGCCGGTCTACTAACATAAAAGAACTTTCCGATGAGTTTTCTATCTGTCTGTTTTTAAGGTCCGTTAGCCGGGACCTTAGGCCATCTATTTTTTCTTTCTTGTTTTTTGTAATCTTAAATTCACTTTCCTTTTCCTTTAGATCGTCTTCTATATCTCTTATCTTAGTTTCGCTTCCCTTTAATACTTCGTTTATCTCTATAAATTTTATTTCTGCCCTTTTTATTTCCCTTTCCGCATCTCTCCATTTGATAAAATCCTCCCCGAAAAAAACCGATAAATCTTCGAGGGCTTTTCTTCCGTCGTCTATTTTACTAAGTGCGGAAGCTACGCTTTCGTAGGAAAGTCTTTTCCTTGCCTCCTCTAATTTCCTTCGAAGAATTTCCTTTGTTTTTATTTCATCAAAGAGGCGAACCCATTCTCGCTCAATTTCTTCGATTCGCTCTTCTTCTATTTCACTTTTAAGAGATTTTATATCTTCTAAAAGCTTTCCGGCGTCTTCCATTCTTATTTTTAGATGGCCATCTTCTTTTCTATTCGAAAAATCTCCCCCGGGAGTTAACGCTGAAATTTCTAAGATTTTTTCCCTTAAGTGGTTTATTCTGTTAGTCTGAAGACCGGTCAGGCGGTTTGTGACCTCAGCGTAAAAAGAAGCTTCAGGCTCGATGGAGAGATCGCTGTTTCTAATTATAAAGATATTTCTGCACTCAGTTGATGTGATAGAGACAATATCATCAAGATGGATTTTTCTACCAAGTTTCTTCTCTTCACCTTGCCTTTCTAAAATAATATACCCATCAACTTCCTCATCGACCCTGTTGATATTTTTGAAATCTTTTATCTTTTTTCCCAGAAGAAGTTTTATTAGTGCTTCTAAAGTTAACGTTTTTCCCGTTTCGTTAACACCGTAAATCAAGTTAAACTCACTCAGATTGATTTTCCCTCTATCGGGAAGCGGACCATAGTGAGTAATCTGGAATTCTTCTATTCTCATTCTTCACTCTCGAGCATACTTTTAATTAAAAGCCTTCTTATTTCTTGCTGTCTTGGAGATTTTAATTTTTCTAGTTTTCCAATAAAGGCTTTAAACAATTCATCTTCGGTTAATTGTTTTATACCTCTCACTCTATTTTCAATTTCAAGGTTTTTAAATTTATCTTCCAGTTCTTTAATTTTCTTATGAATTTCTTCCTCTTTCTCTTCTGTATATCCGCTGAGCGAAAGCAAAACTCTAACCTTCTCCGGAAGCTCTTTCACTTTTTCCTTAATCTTTGTTATTGTTTTCATTGTATCCCCGGGGTAAACAGAAAGCCTGATTTGTTCGTAGTAAGGAGTATCTATGGGATACTGCGAAGGAGTGCTTCCCACTTCGAAAAGATTAACCGATCTCTTGCCGGTTTCCTTTCTTGTTATTGAAATGGGCGAACCGGGATATACGAAAAAACCTTCCGATTCGAATTCGTATACCTGAAAATTTGTATGGAAATGCCCCGCAAGAACGTATTTTAAATTTAAATTGCTTAAAAAGGAAAGCCGTACACCCATATAATTGATTTCTTCATCGCCAAAGTCAGAACCCGAAAAGGAGTGATCGAGAAGTTCTCCGTGAAAAAGAAGGATATTTGTTTTATTTTCAACTGCAAGGTCTTTTATCTTTCTTAAGTTATTTCTTACTTCTCCGCTGGTAATGTTCTTAAATGGAAACCCAAAAAATCTTAAATGTTCATATTCAAGCGGCTCAGTTAAACTTCTTATTATTTTTACTTTTTCTCCGAGAAAAGAATCTACTCCAAAAGCGTTTTCGTCATGATTCCCCGGAATAATAATAAATTCATACTCTACATTATTTAGAAGAGGTCTTATTTCCGGATAAAGTTTGACAAAACTCCCCTTTTCATCAAAGAGATCTCCTGAGATTACAAAAACATCTATTTTTTCTTTTGAGCCGACTTCAAGTAATGATTCAAAAGTTTTCCAGGAATCGTCCTCGTATTCTTTAATGTGAATATCAGAAGTATGAAGGATTTTCATTCTACCAGAGTTTTTTAAGTCGAACTCCTTTGTAGTAATGGCTTAATATTCTTCTATAACTGTATCTCTCTTTTGCCATTTCCATCGCACCATATTGGCACATACCCACACCGTGCCCATAGCCTTTTCCGGAGACTACAATTTGACTGCTCTTTACCTTTATCTGAAACATCAGAGATTTCAAAGAGCCTCTGTAATCACTAAAAAGTCTCCTGATTTGATCTTTTTCAAGATAAAATTTTCCAATATCCGTATTAATTTCAATGACCCTCACTCTATTTGTTCTTGTCCTTTTTGTAATTCTAATCCACTCTATCTTGTTAGGTGTCTTTCCGAAGAAGTCGTTGATTTGTTTCCTTATAACCTCGAAAAATTCTCTTTTATCATAGACCCTTTCCCAGCGGTAGTGAGGAGAAAATCTGCAGAAATCTTTTCTGTCCCACCCGGAATCCCGAACAGATCGGAGATACGGGATTCTCTTTCCTATCCATATGTTTTCGTTGTTCTCGGTAATTCCCCCACAGGTAGAAGAATATTTGGCATCTATTATTTTTCCGTTGTAGATTCCGACAATCCCTCTGGTAGATTCAACAGCTTTATCAATCACCTTATCCGTTTTACTTACTCCTCCATAAACCTGATCCCATATTGTAGTGCTGATATCAAATGGTTCATTCGGCTTTCGGTGTGCCATAACAAAGGATCTCGCAGCAACTGCCTGAGCTTTTAACGCTTCTATCTGATTCTCCGGGAGATTGCCCATTTCGAAAGGTATAACCCCTTTCAAATAATCTTCGATTTTAACATGGTTGACTATTAAAACGTCACCAAACTTAGATATTTCTATAACTCCCGGATAGACTTTTCCATCGATCTTTACGAATCTTTTTGTAGACTCTACAGAAATAGGAAATTTGGCATCCTTTATACTTCCCTCAGGAGTAATGATTTTTAAAGAAGGGTTGAAATACAAAGATATCCGACCCGATACCGTTCCATTCTTATCTCCGGTTTTAATCTTGATCTTTGAGTCAGACGTTAATTCGATACTCGTGGGATTCTTGAGTAATAATATCCTTACTATCGGCTCTTCCTGAATTTTTCTCGTTGGAACAACCATAGGGGTACAGGATATTATAAACAGCAAAAGCACAAAAAATAATTTAGCTATTGATTTCATTTATCACCTTTTCTATTTCCTTATAATGAGTTCCTTTCCAGAAAATCCTGCCGCACTCGGGACATCTTTTGAAATCGTTATGACTTTCAAAGATGTAAGCAGGTACGCCATTTTTCACAGTCTCTTTTTCTACTTCTTCTGTTTCTACATTACAAACAGGACAGCGAGAAAACGGAGATTTTATTTTTACTACATTTGTTATTTGTTTCAATTGGTCAATCAGATGCTCGGATGCTATTAACATAGCATCGTCGTATTTCTCTGCCAAAGCTTTAGATCTTGTTAAAATAGTACGTCCTTCCTTCCTGCTGTGATATATTATAGTTTTGCCATTTGTGTTTCTATAATACAAAGTATCAAATCCCAATAACCTCATCCATTTTGCAAGCCGTCCCAGCATAAAATCACATATAAATCCGGGGGTTTGCTTAATAAAAACCTCCTGCTTCGCCTAACATACCGCCAACCATAGCAATACCAAATATTATAAACCATATAATACTAAAGAAAATTGAGACCAATGTAAGTACACCGGAAAGGACAAAAAATGTTTTCAGAGATTCAAACATGCTGCCCAGAGAATCCACTTTTCCATCAGCGACTTCTCGACTACTGTTTGCAATTCTTAAAAGAATAATTCCAATCCAGATAGGAAGCCATGCCACAATTATACCGACTATCGACAATGCGTAGAAACCCCCGGCAATGATTGCCGATATTCCCAAAAACCTTATCCAACCATTCATATCCTTAGACCTGTTAATAATTTTTTCTTCGACAGCACTATCTAACTCCATAAACCCTCCTTTTCGATATGATAAGAAATCTTGTTGATTAAGTCAAGTATTTTTTTACCCCACCACCCCACCAAATTTTGAACCACAGAGCACACAGAGATACAAAAAACTCACAGAGAACACAGAGAAAAAATATATAGTTGTTTAAAACCCAACCCACAACACAAAATTATTCTATTTGCTCAATAAAATCTAAAAAGCTCCGAATAGAATCGAATCTAAAAGCCTTATAGCCGAATTCTTTTGCCCTATCCAGGACTCTTTGTTTATCATCGACGATAAGGATGTTTTCTGCCGGGAGTTTGATTCCCTGGTATGGTATTCTATAAAATTCATCGTCATATTTTGTATAACCCCTATCATAAGAAATAAATTTATAATCAAAATGTTGTAAAAAATTGTATTTCTCATCAACTTCATAAATCCAGTTTGTCTGGTCCGAAAAAATGCCCCATTTGAATTTATCTTTTAATTCAATTACGACATCCATTACCTCTTTTCTGGGAACAAAATTATCGAGCATCAGACTGCGACAGCCCATTAAATTCTCATCTATATCGAGCTCTTTTGCTATTTCCTGCCAGAATTTTTCTTCCGGACCCTTACCCCTTATGTATCCACTTCTCCTTAATGCTTTTACCGCTACTATTTCATGCATCTCATCATAGCCCTTGCCGTAAATTTTAGAAAGGTGTAGTACGCCAAGTCGAAATCCCTCAGGAGAGATTACTCCCCCGAAGTCAAGTAAGATTACTTTTATTTGATTCGAATCTATCATAATTACCATCCTTCCGGAACAGGATCTTCATCAGGGTATTTGTTTCTTAGTGGTCTTCCCGGGAATCCAAATTTATCGTTGCCATACATAAATTCAACAACCAATGAATCATGAGGAGTAAGATGTGCATATTGTGGAGGATCGTTCATAACACTTTGCTTTTTATTACTATCATGTAAACCAAGTGCTCCTCCCATTTCATTCCACACATATTCAGCAGTTACAGTATTGTTTAAATGCATGCTTCCAGCATTATATACATCAGGGTCTCCTGAAACAGAGCCTCCAGTTCCACCAGGAGTTCTGGGATCATAATAAACCCATATTGTGTCTTGTGATAATCCATCAGTATGGCGGTTCATTAATGAAACATAATCGCCGCTAACAGTTCCTTTTGTTAGGGCATTAGCAGCAGCTGGCGCATTGTCTAAAGTTAAATTTATTGTGCTTTGGTTAAATCCTGTTGTGTCAATAGCAATTACTGCATCTTTTCCCCATTTTCTCAAACCACCTAAATTTTGTCTCCATGTCATCTCTTCAAAACAATCTATATTAAATATAGTTGTATCATTTGTAATCATTGTCTCATATATATTGGTTGTATCATCTGCTAAATCAACCAATCTATAGGTTATTCTCTGCCAGAAATCTGAATGATTGAAAGTAAATTCCAAACTATCTAAATCACTTCTTTCTGAACTTAAACTCTTTGCTCTTTTTGATAAAGAGCTTGTTTCTCTTTTATATGAGCTAGTTGAAGAAACATCATCTTCTTCAATATTCCATTTTGGACTAACTCCAAAGACATTATCATTTAAAACCGAAAATTTAACTCTGCCAATATTTTCTTCATCCTTTTTTAAAATCATAAAGTAATTTCCCTGTGCTAGTCCTGAAGCAGAAAAACCATATTCTGAGCCTATTTTTGTTAATTCTCCAACGTGTCTTCCATTGATATCATAGATATCACCGTCAAATTCATCCATAGAGCTTCCACTTACTTTCAAAGAACTTCCTTCTCCATAAATTCTTATATTTTCAGCATCTTCTTCAGGAATTCCGCCATTGGATTCAGTTGTAAAATTCCATACAGGACTCTGGGTTGTATCTAATCCATCTGTAACTTTTACAAACCACTCATATAGTGTAGAGCTTTCTAAACTATCCCATACAACAGAAGCGGTATCATTGCTTGCGATTTCGACTGAATCTATTAAAGAATCATTTAAGGCTTTGTAAAATCCAATATCTAAAGAATCATTATCCTGATCCATTCCTATAACTTTTAATTCAGGATTTAATGAAACTCCCGCGGCACCATTTGAAGGAGAAACATTTACTGGGGTGTTTGGAGCCTGATTAAATGACCATTCTAAGAAAAAATCACCGTTTGCGTCAGTGTAAGCGGTCTCTATCCTGGTTGAATCATTATAATCTTGAACGACAACTTCCGCGTTCTCGATATTACTGCCTGTATGAATATCTTTAACATTACCGGTGATTGTATATGATTTCAGGGATATAGAACTAAAACCTGTTAACAAACTTAAGAAAGCTGCAATTTTACATATACTTTTCTCTATTCTAAACATGAAACCTTCCTCTTGTTTTTTTCATAATTACGATTTTTTGTAACCTGATTTTAATAAAAAACCTTTTGTTAGTCAAGAGTAACATTCTGTAACGATTGTCCCGAAAAGAAAGAAAACAACAAGAACCTATCAAATCTTTCTGTAAAACCCCTTCAACTTCTTTTTAAGAAATATTCTTCCTCAAGAATTCCTCCGTCCATCCGCAGACTTCAGTGGCATTTCTTACTGTTATGATTTCCCAGAATATCCTTCTTTGGCTTTTCCCCTTAATTATTTTTCCGGGAACGGGTGAATAATGGACGAATTTTTCCAGAAACTTTTCCTTGAATTTTATTATTAAATTACCTCTGTATTGACCTTTTAAATCGCCGAACTTTAATCTATCATCAATACTGCAAATTTCTTCTAATTTTGCTTTATCTTTACTCTTTTCAAAAACAGATTTCAGAATTATTATTAATTTCTTTCCCATAATTGCCCATTCGCTTACGGGCTTGTTGATGCTCTTTCTTAAATAAAGACTCTGAAAATCATTTATTAGTTTTATTAACTTCTCGTCTTCTTTAAGGTCTATCAAAGAAAGCTTTTCTAACTGTTCTATCATGTCTTTCTTAATCTCATTTATATTAAAATTAATATCCCTTGCTTTACACTCCAGCTTCGCCCTTTTTAATAGATATTCTTCTATTTTATTAAATTCTACTTCTTTTAATTTAAATTCAAAAAGAGCCCATATATCATATATCTGCTTTATCTGTTCATCCGAACGAAAGGAAGGTATCCCTATTGTATTGGGTCCGAGGCAGGATAACTTGTCGCCTATCAGAATATTTAAAGGGAAGATTTGATACGTTTTATCAGTATTTAACGCAAATATCGACGGAGATTTCTTATATGCGATCGGTAAATTTCCCTCTGAAACATGAAACTCTATTTTTAACTCCTGAAATCCTGAATGACTGCCAAAAAGTTCTCTGTCTGTACAAATTGAGGGAATATTAACAAAATATGTAAATAGGGGCAAATCTGTTTTCGGCTGCTCCGGCTGATATAATTTAAAGGTAAATAAATCTCCATCTCCGTTAAATTTGTCTTCTATCTTAGCTATCGCGGTTTCAATCTCTCTCTGAGAAGCATTACATACTGCGTCAACATCAACACTCGCGCGCTGGTATTCAATAGGAATATAAAATTGAACCGCGGAACCCCCTTTAAGTACAATCTTTTTTTTCAGAACTTCTTGAAACTGAAGAAAAATCTCCAGATCCCAGAGAAACAATTCTATCTTTGGAAGACTGTTAAAACCGACTTTTTTAAGTCTACCAGTTAGATTTTTTCGCTTGAAAAATTCTACACTGTGAATTAACGCATCCTGACTATAATTCACTTTTTCTCCAGCCTTCTTAAATTTTCAACAAACGCGTAAGCGTCATCTGATATATTTTCGTGACTTACAATATACCTGATATCCAAATGGATGCTTCTTCTCGAACCGATTTTTATAAGTCTTTTTTTATTCAGGTATATTCGTCTTTTCATATTCAGATAAATCCTGATTAATTCCTGAACAGAAAGAGGATATCCCCTTCTCGATACCTCAAAATAGAGATCGACAAATGCTTTCTCGAAAGAAGCGACCCCTTTCTCGGAATATTTGAATTCGTTTGTTTCGTTCAATAAAACTACTTCAGAAATTGAAGATAACTGTCTTATCCTACTGTAACTTTTAATCTCAGAATAAATAATCGAATCAAACCCTTTCTCTGACAATAATTCATTAACCTCTTTAACGCTGTTTTTATCAACAAACACTAAAACCGGATAAGATTCGGGGAGGTGCTCCATAAAAGTCGAAAGGATGTCGAGCCCCGATATAAAGAAATTATAACCGCTTTCACCGAGCGTCCTAAAAACCTTCTTTCCAAGAGAAGAAAATACGGGGCGAACTTTAGCTCCGTTCGTAAAGCTGTATACACCTCTTTGAATACGTCTAATGTATCCCGCATCCGCCAGTTTCCATAAAGTCCAGTAAAGAGTGGACTTCTTTTCCCTGAGCACTTCACCGGCGTCAGCAACCGTAAAACTGCCTTCATCCGCAAACTTTTTCTTCAATAATTTAGCTTTTTCTTCCAATTCCATCTCTTTACCTGCCTAAACTTATTATAATAACTCATCCTATTTTGTCAAGGTATAGTCGCCAATTTATACTTTGCGACTTTTTATTGGTGCTATTTGCGAAAATGTGCAATCCTTTACTTGCAAGAAAGTTTTATTACGGTTAATATATTTGCCCTTAACCGCAACTTTCTGCAAGTTAAGTAATAGGAAGGTTAGGATAAATATTATCAGTTTCCCATAAAAATAATTTAAAAATAAGAATTATTTTACCATCCTTCTGGTTTTGTATCTTCATCAGGATCCATGTTTTTAGGTGGTCTTTGGTATAAAATTCTTGATAAGGAATCTGCTTTTTGCAGATAATCATTAGGAGCACCTTCATTGAAAACACTGTTTTCCATGTCAGAATCACAGACCCATCCTAAAGTCTGCAATATTTCCTGTAAGACTACTCCCCTACTAACTTCATTTCGTTTTAGTTTAGCATAAGCTGTTTCCAGTGTATAATCATTTCCATCATAATCACTTACAGATGTTTCACTATGTTCCCCTTGTCCAGGAATGTTTTTGTCTATATGAACATTTATTGTATCAGCACCATAATAATGGTCAGGGTGGGTGTTTGTAAAATTAATCACAGGTGTTATTTTGTTGTCAGTTATATAGATTACTTCATCATTGATTATTGAGACAATAGTATTTATCATTGGTTGTAACATGTCTGTTGTGTCAACCATGTATTGTATTGTTTTACCCGAAGCCCATCTTTTTGTACCATTTTGTAGGTCTGTTCTTCTTGTAATTTCATTATAAAAATCCATCATAGTGCTGTCAAATATGCTCTTATCTATAACACTAAAATCATAATTATTGGTTTCATCAGGATTAGCTATTCTGTATGTAACTCTTTCCCATATATCTGAATGATTGAAAGTAAATTCCAGACTGTCTAACTTACTGCTTCTTAAGCTTGAACTATTTGCTTTTTCTGATGAATAATTTGTTTCTTTTTTATATGTGCTGGTTGAAGAAACATTATCATTTTTTTCAATATTCCATTTTGGACTAACAGAACTAACATTATTATTTAAATTCTGAAATTTAACCTGAGCAATCATTTCTCCATCTGATTCTAAAATCATAAAATAATTTCCCTGTCTTATATTTGAAGCGGAAAAAATTCCCTTTTCCAGTTCTCCAACCTTCATTCCGGCAGTATTGAAAACATTTCCTTTGATTGTGTTATTAATATCCTCGCTTACCTTTAATATATTTCCATCCACGGATATTTGTATTTCCTTAGCTTCTTCCTCAGAAATTCCTCCGTCAAACGACCATTCAAGAGAAAAATCACCATTTGCGTCAGTATAAGCAGTATCTATCCTGGTTGAGTCATTGTAGTCCTGAACGATAACTTCCGCGTTTTCAATATTGTTGCCTTCATGAACATCTTTTACATTACCGGTGATTGTATATGCTTTCAGAATTAAAGGGCTTAAAGCTAATAATAAACTTAAAAAACCTATAGTTTTACCGATGCTTGATTTAAACATAACACCTTCCTTTTTCTACGAATAATGTAAGGTTTTTGGGACGAAATGTCAAGCAAAGCAAAGTTGTTGCCTACCCCCAAAATTTTGTGCTCAAATATTACAAATTTAGTATTCGCAAGTATTTGTGTCGAATTTTCTCGAGAATCAGGACGGTTACTTAGGAATCCTATTTTTTCCTCTGTGTTCCCTTAAACACATAAAATTAAGGGGTTGCACTTGGGCTTTGTGTCCTCTGTGGTAAAAAATGGGGGGTAGGGGGAAGCAAAGTTGACATTTAATTGAAAAAAGGTATATTGAGTTAAGGGAAATATGAATGAGACAAGAAGTAAAAGAATGGTGGAAACAGGCAAAAGAAGATCTTGATAGCGCGGAATACAATTTCAAAGGTGAAAAATATTATCTTGCGGTTTTTTTATGTCAGCAGGCAACTGAAAAAGCGTTAAAAGCGTATTTTATTAAAAAGAAAAAAACGCAACCAGCTTCCACGCATTCTTTAATTTATCTGGCAACTGAAACTGAAGTCCCCAAAAGGTTTTTTCGTTTTTTGAAAAGACTAACACCTCAATTCGTCAACACTCGCTATCCGGATGCCGCGTATGGAATACCAAGTGAATTATATGACAAAGGCATTTCTTCCGAATTTCTCACAAACACAAAGGAGTTTTTAAAATGGTTGAGTTCGAAGATGAAAAGATAAAAGAATGGATTAAAAATTTTAAAAAGAAAGTAATTTCTAAATACAATCCGGAAAATATTTTACTTTTTGGGAGCAGGGCAAGGGGTGATAATTTAAAGGAAAGCGATATTGATATTATTATTATAAGTGATAAGTTCAAAGGAGTCAAATGGCCTAACAGGATAGCCGATGTAGCTGAATTATGGGAAGGGCTTATAGTTATTGAGCCTTTGTGTTATACTCCAGAAGAATTCAGGAAAAAGAAACGTCAACTCGGTATAGTAAGAAAAGCAGTAGAGGAAGGAGTCAAGGTATAGTCGCCAATTTATACTTTGCGACTTTTTATTGGTGCTATTTGCTATAATTTATACTTCTATGTTGTTATTAAATTCCTTTAGCTCAGCATAGTGGGGTAATTATGGTTAATGTATTTTTTTTAACTTTTTCCGCGAATACGCAACCTTTTATTTGCGAAAATGTACAATTGTTAGCAATATTTTTGCCTTTAGTTGCGAGTTTTTACGAGCTGGGCAGCGGTAAAGGGGTTTTCTTTTGAAATAATTTAAAAGAAAAAATTTATTTCTAATAATTTTTTGCTGTTGTAGATGAATCCGGGTCCATTACTCCAACAGTTCTACTTATAGTGTAATCCCAAAGATTGTAATCTATACCTCTAATTCCAGGTGTTGGATCATTATAAAGTCCTATAGCAACAGATTCAGGAACATCATGGAGATCACCAAACTTTCCTGTAAACTCATGCAAAAAAACCGCTCTTTCTGAATTTTTAGTTACCCAGTCGGAACCTTTTTCTAATGTTTTTGGATCATTATCATAACCTGGGATATTGTCTCCAGAAGCAATCCCCATTCCAGCAGGCATGTCTCCCCTCACTGCACTAACACCACACCTTGGTCTGTTTGGATAGTGTCCGTATTCAAAAGTGTCTGTAAAAACAAACATAGCTGAATCAAGGAATTCATGGTTCATTAATGTGTCCGCGTAATTAAAAATCCAGTAAAGTCTTTTATCTGTATAACTGTTTAAACCATTTGTATCAACACTAGAATAAATACTATCCAACACATATCCCATCAATGAATCACCACTTGCTAAAGTCATGGGTCCTGAATTTGAGGTATCAATAAACTGTTTATATCTCCATGTTTCCGGATGCTCATCTTTTAATAATTCTCTTGCTTCATTATGTGTTAGGAATCTTTCAAGCCCAAATGTAGGGGATCTATAAGTAGCGTAATCTACATAATCCTTCAATGGACTATCTATTGGAAGCAATCCTCTTTCTAAATAAACACTGTCATCCTCCGCGGAAAATATCATCTTCCAGAAACTTTTATAGTGTCTTCCTTTAAGGTCTTTAGTCCAAAAAAGAACAGTGTCTTTTTCACCGATTCTATAGTTAGATAAACTTTTATTAAAACTATTTGTTCTTGCTTCTTTAGAATCTTTCTCTTTTTCATTCTTATTTGTTATATTGTTATTATTTATAATTATGCCATTATTCATTTTTATAATCTTCACAGGATAGTAGTCCGGGTCTTCTATTCCCAGGAAATGAATTCCGTCACTGAAATCTGACATATTGATTGTTTTTTCTTTACCTTTTTTTAATTCAAAATTATCTCTAATCCTGCCGGGAATATCAATTAGCTTAGCTTCGAGATTTTTATCAGATATTATTTTTATTCCGTTTTTTATTCTTTTTACTTCCAGGTATTCATTACCCTTATCTATTTCTTCAATACCTCCCTGGTTCTCAAAAATAAAATATCCCGCGCTATCAGTAAGAACACTATCGATTGTACCATTATTGTTTTTATAAACCCATACACTATCAGCTTTATTTCCGTTTGTAATATTGTCTAAATGCCCCTGAATAACTCTTGCTTTCAAACCGGGAGGGTTTAAAACTGTCAACAACAAAACCAGAAGAAAGGATATTTTATTCATAATTACCATCCCTCCGGAACAGGATCTTCATCAGGGTATTTGTTTCTTAGTGGTCTTCCCGGGAATCCAAATTTATCGTTGCCATACATAAATTCAACAACCAATGAATCATGAGGAGTAAGATGTGCATATTGTGGAG
>Ga0315552_1000398_pt1 | contig 26968 bp, 17 predicted proteins | sample SalMarSW160170MG_2_FD_203102 | JGI IMG/M metagenome (GOLD analysis project Ga0315552, IMG submission 203102) | Salt marsh sediment microbial communities from the Plum Island Ecosystem LTER, Massachusetts, United States - Salt Marsh Sediment SW1601-70 ...
AAGGTCGTAATCGTAAAAGAAAGTCTCTGATTCGCTCGTTTATTTGGGCCAGCCGGATTTTGCGGCCAAGCGCTTTTAATTGTGAATCGTTGCCTGCCGAATCCAGTGCCTTTTTTGTTCTCATCGCGGCATCTTCCAGTCTGCCCATTGCCAAATAAACAGCGGCAGAATCACCTAATGCGCGAATGTGCTCGGAATCTATATCAAGCGTATGGCTGAAAAATTCCGCAGCTTCGTCAAATGCTCCTTTAATAGCGCTGACAACGCCGAGGTAGTAATAGGCATCTGCGCTGGCGCAATCGATATCAACGGCCTGCAGCATACAGTGCGTTGCGTAATCAAGCTCGCCAATCGACAAAAACATCGACCCCATAGAAACCAGTGTCTCCGCATCCTCTATACCCAGCTTTAGCTCCGAAACCAGATAAGCTCTGCCCTTATCTATCTGCCCATTCATCAGCATATATTGGCCGAGCCGATAACACGGTCCTGCTAAACCCGGCTCTGTAACATCTTTTTGCAGTGCCTCATTAAACAATTCTACCGCCTTGTCGTACTGCTCGTTGTTGAAGGCAATCTCCCCAAGGTAAAACAAAGCAGGCGCAAAATCCGGTTTAAGTTCGAGTATTCTGTTAAACTTTTCCTTCGCAGATTCTATATCGCCAACTTCGAGCAGAAACAGACCAAAGTCGAGAATAACATCAACATCGCCCGGGTTAACACGCAGCTCCGCCAGGAAGTGCTCACGGCTGTGTTCTCTATCGCCGTCGGACCAGTATGCCTGAGCGATTCGATAGTTGATTTGCGGATGGCTCGGCTCAAGTCCTGCCGTTTTCAGCCAGCAGTGAATGGCTTTTTGATACTGGCCTTGAGCAAAGAGGCTGTTACCTATATTGTAGTAGCACAACGCACAGTCAGGTTTTATTTGCTGGGCAAGATAAAACATCTGCTCAGCCAAATCGTACTGGCCCATTTCGGTATAAGTGATTATCCGATTGCAATAGCACGGCTCAAAAGTCGAATCCAGTTCCTGGATATATTCGAAAGTATCGATGGCCATATCGTATTCGCCCGTGCGGGTATAATCGACGGCCAGCGCATTTAGTATCTCAAGGTCGTCAGGACTTAGCTGCAGGGCAGTTTCGTATTCTCTTATCGCATCATCAAACCGGTTTACGGCATCCAACGTCAGGGCTTTGTTGAAATGCCAGGAACTGTTGGAAGGATTTATCTCGATAGCACTATCCAGCTCATCGAGTGCTTGTGCCAATTTGCCGTCTTCGTAAAGCTCTAACGCTTTATATGCCTTTCGCTCGGCTTTATCATAGGAGCCAAATGTCATATCTTCCAAAGTCATTCGGCATAACCTCAATTTAACTCAGCAAACAGCTTCAGACCCAACGCCGTTATCGCCTATAAATCTACGTTGTGTTAGATGTTTTTTTACGCGTCTGGGTCTTTTTGTGTACGATAAATTTTTTCTGCGAGCTGGCGTTATAAACCCTTGCAGTTGCTTAAGTTATCTCGAATCAAATAAGTAATCCTGCTTGTCGGCCAAGCCAAAGCAACTGTTTTTCTGGAAAGACATCAGTGTAAGTCTTATAATGTGTAACTGTTAGATTATTCGTAAACTAACCAGTGAAGTTCTGAAAAGGGGCGATGAAGGCCCTTTTGTGCGGCCTATGTTCAGGGGCCGATTTTGGCGGGCTCTTGTTGTAAGACATTTCACAAATGGGAACGTGCAAAACGGCAAAGCCCGAACGTTGTTTGGAGAAATTAAGCTATGATTAAAGAAATAAAAGGCCAGGTAACGGCCGGCAAGGGTAATTATGCTATTGTAGTCAGCAGGTTCAACGACTTCATAACCTCAAAGCTGTTGGCTGGGGCCATAGATTGTCTCCAGCGTCACGGGGCTGCCGACCAGCAGATATCCGTCGTCTGGGTGCCGGGCGCCTGTGAAATTACGCAAGCCGCCAAAAAGCTTGCCGACAGCGGCAAGTATGCTGCGGTCCTCTGCCTTGGCGCGGTAATCAGAGGTCAGACAGCACATTATGATTATGTATGTCAGCAGGTAACTCGAGGTATCGGGCAAATCAACTACGGTTCAGCTGTGCCGGCTGTTTTCGGAGTTCTGACAGCCGAGACACTCGAACAGGCGATCGAAAGAGCCGGAACAAAAATGGGCAACGCAGGTGCTGATGCGGCACTGACAGCTATGGAAATGGTTAATGTGATGGAACAGATTTAAGTAGTTCCCTGACTATGAACTTTGACAACAGAACAAGGGCCAGAGAGCTGGCGATGCAGGGATTATACCAAATCGATGTGCAGGGTCCGGGCTTGCTCGAGCTTATAGATGAGTTCTTTGCAGAAGCAGACCCCGATGATTTTGTTCGTAAGCTCGCCTCGGTCTGGACAAAAGGAACGTGGGAAAATCTGGCAAAATGCGACGAGCTGATAACTGCATCGATAATAAAGTGGCAATTTGAAAGATTATCGCCTGTCGATAAAAGTATTTTAAGACTGGCGGTTTATCAGTTGAAATTCTGTCCTGATATTCCGCCCAAGGTCGTAATAAATGAGGCCATTGAGCTTGCCAAAAAGTTCAGCACTGATAAATCGCCCGCGTTTGTTAACGGCGTTCTTGATGCTATCCTGAGAAAACTAAATGCAGAGAAGCAGACAAACTGAAGCATTGGTGATATCGGTTATTCGATAGTTGGAAATAGAGCATCTGGAATTGAGAGCCAGGGATGAGGACAATCGCTGTAATAAATCAAAAAGGGGGGGTTGGAAAAACCACTACGGTAACCAATACAGCTTCAGCCCTTGCCGCTATGGGCTTAAGAGTTGTCGCCATCGACCTTGACCCCCAGGCGCACCTTACAATACACCTCGGCCTTGAGCCGCAAATCATAAAGTCCAGCTCATACGAGGTACTGGTCAGGCAAGCCAAATTCGAGCAGGAGATTTTGCTTGTGCGTCCGAACCTGTGGCTGCTGCCCGCAAATATCAATCTCGTTGGCGCCGAAAGCGAGCTTGTAAGCGTGGTCGGCAGGGAAATTATCCTGCGGGAGGCGATTGGTGAGGTTGACGACAAATTCGATTATTGTTTTATCGATTGTCCGCCTTCGCTTGGATTGCTGACTCTAAATGCCCTCGCTGCCGCCGAAGAGGTCTTGATACCGCTTCAGCCGCATTTCCTGTCCCTGCAGGGATTCGGGAAACTGCTGCAAACCATCGAGCTCGTCAACAAAAGAATCAATCCAAATCTGAAAGTTAAAGGAATTTTGCTATGTATGTTCGATAGCAGGGCATCACTTCCAAAGGAAGTCAGGGCCGATATTGAGCAATTCCTTGAAAATGCACGCGAAACCAACTGCGCCTGGGCACAAGCCCGGATTTTACCAACCGCTATCCGAAGAAATATCAAGCTGGCCGAGGCGCCCAGCTATGGTAAGACAATCTTCGAATATGAAGAAAATTGCCACGGCGCCGAAGATTATAAAAAAGTGGCCGAATTCATACGTGACACATCTCCCGCGACACAAGGTGCCGGCAGCGACCAGCCGCCTATCGAAATCAAATCCATTGAGCAGCCCGAACCCAAAATAATAATTGTTGAGTCTATTAAGACAATCGACAGACAAAGCCAGCCTGATTCCCAGTAACTAAACCCGGATTTTCAGCAGGAACAGGTATGCAAAAATCCCTGGTTTGCGTGGAGTTTGTATGAATGCGTTTGACCAATCTGGTAATGGCGCTCAGCCGCCACTTAAGCACCCACGGCGACGCAGATACAGCGGTACTCACCCAAAGAACTACAAACAAAAGTACAAGGAGCACAACATCGCGGCCTACCCGCAGATAAAGGCACATCTGCGAGCAAAAGGCAAAACACCGGCCGGCAGTCATATTCCAGTCCTGACAGAGGAGATTATAGGTTGCCTGAGGCCCAGGCCCGGTGAGATAATAGTTGACTGCACTGTTGGCTACGGCGGCCATGCATCCGAGTTTATCAAGCACATAGGGCCCAGCGGAAAATTGATTGCCTTAGACGTCGATAGCTCCGAACTCGAACGCACCCGCCATCGGCTAAGCAAAGAGAATGTGCCCGTTAGTTTCTATCGCAGCAACTTCGCCGGTATTGCCAACGTGCTGAAAAAAGAAAATCTCCCCGGCTGTGACATCATTTTTGCCGACCTTGGGGTTTCGAGTATGCAAATAGACAATCCCGACCGCGGGATGAGCTACAAGCATAAAGGTCCGCTCGATATGCGTATGGACGACCGACTAAAGCAAACTGGCGCGGATTTGCTCAACACCCTTTGCGAAGAAGAGTTATCTGAGGCCTTTTTGGAGCTGGCCGACGAACCGGACCATCAAAAAATCGCCCACTTGATAGTTACCCGGCGCGCCGTGCAGGCGATTACGCAGACCGAACAGCTCATTCGGATAATTTTCCACGTCAAGAATCTAACCCCAAAAACATGGCAGCAGCAAAATCACGCCAAATTCGGAAAACTGCATCCTGCCGCCCGCACGTTCCAGGCGCTTCGCATATTAGTCAATGATGAGCTCGGCTCCTTAAAAGAACTTTTAAGAATCGCCCAATACTGCCTGAGTCCGGGCGGCCGAATCGGCATTATAAGTTTTCACAGCGGCGAAGACCGCCTTGTTAAGCAGTCGTTTCGTGACGGCGTTCGAAACGGCATATACCAGTCAGCGACCAGAAGCCCAATCGTGCCGCGAATCAAAGAAATTATCTCAAATCCTCGCAGCGCATCGGCTAAATTTCGCTGGGCTGTCCTAAAATCCCTCCAAAACTCGGGTTAGTGCAATTCGAGGAAGATTGTGATATAATCGTGGAATTGAAAGGCCTGGTTGCGTAGCCAGGCGCTTTACTGTAGCTTTATGGTTTAACTGAATGGTCCCCGGAAAGCCTCATGCGAACCCGCCAAAGTATGGTAAATGAATCAATTAAACGCCGGGCGCCCGGCGTAATCTATTTTTCTTGAAAGGATATTGTGATGAACATTTATGTAGGAAATTTATCATCTGACGTTACCGGTGACGATTTACGTCAGGCATTTGAGGCGTTTGGCCAGGTCGAATCCGCCAATGTCATAATGGACAAGTTTAGCGGCGAATCGAAAGGATTTGGCTTTGTCGAGATGCCTTCAAAGGACGAGGCCGCAGCGGCCATTACCGGCATGAACGGCAAGGACATCAAAGGCAAGGCTGCTAGCGTCAATGAGGCTCGGCCTCGTGTTGACCGTCCTCGCGGTGGCGGCGGTGGTGGTTACGGTGGCGGCCGGTCTGGTGGTGGCGGCGGTGGTAGAGGCCCAAGAGGCGGCGGCGGTGGCGGTTATGGTGGCGGCGGCGGCGGAAGACGCTACTAATAAATCGTCAAATTCAACTATTGCTTAAGCCATACAAAACCGGACTCCAAAACATCGGGGTCCGGTTTTATTGTTATTAGAGTATATTTTGGGTTTTTGGCGGTTTTGGCAACAACACTTCAGATTATGGCCTTGCCATCTTAACGATTGTAATGCAAGGAGGATTTGGGTATTATTGTGGCATTGTAAGGCCTGGTTGCGTAACCAAGCGTTTTATCCGCCAGAGGCGGATTAATATGGGAAATACCAGTTTCAATGATTACTCGGACAGACTCCTAGTTGAGAGGTGGCACCGTGGCAATAATTGACAGAATCAAATACGATGCGCCATCGGACGACGTCGTAGTCCGACAGCTTTTAGCTTTCCGTCTTGTGCTCCTCTGTCCAATCTGCCCCCAATTGACCACAGGCGGCATTTATGCTCTGGCCAAGCCGGAATCGAATAGTAGTTTTTATTCCCGCCTTCTCCAGAATCTCTGAAAATCGCTTAATCCCCTCAACGCTGCCGGCAGCAAATTTACACCCTAAATGTGGATTGTATTCAATCAAATTTATCCGCCAGGTGTGTGGCGGATTCACGCCGAAGCCGGAACCCTTCAATAGTTTTGCAAGCGTTTGTGCGTGGATGGCCGTATCATTTACGCCCTTTATCAGCACATACTCAAAAGTAACACGCTGCTTTGCCTTCAGCAGATAAAATTTCGCCGCTGAAAGCACCTCCGATATCGGATATTTTGCATTGATGGGCATTAGTTTTGTTCGCAAAGCATCCGTCGGCGCATTCAGCGATATCGCCAGCCGTGGATGAACATCTTCCTCAGCCAGCTTTTTAATAACCGCAGCAATTCCGCATGTGCTGATAGTCAGATGCCTTATGCCTATATTTTTGCCTGCCGGGTGATTTAGTATCCGAATAGATTTGACGACCGCATCGTAATTTTGCAACGGCTCGCCCATACCCATATAAACAACATTAGTTATTCCAGCTCCATCTTTATAGACGGAATTCACCTGGTCAACTATTTCCCCCGCCGTCAAATTTCGTTTAAGCTTTATCCTGCCGGTGGCACAGAACACACAGCCCATTGCGCAACCAACCTGCGTGGAAATACATAGCGTTCTCCGCCGGTAGGCGTGGCCAAGACCACTGCTGCCGTCAAATAAAAGCACCGTCTCTATCTTGTCCCTCGACTCCGCTCGGGATGGTGAGCCTGTCGAACCATTACCATCAGCCAGTTCAAATACATACTTGACCGTGCCATCAGGGTCGATCAGTTTGTTGATAGTTTTCAGTTGCGAAATATAATAACCCTGCTCAATCAACCGCCCACGAAACGCCTTGCTCAGCGGGCTAATCTGCGAAATCTCCGTGACACCAAGCGCCTGGACGAACCGAAAGATATACTCCGCCAGATATTTTTTCTGCTTGCCCTGCGTAGCCCTTTGGGCGAAGCTGGGCCCCAGCCCGACAACTATGTTTTCAAGCTCCTCTATCGTTTTTGCCTTAAGGTCGTTATCCATAGCCAAAGTTTAACGAGTCCCGCCGCTTTTTAATATCCTCTGCGCTTTTAGCCGCTGTAAGTTAGGTATGAAATGAGCAGTTTCTATTCTAAATTTGCAGGAAGAATTACTCTTGCTCGTATTTTTCGCTGGAAACGTATCCTTTTTGGCCCTCGTTTATGTAGGCCGGCTCGGATAAATCCTCCTTCTTGGCCGAATGTCTCCGCTCGGCTTCCATCTGCTCACGGACACGCTCATATTCATCCAAAGTCATCATAACCTCTCGTGCCTGGCTGCCCTTATACTCGCCTAATATTCCCGTAGCCGCCATCGTCTCAATTATTCGCGAAGCCCTGGCATATCCGACATTAAGTCTCCGCTGCAGTAGTGAAACACTGCCCCGCTGTGTTTGAAGAACAATCTGAACCGCATCATCAAACAGCTCATCCTTTACCATATCGGATGTATCGATTTTCTTTAGCCCGGTCAGCTCTGGGTGGAATTGCGGCTCGGCAATTTCCTTAAGGTGTTTGACTATTCGTTTTACCTCCGCCTCATCAACAAAAGTCCCCTGGGCGCGCACAAGGTCGCTCGTTCCCGGCTTTAGAAACAGCATATCGCCTTCACCAAGCAATGTCTCCGCCCCATTCTGGTCGAGGACAATTCGGCTGTCGAGCCGTGCTGCAACGCGAAAGCCTATCCTGGTAGGCATATTCGATTTGATAAGACCCGTAACAACCGTCGCCTGCGGACGCTGGGTAGCCAGAACAATATGAATACCAACGGCCCGGCTCTTCTGGGCAAGACGAACAATATATGATTCTATCTCCTTGGCTGCGGTCATCATTAAGTCGGCAAGCTCATCGATTATTATCACAATATAGACAAGCCGTTTCGGAATCTTCGTTTCCTCGTCATCACTGCTGGGATTAAATCGCCTGATAATTTCTTCCGCACCGAGCATATTATATTCGGCAATATTCTTTACCCTCGCTTCTGCCAGAAGTGAGTAGCGCTCGTCCATCTTCACGGTGGCCCATTCGAGAATCTGGACGGCCGTCTGTGTCTCGGTAACTATCGGGCACATCAGATGAGGAATAGTATTAAACGCCGTCATTTCGACCATCTTGGGGTCAATTAAAATCATCTTTACCTCGTCAGGCCTTCTTGTAAGCAGTATGCCTGCGATGATACTGTTTATACAGATACTTTTGCCTGAGCCGGTCGTGCCGGCGATGAGCAAATGCGGCATTGACGTCAGGTCTGAGACAAGCGCCTCTCCCGAAGAATCCTTGCCCAAAAACAGCGGTATATGCATTCTGTTTGGCTTATCGCCGGCCAGCTCGACCATACTTTTCATCCGAACTTTTTCCTTCTCGCTGTTCGGCACCTCGATGCCTATCGTATGCTTGCCAGGCAGTGGAGCCACAACGCGGACAGCACCGACTCCCATAGCCCGTGCCATATCGTTTGCAAGCGTGCTTATCTGGCTGACCTTAACGCCTGCCGCAAGTTCCAATTCAAACATTGTGACAACCGGCCCGGTTTCCGCCGCCGCCACACGTGCATTAACACTGAACTCCCCCAGCAGTTTTTCCAAAGCGCTCGCCTTTGCCTTGACAACTTTCTCCTGCACCTCACTGAAACTATATTCTGGCTCATCCAGCAGCTCGAGCGGCGGCAGGGTATAATCATCGAAGCTTGGCGGCGTATATGGCCTGGCCGGCTCACGCACATCCTGCTTTTTGAAGCGAAGCTTGTCCTCGACGCTGGCCGATGAGCGCGAATCAATCGTCTTCAGACCCATGGTCTCAGCGGGCGCCGCGTTGTTTACGCTTTGGGCCGAAGGATATGATGGAATGGAGGCAGATTTGGCACTTAATTTTCGCCATATCTCACCCATGACCTCGGACTGCTTCTTCGCTGCCGACCACGCAGGGGCCGCCAAACCAAATACCCTTCTGATGATGAAAACAAAGCTGCCAACAACAATTTGAATGAGATTGTCTGTCAGCAGAATAATCCCAACAACCCAGATAGCTGCAAGCAGCAGGAAGGTGCCCAGTGAGGCAAAATGACTTCGCAAAAAATGAGCCGAGCCGATGCCGAGCACGCCGCCGGAACCCATCGGAAAATTGTAAAATCGATATGGCCAAAGGCAGTAAAAGCTCGTCGAAGCTGCTATGGTAACTAGGCCTAATCCAATGACTCTGAAAACGGCTTGTCCGGCGGGTCGTTGTGTCAGGCGGGCAAGCAGAAAACAAATCGCCGTCGCTAATACGGCAAAGACGCCCGGCCCGGTGTAATACATCAGATAATATGCACAAAGAGCGCCTATTGAGCCGCACCAGTTAGCTGGCGGGTCGTTATGAGGATAAGCAAACCTGCTCGGCCAGTCACCGATATCAAAACTGATGCAGCTGCACAGAAGGATAAGGCACACGCCAATCCCAAGAAACTCGGCTGCCATCCGCACCTGCGAGCGTGTTATACTGTTTTCGGAGGCGACTTTGTATGATTTTTTCCTTTTCACGCCGTAAATTTCCTGCCAAGTCCTATAAAAACTCTTCTTTTGTTAATTAAAGGCAGAATCCTCATACCTTGTGCACCTTTGGCTTATGTGCTTACATCTAACGTATATCGGCAGGGCTTACTCCTTTTCTGCAAAATTGCGTTTTGCTCTCCACAGGAAATAAAAACAGTGGAGTTGACTTTATATATGTGATTACTCACGCATCAATATGCTTTAGGCCACAAAGATGGGTTTTATATGCCGCTCGTAGATGTTCTCTGTTACATTCTGTGCGACTATATCTTCATATTTCTGCATCGCATCCAAATATCGCGTGCCCATTTCTGCAGCGACCTTGTATGCAACATGCAAAAGCTGTCTAATATTGGGATTATAATCGTTGCACGACTGATTGTGTCGCAATGCCGAGGCGAATTGCTCTCCATCCCAGCCGGCAATTTTCTTTGGCTCAGGCAGCTTCTTTTTGTCGATATCAATAACGGTAGAGTAAGGCCCACAAAGTTCGTCGATGCGGGCCAGTGCCTTCGCATAAGCTTCTTTTGCGATGTCAAGCCCCTCTCCGCCGGCCATCGCGAGGCCGATTAGCTCTTCCAGCCAGGTCGTTCCCGCAGTTTTAAGATGCAGTCCTGCATTAAATTTTTTCAGTGCCTCTTTCATCGGCCCGTAAATGGAAAACTTGTCGCTGCCGGAATGAACGCTCAATTTCAAGTCTTCATCAAGTCCGAATTCCCTGACGGCGAATTTAATTACTGCGATATCCTGCTCAAACTCCCTGGCAAATCCATTCACATCACCAACATAATCCACGCCCTTGTTGAATCGCCCCGTGAACTTTGGCGCAATAGTCGCAGCAGCAATACCTTCGTCAGCAATGGCGGCGAGGATAAAAAACATTTCGACAGGCGTCTGCGGCTGGTTCGTTTCGTCCATCGAGACCTCTGTAATGAAGTTGCCGACCCCCTTGGTCGACTCTATGTGGCGATAGATTTTCCCTGCTTGCTTTACCGCCAACAGATACTTTTTTGCTATTGCCTTTGCCTGCCCTTTGCTGATGTTAAAATCCTTATCGATGCCGGGTATTGCCAGCGAGCCAATGTATTTCTTATGTTTTTCGATAAAGCTGTTTACATCACTTTCATTAGCCGGCTCACCTATAAAATCAGCAACATCAAGCGTGAAAAAATCGCTGGATTCGATGAAATCATCGACATTCTTCAGCCCGATGTGGTCGGCATCCACGAAATAAGGTTCTATCCAACCGCAGGCCGACACAGCATCATCGGCCTCTCTGCGCGTATCTGCCGGCTTTGTCCCTATAATCGTATGCTCGCGATGGGATTTATTCCAAACGGGCGTAATATCAATGCCTTGCTCTTTTGCCTTTATCAGCGCAGCAAGCTGTGCTTTTCCCTGATGGCAGAACCTGTCGCCGACTCCGAACGAATACTTTCCCAAAATCATAATTTTCAATCTCCAATTATCATCACTATAGTAACCTTTGAGCTAACCAGGAATCTTCACAAAAGGCCATCAATCAGTTTGAGATAATAAATTGAAAACACTGAATAGTAAAATAAAAAAACCCCGCAGCGCATCCGTTCGCTACGGGGCAATGAAAAAGCAATTAACTAAAAAACACAGATTGTCACAAATTCATACGTCTTTATTTATCAGTTCCCATATCCGGCTTAATCCGGACTAATTTATGGTTAATATTATTTCACTTCGTCTGATTTCTCTACAATCTTGTCCAGCTTCCCTGTTTGCTGCTCGGTCTTTCGAGGTATTCTTGTTTCCACGCCGAGCCGACCAAGCTCACCGGCCACTTCCGGCTGGTTGGGATTGAGAGAAAAACTGCGGCTTAGATAATCCCTCGCCCGCTCCCTGTCGCCCTTGCTCAGGTAATAGTAGCCCATCTGCCTGTTGACCTTGGCTGAATTCGGCGCCAAGCGAAGCGCCTGCTGATAACACTGCATGGCATACTCATCGAGAAACTGCTTTTGAAATGCTAAAGCGAGCTTTAGCGATTCTGTTGCATCGATGGACGCCTGACCCATATAGATATCGGCCAACTGTGTCGCTTTCGTTGTATCACCGCTATCTATCAGCACTTTTACCATCGCTGCCTGCGCTTGTCTATGAGCCGGCTTAAAATTCAAAGCTGTATTATAGCTATCTTCCGCCTTGGTCCACATCCCCTCCGCCTGATACAACTGGCCCAGCTCATAATGTGCCTCCGGGTCCTCGAATCTGCGGTCGATACGCTTAAGCAATTCGGCCTTTTTTTCATCAACTGATGTTTTGCCAACTTCATTAACCGTTGGCTGACTTATTTTGTAGGACTTCGATTCGCTGGAACAGCTCCCCAGTAATAAAAGGCACAAGTACAAAAAACAAAGGCCAAGGATTTGTATCTTTCCTTGGTCTCGTATCTTTCGTCTTGACTCCACCACTGTTAACCTCACAACTGAAAGTGCCTTAATCAATACGAGCAATCAATTTTCACTCGCTCAAAACCGGAAGATTCTATAAAACATTGTTCTTCTACCAGACAATTTAGATTTTTGCAAGTAAAAAATCCCGCTAATCGGAAAAAAGTCAATTTTTTCCGAACTTTTTCTCAGGCGGAGAGAACTACCCTGATGCAGCAGCGCTTCAGGGTCGCCAGCTAACTTTCGAGCAATGCCTAACTTATAAAACGAAAATCATAAACGGCTTCAGGATTGTTGCGAAATACCCTATTTTTCGTATCTTCACAAAATTTTTTTTACTTTGGCATTTGTGGTATCTGGTATATACCAATATATACCAAACAGCGTAATCCTTATTTTTGATGGACCGTCCGGGCAAGTAATTATGTGAGTTTCACCAGCGGCAGGTTTAGCAAAATCAGGCAGCGAAACATTGTAACTCAAAGCAGAATTTGATAGCTTAGTGAATTTGAAATGCTTAAATGCTGATTTTCGATTTACGAGTGCTGATTGCCGATTTGAAAATCAAAAATCGTAAATACATTTATGAGTTGGGTTTGCATTATTAAAGGAAAGGATAAAAAAATGGCCGGTTTTTTGAAAAGCCGCTCTCGTCAGCTACAGGATGTTTTACCTGTCCTGCCGCCACATTCTGTAAGGACCATGTTGTTGATTGGATTAACCCTTTTGATGGCTTCGAGCTGCCTGGCTGGCAGAATTCAGGTTGCGAAAAACCACCGATATCTGGAGTATGAAGACGGCAGGCCATTTTTCTACCTTGGCGATACCGCCTGGGAATTATTTCACCGTCTGAACAGGGAAGAAGCGGTTCGATACCTCACTAACCGTGCCGAGAAGGGCTTCACCGTAATACAGGCAGTAGTCTTGGCAGAGATTAATGGATTGGATGTCCCTAATGCCTACGGCGACCTGCCGTTAATCGATAAGGACCCTGCCAGGCCGAATGATGCCTATTTTCAGCACGTGGACTATATTGTTAATAAGGCCGAGGAGCTGGGACTTTTTATTGGTATGCTGCCAAGCTGGGGCAGCCACTGGAAACAGACCGGCAAAAATCCCCCTTTTGTCTTTACGGTTGAGAATGCCCGTGTGTATGGCCGGTTTCTCGGCAAGCGTTACCGAGATAAGCCCATCATCTGGATTCTGGGTGGGGACTGGACCATTACAAACGAGCAGGAGCGGGCCATTGTAAATGCTATGGCGGCCGGCCTGAAAGAAGGCGATGGTGGGAATCACCTGATGACCTATCATCCGAGGGGGCCGGGTTTTTCATCCTCTCATTTTCATAATGCGGATTGGCTCGATTTTAATATGTTTCAATCCTCGCACGGCGGACATGACCACGACAACGGCCTGTTTGCCGAGAATGACTACGCCCTCGAACCACCCAAGCCGACACTTGATGGTGAGCCACGTTATGAATGTATGCCGGTCGGCTTTTATTTCAGAGACTTCAATCGATATGACCGGTTCGATGCTTATGATGTTCGTCAGGCGGCATACTGGTCGCTTCTGGCGGGCGCCTGCGGACACACATACGGCCACAACAGTATTTGGCAGATGTGGCAGCCGGGCCGGGAGCCGAGAATACACGCCGATATTCCCTGGTATGAGGCCATCGACCACCCCGGCGCCTTCCAGATGGGCTTCGTTCGCCGGTTGTTTGAGTCTCGTCCTTTTTATAAGCTCGTGCCGGCCCAGGAGATGATAGTTGCTGGCCCGAAGAATGATAAAGCAAAGATTCGGGCGGCGATAGCATCTGACGGCTCTTTTGCCTTTATCTATACTCCAATGGGTGAAAAATTCACCGTCAATAAGAACATCATCAAGGCACAAAGAATCAGGGAAATCTGGTATGACCCGCGGTATGGAGTTGCGTATTACGTCCATTCCACAGACAACTGGGGCTTTCAGACCTATACTCCGCCAACCTTCGGCAGAGGCAGCGACTGGATACTCATCCTTGAGGATGAGCAGGCAGATTTCTCACTGCCCGGAAAACCTGATAAATTCAAAAATTAAAAATAAAAATTCAATCCGGCAGTCCTGCCGGATGACTTCTTTTATTTGCGTTGTTGCAAAGTTTTCAATCGGGTGATTTTAAAGGCTCTCGACAGGTTGAAATCGCCTGGGAAAGGCCCCTTGTTACCATGCAGACATCGTTTATCTCATCGGTGGTTAATTTGTTTTGCGATGACCGGTAAATCAGTATAAAACCCAATGACGAGCCAAGCTGTCCCAGTGGAATCGTAACGGCGGAGATCTTGTTTAATCTGGTTAAGTTTCCCTGCAAGCCCATCGCAAACATATCATCGAGGGTGCATAAACTGTTTGAGCTGCAGATACTGTCCACCAATTCGGCGCTGAAGTAATTCTCCAGATGCTGATTTTCAAGGGCGATTGGCTTGTCACGTTCGAACATATGCAGTTCAAATCCCTCTGTCCGGCGCAAAAAGAAGCTGACATTTGCTTTGGCAATTCTATCTTTAAAGAGCTTGCTGGCCGTGCGCAAAAGCATGTTCAGGTCGGACGGACCAATGATAGACTCGCAGAAATCTGCCGCGAAACTAATGGTGTTTAGTCTTTTGATAAAGTCTCGCTGTGCCGCAATAAAATCGTTGCAGAGTATATCTACTTTTTTTGTCTGCTTTTTGCGCTCGTTGTTCAGCTTTTTTATAAGCAGGCGCAATCTTTTATGTCGTTGTTTGTTGTCCACAGGCCAAATATTCCAGTTAAGAATTCAATAATTCCCCGGTCTTGAGTTCGTCTTAGTAGCCGAGGTGCTTTAAGAGCAATGAAGTATTCGCAAAGATTTTATTAAGTAGCCCTATAAACGACCGGTTATCAGTTTTGCGGCGGTTAAGAACGTCTTATACTGCTGTATTGGTTTGGATGACAACGAATTGATTTGTCCGTGTTTTCGGACTCGTTATTTAGATTTTTCGTCCGGCGCTACTTCTGCCGGACTGAAAAACGACGAAATGAAGCAGCAATCGGCCTATTGTTGATATTTTAGTTTGCTGCCTGCTCGAACTGAGCAGTGAGATTATGGTAGATTTGGCTTATTCCCAGTAAGCTGTTGGTGCCCCCTGGATTGTCTGGGTCCATCTCCTGCCGTCCTTCTCGAATTCGACTTTGTCCTTGTGTATCTTTACGACCTGAACATCGCGTATTGCTTCTCCCTCGTGCACGATGCGGTAACCAATTATGGCAGATGGTCTGTCATTGCTGAACAGGATACCGGTTACCCGCTCACCCATCGGCGTTGTTGTGTTTGAAGAACGGAAGAGGGCTCGGCTTAATTTTTTCATCTCTGTGTTTCGGCCATTTCCGCCGCCTATTGTCAATAGGGGCAGAGAGCCCGACAGAATTATGACGATAATAACCGCTATGTTTGCGGCCTTGCTGAGTTTGTTCTTCCAGTATAACCACGTGGTTAGACTTAGAACACATCCGGCAAGCGCCAACATACTTATGTGAAACAGGTAGCTGCTGCTCCTTTGGACTGTTTCCAAACTCGGCGGGAACTCCAGTTTGAATCCCAAATTTCCTACGACTGCCCCGACAATCAAGACGAGAATAATCCACGCGACAATAACAAAGGTTTTGCCTCCGATTGTCGGCATTTTTTTGTCTGGTGTTATTTTTCTTTCAGGAAGCCAGGATGGTTGCAGGGAAACTTCGCCGGAAATGTCTTTTGAGTGGCTGGTACGATTGAGCAGCTCCGCGATAGAGGGCTTAATCTGTTGATGGTCTCCGCTTTCCTGACCAGCCGGGACACTCCCAAAATCAAGTAGTTTTGAGATTGCCCGGTTTGTTAACGTGTTATTCCTTTCTTGCTCCTGCACCGTTAATTAACTCAGCAAAAAATATCTTTCGCAATTCGCGCAACAACTTAACAAGGATTTTATATGGGAGAAAACTAAAAGGAAGAGGACAAAAAGCTTTCTCACCGCTCCTCCATGATTATTCGAGTATATATATTTGATAACGAAAAGTCAAGGAAAAACAAAAAAAATTCCTGGGGAAATAACGAAAATAGTTACTAAAAAACAGCTACGAGGTGAAAAATACCCCTTTCCGGCTGTTTTACCCCCTTTACGGGGTAAAAATAAGGGTGGAATTCACAAATTTTGAGCTAAAATACCTGTATCAAAAGGGGGGAAACCGGAACAAGCGGTTTTTTTTATTTTTCTCTGTAAATTACGGTGCTGGCCAGAGAATTTTTAAATGCCTTCAATGGCTTTTTCATTTCTGCAATTGGCGGGTCGGCAAAGTCCAGGTCGCCGCAGGTTGCCCTCTATAAATCGAGAAGCGTCACAACTGTGGTTCTGAGTTTTACGCCGCTGATTCGCCCACGCTTACATTCTACAATGCCGGATATGCCAAGCGCTTGCATCACCTTCCGTAAACACCCGATGGAGAAGTTTAGCGAGTTCACAATCTCTTTGGCCTGTATAAGACTGGGATTTTTTCTGAAAGGTAGAGCATCGTTTCAGCCGACATTGCAAGGTTATGATTGAGTTTCATCATAACATCCTTACCTGTTTTTCATCCGGCAGTTGGACTTTTCGAACCCGTGCTGCAAAGTCATCAATTTCATTGACCTTTTCGAAGCCGACAACCATTGTATCCACGCAGCCCAGGCCGAGCACATAACGGACCGATTCATCGCGTTTCTCATCACTCTTGCGGAATTTTCCTTCGCCGATAAGCTTCATACCTGCTACCCCTTTACCGGCTTTGTGTATTTTCTTCAGCACAGGGACAACCTTTTCCGGCGGCCCATCCATATTTGTTCCATAAGCGTTAATGCGGGCGTGCACTGAATCGCCCCATGGTTCATTTGCGGCCGCCTCCAATGCCGCTAATGAATGGCACGACACGCCATGAGCGCGAATAATGCCTTTCTTTTTGAGCTTCGCTAATATCTCCATCTTCCCGCTCAGCTCTTCCGGCCACTTCTCTGATGTAACAAAGTGAAGAAGAATTACATCAATATAATCGGTTTTCAGCTCTTTGAGGAAACGCTCAACAACCACGTCGGGTTCCGGTCGTTCCGGCTCAGGCAGACCGCCGTGCCGCCACCATATCTTTGAGACTATCACATAATCCTTGCGAGGTATCTTCTTCATCGCTCTGGCCAAATAAGGATGTGTGCCATACGTGTCCGCACAATCAAACAAACGGATACCGCGTTCGAACGCCGTCCGCAGCAGGGCCTCAAACTTTTCTTTCCCCAGGCGTGTTTGATTCGACTGCCGCATATGGCCGCGCATACCTGTTCCAAGGCCGACACGAGAGACCTTAATTTTGGTTTTTCCAAGCGGAACAAGTTCATACGGGTCGAAGGCCGTGGGCTTTTGTTCTGCGGAGGTTGTGAAATCCGAATTCAGCAGCAGACCACCCAGACCCACAATCGATTTGGCTAAGAATTCACGGCGTTTCATTGACATATATGACAACTCCTTATTTCTTGATGACACTCATCGGCGGTTATATTTATGGAACAGACGAACGGACTGCACCATTTAGGGTCTGCCCTTATAATTGGGGTGAAAAAAGGCCTTATTTTTAATACTCAAAGCCATTCGCCATTGCAAGAGCTTTTGACCAAATTTTATCCTTTTCATCTATTATATTAAGCAGCAAAATAACATTTTCAATTTACGCCACAAAAAGCTGCTAAATTTACCTCTATAAGTATAAAAGTTGTCCCACAACCGACAAGCTCAAAAGTGATTAAAAAGACCCCTGCTGTGTGCAGGGGCGAAGGAGGAGAAGGTGAAACCTGTGAATGTGCATCAGGACAGTCTTAAAATCCGCCGGGCTTAAGAAACGTCAAACAGCACGGACACGCGACATCTTGTTATTATGAAATAGTTTTTACTTTATCGGTATCGAGGACAAGATTTCTTGAGAGGAAATGAAAATTTTCTTTTTTGGAAGTGTTACTGAAGTGACAAGAAAAGCCGCAACGCTATATGCTCGCCGGCTGCGACATTTATAAAACAGGAATTCCTTGAAATATAAATGACTTCAGTTCAGTTGTCGGTCCTTACCGTCTTGTTCCTGATGTGTGTGCCTGAATCAAATCTGCAAGGTCCCGGCCCCTGTCATATCTTGTATAGGGATTGGTGCTTATACCTGTTCCTGTGCGTATGCTCCCTACGTTGGTTCCATAACCTCCCGTTATATAAGGACTGCCATAAGCGCCCTGTCCTCCGTAGCCATAACCGCCATACGGCATTGTGCCTCCTCCGTAATTATTGCCACCATACCCTCCGCCATAAGGCATTCCGTAATAGGGCATTGGTGCCAGTGGAATGAAATAATTTGCCGGCTGGCCTAACAAATCGGTTACATTATAAACGCGCGTTTCACTTTTGAGGCGTATAGAATCCCTTGTCCCAACGATAATCGTTCCATTATCAACAACATAACCTAAACTTTTTGGATTACTCGAAACTGCCATCAGCACAAGCTCTAAATTCTTGCCTATAGATACCCCCGGGACCGGCTCCATACCGATGGTAGTATATCTGTCAACGTCTGAATTGGCCTCTATATCTCTCCAAAGCATTATTATATTTAGCGGAGGGTCAGTTGAGTTGCGAAAAACATCAATTGCCTCGCTAAAAGCCATATCAGGGTGCAGAGCGGAAAGGCCGGCGTTTTTGTTTTGAAAAGTTTGTCCCTCAACCTTTCTCTCACTAAATTCCTCTTCTTGTTTATGAACCGGTTTATTAGTCAGTTCATTAGTCCGGCAGTCCTGCCGGATATGCACTTCATTAGTCAGGGCTTCAGCTTTTTCCGGGGGCTTTTCCTGTTGCATGTTCGGTTCCGCTCCGCCTCTGGCGGGATCTCGCCTGCCGGCGGACTTCTCAGATGTTTTTATGAGGTGCTTATATAATGGTGTTTTTGTTATTGGAATTGGTGCACTATAACAATCGGGCAGGGTCCAAATGCCGACAGTGCTAAATGCTGCTGCCAGGACGAGTTTTGCTAATATCCTCAGACTCATTTTCTCAGCACCATTGCTTATTCCAGCGGTTTTCTGATGATTTTCAGTCCATATTATACAAATATCTGCATTTTAGTCAAGAATCAACGAAAAATAGTGAAATATACAATTCTTTAATTTGTCGAACATGTGAACAAAAAACGACCGGGAACGTATGATAAATCAGGATTCATCCCTCCTCCTTCGAATAATAAAAGGGGCGTTCAAAAACGCCTCTTTTATTATTCTCTGATATACGAAATACAGGATGGATAATTTACCCGCGAGGCAAATAAATCGTCACAGTGGTTCCCTCTCCCGGCTCACTTGCTATTTCCATTGAGCCGCCGTTTATTTGTATGAAGCGGACGGCGTGGGCGAGGCCTATGCCTCTTTTACGTCCTGCCGCCTTGGCCGAGAAGAAAGGCTGGGTCGCCTTTTGCAGGGTCTGTGTGTCCATTCCACAGCCCGAATCCCTGATTATTAGCTTCACGAAGTCTCCGAACTTTACAGATTCTGCGGTGATTATCACGCGCCCAGATTCGTCCGTGTATGATTCAATGGCGTTCGTAATGATATTTGCGATTGCCGACACGACCTGCGCCGAATCTACGAAAACGCTTTTAACGTCATCAGCGACTTCAATTTGAGTATTGATATGTTCTGTCTTCGTTTTTTGACTTGTCAGCTGTATGGACTCATCAAGGATTTGATTGATATCTGTCTGAGTCGGCTTTGGCTTCGGCGGCTCAGCAAAGCTCATCAGGTCATCGATAATTTGAGAGATTTGGTTGGCATTTTTTTTAATCTGGTCTATTGCTTGTTTTTTCTCCTTATCTGTCTCGGCCTTGGCGAGTAATTGTGCCCGTCCGGATATAACCAGCAGCGGATTATTCAATTCGTGTGCGGCACCTGCTGCCATCTCGGCTATTGCATCTGTAAGGAGGCCGCCGGCAATTTTGGATTGGGCGGCCTTGGGTTTTGAGACAAGCTGTGCAAACAACTCTGCAAAACGTTCCTGTCTTTGCCCTGCACGTGCCATACCCAAAATAGTTCCGGCTATCGAGGCAGCCGTCCTGAGCTTATCTTCGAACAGCTCTATATCGCCGGGCCAGTTAAGCTCAAAAACAATTGCTCCTGTCGCCTGCCCCGATGAAAGCAGCGGCACTAATCTGGTCCGGCTCAAATCAAACTCGATGTCCAGCTGCTCGAACAGCCAGTCAACGTAATCCTGTGCATTTAAAATCCCGAATTTGTTTGCAATCACCTGTGGTATGGCCGATGCTGAAGCCGGGACGTTTAGCAGGACAGTTTTACTTTGCGACAGGTTCTCAACGACGACGGCCTCAAGAGTTAGCGAGTCGGCCATCGGAGTCAAATACAAACAAACCATCCCTGTTTGAAAATATTTTTGCCAGCAGCGGGCAAAAGTTTGCGCTATATCGATAGCTCCGGCAGCCGAGTTTGCATTAAGTAGAAACTCCGTCATAAAATCAAGATGGCTCGACGCTGCCTGCAGCCGGCGATTCTCGTCGGTTAATCGTGCGTTTTCATAAGCCAGTTTGGCAACTGTGGTGCCGGCGGCATCAGCATACCTTGCTATCGCATCCGGTGTATCCAGGCCCAAAACTTTGGCTCTGTCTTCAACCTGCCTGGTCAAACTTTGGCGGATTGGTTTTAGCTGTTCGACATCCATGCCGAGCACACTGACTGTCGGCTCTATTTCCTCCGGTGAGTCGAAGCTGCCGGACTGGCCGATGCCGGATTGCCGTGCCATAGAATTTGCTAACTGCACGATAGCTGCTATCCTTGCCCCGGGCATATTTTGATAAATTGTCACAGTGTCGCTGTGATGGAACCAGATGGCAAGTTCAACAGCATCGGGCAGGTGCCACTTTCGAGCCAGACGCCTGCCCAGTATGGTGTGGTCGGTGCCGAGGTATTTTCGCTCGACTTCGCAGGCGCCGACTCTTTGCGATTTTGCTTCTTCGAATATACGAGCAAAACTTTTAGGCATAACCTCTTCGAGAGCAAATTTCCCGATATCGTGCAACAGCCCCGCACAAAAAGCCAGCTGTGAATCCTCTTGGGGCAGCGTGATTTCAGCGATGTCTTTGGCGCAGCAGGCCACCGCGAGCGAGTGGAGAGTAAGCTGTTTTCTAATCTCACCGCATCCTGTGGCACGAAGAACATTGAGCGAAACAAGCGCATCGCGAATGAAACTATCGCCGAGTTTGTCAATGCCCTGGCGAAGCGAAAATCTTCCGCCCGATATGCTCACTCCCTGCTGACTGATAAGCGAAAGGACTTTGGCAGTAATGGCCGGGTCTAACTTTACGATATCGGCCAGGGCCGAAGAAGAAAATTGTCCTTGTAAAAGTTGTGGAAGAAATCGTGCAGCAACACAGGGCAGGATTGAAAGCGAATCGAGCCGACCGACAGAAAGCTCTACGTGGTGGGCAATCGTTGTATCAGCTTTTTTATCCGGCATTTATATCCTCGTATGCCGCATAGCATATGTTATATGATGACGTGTGAAAAACATAAAACAATAAGGTAAAGTCCAAGGGTCCGGTTCCGAATCTGCATCGAGCTTTTCAACTTTGCGATTTCGGTTTTCTGTTATATATAATATGTCCGTCTGCCCTGAGCTATACTGAAGAATCGCTGCGCGAAAAGCAAACCGCTGCTCCATTTATTTCATCTGCAAGACCGAGTTGATTTTGTTGGTAATATCTTCTATGCTGAACGGCTTCTTTATGAAATCCTGTGCACCGGACTTGATAAGCTGGTCGATTTCATCCTGTTTTACCACGCCGCTTACGATAATAATCTTGATGTTTTCGAATTCGGGGTTTTTCCTTATCGTCTGGCAGACAACGTTACCATTGACATCGGGCAGCATATAATCGAGCAATATCAGGTCGGGCCGAAACCGCTGGGTTGCGATTCCTGCCTCGTAGCCGCTTGATGCGGTCTTTGTCTCGAACCTGCTGTCGCGAGTGAGAATATCGACGATAAGCTCGACAATCTCAGCATCGTCGTCAACGATAAGAACCTTCCTTTTGCCGGATTCGATCGAGTCCAGAGGAATGTTGTTTTCCTTCATAAACTTGACCAGACTCTGGCGTGGAATCCTGCGGAATCTCGAGCCGGGCACTCGGAATCCTTTTAGCCGGCCCGCATCGAAACAACGAATGATTGTTTGTTGACTTACCTTACAAACATCAGCGGCTTCGCCGGTGGTAAATAAATCCTTCATTTTATCCATCCCTTTTCCTTAGCCAACTCCTTTTGTTATAGGGGCTCACCAGATTGCCTTTGTGCCCTAATTTAACTGTGTAAGTTCCAGTTTGTCAAGCATAAAATTATATTAAAACATTTTTTTTGACCTTATGAAGAGAGATATTATCAGTCGTTAGTGGAAACAATCACTATTTTGTGGGATTTTGGGGGAGTGGGTTATTTAGGAAAATTGAGAAGAATTAAAAAGATCCTCGAAAATCAATGAATGCGCAAAAAAAAGTGAAATCAGCCGCTTGAAAATCTATACGAGAATTTGTGTTAAGTTTGTTGAGTCATATTTACAAGCACTTATTTGGGTCCGAATTTCTTGCGGTATTCCAATGGACTCATACCCTTCAGTTGTTTGAAATAACGGGATATATTACTAACATCCGGATAACCCAATAACCTTGCCACCTGTGATATAGGCAGGTTTGTGCCCATGAGCATATTAGCCATTTGATTAACTCGGGTGAATTTTATCTCATCGTGAACCGAGCGTGCCAGTGCTGTTCGGAATCTTTTCTCCAAAGCTCTGCGAGACAAGCCAACCGCCTGCGCAACGTCACTGACCTGTATAACCTCTCTGGTATGCTTGCGAATAAAGTGGACCGCCTCGGCAACGCACCGGTCTTCGACCGCCATAATATCTGTTGATTGCCTGGTTACAATATTCAAAGGAGAGATAGTTACCTGCTTCTCGTTATCTGAAAGCTCCTGTCCTTTCATCAGCTTATCAAGAACACGGGCAGCTTCGTATCCTGCCCTTTCTATACTGAGCGCTATGCTTGATAACTGTGGATAGGATATGCCGCACAGCAATTCATCGTTATCTACACCCAAAATTGCCACCTCCCGTGGTACTTCAAGGCCGGCAATTTTACAACCCGCCAAAACATCCTGGCCGCGGTCATCATTACTGGCCATTACAGCTATAGGTTTCGGCAGTGAACTGAGCCATTTGGCGATGCCGGCCTGCTCCTTGTCCGCCGTGCGCAAACGCTTTGCTTTGGGCTGTCGATAGAAGAACGTCTCAAGGCCGAGTCCAGCTACCATTTTACTGAAGTTCTCGCCCCGTCGCCGAGACCAAACCATATCGTCAAAGCCACAATAGGCAAACTGCTGAAAGCCGCGCTCAATGAAGTACCTGGCGGCCATACTGCCTATCGCAACTTGGTCGGTTGTTATGCAATAAGAATTCCCAGTTGGTTTATCGATGCCTCGAATCATTGCAGGAAGCCCAAAATCAACTATCATATCAGCAAGTTTGGCGTCCCACGTATAAGCTATGATTCCATCGGCATCTAAGTCTTTCATCCACTTGTACGACCGTTCCCTGCTTTTCCTGTAGGATTCCGGCTGTATATAGAATAACCATGGGCCATAAAGATTCGAATACTGGACGATGCCGTGAAGCAGGCCCCTCCCGAAGGCCCTTGACCTCTCGACCATCAATATGACCCTGGTAATCTTTGACATAATCTGTTCCTGCAATATAGGGGTGATATCGGCAAGAAAGATTCGCAAAATGACGATTATTTTGCGCAAAATAACGAACATTTTGGGTTGTTTTCGGTTATAGTAAATTGTATAATAGGTGTAAGTATTGAGCAATTACATCTGTGTACATTGATTTTCATTGGAGATTATCTCCTGTGAAGGAGGACTATATCGGGTAGAATTAAACACGTAACCACCTGATTTTGATTTCCGGGATTTTTACAGCGTATCTGGTTTTTGTCTTCCGGAGTAATTACGTAAAAACTTTGGATAAAAAGCAACAAGTAGATTATTAACTTTTCCGGAAAATGAGCAATTCTATATCCCTGTTAATCTGCTCGTATCGTGCTTTTGAATATGAGGGGTTCATATCGGAGTTGTGTAAAGCTGATTTTAGCGGAGGCAGGAGTATTATTGGTTTGCCAGAATCGGCAGTGTGTTTGTCTAAAGCATAATTTATAATTTTAACCTTAATTTGAAGGAGGAATATTATGTTTAATAAGCTGGTTTCTTTTATCTGTATTGTTTTAGTACTGTCCCTAACATCCTCAACTTACGGCCTGGTGATAGGCAACTGGGAAGACAGCAATGACGGATGGGATATATGGAGCGGTGCTCCCAATGACACCACGATAGACTACAATGACACAATCGGGGTTACATTAGACTCCAATAGTCTCAAGCTGTATGTTCCGGAGAGCGGAGAGCAGGACGTTTTAGTAATCCGGCTCTACGAAGTAGGTTTGACGGAAATATTTAAGGAAAATGATACCTTTTCGCTGGATGTTTCCTGGGTTACTTCTGAATGGTCAGGAGGCAACTGGGCCCAGATTCAACTGGTCGTCAATGCAGATGATGGAGTCGGATGGCAGAACTTGGGCCAGCCTGATACTGACACGAGCAATCCCGGTTATCCAGGCGGTTGGGACCCCGTAAATTTCGGAGATTCCGATACGAGGACGGTCACCTGGAATTATGGAAATGTCTTGAGCGGCCACGACCCTAACTGGGCTGAGCTGATAATCAAAACGGTTTATGATGCTAATTTTACTACCGGCGGTATTTACTATTTGGATAATGCGCAACTATATACCAGGACTTACGATGCCGTTATCGGCGACTGGGAAGATGCTAACGATGTCTGGATCGACTGGGGTAATCAATTACTCGTTGACGACCCCACCAATATGCCCTCAAAGTACAACTACAGCACTGACTGGAGCTCGCTGGGCGATACAAGTCTAAAACTCACGCATGCGGGCTGGAACCAGAACCTCTCCATTAAGTTGCAGGATGCCGGTCATGTAGATGACTTTATGAATAACACGAAGTTTCTTATCGACCTGCATATACCTGCGACCACCGAGTCGGGCTGGCTGAAAATCGAGGAGATATTGCTAAATGCAGAGGGCGCCGACTGGGGCGATTATAAGGTGAGCGCACCTTTGTTCGTCGGCTGGGGTGAGGGCGGAGGCGGCGCAACAGACGTAACGCTGGAATTCGATTACAGTGCATACCTTTCTGACCCGGATGTCCTTGCGCTCGGAAGAAATCCCAACTGGGTCGAGTTTATCATTGCCACCAACAACGATGGAGAAGAAACAGGAGTCCATATGGACTTTTATTTCGACAACGCCCGGCTGGCTGGCGGACCAAAGGCGATGAATCCTAATCCGGATGACGAAGCGGTGGATGTAGAGGCCAATCCCGTGCTTAAATGGACTCCAAACGCGATGGCAACTTCGCATGAGATTTACATCGGAACAGATTTCAACGATGTCAGTGAAGCCAACTCGGTCAGTCATCCCAATGTTGACTACAATACTGTTGATGTCAACAGATATGAACCCGGAATGTTGGAATTTAATACAACATACTACTGGCGTGTCGATGAAGTAGGTGATGGCGAATTCTGGCAGGGACAGGTCTGGAGTTTTACGACAGGCGAGCATCTTGTTGTGGATAATATGGACGATTATGGTGATAACGTCGGTTCGCCCTGGGAGCCCGGCGACAGAATATATTACGTCTGGCGGGACGGCTGGGACATTAGTGTATCTCTGCCGGGAAACGACACCGGCTCGCAGGTATATCACTGGAATGATGAAGGCACCGGCCTGATGGAGAGTACAATTGTCCGCAGCGGTGTGTCGATGCCATACTACTACGAGAATGACGGCGACAATCAATCCAAGCCCTATCCCTATGACAATCCCGACAACCCGCTGCAGTATTATTCGGAGGCCTCGGCAAAAACTACCGGGCCTAACAGTCTCGAATTCACTGAAGACTGGACGATAATGGGTGTTGAGGGACTGGTGCTGTGGTTCTATGGTGACCCGAATAACGACGCTACCAGCGCCGAGCAGTTGTATGTTGCCCTGGAAGATGGGGACGGCCATATCGCTGTTGTGCCATACGATGGCGATATGAATGATATAACACAGCAGCAGTGGCACGAATGGGGTATTGCTCTGTCGGCGTTCGATGGTGTTGACCTAACCGATGTTCAGAAGCTCTATATCGGTTTCGGCAACAGGGACAATCCGCAGTTCGGCGGTTCCGGAATTGTATATTTTGACGACATTATGTTGTACACGTCAAAATGCTTTCTTTCGTCACGCTCGCCAGACTTTGCCAAGGCGGACTATGCCCCAGCCGGTAACCCAGGTGGTGATTGTATGATAAATTATCAGGAGATTGAGATGATGGGGCGTGACTGGCTTGTCGAGGATGACGTCGTTACTCCGACGCAGGACCCCGGCACAACCGGCTTGGTCGCATACTTCCCGTTTGATGAAGGCGAGGGCTCTGTTGCTAATGATGTGTCTGTCAACGACCACAATGGGACTCTCAGTGCGGCCGGAGTAACGTGGGTATTACCGGGCCTGATGGGCGATTCTGCCGTCAACATCGACCGCTCCGGAGGGGCCAGAATTAGTCTTGGAACCTGGGACCCAACAGAAGGAACAGGTGTTATGACTTTGTCTGCCTGGGTTAGGTGGTCCGGACCGATGCAGGCCGATGGTGAAGACAAGTCTCAGGGCATAATTAGCAAAAGGGATGGCTGGTCGTCCGACGGCTTGATGTTTATGTTCGAGGTGGACACCCCGGGCACTGATGGCGCGCTTGCTTTGCGGCAATATTCGACAAGTGTTTATACCGCACCCGGAACAATGCTGCCCCTTATTGGTAAATGGGCGCATGTGGCTGCGACTTTTGATGGGAGTGATGCCGTGATTTATCTTAATGG
>Ga0315552_1000407_pt1 | contig 26670 bp, 23 predicted proteins | sample SalMarSW160170MG_2_FD_203102 | JGI IMG/M metagenome (GOLD analysis project Ga0315552, IMG submission 203102) | Salt marsh sediment microbial communities from the Plum Island Ecosystem LTER, Massachusetts, United States - Salt Marsh Sediment SW1601-70 ...
CCACGGCTTCGAAGGCCGACGCCAGGAGGCCTGGCCGGCGGCGTCCTCCGCGCTGGGATTCGCCTTCTCCCAGGAGCAGATACTGGCCGAGATCGAGGCGGTTGGCCAGCCTGGCCAGCCCGGTGGTACTGACGATCGCAGCCCGGCGGGCGGAGAGAACGCCCTCGTCGTCGTCTGGGTGGCGACGATAGAGGGCGTCCGATATGGCCACGCTTACGACGGAGTCGCCCAGGAACTCCAGACGCTCGTTGTGGCCAACGGCCAGGTCCCGATGCTCGTGCAGGTAGCTGCTGTGGATCAGGGCCTGCTGAAGCAGGTCGAGGTCACGGACCGGGAGCCCCAGCCGCTCGACGAGAGCGGCCGCGGGGCGCATCAGCTACTGCGGTTAGGCCGCGTGCTCGTCGATGTAATCGACGGCGTCCTGCACGGTCCGGATCTTCTCGGCTTCCTCGTCGGAGATCTCGGTGCCGAACTCCTCTTCGAGGCTCATGATGAGCTCGACGAGGTCGAGCGAATCGGCGTTGAGATCGTCGACGAACGAAGCCTCAGGCTTGACCTCCTCCTCGTCGACGCCGAGCTGCTCGACGACGATCTTCTTGAGTCGCTCGTAGGTTGTGGCCACTGCGCCCTCCTGGGTTCGTGAGCTTTCCTTGACGGTTACTCCGGCCCCGTCTCCGGGGCGTTCAGCGCACCGGCGACGGAGTCGCGAGCTATCTTCCCGAGTACTCCATTCACCAGGCGCCGGGCGGGCTCGCCGCTGTAGGTGCGAGCCAGCTCGACCCACTCGGCAATCGCCACCCGGGACGGCGTGCCGGAGTGTAGCACCTCGCAGATGCCGCTACGTAGCAGTGTACGGTCCATCCTCGCGAGTTGGACCACAGGGTATGCCGGGGCAGCCGCCTCTATCAAGGCGTCGATTCGATCGCGCTGCCCGACCACGCCGTCGACCAGCGCGCGGGCAAAGGCAGCCGCCTCGTCGTCGATCGAGGCCTCGCCCAAATGGCGCTCCAGGATGGCCTCCGCCGTGCGCTGCCCGAACTCGGCCTCGAAGAGCGCGGCCAGGGCCACGCGCCTCCCGGCCCGGCGTGCCGCAGCCCCTCCGCCCCGCTTCACCCGTTGCCCTCCCCGACCCAGATCGCCTCGGCCGCGGGACGGGGTCACGAGCCCCAGCCCCCCACGCCGTCGACGACGACGGTCACCTCGCCCGGATGCAGGCCCAGCAGCCGCTCGATGGTCTTGCCCACCGCCTGCCGGACCTGTGCCGCCAGGGCGGGCAGAGGATGCCCGGGCCGGGCCACGATCCAGACCCGCACGGTCACCTCGCCGTCCGAAGTCCGCACGCGAACCGGTGATCCGGCCAGCCTGGAGAGCGGGCCGCCTCGGGCGACCTTGAGCACCCCGGGCACCTCCAGCGCCGCCTCGCGGACCATCTCTACGATCACCCCGTGGCTGACTGCCAGCGGATCGGCGGCAGGGTGCTGCTTGCTCATCTCGCCTCCGGTCGGGCTTTGGGCCGTCGCTCCTGGTCGCGGAACGCGTCCGCGATCGACTCCGGGACGTGGGCCCGGGCGGCCGCCGCCCCGGCCTCGACGCCGAACTCGATCATGCGCCGGCTGGCGCTGCCGTGAGTGATCAGGACCATGCCCTTGACCCCCAGCAGCGGGGAGGCGCCCATCCTCTCGTAGTCGAAGATGTCGCGAATCCGGGCCACGGCGGGCCGCATGAAGAGGTATCCGAGCGGACCGCGGATGCCGCGCTCGAACTCCTTGCGCCACAGGTCGAAGATGAAACCGGCCAGGCCCTCGAAGAACTTCATCGTCACATTCCCGACTACGGCGTCGCACACGACCACGTCCGCCAGGTGCTTGGTCAAATCCCGCCCCTCGACGTTGCCGACGAAGTTGAGGCTGCCGTCGGCGTCGAGCAGCTCGGTGGCCTGCGTGATGGCCAGATCGCCCTTGCCCTTCTCCTCGCCGATGGAGAGAAGCGCGATCCTCGGGTTGGCCACCCCCAGGACGCGCTCGGCGTAGAGCGAGCCCATATGCGCGTACTGGAAGAGGTTGTGGCCGGTGGCGTCCACGTTGGCGCCGATGTCCAGGAACAGGAAGGGCCCGCTGTCGGTAATGAGCTGCACCGCCAGGGCCGGCCGATCCACCCCGGGCAGCCGCCCCAGCTTGAGCACGGCGGCGGCCATGCCCGCGCCCGAATGGCCGGCCGTGACGAGCGCATCGCCCCGGCCCTGCTTGATCAGGTCCATGGCGACCACGATCGAGCTGTCCTTCTTGGTCTTGAGGGCCTGGGAGGGCGACTCGTCCATGCCCACCACCTGGCTGGCGGCGACGATCTCGACGTTGGCCGGCAGCGGCTCGACGGCGCAGCGCTCGATCTCGGACGGAATGCCGACAAGCAGCACGGTATCGGACGGGTGCTGGCGGGCCCAGCAGAGGGTCCCGGCCACGATCTCGAGCGGAGCGTGGTCACCGCCCATCGCGTCGACGACGACGCGCACCGGGCCTCTATCGATCGCTCGGATCGTGCTCAGGTCCACCGCTTACGAGGCAGGCTGCTGAGGCTTCTCTTGCTTCAACTCCACCGTAGGCCGGCCGGCGTAGTAGCCGCAGTTGGGGCAGGCGTGATGAACCTGCTTGGGCTGGTGGCAGTGCTCGCACGGCTCCAGGTGGGGCAGCGCCGCGGCCAGGTGAGCACGGCGATCGCCCTGCCGGGCGTGTGAAACCTTCCTCTTGGGGACACCCATGGGTTTGACTACTCCTTAGTTGCTCCGGCGCGCTGCCGCATGGCAGGCCGGTCTGTGGCGCCGGGGCACGGCTGATCTCCTTACGCGAAGAATACCCTGCCCACAGGGCCGATGGCGGAGTGTAGCCGACCGGCGGGCAGACGTCAGCCGAAGAGCTCCTAGCTCACGTCACGGGCGACGGTGATGATGTCCTTGAGCTGCTCCAGGCGGGTGATCACCTTGGCCAGCTGGGCCACCGAGGCGACCTCGAGGGTGGCCTTCACGGTTGCCGTTCGGTCGGCCGAGACGGCGACGTTGGCGGCCAGGATGTTGACCTTGTGCTCGGCCAGGACCTGGCTGATGTCCGACAGGAGGCCGGTCCGATCGAAGGCTTCGATGCGGATCGAGATGGGGTACGTCTGCTGGACCTGGTTCTCCCATTCGACCTCGACCAGGCGGACCTTCTCTCGCTCGCCCATGACCGTCTGGCAGCTGCGCTGGTGGACCGTGACGCCCTTGCCGCGGGTGATGAAGCCGATGATCGGATCGCCGGGAATCGGGTGGCAGCACTTGCCGAACCTTACGAGCAGATCGCCCACTCCTTTGACCCGCACTCCGCCCTGCCGGTCGGCCGAAGGAGGCGGAGCCGTGGGCGGCAGGGCCAGCTGGGCGTCGTCCACAACGCCCAGGCGAGTCACCACCTGCTGGGCGCCGATCGCCCCGTATCCGACGGCGGCGTAGAAGTCGTCCAGGCTCTCGAAGTTGTAGGCCCGGGCGATCTCCATGATCCGGTCCTGACCCACGGCGCCGGCGCTGGTGCGGGCCAGGCGACGCAGCTCCCGATCCAGCGACTCGCGCCCGTGGGCGATGTTCTCGTCGCGCTCCTGGCGCTTGAACCACTGCCGGATCTTCTCCCGGGCATGGCTGGTGCGAACCAGGTTCAGCCAGTCGCGCGAGGGACCGTGCTCGCCGCGGGTGGTCACGATCTCGACGATGTCGCCGTTCTTGAGCCGGTACTCGAGGGGCACCAGCCTGTTGTTGACCTTCGCCCCGATGCAGCGGTGGCCGACATCGGTATGGATCCGATAGGCGAAGTCCAGTGGCGTCGCGCCTGCCGGCAGGTCCTTGACCTCGCCCTTGGGGGTGAAGACGTAGACCTGGTCCTGGAACACATCAAGCTTGACGCCCTCGACGAACTCCGTGGCGTCGGTGACCTCGCGCTGCCAATCCATGACCTGGCGCAGCCAGGCCAGCTTGGCGTCGTACTCCCTGTCCGCCCGCGACCCCTCCTTGTAGCGCCAGTGCGCGGCGATGCCCACCTCGCTGACCCGGTGCATGGCGTGAGTCCGGATCTGGATCTCCAGGGGCTGGCCGTCCAGGGCGATCACCGCCGTGTGAAGGCTCTGGTAGAGGTTCGGCTTGGGGACGGCGATGTAGTCGTCGAACTGACCGGGAATCGGGCGCCAGATGGAATGCACGACGCCCAGCGCCGCGTAGCAGTCCTTGATCTCGTCTACCAGCAGGCGGATGGCGTAGACATCGTATATCTCGCCGAACTCCGCGCTCTTGCGCTGCATCTTCTTCCAGATGCTGTACAGGTGCTTGGGCCGTCCCGACAGGTCGGCCTTGATTCCGGCCTGCACCAGCTCCGGCCGAAGAACCTCGATGGCCCGTCGGACGAAGGCCTCGCGGCCCTTGCGGCGGGTGTCCAGCATCCGCGCCAGCTCCCGGTAGCGCTCCGGCTCGAGGGTCTTGAAGGCAAGGTCCTCGAGCTCCCACTTGATGTTCCAGATGCCCAGGCGCTCGGCCAGGGGGGCGTAGATCTCCATCGTCTGGCGGGCGATGCGGCCCTGCTTCGCCATGGGCAGGGCCGAGAGCGTTCGCATGTTGTGCAGCCGATCGGCCAGCTTGATCAGCACGACGCGGATGTCCTCCGCCATGGCCAGGAACATCTTGCGGATGTTCTCGGCCTGCTGGTCCTCGTGGCTGTGGGTGCTGAACTTGGACAGCTTCGTGACGCCGTCCACGAGCTGCGCCACCTCCGAGCCGAAGCGCTCCTCGACCTCGTTGAGCGTGTAGTCCGTGTCCTCGGGCACGTCGTGGAGGAGCGCGGCGGTTACCGCCACCGGCTCGATGCCGATGTCCGCCAGGATCTGCGCCGCCGCCAGAGGATGCGTCACGTACGGCTCGCCGGTGACCCGGGTCTGGTGGCGATGGGCCTGAGAGGCGAACTCGAAAGCCTGGCGCAGCAGGGCCACGTCCGCCTGCGGGTTGAGGGCTACGACGGACCGCTCAAGCCGGCGATAGGCGGCCTCGGGCGAGTGTGAGCGCGGCAGGCCGGCGCGCAGCCGCTCGGCGACGGACGCGCGGGCACGCGTCTCGCGGCGCGCCCGACCCGGAGCAGAGTCCGGGCCGGACGGGGGCGTGGTTTCGGCTACCGCCCCGGCCCGCGGCCGGGCACCGTGCGGCTCGATCGACATGAGCCGAGTCTACCAGTCAATCCGGGCGACGCCCGCCGCCGGACCGGAGCCAGGTCAGCTCAGCAAGCTCTCGACGTCGATCGTCCCGCTGAGGATCACGTGCGTCTCGCTGATCGAAACCGACTCGACCCGGAAGGGGCTGCCACGGCCGGGGCTGATCAGCAGGACTGTCGGCATGGCTTTGCTCTCAGGGACCAGGAAGAGACTGCCGTCGGTGGCCACCAGCCGGCCCTTGAAGGCGTTGCCGCCGACGTTGAGCGTCACCACGTTGGGGGCTGCCAGGAGCACCGTCGCCTTCACGCCCTGCGAGGCCAGCTGGGATTCGGCCAGCTCCCGGGCCTCGGCGAGGCTCACGTGGCAGCTGGCCACCGTCCTGCCTGCCGGACCGGCCAGCGAGACGTCATCGATCGAGACAGTGTCGCCGTTGGGCGCGGCGACCTGCACGCCCTCCAGCGTGCCCTCCACGCCACCGATCTCGCGGCTCAGCAGGTCCACGTCGGTGAGCGTGACGTCGACTGCGGCGGCATGGAGATCGCTCAGGCTGACGTCACTCGACACGATGTGGACGTTCCCCCGGCCGGTAAGGAGCAGCGGCGGCGGGTTGGCGGAGACCTCCACTCTGGTGTCGGTGCCGTTGAAGCCGGCCGCGTTCAGGGCCCCGGCGGCCAGGGCGCTCACCGCCAGCGGCAGGGCGAACCACAGCAGCAGCAGAACCACCAGCAGCGCGACGAGGACCTGGATCAGACACGAGCGCATGCGGCTGCGACCTCCTTAGCCGGCCTTGAAGCCCATCGAACGCAGCACCGCGACGGCTTCGCTGCGTTCGTCCCAGGGCACGGGGCCGTCGACCATGATTATCGACTGCTCGTGCCCCTTGCCCGCCAGGAGCACGGTGTCGCCCGGCCTGGCCTGCTCGAAAGCCGCGGCGATGGCCTGGCGGCGGTCGGCGATGCACAGCAGGTCGTGCCCGCGGCGCTTGCCGGCCGCCTCGGCCCCGGCCGCGATCTCGTCCAGGATGGCCAGCCGGTCCTCCCCCCGCGGATCCTCGTCTGTGATCACTACCAGGCGACAGCGCTCGCCGGCCACGCGGCCCATCATGGGTCGCTTGGCCACGTCCCGCTCCCCTGCCGAGCCGAAGACGGCGATGAGGCCTCCGCCCGAGTCACGAGCCACTCGGCTCAGCTCGTCGAGCACTCCCTCCAGCGAGGCGGGCGAGTGAGCGTAGTCCACCACCACCCCGAAGGGCTGCCCGCAGTCCACCAGTTCCATCCGCCCCGGGACGCCGGGCACATTCTCCAGGCCCGCCCGCGCCGCATCCATGTCCAGCCCCAGCACTTCGGCCAGGCTGAGGGCAGCCAGGGCATTGTGAACGTTGAACCGCCCTGCCAGGCCAAGCGACACTCGACCCTTCCAGCGCGGCGTCTCGGCCTCGAAGGCCACTCGGCCGGGCGTCTCCTTTGCCCCACGGGCGCGAACCTCGGCGTCTGCGCCCAGGCCGTACCTGACCAGGCGGACTCCAGCCTGGGCCGTCGCCCCGGCGAACAAATCGGCAGCCGGATCGTCGCCGTTGACGATGCCGGCCTCGGCAAAGGGCCCGTCCAGGTTCTTGCCATGCCCGCCCAGGCGGGCGAAGAGACCCAGCTTGGCGTCGCGGTAGGCATCGAAGGTCTTGTGCAGCTCCAGGTGCTCGTGGCTCAGGTTGGTGAAGATGCCGATGTCGAAAGCGATCCCGCCCACCCTCTCCAGAGCCAGGCCGTGGGAGGTGGTCTCCACGATGGCCGCCGCGTTCCCCGCCCGAACCATGGCTCGCAGCATCTGCTGCAATCGAGGAGCCTCGGGCGTAGTGACGTGCTCCGGGTTGGCGCTCCGGCTGGCGCCGATCTTGAGCCCGGCGGTAGTCAGCAGCCCGGCTGAGAGCCCCGCCGCCTCGAGAGCTGCCTGGGCCAGGAACGACGTGGTCGTCTTGCCGTCGGTGCCGGTGACGCCCACGATCGCCATCTCCCGGCTTGGGTCGCCATACCACCAGGCCGCAGCCGCGGCCAGCGCGGCGCGACTTCCGTCCACGACCAGCTGGGGGACGGCCGCTCCGTCTACAAGGCGCTCGACGATCAGGGCAGTTGCGCCGGCGGCGGCTGCCTCGACGGCGTGGTCGTGCCCGTCGGCATGCTCGCCCCGGACCGCGACGAAGACCGAGCCTCCCTTGACCAGCCGCGAGTCGTAGGTCAGGCCGCGGACCGGCATCGAAGCGGCCGGCGGCGCACCGGGCGGAAGGTGAACTCCCTGCAGCAGATCCCCAGACTCGAGGCGGGCGATCAGCTCGGCCAGCGGCCTGGCCTCGTGCGGTTCGGCCGCGGCCAGGGCGGCCGCCAGGGGGCTTGCGCCGTCCCCAGCGGTCACTCCTCGTCCTCCGAGCCCGGGCTCTCCTTCGCCTCTCCCGCCGCCTCGCGCCGGCCCCCGCGGACGCGCAGGATGCCGTGGCGCAACCTCCCGATTCGATCCTGCCAGGTTTGGGCGGTGTCGTAGGCGAAGCGGCCGGCCGGATCCAGGACCATGTCCCAGGCCCCCACGTAGCGGATCTCCCGTCCTCCGAAGCCGGTCTTGAAGTGCTCGATTCCACCGTGAGAGATGCCCCACATGTCGTAGCTGACGGCGCCCGCTTCGCGAGAGGAGCGGATCGCTTCCCACTTCAGGAGGTAGTTGGCCCGCGCGTCCGCACCCCTGGCGGTCATGCCCCCATACGGCTCCACGACGCGATCGCCCACCCGCAGCAGGAACAGCGTGGCCAGCCCTTCGCCGTCCTCCGCCTCGGCCATCAGCAACCTGGCCATGCCCAGCCGGGCGAAGGCCTGCCAGACGGCGAGGTAGGACTCGTACGTGCGGATCACGAAACCGGCCCGTGAGGCGGTCTGGCGGTAGATCTCGTAGAACTCCGGCAGGCGGTCGACCGGGGCGTCGACGACCCGGACCCCTCCCCGGCGAGCCTTGTTGACGTACTGCCGCCACTTCTTGCGCAAGTCGCTCCACAGGGCCGCGTCGTCGGCCCGCAGATCCACCAGGCGGGTCCGAGGAGGCTGGATGCAGGCCCCGGGCCGCCACCCGGACTGACGCAGCGCGTGGCGCAGGGCGCCGTCCACGTCGCTCGGGCCGTTGAGCTCTATCTCCGGCTCGATGCGGACGTGGGAGACCCTGCCCGGCCACTCTGCCACGGCGCGGCGCAGGCCGATGGTGAAGGCCTCGACCGAGGCTTCGTTCCACTCCTCCATGACCGGGCCACGCGGCGAATAGGCGAAGACCCAGCGAAAGGCCCGTGGCCGGCGGAGCAGCATCTGGGCGCCGAAGGCCGCCCGGGGCCGACTCTCGGCGTCCTTCGCCCCCTCGGCCTCAGGCTCGCCCGAAGGGGCCGGCAGGGCGCAGGTGCCCATGAACCGCAGGGGCGTCCAGCCGTTCGGAGCCTTCACCTCCGCCCAGGCCGAAGTCTGGAGGTAGGAGCCGGGCGTCGAGCGGCGCACCAGAGCGTCCCAGGCGGGTGTCTCGGGCGCCAGGTCGAAGGTGGGCCCGCCGGACTCTGCGTCGCCCGCGGCGCTGCTCGTCACCTGCTCCGGCATCCCATCTCCTCTGCCCTGGGCGTTCACTCCTCCGGCGGCTCGCCCTCCGGGCGGGCCTGTCCCGAGCCGCTCCCAGAACGGGCTCGCGGATGAGAGGCAGTGTACGCGGCCCGCAGCCGGGCCGGCGAAACGTGAGTGTAGACCTGGGTCGTGGCCAGGCTCTCGTGGCCCAGCAGCTCCTGCACAACGCGCAGATCCGCACCGCCGTCCAGCAGGTGCGTGGCGAACGAGTGGCGCAGGGTGTGGGGCGAAACCCCCTCCGGCAGCCCGGCCGCCACCCGCAGCTTCTCCAGGCGCCAGCGGATGCCTCGTGCCCCCATCGGCCCTCCGTGGTGATTGAGGAACAAGATCCCTGCGTCATCCGGCGGGCGGCCGGGCCCAGCTGCGGCGCGCCGCAGCAACTCGGGGCGACCCTCGTCCAGGTAGCGCGCCAGGGCCCCGCAGGCCGGGCGCCCCAGCAGCGAAACCCGCTCCTTGCGTCCCTTGCCAGTGACCCGCACTTCGCCCCGGCGCAGATCCACGGCGCCGACCGTTAGCCCGGCCAGCTCGGCGATACGCAAGCCGGCGGCGTAGGCCGTCTCCAGGATCGCCACGTCGCGCAGGGCCAGAGCATGCTCCATCGCCGCCCGCCGCGTCCCCGCCGGCGACCGGCCCTCCTCGTCCGCCGCCGCGGCGATCAGCCGCTCCGTCTCCGCCACCGAGAGAACCCCCGGCAGGCGGCGTGGCTGGCGCGGCGTCGGCAGCGCCGCCAGAGGATTGCCGGCCACGAGGCCCTCGCGCGCCGCCCAGCGATAGAACGATCGCAGCGCCGCCAGGCGCTGGGCCACGGTCCGCCGGCCACGCCCCTCCGAGAGCGAGGCCATGAACGCTCTCAGCGCCGCCCGGGAGGGCGAGCGCCAGTCATGGCCGTTGGCCTCGATCCAGCTCGCGTACTCCTCGAGCGCGGCGCGATACGACCTGATGGTGTGCCCCGACGCGTCTCGTGCCGCCAGCGCGGCCATGAAGCGCTCGACCGTTCCGGCCGTCCCCTCGCTTCCGGGCGCCGGGCCGGGGCTCATTCGGCTCCGCCACCCTCGGCCTCGCCGCTCGGCGCCTCCTGGCCGGAGTCGGAGCGCCCGCGCCGGGATCCTCGCGCGCCGCCTCGCCCCGCCCTGCGGGCCCGCGGCCTGGCCAGCGCATCGGGATTGGGCTCCCCGCCGGCCAGACGGGCGCCGATGAGGTCCGCCCCGTCGGGAAGCTCAACCGGAGCCCCGCAGGCCAGGCACAGCGCCCCCTCGCCGACCCGACCTATCGGCCCCTCGTCGGCGTCGTGGACGGCCCCCACGGGCTCATGCGAGGTCGTGTAGTCGCATTTGGGGTAGCGCGAGCAGCCCCAGAACAGGGACCCGGTCCGACGGGCCCGGCGGGCTACCAGGTGGCCCTGCCGGCAGCGGGGGCAGGCCACCTCGAAAGGCAGCGGCGGTGGCGGTGGCGGACCGTCGCGCTTGATGTAGTCGCAGGCCGGGTAGCGCGAGCAGCCCGTGAACGGACCGAAGCGGCCGCGACGCTGCACCAGCACCCCGCCCTCGGATTCGCCGCATTTGGGGCAGGCCTCGGCGGGAGCGGCTTCGCCGCCCTCGACGGCCGCGGAGCCGTCGCCGTTCGGGCCGCCGGCGGCCCCTGGCAGCTCGCGAGTCTCCTTGTGGTCGGGGTACATCGAACAGGCCAGGAACTCCCCGTAGCGGCCAAGTCGAATCACCATGGGGTGCCCCTGCGAGCAGACCTCGTCGGAGGGGCGGGTGGTGAAATCGCGCCGCCGCAGTTCCTTGGCCTTGGTGTCGACGAGGGCTCGGAAGGGCTCATAGAAACCGCGGACCACCGGCACCCAGGCCCGCTTGCCGGTCGCGATCTCGTCCAGCTCCTCTTCCATGCGTGCCGTGAAGCCCAGGTCGACGAACTTGCCGAAGTGGCCGACCAGCAGATCGGTCACCACCTCGCCCACCGGCTCGGGGCGGAGACGGCGTTCCTTGATCTTCACGTAGCCCCGGTCGACGATCGTCGAGATGGTGGCCGCGTACGTCGACGGCCGGCCGATGCCGTTCTCCTCGAGGGCCTTGATCAGGCTGGCCTCCGTGTAGCGGGGCGGCGGTTCGGTGAAGTGCTGCTGCGGCAGAACGTCGTGAACGTCCGTGGCGTCGCCTCTGGCCAGCGGCGGCAAACTGCACTCGGCTTCTTCCTGGCAGTCGTCCTGGCCCTCGGTGTAGACCCGGGCGAAGCCGTCGAAGGTGGTGCGGGTGGCGGTCGCGCGCAACCCGTAGCCGTTGGCCTCCAGCTCGACGGTCGTGGTTTCCTGCTCCTTGGCCGCCATCTGGCTGGCCAGGGCCCGCTGCCAGATCAGGCGATAGAGCCGCGCTTCGTCGCGCCCCAACTGGCCGGCGACCGAGTCGGGGTCGCGGTGGAACGAGGTGGGCCGGATTGCCTCGTGGGCCTCCTGGGCGTTGCGGATCCGGCTCTTGAAGGCGCGGCCCCGGGGAGTGGTGTAGGCCTCGCCGAAACGCTCCTCGATCACCCTCGCCGCCTCGGCCATGGCCTGGCTCGACAGCGCCACCGAGTCGGTGCGCATGTAGGTGATGAGGCCCACCTGGCCCTCATCCGTCTCGAGGCCCTCGTACAGCCGCTGGGCGGCGCTCATGGTCCGGCGCGGCGAGAAGCCCAGCTTGCGGCTGGCCTCCTGCTGCAGGCTCGATGTTGTGAAGGGCGGAGCAGGGTTGCGGCTGATCTTCTTGACCGAGACGTCGGCCACGACCGGATGGCTGGCCCGGATGGCCGCCGCGTGCCGCTGAGCCGTCTCGCCGTCGCCGATCTCCGGCTTGCGGCCATCGATCTTGACCAGGTCCGCCTCGAAGGCCGTGCCGTTGGGCGCGACCAGAACCGCCTTGAGCGTCCAATACTCCCGGGCCACGAAGGCCCGGATCTCCCGCTCGCGGTCGACCACCAGCCTGACGGCGACGGATTGCACTCGCCCGGCCGACAGCCCGGCCCTGACCTTGCGCCACAGCAGCGGGCTCAGGGTGTAGCCGACCAGGCGATCGACGATCCGCCGGGCCTGCTGCGCGTCCACGAGGTCGCGGTTGATGGATCGTGGCGAGGCGAATGCGTCCTGGATAGCCGACTGGGTGATCTCGGAGAAGGTCACCCGGCGCGTCCGATCGGGCTCGAGACCGGCCGCCTCGGCGACGTGCCAGGCTATGGCCTCGCCTTCGCGGTCCAGGTCGGTGGCCAGGTAGACCAGGTCCGCCTTCGAGGCAGCCTTGTGGATGGCGGTGAGCTGCTTGCGGCGATCGGCGACGACCTCGTACACCGGGGCGAAGTCGTGCTCCACGTCCACGCCGAACTGGCCCTTGCCCGGATTCTCCGGCAGGTCGCGGACGTGGCCGTATGAGGCCAGCACGGTGTAGCCGGGCCCAAGGTAGCGCTCGATGGTCTTCGCCTTGGCAGGCGACTCGACTATGACAAGGTTGCCGCTCATCGGCGGGAGTCTAGCATCAGCCGATCACCGGGCCTTTGCCCGGGCCATCGCGGTCGATGAGCGGTCGCGCAGGGCGGCCCGAAGGTCAGCGGTAGAACTCCGAGGTGACGCGCACCCGGCCCCTGGCCACCCAGACTCCGATGCCGACCCTCCTGAAGTAGGGGTACATGATGTTCCGGTAGTGCCCGAACTCGCACCTCCGGCCCCAGTCGCAGCGGACCTCGTTCTGGAAGAAGACCTCGACCTTGATCATGCCGGCCGCGTTGTACGTTGGCGGCGAGCCGAGGTTCTCGCCCCAGGTGGCGCTCGGATAGCCCGCCGCCGCCAGGCGCTGATGCGGGGTCGTGCCGTCCAGGTAGTGCGTCAGGTAGCCCCGCTCGGCCAGCACCTGCGAGTACTTCCGAGCGACGGACGAAAGCCCCGCGTCCAGCCGGAGGGCGGCCTGGGCCGGCATCACGTGGCGGGTGCTGGAGCTGCAGTTGCCGCTGCTGGTGACCCAGCCGCCGGTCCGGGTGCAGTTGACGAGGTTGAAGTAGTAGACCTCCGAGCCGTACCAGGGCGAGTTGGGCTGCGTCCCGCCCAGCCACGGGATGCGGCGGACGGTAGGCTTCCGAACCCCGAAATGCGCGGTGACGGTGCCCTTGAGGTGCATGCCCGTCTTCGACAGGGCCTTGCTCGTCACCCTCATCGTCACCGTCGAGCCGATCGGCAGCTGGCCTGACGGGTCGAGGATCAGGACGGTGTCGTCCTCCGCCCAGGAGACACGGCCGCGAACCGCCTTGCCGTTCACGGTGACCTGGAAGGCGGCCGCGGTGGAGGCGCGATCCATCGGCATGTTGAAGCGGACGGAGACGACCTGGTTCGGGTCTGTGGTGTTGGAGCCGTCCTGCGGCCGGAAGCGGATGACGTCCGGCGCATCGGTGGTCGTCACGGTCAGGGGGATCACCGGCAGCAGGGCTATTCCTGCGGTGTCGTAGGCGCCCTCGTTGTCGAAGGAGATCGTGTACTGGGTGTTGCCGGCCAGGCCCTCGGGCGTGAAGGTGAAGACCTGGGAGGCCCCGTCGGTCGGGTCGTCGCCGACGAGGACGCCCGTGGCCGGCGGATCGATCAGGAGCCGGGCTTCGACGGTTGCCAGCTTCACCGGCCGGGTGAATGTGATCTGGAACGACGAGTTCGGCGAGACTAGCTCGCCGGACATGATGGTCGCCGCGATACGGGCCGAGGTCAGGGCACCGGTCATGAACTGGCCCTCGACAGCCTCATTGAGCTGGATGCCGGACTGGTCCATCGCCTTCTGGGAGATCTTCACCCCGTAGGTTGTGAAAGCCTCCCAGGCCGTGGCCGGGGTCACGCTCAGCTGCTTGCCGGAGGCGTCCCAGATCAGCCTGACCGCGACCTCGGGCGAGATCTCCAGAGCGTCGGCGACGCTGCCCTGGTTCATCGGCTTGCTGAACTGCAACACGTAGGGGGCGTCGATGGTGTAGTTCTCGGAGGTCTCCGGAGCGGTGGCCGTGGGCGCCACAGAGCCATACAGGGTGGGCGCCTCCGACGTCTCGGCGCGCGACGGCAGGACGCCGACAATGGCCGCTACCAGGACTATGACGCCCAGCGAGCTGAGAAGGAGTTGCAGCTTCAGGGAGTGAGCGACCGTCCGCGCTACGCGCGCGACGGCTGATCTCGGTATGTCGAGGATCGCCTGGCCCAGGTCGTGCACGGCAATCGGCCTCCCAGAGATGGCGGTGACGGTGGTGGTCGTCAGGGGCCACTTTGGTCCGAACCCCGCGCGGAGGGTACCACTACGGCCCGAATCGCGGCAAATGGCCCGGGTCCGGCCAGAGGCACGCCCGGGCGCGTTGGGCCGCACAGCCGGTCCGCGGCCGGTCACGGGTGCACGCGGGCCCTCAGCAGTCGCTCAGCGGTCCCGGCCAGGCTCCCACCGCGCCAGGGGCCCGGCGGCGACGTAGCGCCCGAATGAACCGAACACCAGGCCTTGCAGCTCGAGCATGGTCAGGGCCCCGAGAACGGCCTCTCCCGGCAGGCCCGTCCGCGCGGCCAGCTCGTCGGCGGTCGCTGACCGCACCGCGATTATCTCGGCCACGGCCCGTTCCATCGGCCCGAGCAAAGCGAGGGCCGCCGAGGGGCCCGCGGCGGGCGCCGTGGGCCCGGGGCTGCCGCTCGCAGACGCAGGTTGCCCCGAGACCGCGACGAGCCCCAGGTCCTCCAGCAGCTCGGGTATACCGCAGACGACCCGCGCCGGGCCCGGGAAACTGCGCAGGAACGAGAGGCACCCCGCGCTGGCCGGAGCCCCGATGGGGCCCGGAACGAGGAAGCACTCCCGCCCCTGCTCCAGAGCCCAGCCGGCGGTGATGAGCGCTCCACTTCGCACGCCCGCCTCGACGACCACCGTTGCGTCTGAGAGGCCGCTGACCAGCCTGTTGCGGCGCGGGAAGGTGCCCCGGGTGGCCGGCGTATCGGGCGGCATCTCCGCCACCACGGCCCCGCCGGCGGCCGCGATCTCGTCCGCCAGCCGCTCATGCGCTTTCGGGTAGAGCTGGGCGTGGCCGCCTCCCAGAACGGCGACCGTGGCCAGGCCCTCGGCGACGACGGCCGCGTGGGCGACTCCGTCGATGCCGATGGCCAGGCCCGAGACCACGACGGCGCCGGCCCGGGCCAGGGCTTCGCCCAGCCAGGCCGCCATTCGCCGTCCGCCGTCCGTCGGCCGCCGCGTCCCGACCACGGCCACGGCCGAGCCGGCCGAGAGGGCCGCGACCGATCCACGCACGAACAGCAGCGGGGGTGGCATCTCCACCTGCCGCAACCTGGCCGGGTAGGCAGGGTCGTCAAGGATCACGACCGCCAGGCCCAGGGCGCGCACTCTGTCGAGGATCGCCTCGCTCTGTTCGGCATGATCCCTGATCCGGGCTGCCAAGTCCGGTCCAACCGGACACCTGGGCCGGGGCGTTCTCGGCTGGCCCTCGACGACATCCGTGCCGGGTCCCTCGTCGCCACTCCCGGCACCGCCCTCCGCCAACGCCTCCAGCAGCCGCCTTGGGCCGTCGGCACCGACAGCCAGATCGAATGCCGCCCGAGCAGATCCGCATCTCTCCAGCAGAGCGGCGAAGGCGACCGGGCCCAGGCCGGGCACGGTCAGCAGGCGGACCCAGGACTCACGCTCGCTCGAATCTCGGTCACGTGGGATCGCGGCCGTCTGCTGCGCCGGTCTCGCCTTGGCCGGCGTGCTCGAAGCCCTCGTACCGTGCCCGCCGGCCGAGAGGGTGCCGCGAGGGCCCATGGCCTGCACTCCCAGCATCTCAGCCGGCCCGCCGGCCGAGCTCCCGGCCCCGGGCTCGGAAGCGGGCGGCTTCGTCCAGATGGCGGCAATCGACTCGATCCTCGCCCCCCAGATCGGCCGCCGTCCTGGCCACGCGCAGGAGCCTCTCCGTGCCGCGCACAGACCATCCCTCGAGATCTGCCAGGCGCACGGCGTGAGCCTGAGCCGCAGCCGACATGGAGCAAGCCGACCGCAACGCTCGCCCGCTCAAGCGGCAGTTGAGTCTCCCCCGACGGTCGAGTTGCATCTTTCGGGCGGCGGCGATCCGGCCGGCAACCTCGGTCGAGGGCTCAGCGCTGGCCGAGGCCACGTACTCCGCCGGCGGCACGCGGGGCATGTGGACCCACAGGTCGATCCGGTCGCGCAGGGGTCCTGAGATCCGGGCCGCATAGCTTTCCGCCAGCCCGGGCCGGCAGCGGCAGCGAGCGTCGCCATCGCCGGCCAGTCCGCACGGGCAGGGGTTCATGGCCGCCACGAGCTGGAACCGCGACGGGAAGACCGCGGTCCGGCCCACGCGCGAGATCGCCACCTGCCCGTCCTCGAGCGGCTGGCGCAGAGCCTCGAGCGTGGCCCTGTCGAACTCCGGCAGCTCGTCCAGGAACAACACCCCATCGTTGGCGAGGGTGACTTCGCCAGGCGAGAGCTGCGGGCCGCCGCCGACCATCGCCGCGTACGAGATCGTGTGATGGGGTGCCCGAAACGGCCTCCGTCGAACGAGCCCGCGTACCGGGACGGCACCCGCAACAGAAGCCACGATCGTGGCCACCCGGGCCTCTTCGTCCGCCAGAGGTGGCAGCAGCCCGGGGATCGTCCGGGCCAGCAGCGTCTTGCCCGAGCCCGGGGGCCCGACCATGACCAGGCTGTGGCTGCCGGCCAGGGCCAGCTCGACGGCCCGTCGCGCCTCCAGCTGGCCTCGCACCTCGGCCAGGTCCGGAACCGCCGTCTCGACGCTCTGGCCCACCAGGGCACCGTCAAGGCTGACCTCCTCGGCCAGCTCCACTCGCGGCGGCGCCGGCCGCGCCGCCCCGCGCCTCGACGCCCGCAAGAGAGTGGCCGCTTCGGCCAGGGTCGTGGCCGCGACCACCTCCACGCCGCCGGCCAGGGCGGCTTCGTCGGCCCCGTCCGCCGGCACGACCACGCGCCGCACCCGCCGCCGCGCCAGGGCGTCGACCATCGGCAGCAGGCCGGCGACGTGGCGCAAATCGCCGCTCAGGGACAGCTCGCCCAGCACGGCCCACCGGCCCGTCGCCCGGACCTGCTCCGATCCCACCAGGATCCCCAGGGCGATGGCCAGATCCAGAGAGGCACCGCCTTTGCGCAGGTCCGCCGGAGCGAGATTGACCGTGATGCGACGCGGCGGGTACTCGTAGCCACTGTTGCGGATCGCGCCCCTCACCCGTTCCCGGGCTTCCTGGAGAGCCGTGTCGGCCAGGCCGACGATGGCGAACCCGGGCAGGCCCGGCGCCACGTCCACCTCGACGCGCACCGGCCGCCCATCGAGCCCATGGATCGTGGCCGAGAGAAGCGAGGCGAGCACATCGCCGACCCTACGCCGGCCGCCTCAACTCTCGCTTATCCGAGTCCTGGCGGACTCTGCCGCGCCACACCCGCTCAGTGCCTGCCGGAGCCCTCCTTGTCCAGCGCCTTGACCAGGTCCAGCACACTCCGGCCCAGAGTCGAGTCCGACTTCGTGTACATGAAGGGCGCGCCGCTGTTGAGGGCCCCGATCGACGTCCGGTACTCGTTGATGACCTGGTAGTCGATGCGCCGCTTCAGCGCACTCTCGGCGTTCTTGACGTTGATCCCGGTGAAGGCGTTGCTGCGGTTCAGGATCAGCCTGACCTTGTCGTCGGTGTAGCCGAGGTGGCCGGCCGCCTCGAGGACCAGCCGGACGTTCTTCAGGCAGGGCAGATCGGCCGTCATGACCACGCACAGGGTGTGGGCCGCATCCATCAACCGCAGGTTGATTTCGTCGAGCCGCTTGTCGACGTCCAGGATGATGTAGTCGTACTCCGTCGCCATCTGCTCCATGATCTGGGGCAGATGGTCGGCCGTGACTAGCTCGGCCATCTCGGGCGAAGGGGGCGCGAGCAGGAGATCGATCCCGCTTTCGTGCTTGATCACGACGTGGCTGATCAGGTCGAGGTCGAAGCCCTGGGCGCTGGTCAGGTCCACCACGCTGAGCTTGTCCATGCCCAGGTCCATGAAGACCCGGTGATCGCCGAACTGGAGATTGGCGTCGACCAGGCACACCCGCCGGCCAAGCTCCTTGTGGAGGGCGATGGCCGAGTTGATGGCGATGGTCGTCGTACCCACGCCGCCCTTGGCGCCGTAGAACATGAGCACCCGGGCCGGCTGCTCCTTGCGACGCGGAGCCGGGGCGGCGACGGCCGGAGCAGGGTGCGGAGCCGGCAGCGGCCCCGCATCGGCCGGCACGTAGCGCGACAGAAGGCTCCGCATCCGGGCCATCAGCTCGGCCGGGTGGAAGGGCTTCATCAAGTAGTCGTCCGCGCCCGAGCGGAGGGCTTTACCGCGATCGCCGGCCTCGTTCTCGGCCAGCAGCAGGATCACCGGCGTGTGCGTGGAGGGGCCATCCTCCATGCGCAGCCGGCTGACCACGGTGAAGCCGTCGACGCCGGGCAGGTTGGCGGCAATGAGAACCAGCGCCGGACGCTCGGTCCGCGCCACCCGCAACGCGTCAGGGCCCTCGCCCGACGTCGTGACCGCATACCCGGCCTGCATCAGCGCGTTGCTGAGAGCCCGTTGTACGGTCGGGTCAGCGTCGACTACGAGGATCCTGACGGCCATGGCCTCACCTGAGCGTGCGGAACGTGCCCACATTCCGGATCGAGAGACGGACGTTCGCCCTCAGACCCCAATGCGGTCCGAACCGGCTGATTATAGGCAGCCTCCCAGCCCGCCAGCAGGCTCCCCGCGGGAACCGCCCGTCGGGCCGGGAGGCCGTATGTTCTCCGGCTCAGGAGGAAGGCCGGCTCCTGGGGCCGCCCTCGGCCTTCATTCCGGCACCCACCATGCCGCCGATGGGACCGAGCAACTGGGTGAACTCGAGCGGAATGACGAACTTCGTCGCCGGCCCGCTGCCCAGGGCCTTGAGCGCGTCCATGTACTGCAGTGCCATCGTCTTCTGGTCGACGTTCTTGGCCGCCGCGAAGATCGTCTGCAGCGCTTCGCTGAAGCCCTGGGCCCGCAGGATGGCGGCCTGCCGATCGCCCTCGGCGCGCAGGATGGCCGACTGCTTGTCGCCCTCGGCGACGTTGATCGTCGCCTGGCGCGTGCCCTCCGACTCGGTGATGACGGCTCGCCGGGTCCGCTCGGCAGAGAGCTGGCGGTTCATCGCCTCCTGGACCGCCGGCGGCGGCAGGATCTCCCGGATCTCGACGGTGGTGACCTTGCCGCCCCAGCGCTCGGTGATCTCATCCAGCTTCTGGCGCAGTGTCTCGTTGATGCGCTCGCGCTGCGACAGCACGTCGTCCAGCAGGATGTCGCCGATGACCGAGCGGAGGGTCGTGGCCGCCACGCCCTGCAGAGCGCCGTTGAAGTTGAGGACGTTGACCTGGCTCATCAGCGGGTTGACGATCTTCCAGTAGATGAGGAAGTCCACGCCGATCGGGGCGTTGTCCTTGGTGATCGTCGTCTGGCGAGGGACCTCGATGAACTGCTCCCGCAGGTCCACCGTGACGCCACGATCGACGATCGGCCACAGGATCCGAAGGCCCGGGTCGCGGACCTTCCTTTCGTCGGTCCGGCCCCAGCGGTAGACAACCATCTTGGCCCACTGCGGGACGATCCTGATGCACATCCCCACCAGGATGAGCAACAAGGCCGCTACAACAACCAGAACGATCGCTACGACCGTCAGGGTGGTGTCATCCATCCCTTCTCCTCCATGTCTGCATCTGTGTGAAGCCGTGGCGCGCCGCCGCAGCCTCTTCTAGTCCATAGGTTCGACTATCAGTACCAGGCCCTCCTTTCGGATGACCCTGACCTTCGTGCCGCGGGCGACCTTGCCGCCCCCTTCGAGCCTGGCGGACCAGGATTCCCGGGCAACGTACACGGTTCCGGTCGGCGCCAGATCGCTCTCCACCCGCCCTGCCAGGCCTACGAGCTCGTCGGTGCCCACCATCCCGGAGCCGACGGGAATGGGCTCGCGCCGCATGTCCAGAAGAGTCTTCACCAGCAGCAGGCTGAAGGCGCCCGTGGCCGCGGCCATGATGCCGATGATCGGCCAGGCTACGGCGGCCGCGGGCTGGTACGGCCCCGGCGACCCGTAGAGGGCCATCGCGCCCACGACGAAGGTCACCAGCCCACCCAGCGTCAGAAGGCCGTAGCTGGGAACGGCAGGCTCCGCGACGAGCATCGCGATCCCGACACCCACAAGGACCAGCCCCAGAACGTTCAGAGGCAGGCTGCCGAAGCCGTAGAAAGCCAGCGCCAGGGCGATGGCTCCGGTGAGCCCGGACACGATCGAGGGGTTGAACAGCTCGAGGCCGATGAGCAGGATGCCGAGGACCAGCAGGATGAAGGCGACGTTGGGGTCGTGCAGGCCGTGCAATACGGCCTGGATCAGATCCTCCCGGATCGTGACTACCGTCGCCCCGCCGGTGTTGAGCGTGACCTGCTCTCCGTTGACAGTCACGACCTGGCCGTCGGCCTGAGCCAGGAGATCGTCCAGGCTGGCGGCGATGCCGTCGATGGCCTTCGCGTCGAAGGCCTCCTGGAACGTGTATGAACGGGCGTCGCTCACCGTGCTGGCCGCCCATTCGACCGCCTCGGGATGCCGCTCCTGGGCGATGCTGCGGATCTCGGCCACGGCGTCTTCCATGATCTTGCGGGCTTCGGTGTTGCCATAGGTCGAGGCCAGGTCTCCCCCACCCGCTGCGACCGGCGACGCGGCTCCGATGTTGGTGCTCGGCGCCATGTAGGCCAGGTTGGCCGAGAGAGTGATGAAGGTGCCGGCGCTGGCCGCCTTGGAGCCGGACGGCCCCACCCAGACGATGGTCGGAATGTCCGCATGGAGCGACTTGACGATGCGGTTCATCGAGTCGCTGTCACCGCCCAGCGTGTCCAGCTGGACGACGACCGCCACGGCGCCGTCGGCCTCAGCTCGCTCGATGCCGCCCGAGATGAAGTCGGCCATGACGCCGTCGACGACGCCCGAAGCCGGCAGGACCACGACTTTCGAGCCGTCGGCAGCGGGCTGTTGCGAAGGGTCGGGAGTGGCGAGAGGCGGAACCATGCCCACGTTCGAGCCGCCGGTGCGCAGGTTGGCCACGGCGAACAGCATCCCCGCCGCCACGGCCAGCGTGACCGCGACCCGGGCGGCGCCCGCTATGGCTCGCCCGGCTGTGCCGGGCATGCCCGCGGCGGATCCCAGCGACCATCGCTGCCGGGGCCGGGACTGAACCGACCATGGCAGATCGGCTACCTCGTCCGGAAGGGCAGGCGCCCTGGTGCTCGCCGCGAAGCGCCGCAGGCGCTGCTCCATGTCGAGGTCTTCGTCGTATTCGGCGCTCACTTCGCGCCTCCTTCCAGAGGTTCGATGCGGCGGCGCAGTGCCTGCATCGCCGCGTGATGCCGGGACTTGACCGTGCCGACGGGTATCCCCAACCGGTCGGCGATCTCGGCCAGGGGCATGTCGCCCCAGTAGCGCAGGATCACGACCATCCGTAGTTCCGTGCTCAACGCCGATAGGGCCCGGCCGACGGCATCGCGAGCCAGAGAAGCCCGGAACGGATCGCCCGCCTCCAGGTCGGCTTCGTCGATGTCGGTCGTCCGCCACTTGCTCTGCCGGCGCAGCTTGGAGCGGCAGACGTTGACCAGGATCTGGTTGAACCAGGAGTGGAACTTGTCCCTGTCGCGGAGCTGCGACCAGGCTCGCCAGGCCCGCACGGAGGCGTCCTGGACGGCATCCTGGGCCTCCGAGGCGTCGGCCAGCATGTAGCCGGCCAGCCTGTATGCGCCGGGCAGCTCTTCGGAGAGCGCCGTCGCGAATTCGGTATCGATGGCCTTGGCGGGCGCAGACTCCTCCCGGACAGGGGCGCGGACTGCGTCGGCAGGCAAATATGCTTCCTCGGCGAACATGCCGCTCTCTCTAGACGGACCTCGGCGATTGCTCATCGGTTAGACCCCGCCGCTGCCACGGAGGTTCGGTCCCGCAGGGCGTCCAGGACGAGCTGGCTCCAGGTCTCCATCTGCCCGTAGGCAGCCATCGTGACCTCGATCGTCTCGAACGAGCCGCTCAGCTTGTGGGTCTCGCGGACCGCCACCGGTCGTGCGGCCGCATCGGCCAGATAGACGACCCCCAGGTGATGGCGGCCCACGTCGACCTCATCGTCGTTGAGGAGCCCGAAGTAGGTGAAGTCCGGCATGAAGTCGGCCACGAGCTCCTCGTGCCACTCCCGCTGGAGGGTTTCCATGATCGAGCCGTCGCCCGGGTTCATGTGGCCGCCCACGCCCACGGTGTAGTGGTCATGGAGGCGGGCATCGCCGCCGGCCCGGGTCCGCTTCATCAAGAAGATGCGCTCGCCGTCCCGCAGCACGAGGTACGGGATGATCTGCTTGATGCTGGCGTCGACCTCGGCTTCCGGGCGGGGGTAGAAGGAGCCGTGACGCCCGATGGTTTGCAGGATCTGCGTCGGGTCCACGGTGCGCACGCCTCGCCAGCTCCCATCCGGCATCAGGATGTCGCGCGGCACCGCGTAGACCATCTCCATGGCGCCGGGGGTCACGACCGCTCCTCATCGAGTCGCGCCCTGGCGGCCGCGAAGCGTGCCTTGAGGGCCTGAGAATCCGGCCCGTCGCCGGACTCCAGGGCGGCAATCCACTCATCCAGGACGGCCCGAAGCTCGCGCAGTCGCGCGGCCACGGCCGGACCGTTGGTGGCCACGATGCCGGCCCCCATCGAAGGTTCGCCGCGCGCCAGGCGGGTCATGCTCGCCCAGCCCGTCGCGGCCAGGGTCGAGATCGCCTCCCAGTCGCCTCGATCCGGCTCCCCGGCGCGGCCCACTACGGCCTCCACGAGCGCAGTCGAGACCACGAGCGGCATGTGGCTGATCGCGGCCACGGCCCGGTCGTGGGCTTCGGCGTGCATCGGGATGGCCACGGCGCCGCATGCGCGTATCAACTCACCCACCCTCTCACCATCCTCGAGGCGCGCGTACCGGCCCGGCACCGTGACCCAGGGGCGGCCCACGAACAGCTCGGGCAGCGAAGCGGAGTAGCCGCTCTGCTCGCGGCCGGCCATGGGGTGCCCGCCCACGAAGGGCAGGCGGGCGGCATCGGCCCGGGCTACGACGCTGGCCTTGGCGCTGGCGACGTCGGTCACCGTCGCATCCTCGGGCAGGGCGGCCCGCAGAGGCCCTCCGATCTGGTCGAGCAGCTCCAGGCAGGTCAGCGGCGGAGCCGCCAGCACCACAAGGTCCGAGCCTTCGATGACATCTTCCAGCGCCGGCCTCGCGGCGTCGACCACGCCGTCGGCCACCGCCTGCTCGACCGTGGCCATCGTCCGGCTCCAGGCGGTCACATGCCAGTCTTCCGACCCGGCGCGGGCCCGCAGGGCGCGCGCGATCGAACCGCCGATGAGCCCGAAGCCGACGATGGAGACTCGCACCCGCCCATTATGGCCGCGCCGCCCGCGCCGGATCGCGGCCAGGCGCGGGACAGATGGCTGCGCGCGGGCTCGCGGGCTCCGTTTAGAATGCGGGCGGCGGCGATTTCACCAGTTCGCTGGGCCGCAGGCCATCGCTGCCAGGGAAAGGGCGCGCGAGATGCTCGAATCGCATGGCGAGACTCGACCGATCCGGGTCCTCCTCGTCGACGACCATCAGCTCCTGACAGGGGCGCTGTCCCAGATGCTGAGCCGCGAGCCTGACATCGCCGTCGTCGGCGTCGCGGGCAGCGTGGCCGAGGCCAAGGCCCTGGCCCGTGAGCGGCTGGACGTCGTGCTGATGGACTACAGGCTGCCGGACGGGACAGGCGCCGAGGCCACTCGCGCCATCAAGGCTCGCTGGCCGGCAGCGCGGGTCGTGATGCTGACCGCACTGACCGACGACGAAACGGTCCTGGAATCGATCCAGGCCGGCGCCGACGGCTACCTGACCAAGGATCGGGCTATCGACGAGGTCGTGAGTGCCGTCCGGGCGGCTCACGCCGGAGAGACGCTCTTGCCGCGCTCGGTCATCGTCGGCATCGCCCAACGGGTGGCCGCCGCCCGGGAGCGCGGCACGGAGCGACGGCAAATCGAGCCGCTCACGCCGCGCGAGCTGGAAGTCCTGAAAGCGCTGACCGAAGGCCTGGCCACGCCGGAGATATGCGAGCGCCTCTACATCGCGCCCAACACCCTCCGGACGCACGTTCAGAACATCATGGGCAAGCTACGCGTGCACTCCAAGCTGGAAGCCGTCGCCTTCGCCCTCCGCCACCGCCTGGTGGAGCCCCCCAAGCCGGAAGACACCCTGTTCTAGTCCGGTCCCGGCGCTACCCTCAGGCCACGCTCCGGCGTCGCTGGGCCACCCTCCGGTCGCTGAACCGCCGCTCGCCGGTCTCGGGTACTCCCATGGTCATCTGGCGCCGAACCCAGAAGCGCCGATCCTCCACCCGACGATCCTCGTCGAGCATGGAGCCGCAGCGCCGGCACTGCTTCTCCTCTGCGAACAGCAGATTCACCGGCACGGTGGCCCACATCGATCTTCCGCAGTTGCGGCAGGCAAGTCTCGGCATGGGCGAATGCTACTTCAAGCCGCGTTTTCGGGCCGCAGGCCCCGCTACGCCGAAACGAACGAGGCGCAGACGCAAACAACGCCAACTAATACGGTGAACGGATGATGTCCCGGCCGCCCCCGCGGGCGATCATCTGGATGTTCGCCAGGAATGGCGACAGACGGCCACTCGGGCAAGTGGCCGTGTCGGCGGGTCGCTTCGCTCCCCCCGGGGCGACCCGCTCCGCAACAGAATGTCCTTCCCCGCCGATCGCTTCCTCCCTCCTCCAGCGATCGGCTGCCCTGAGAAGGGATCAAGAGCCGCGTCGATTGACGCGGCTCTTGTCGTTCTCGGGGCGACAGCCTCAGCCGACGCGCGCCAGGGCCTCCTCGATCTCCTTGGCCGGGAGCTCGTAGTCCTGCAGCTTGCCGGACAGATAAGCCTCATACGCGGCCAGGTCGAAGTGACCGTGGCCGGACAGATTGAACAGGATGACTTTCTTCTCGCCCTTCTTCTTGCACTCGAGGGCTTCATCGACGGCCACCCGGATGGCGTGGTTCGACTCCGGCGCGGGCAGGATGCCTTCCGTGCGGGCGAACAGGACGCCGGCCTCGAAGCAGGGCACCTGGTGGACAGCTCTGGCCTCCACATAGCCATGCTCCTTGAGCAGGCTGACCTGCGGCGCCATGCCGTGATAGCGCAGCCCGCCGGCATGGATCGGCTTGGGCACGAAATCGTGGCCGAGCGTGTACATCATGACCATCGGCGCCATCTTGGCCGTGTCGCCGTAGTCGTACATGAACTTGCCCCGGGTCAGAGTCGGCGCCGCGAGGGGCTCGACGCAAATGACCTGGTACTTGCGGCCGCCGCGCAGCGTCTGGCCGATCCAGGGGAAGAACAGCCCGGCGAAGTTGGACCCGCCGCCGACGCAGCCGATGATGATGTCTGGCTCCTCGCCGGCCATCTCCATCTGGGCGATCGACTCCTCGCCCACGATCGTCTGGTGGAGCAGGACGTGGCTCAGGACCGATCCGAGCGAGTAGTGCGTGTCATCTCGCTTCATCGTGTCCTCGACCGCCTCGCTGATGGCGATGCCGAGGGACCCCGGGCTCTTCGGATCCTGGGCCAGGATGGCCTTTCCCGCCTCCGTCTCGGGGCTCGGGCTGGGCGTGACGCTCGCGCCGTACGTCTCCATCAGGATGCGGCGATACGGCTTCTGGTCGTAGCTGGCCCGGACCATGTAGACCTTGATCTCGATCCCGAAGACGGCACCGGCGTGAGACAGGGCGCTGCCCCACTGGCCCGCCCCGGTCTCAGTCGCGATGCGCGTGATGCCTTCTTCCTTGTTGTAGAAGGCCTGGGCCAGGGCGGTGTTGGGCTTGTGACTGCCGGCCGCGCTCAGGCCCTCGTACTTGAAGTAGATGTGGGCGGGCGTGTCGAGAGCCTTCTCGAGACGGTGGGCCCGGACCAGCGGGCTGGGGCGGTACTGCGCGTAGGCCGCCCGCACCGGGTCGGGGATCTCGATCTCGCGCTCCGTCGAGACCTCCTGCATGATCAGCGCCATCGGGAAGAGGGCCGCCAGATCGGGCGGGGTCAGGGGCTCGTGCGTGACGGGGTGGAGCGGCGGCGACTGCGGGACGGGCAGATCCGCCGAGATGTTGTACCAGGCCCGAGGGATCTTCTCCTCGTCCAGCAAGAAACGCGTTCGCTCGACCATCGATCTCCTCCAATCACTCTGCGGCGACTCTCGGATCCGGTCCCCCGATCCACCATCCAAGCGGTAGCGTGAAGCCTACGACCTGCAGCAGCAGCCCTGCACGGCAAGTGCGCACAATGGCCCCGGGCGATCCCCTCTCCACGTCCCGCGCTCCCGCGCTCCGATCTCAGCCCAGCCGGGCCTCCGAGACGACATCGTAGCGCGAGGGCCCGCGCCCGATGTGGCTTCGATACAGGACCAGGCCGCCGGCCTGCCAGCCCAGCCGCATGTCTCGCGCCAGCTCGACAAGGCGCCTCGCCCGGGCTTCAGAACCGGGCACCCCATCGGTCCGGGCCAGGGTCAGATGGGCCGACAGCGGCCGCTCGTCGCGAGGCCAGCCGCAGGCAGCCAGCTCGTCGTTGAGCCGATCCGTCAGCGTGGCCAGCTGTGGCTCGCCCGCGACCACGCCGATCCACAGAACCCGCGGCCGGCTGGGCGACGGGAAGGCCCCTCCCCCGCCGAGCTCGATGCGGAACGGCGCCACTCCGCGGGCGGCGGCAGCCAGGGCCTGGCTCAGCTCCGGGATGCGGTCGTTGGG
>Ga0315552_1000414_pt1 | contig 26463 bp, 49 predicted proteins | sample SalMarSW160170MG_2_FD_203102 | JGI IMG/M metagenome (GOLD analysis project Ga0315552, IMG submission 203102) | Salt marsh sediment microbial communities from the Plum Island Ecosystem LTER, Massachusetts, United States - Salt Marsh Sediment SW1601-70 ...
GCTTGTTTGTTGTAGACTATGTTTTCTAAAGCTGCAACTTGACTCTGCAATTTGGCGATGTCCGCTTTTTGCCGGGCAAACTCAACATACAAATCTTCATTACTCATTTACTCACCTCCTTCTTTTTTTCTAGCATCTTATGAGTTCGCATAGTGTGCATTATGACTATCCCGAGTGTTGCTATCATGGATAATGGTAGAATAAGGAATGAGGGAAATTCTGGAATTATGCCTTCCCAAAATATTGTGAGTTTAGGTTGTTTTGTCAGAGAGGCTTCTTTTGAAGTGAATGAGATCGTTGTTGATGGTTGAGGTCCATAGGGGCATCTCACGAGTATTGTTACAGTAGTAGTGTTGTTAGCAGTAGCGTTCATAATAGCTTCTGTAACAATCCATTCATACCAAGTTTCATCATTGGCTACGTAATCTATATCTAGTTCTATACTTGTTATGTAATTAGGACAATTGTGGGCTGTAATTGTTTCTTCCGTCCACCACGAGTTGTCAAGAATTAAGCGAGCTACCACATCATGTGGCTTTGTAATTCCATCTAGGGTTGTGTAGAGTTCAAGTATAGCTGTGAATCCGAAGGCACCTTCAGGTATAGTAGACAAATTGAATTTTAACCAAGTTAGGTACCATCCCAGAGTTTTAAGTTTTAATTCGCTTCCATAATTTGAATTAGAACGGGATCCATCAGTATAAGCATCGTCAATAGGATTGAGAATAATAACTCCTTCTTGAGCCTTGACTAATGGAATGACGGTAATTGGCAAAACAAGTATCCCCATAAAAATCATTATTGCGACGGCATCTCGTAACTTCCTTTTCTTTTCATTCATTACATTCCCTCCTCTTTTTGTTTCAACCCAAGCTCTATACATTCACGCAAGAGATCGTTGAGTTTCTGTTTTTTCTGAAGAGCAAAGTAGACGAGGCGAGCGTACACATCGTCATTCACATAAATGTTTCTTGTAGGCATATTTATTTCACCTAGTTATAGATAGAGTAACAAGTTGTATATAAATATTGTTAAAAAGAAAATTGCCCCGTGGCACATTAATGAAACATATATTCCACTTTTACAAACGTAAACATAAACATTTACATTTATATACCTGATATTTATTGTCTTCTCTTCTGTAGCCTATCATGAAGGCAACAAACGAAGAGTCTCCAGAGGCGAATGAGCCCGTCAAGGGGGCTCTTCACACTCACCTAACATGAACGCTTCCCAGCTTGATAGCATACTCATCAACGTGTTCCATTGCCTGGCTCGTGACAAGATGCGTACGCGTGCGGGCAATTTTCTTAAATCGCGGAACCGTTCAAAACAATGTTTGAGAATGTTGTGTATTGTGCTTGTGCTTCGCCCAAACGCTTTCGATAAAATGCTTATGCTGTAGCCTAATCGTCTTAGTTTTATGTATGTTGCTTTTTCTCGTGGGTAAAATTTGATTCTGAAAGTCTTCATCGAGGGTCGACCAAAACCATATTACTCAGACTTTCTATATAAAACTTATGTGACTGTGCATTTAAATTTTTCCGTTATCCCTGAGAAGTTTTAAAGGCTTGACTAACCATTTTTTAAGCCTCATACCATACTCTTCGTAAAGTTTTACGATTTTCCTTGTACATTCTACTCTGCATGATTTAGCCCCACCAACTGATGAAACGGTGATATTTCGCGAAACATTTATCGCAAATATGTGGGCGTGTTTCCCATCTTTCATCCTCATGTGCTGCCACATCTAAATCGTCAAGTAAGCTTAAGCCTTGCCAATCAACTAAATGCTCAATTTCTTTGAGAACTGGAGGTTTAAACTCTACAGGATGCAAATCTTCGCTGTATTCTCCGCAAATAGCACATTCACTCAATATTCATGTTCCCCCACTAATTCACCATCATCTGGAAGGTCAGAGAGAACTAAACCTACCACAACTCTACCTTTCTCATCAAGAGGCGAATATGTTCCATCTCGTTTATTTCGGACATATTTTGTTTTCTTTTTGTCTTTAGCCATGATTTTCAACCTCTTCTGCTTTACCTTCGTTAAGTGCTATCCACACTTTCAAGCTGGTTATGAAGCCTTTACTGATGTGTTTGGTTCTTCGTTGAAGCTGGGTTAGAAGCCAGTGTTCTCCTTTGAAAATATTAACGGTTATTTCTGGATCGTAGCTGATGTGATGTTCTTGGACAACTGTTTTTTTCATTCTTTGTTTCGTCTCCTTTTCTCTGTGTTTAGGCGCATGAACTCGGCAGTATCCAGTTTTGTTTTCTCTGCACAAATGCGCTCCGCATGTTCGGCAGGTGCGAGCCTTAAAATTTTCTACACTCATGGCTTTCCCTCGTTTAGTTCTGTTTTAAGAAGGTCAATAATTTTCTCGATTTCGTCTATTCCAGCGAAAGAAAACTCAACCGATTTGGTTATGCCGAAGTCTTTTCTCTTGGCACTTAAAGTTATGTAACCTTTCTTCTGTTCGTTGTTGCTCATGGCTTACTTCTCCTTTTCCCATTTTTCAAATTCTTTTTCAGATTCAATATCTTCTTCTTGGGTGGTTGTCTCCTTTTTTGTGTCCTTCACGGGTTCCATAGCGAACGCCTCAACAAACTTCTTCTCTCCATCCCGTAGTCACTTCTCCACTTTGCCTATCCATTCTTTTTTATGTAAGCTTCGCATGCAAGCCTCGATTACCTCATCTAACGCTAAAAGACCAAGTTTTCCTCGCAAATTCAAACTAACTTCTATATCTGAATTGCCAAAATGAATTCGGTCATGGTCTTCGAAATGTGTAACTTTATATAATGTGTAACCGTGCTGTTGAAGTCGCTGATTAAAAAGTGGATATTTATCGGGGTCACTTTCGTTCAATTGAAGTTTCTGTTTTTCTATAACGGTGTAACCTGAGAGAATCTTCAAAACATCTTTCTCTGGAACCCATCTTTCTTGTTCAATAAAATGACGTGTATCTCTTGCTTCGGCATAATCCCTCTGATTTCCCATTGCTCCCCTTACGAATATTGCTCTCCATGCTTGAATATATGTTTCAATTTCTAAAGGAGTTTTTGCATGTTGTTTTATTTTTTCAATTAAATCTAACATTTTATTTTTCACCTTCAACCTGTCGAGTACTCCGCACCTTTGAAAGTTCAACAAGTGGTTTATACGGGCTACTTTTGCTCCCTTTCTTTCGACTGTCACGAAGTAGTTTCATCAATTTTTTATCTTTCATTATTGCCAACGTTTCTAAAGTGCCTGATTCAACAAGCAAACCCAAAACACTATCAAGCCTAACCCATTTTTCTTGTAAATTTTGAGGAATATGATAACAGAGTTCATAAGCTGTTTTTGCGTTTTCTCGGATTTGCTGGGCGACTTTGCCAAGCTTGCTTTCGAATTTTTGTTGCCATCCCTTCAGAAACTTCGCACATTTTTTGCATAGAGGCGCATCAAATTTCAACATCTTCACCATATCTTCTTGTCTGTAATCAACATCACCGAATTTTCTACCACAACAAACACAACGAAAAACCGCGTGAACATAGTTTTGACTAATTAGGCTCGGAGAAGTTTCAATGTTTTTGGCTTTTGGTTTTAGTTTTTTTTCTAAACTAGGCATTTTCACCATCTACTCCTCTGGATATTTATCGCCGTGCGGCGGAATCTTGAATTTCATGCGGATTCGACAGTCTACAGCGCATCCTAACTTGTGGTTGGGGGACTCGAAAAGGCAATAGTGCAACGCGTCCTTACTGTTTTTTAACACCCTAGTTTTCGAGATTATCAACTTCATTGTTTCACCTCGTAAATTAAATGTCCATTTTCTGCGCAGTCAAGCTGATTCACAAACAACTTGTAAACTCTGTAGAACGGTGTGGAAATTAAGGTGCGTTTGCCGAGGCGAACTATAAAACGGCTAATCAAAACTAAGCCTCCTTTTGGAATATTGCTGGATTTGGTTCATAGAGGTTATCGCCTGCTGTTCTTACAAGTTTCAGATTGCCATTCTCATCTTTTGGGCCGAACTCTTCAGTGACGCATTCGTTAACTCGGCGTTCCACCCAATTATGTTCATGACATTTATGAAACCATATTTGCTCTCCTTTCATCATGGCAACTCTTCGCGTTACTTCTCGGAAAATTTCTTGCTGTGTTACTGGCTTCGCTGGGAAACCCATTTCAGCCATCAACGTCTTTTTTTCACTCCATAAGCCATAGGTGATTTCGACAAGCCACTGGCGCCACCATTTCATGTCGTCGTCTTCGCCTGGTCGCCGTATTTTCTTGTAGTCAGGGTGTTTCCAGCCGAGTCCGCCTAAATCGTTACTCATTGGGTTTTCACCTTGTTCAACCTAAAACAACGTTTGCACTCAACAAGTCGTGCCGTGCCATTTTCCACTAAGGTTTCTGGGTTAGCGATTCGACTGTTGCAGTAACCGCAGATTAACTCGCCGTGTTCGAGGATAGCCGTGAAAAGTTCAGCCATCTTAATCATCCTCCTTCATCGCGTCAACTACCTTGCATAGAATAGTGAATAGAATGTTCATTGGAACCAGAAGCCAAAACAGAAACCACATTAATTCCGTGCCATGAATGTGCAGTAGTATTTGGTATGTTAAGTATAAACTGAAAAACAACGATGGTAATCCTACAACAAGAGAAACGATGGCGACAATGCTTTTCTTCATTCTAGGTGCGCTCTCCCCAACACTTCTTTTAGTTTCAAAATTTGTTCGCGGTACGTTTCAGGCTGGTACTCGAAACTGCCGACTTCCTCTGCACTCCACAAGTCACTTCGCTTAACGATGATGGTAGCCTTCAACTTCTCGTAGCCTCCATGCTCGCGCAGTATTCTCGCCATTTCCGCATACAAATTCGAGGAAACAGTTTGCGAACGCGGTACATGGCTTCGTTACTCGTTATTGTACGGATGTTCCATTCCACGTAGATTTGCCCTAATTCTTCGGCTTGTTTATGATTCAACTTTCTACGTCTCCTCTTTTTGTTCGCCGACAACCATCATCACAAACCCAAGTAGACACAGCAAAAGCAGCACAGGCGCAAACAACAATTTTACAGGTTTAGGCAGCCTCAACATGAAGCCTCCTTTAATTGTTTTATGAGTTTGCGAACAGCGTCCAAAGTGGCTTCCGTGCGGTTGCGATAACGTCCTCGCCATACTTCGTCAAATTCTTGGAGTAACTTGACGGGCCAGTTCTGGTAAATTTGCTTGGTGTCACTGTCAATCATGGTTTCGCCTCCATACTGAACAGTTTTTTGAGCGCGTCTAACGCGTCGCAGTCATACGGGTTGTTTTCGCAAGTTTCACGGAGGGGACAGTCGTCGCAAACCGCATTGTTCTCTACTAGAGCTCGCAGTTTCATCTCAAAAGTAGCTTCTGTCATTTTTTCGGAGCCTCCTTTGGTTGTTCTTCTTTGTCAAAATCATATTTGATTGCTTCAATCTCCTCATGTGCTTGTTCTTCAGTGATGTAGCCACGTTTCAAATCCATCAAAACTCGGCTGATTGCTGCACTGCGCATTGCATCTCGCACAGCATTCACAGACAAGTTAAGTTTCTGCACTTTCCATCAACTCCTTTTTACTGAGTTAGGCGAGTTTGCGGGTTGACGAATTCAACTTCAAAAGTTTCTTTCAAAGGGAAATCGTTGAAAATTGTTTCTTCCTCGCTTTTGACTGTGATTAATGTCTGAATGTCGCTTGTGGGCAAAGTTTTCAAAGTAACCGTGTATTGCGTTTCTTTTTCCGCGTCTTCTTTAGTTACGTGTTTAACCACATATAACGACTGAAACACTTTTTTACTCATGTAAGACCAACTCCTTTTTTTGTTTGTAAAATCGACAACCACTCACACCTTTGAGGCTGCACATTTTCTTAGTGCCCTTTTTGGAGAGAAAATACGTTTTAACTCGGATTGTCCACTTAACACTTGCGATAATCTCAACTGTGCGGGTCTGAGAGAGAGAACGGTTTAAGTGTTTTTGGCTCATTTACGAAGAAGCCTCCAAAAGTTTATTCGGTAACCATATCCATCCGTCGATGCCATGCTCTTTTTCGTTAGGGTTAATTTTTAATATGCCGTTTGAACACCTGGCTACTTCTTTTAGTAGTTTGTTCTCAAATTCAGCTTTTTCTTTCTCCCGCAAACCTTGACCTATATTATGCTGATGTCTTTCGTGGTATGTGTCGTTAAGTGGAGGGATAATGATTAGACAGTTCCATACATTATATTTAGCTACCCAGACCCAATTTTTAGCTTCGTAACATTCTCGGATAAGTCGGTACAAAATGATTGATCTGTGCCGTTTGAAATATGATGCGCTGGATGTGATGCTTTCGTCAAATACGACGGTTATTCTATGCTCAACTGAACTGCGAGGTTCACCTTGAAAGTCATATAGTTGCTGTGCTAATTCTTGAACATTGTTTCTTTGCCATATTTTCCCTTCTAACTTTGTAATCTTTAAGTCGAAGGGTATTTGGAAACAATTATTCAATGCCTAGACCCCAAGAAGTCCATTTTTCTCTTTTTTCGGTGGCAAACAATTCGAGATACTTGCGGTTTGGATACATTGTTTCAATTAAGTTGTAAAGTTCGGTTGGTTTTTGGCTATGTTGTTGTTGGTCTATCACTAAAACAGATGGCGGTCTATTTGCACCAGTTGGTGGGGGTATTTCTCCACGTTTTGCTATAAGTAAAAGTTCGTGCTTGCTTTGGAAGTAATACCCTGGGCCTTTTCTGTTTTTGACCCAGACGAGATTTGTCTTATATTTGAAACCCCACGCCTTTATCACTCGGAGAGCATCTTCAAGCTTCGGATTTGTCGCCCATAAAAATAGAATAGCATCGTTTACTGCTGGAATCTGTAGTTCACATATTTTTTGTGTTGACATCACTTGATAGTGCTGTCGTGGATCACCTTCCAAACAAAAATCATATTTCCACGGTGGATCAGCATAAATCACGTCAAATTTTCCGTCGGGCAAAACTGGTGTGTTCTCGTGTTTTTCCGCTCGGTTAATTTGAATGTACGCTGCGTTGATACTTGTTTCTCCTTTGCGTACTTTCTGCTTCAGCTGCTCCGAACCTTTTTGGGATACCGTTTTAGCTCTGTGGTATGTTGTGGGCGATACTCCCGCTGCCTTAGCGACAATATCACGAGCCTGACCAGTGTTGAGTTCATTTGAACTGCACACTGGCTGGAATCCTTTTTCTCCTTCTTTTGGGAGTGTTGCTGTTTGTCTTTGTTTTGCTAATTCCTTTTCAATTTCTTCGAGCGGTATCGCCAACTCTGTTCTCTGAAAGTCATTTAGATGCCTTCTCTGAAGGTTAATTTCTATGACAAACTTTTTTTCTAACAGCTGATTCGGAAAAGTCGCGATTTCACATTTAGGTTCTATGCCGAGTTCTTGGCAAATATTGAAGCGGTTGTGTCCGTCGAGAATCGTATTTTGCGGGTTTATTATGATTGGTAAGTGTTGACCGTCGGTTTTTATAGAAAGCTTGAGGGCTTTGTATTCTTTAGGTGAGAGCTTCGGTAAAAGTTCTTCATATTCATTGCTGATGTTAAGGTTTGTTTGTCGTTTGTATGTTGCGGTTAAGGGTGTCATGGTTGTCAACTTGTTAGAGGTACGTATGTTGTATATATATTTTATGCATATTAGATATATGGTGTCTTAACACTCTCGAAAACCTTAAAAGCCCAACCCACCATAAAAACAATCGCTGAAATTGTTCGCCTTGACTAAGCGGATAAGCGGGTTTAGTCTCCCACCACCAAAGCTCTCGTGAATCCTGAAAAGGGTAGCCGAGTAAAAGCTGAGGGTAAAAGCAACCAACAACGCCTTCGCAAGGCGTTGATCGAATCCGCTACCAGCGAGGTGGCAAACCGTGGGGCGTGCTCATAACTCGCCCCTTTACGCTCCACTCTAAATGGATGCGGCTTAGAATATGCCTTCAAAAAGAGGAAAACGATCCCAAAAATCCGCGGCAAAACGCTTTATTTTAGACACCAGCTTCCACGATCGAGAAAGGGCTGAGTCAATCTGCATGGTGACCATCCCCCAACTTGTTGAGGAACTGCAACGTGAATATCCGTTTGTTCACATGGATGCGGTGCAATTTCAAAAGGGCGAAGTAATCGTGGATAGTCGCGGGGAGGGCTCATTTCAAAAATGACTTGGCTTTGTCTGAAAGATAAGTGGTTGAAAATTAAAATACCTTTCACGAAAAGGCAATGGGAAATTCATCTCGGATTTACTATTTGGGATAAAAGTGAGTGATGGGAGGTGAAACTATGGGAAAATTCTGGATATTCCTCGGAATCTTGTTTAGCATAGTCTTGGCCATTGCCCTCGGATGTGCAATATGGGACAAAACATTTAGACCTTGGTTTATCAACGGGATGGTTTACATATTTGGTGAAACGGGGAAGACGTTCACGGGCTACTGGAGTGGCATCATGGCGACACCCTTCTATTTGCAATGGCATCCGCTCATTTGGGTTGGTGTAACCATAGTGGGCGCTATAATATTTGTTAAAGCATTGTGGCCTAGACTGAGGCAAACTAAACAGGCGACATCAACATTACTTAAGGATAAAATCAGCTTACAACGTGAACCTGCTGAACCAGAACAAGCTCCAATAGCGACCAAAACTGAGAAAGTGCCACAAGAAACTGAGCCAGTAACAGCGTAAGAGGTGAAGGTAATGAGTAAATATTTACCTGGTTGGATGAAACCTAAAGCAGTCGATATGATGGGCGACTACCGCACAGCGTATAAAGTTAAAATTCGTTTCGGCATGTTAGGTCCAGTATCGTCAGGCAAAAGCACAATCGCCGCAGGTTTTCTTCACACTGCTGAAACATTAAGCAGTTTAGTTCCAAATTTTTACTGTCGAGTATTACCTACAAGCACGCACATTCTAGCTGACGCTAACAATTTGCGGTTAGGTCGCTTTCCAGAAAAGACGGACCCGTTCTTGCCAAGAGCGCCTGAAGCTGGCTTTCTGATTTGCGAGCGTGGTTGGCGCGAGAAAAAAGTGCAAGTGCCAATATGTGATGTTGCAGGCGAAATAAGTGATTATATTGAGGCGAAAGCGTCTGGTTTTACCAGTTCACAAGTGATTAAACAAAGAATGCAAAACATAAATAAGTCAGTTATTGAAACGGTGAAAGATTGCAAAGGTTTCATAATTGCTTTGGCAGCTCCTGAAGCATTAATGTTCCGTGAAAGCGCTTCAACTTTTGACTCTGACGTTTACGTTCACACTGTACTGAATGAAATATTGGAGTACCGGCGTAGAAACAAAAAGGAAGATCCCCACGTTTTAGTGGTTCTTACGAAATGGGATGAAGTTCGAGACAAAGCAAAAAGCATTCAAATGGATGCTTACAACGACATAGACAATGGAATGGCTAAGTTTTTGGCAAATGGGTATCCAGCAACTAACATGCTGCTTAAACCTTTACGCGACAAAGGCATGGTAAAATTCTTCCGCAGCTGGTTCAACATTAAAAAGAGAGAAGACGGCAGCGACGAATATTGGCCTGGCACGAATAAGCCTGTTATCAAGTTGATTGAAGATGAAACTGGTTTTATCCGTTTTAGACCTGCATACAGCGAAGAAGACTATGTTCAAATGGTGCGGTATATAGGGTCGTTTGGTCAATGAAAATAGAACGGTTTCGTTATGGAATGTTTGACGGCAAAATCTTGCTAGAAAAAACTGATGGCGTCAACGCAATTTTAAGTGATAAAAACTTTCAACGCTTACGAAGCTTAACTGAGGCAGACAACGAAAAATATTTGTGGCTTCCCAGCGAACAATTAATTGCTTTTCCTCGCATAACAATGGCGGAGGATAAGGCTGGCAGAACATTTGTGCAAAACGAAACATTGCTAATAGGAATTCACGATTACATTCGCTTGTCAAATCCTAATCGGTTGTTATCACCATATTTTAACGGTGAATGGAAAACAACTCCTGAAAATTTGGAGCCCATAAAAATATGAGTAGAACTTACCCGCAGCTCTTATGGTCTTTCTGGAAGTTGGTCAAATTCGGCTTTTTCATATTCACCGTGGGTATAATCGTTGGCGTGGCGATAGATAAGGTTTGGTATTGGACGAATTGGTGGCAGCAACTCGGCACTGCAACTTTGAACTTTCATTTGGTGAACCCGTGGTTCTTCTTGATTTACGGCGGATCCGGCACAGTAGCAGTGTTGTATTATCGTTTTGAACGGGGAAAAAAAAGGAAGCAACAGAAACAACGCAAATTGTTGGCAGAACACGGTTTAGCCTTACTGAATGAAGAGAGGAAATAAACAATGAAGAAAAAAATCTATTTTCCATCGTGGCTAGGCTCAATCTGCATAACGATTCCTAAAACAACAAAGATTCTTGAGTTAGAGGTTTTCTACACATGAATAAAATAGCGTTAGTCATCATATTCGCATTATTCGCATGTTTAGGTGTAATCCTTTTCGTTTTAGCAAAGATGTTCTACCCGCCTTTCACAAGTTTCATCAGATCAATCCCTGCCAATGTGACACAATTCATGTTAAACCCAATGGAAACATTAACGCAACATTGGCAACTCTTAGCATCTGGAGTCACAGGATTCGCCGGCGCATTCACCATTGCCAATAAACTTGTTGAACGCGCGAAACAGACGGAACAGCAATTATCCACCCAAAAAATCAGCGATGTCCAAAACGAATTGTTAACGCAAATAGGCAAAACTGAAGCAGCACAAAAAACAAACGTGCAACTACAAGCTCAGCTTGACCAATCGAAGGATGCGCAAGCGCAAATCGCAAGTCTCAATCAAACGTTAACTGCTAAACAAAAAGAAGTAGACGCAGCAACGGAACGCGCGAACGAAGCAGAACGACTTGCTAAGGCTCTTATTACAAAGGAAGAACCGTTAAAAGTTAAGTAGCGGAGGTGAAAATGAAACATGGGAAAACTAAACGGTATAGCCATAGCTTTGATAGCGTTACTTGTCGGCATCGTGAGCGCAGGCATCGTTATGAATTATTATCATCCTGAAACCGTCACAGTCACCACTGACATTCATGAATATTTAGACGGTGAAATAATTGTTAACGGAACAACCTTTGATTGGGTTGAAGTTGAAGCTGGAGCAAGTTATGATTGGAACTACACAATTCACAACGTTGGAACTATCACTTATAATGTGTCGCGTGTAGTCTACGGTTTGCCAGGGGGCTGGTCTGAAACATGGACGGGAAACAACACGTTATTAAAACCGCAAGAATGGCTTGTCGGCAATTTAACGTTGACTATTCCAGCAGACGCAAACGGCACTTACTCTTGGGAAAGCTGGTTGATAGGTAAACAAACCTAGTGTTTGTGGTGCGCATTCGTCTTGAAGTCAACGCTTTCTGACAGACACAAAGTTATACCAACCCATTTAAGTGTTCGCGTGGAAATAATGTTGCTCTCTGACTGCGAAACCGTCACTCCAAAATTCTTAGACGCAATGGTTGTCAACTTCTTTCCTTTCTCTTGACGGCGCAAAATCACAAACACCTTTCACGATGATTTGGAAATGCTCCCGTTGCGGGGCTGTTAATTGCGGTTTGAATCGGCACTGTAGAATATGCGGAGACTCTTCGGAAAATAGGGAATCCACAAAATAAAAGTCATTTAGCGATGACGTAAACTATAAGGGAGGTGATAGTTAAAAATGACACAACAGGTTATAGAAAAGCCATCAGTGTCAAGTAGCAGTGATTTTAGCCAAGAAGCTACTTTAGTGATAAAAAGCAGAACACAAACCGACTTAACATTACCTCTAGAAGACTTAGCTAAAACATTCCTTACCCCTTCTGAACTAGCAAAATGTTTCAAACCACGATTTGTAGCTACTGTTCTAGGACGTTATACATTTACTTTCGGTAAATCAGCAGGTGAACATTGGCAAAAAGCAACACCAAGCAACCCGAACATATCATGGGAATACTCCGACAAATTTGAATGGGGACGCGCTCGCCAACTCATAATGAGAAAATATGGATTCACCGACGTCAAATATGAAGGAAAGAAGAACGGAGCAACAGGGTTAAAACTTAAATCAAAACTCAGTTCTGCTGAGCACATAGAGCCGCACATTCAACGTGTTGGTCAATTAATCAAGGACTTCAAAAAGAATACATCAAACACTTGTTACATGGACACGAAGGGCTGTGTAGTACAGTTGACTTGCAACCCTACAATAATGCGCCAGTTAGCCGAAATTGTAAAAGCATAACAGTTGGAGCTTCAAAAATGACTGTGCCCCCTGACGTCGGCATCCTACTCGTTTTTGCAGCCGTCTTCGTCGTAGCCGTCTACTTAATTGACAGGAAACTGGAGAAAGACAAGAAAAAACTGAAACAAAAAACAATCCACCTATAAGGAAATGTCCCTAAAATGTCCCTCTCCACAGCAACACTAAAACGAATACCCATAATCAAAGAATCAATACGTAAAGGGCTCAACCGAGAACAAATAGGAGCCAAATGTGGAGTAACTGAGAAAACAATAGATCGTGACATGAAAGCTTGGGTGCAATCTGGACTTTTTGAAATATGGTTAAAAGAAGAATTCGTAGACTTACACAATTACGTTCGCGATGCTGATCCTGTTATCGCGTATAAGGAGATTGCCCGAATAGTCGGTAGGATGGTTACTCGAAAAATTGAAGCTCGCACAGAAGTTACCGAGCATATAGAAGCTAGAATTCATTTGGATGTAACTGAGGATGAAGACCGTATCCTTAACCGAGCAGCAAGTATCCTCGATAAGAAATTACGCGCTAAAGCAAAACCTCAGTCTATTCACTAAACACTTAGGTTATGACAATGCGCCTTTTCATGAGGAATGGTATGATCTCTTACAAAACAAGTTTTCGCCAATCAAAAAGTATCCCAATAGACTTAAAAAATACTTACTGTTATGGCCGCGCGGTCACGCTAAAACAACTGCGACAACATTCAATTATGTGTCGTGGCTGGTGGGGAATTACCCTAACATTCACGTCAACATAGTCACGAAAACTGCAAGCTTGGCAGAAGAAATCTTAACTGCATTAATCACACGATTTGAGATAGACGATAAATACAAACAAGTGTTTGGCGAATTGAAACCAAGGCAAACTAAGAAGTGGACAAACCGAGAAATCATTGTAGACCGAACTGAAATCAGCAAAGACCCCACACTTAAAGCCACTGGGCTTATGGGTCCTATCACTGGGGGTCGTAGCGATCTTATTGTGTGTGACGACATCATAGACGAAGAAAACATAAGAACAAATCTACAACTAGAAAAAGTTTCTACGTGGTTCAATAAAGTTTTGATTCCCACATTATATCCTTGGGGTGGCATCGTAGTCATTGGCACCCGTTGGAGTTACGCTGACATATATGCGGGGTTACTACAGAAATGGCCCTATGATGTGAAGCACGCAATCAAATTGGACATGGAAGGACACGAAACAAACGAAGTGTTATGGCCTGAATATTGGAGCTTGGAAAAGCTTGAGCAACGTAGAAACGAAATAGGCAGCGTATTCTTTAGTTGCCAGTACCAGAATGACCCAACTAGCATGGAAGGTAACAAACTAAAATCTTGGATGCTACATTCATGGAATGAACAAAGACCCGACGGAACAGAATATGGACCACCACCCGCAAACTGCCAATACTACGCTGCGCTTGACCCGAGCTTAGGCGAAAACGATTATTTCGGCATAGCAATATTAGCGTACGATCCGATACACAATCAAGCTTACTTGATAGATGTATTAGCTGAACATCATCCTTTCCCAGACATTATAAAAACACAAATTCCCTTGCTTCATAGTCAATATAAATTTCTGAAAATGTTTATGGAAACCAATTTTTGGCAGAAACTCTTAATTAACATGCCTGAACTGAGAGGTTTACCTATTGTTCCCGTGCAGACAGTACGAAACAAGGAAGAACGTTTCATACCTATGAGCAGCCACTTTGAAAGTAAACGAGTTTTAGTTAACCCCTTAATCAATCAGCGTACACATGAGTTTTGGACGGAATGGGTGCAGTTTCCACGTGGACAACATGACGACGCGCTTGACTGTGTTGAAATAGTAGTTACAAAGGTGATGGGTAGCAAGTTTGAGCCTTGGGTGAAGGGAATCAAATGGTGAAACAACCTAAACTGGGATTCAAAGATAAAATAGCGTTACGGTTAGGCTTGCTCACTAAAACTGTTGTAAAACAAATCATCGCTGAGCAACAGTCGCAGCGTCGCAGTCCCATACGTGAGGACCTTTACAACCAAATCAACAAAGTCATCGACGTGCCTTACAATTATCATTTGCTTATGCATTATGCTTGGCAAAACCCGGACATCCGAGAAACACATGACGCGATTATTCGTGAGTGTGTTCGCAACAAATGGGAGGTTAAGCCTCGTTGGCAAAGCAAATGCCTCATGTGCGGAGCAGAGTTTCAAACAGAAAAAACCAAGTGCAGTGAATGCGGAGGAAAAACACGAAAGCCTGATTTGGAACAGAAAGAAATTTTGAAAGCCTTCGTAGAAGATCCGAACCCAGACCAGGAAATCAACGATATAATCAAAAGCGTTCTGCGTTACATGCTGGGTGTTGACGACTGGTGGCTGAGCATTCAATACGCGGATTTGCAGGCAGACTCGCCCTTGACAGTTTACGTTGAAGACAGCCGTAACATGCGTGTAGTGAGTGATGAGAAAGGACGGTTGGGCAACGGTGAATATTTCTGTCCTAAATGCACTGGTGATGACCCAGGCAAAATTTACAAGAAAGGGCAGCATTGTAAGAAACATCCTGAAATTAAATTGAAAGAAACAGCTTACGTTTACGTGTCAGGAGCTGATGTGAAGGCCCGGTTTGCCAAAGATGAAATTTTACATTCAATGTGTGATCCGTTACTGCCAAGTCTTTATGGTAACAGTAAAGAGATAAGCTGCCTCAAAACTATCTTGAGCATTTTCGCTATGGACCAGTTTAACTTAACTACTTATGGCAAAGGCAAACTAGCGCAAATCTTATGCTTCAACGGCATGACACAAGAGCAAGCGAACACTTTAGCCGCGGAAGCTCAGAAACAAATAGACACTCAAGAACTTGATCCACGCACAGGCGAACGAGTCAACCCATCACTTACTCTATTTTTGGGTGCAACTGATAAAGGCGTGACCAATGTGGATGCGATGCCGCCTAGCGAGAAAATGCAGAGTCTTGATTGGCGAAAACTTTGGCGAGAAGTCATCCATTCAATCTATGGCGTGCAAGATGTTGTGGCAGGCGGAATGGAACCAGGCAAAACAGGGCAAAACCCAAGAATGAAGTTAGACGTGAACAATAACACGACTGAAATGTACCAGAAAGCATTTGAAGACCCATTCAACAATGTGATTATACCTAAACTGGGCGTGACAGACTGGCAGTTTATGTTTAACCCGGTTGAAGAAAAAGACGAGATGCAAGACGTAACCGTGCTCAACGCGAAGCTGGATGCTTTGCAAAAGGCTGTAGATTTAGGGTTGCAAGCGGAGTTGACGGATGAAGGTGAAGTTAAAGTTGGCGGTAAACCGTTATCGCTGGAACAGAAAAACCAGATGCGCATGGAACAGTTTCAACAGACGGCTAAACCTGAAGGTGAACAAGCGTTTCAAGGTAAACAACCGTTTAGGCAAGAAAACATTTTTGCCACGGAGAAAAGCAAGAAAAAATGGTTAGTGCAGGAAGTGGAGGTGAAATAGAACGTTGAATGATGAAAAAAAGAAGCAGGCGGCACTGGATTTCGCAGAACTTCAGCCTGTGCAGTGGGATGCTTTCCTCGCAAAATGGCTAACGGAACATTCAGAACCAGCTGAAACTGTGACTGTTAAACCAGAACTAGCTGAACCAGAGCCCACTAGGAGCCCAGAGCCAACAGTTGAAGTTCAAGAAACCGTTGCAATTCCAGAAGAGAAGAAACGGAAGGCTGCGACTAGAAAAGTGAAGGCGGCAGACCCATGACTCAAGAAGGAATATACAGAAAAGGCAAGAAACTGCTAGAAAAACAGGCACACGCTAGTTCAGAAAAAACTAAGCCTATAATTACGCCAATACCTTCCAGCTTAGTTAAAAATCAAATGGAAATTAGGGAAATAGATCAGAAGTTACGGTTGAAACGTGAAGCTCAACAGGAAGTCGTCGGGTCTATCGCTGAGAGTCTCCGAAAAGAGTTGCCGGGGGTTGACGAGGAGTTGAGGCGTCAGGTTGCGAGTGTGTTGGCTGCTGTTGAAACGTTGAAACGTAAGTTTGCTGAGTTGAAGAGTCCGAACTGGGAGCTTGAGCATGAAGTGTTGGAAAAGCTAAAAGCGAAACTGAATGAGTAGCTTGAATGTTTATTTGGGTAAGGTGAAATAATGGCGACTATTGGAAAAACAGATATTGGAGCGAATGATGCAGGCGGGACGTTGCAATGTCATGGAACATTATTCGCATGCACTTTAACTGGCACTTTGGATAAAATCACGTTATACGTTAGGAATAATGATGTTGGTAAGGGTGTTATTTGTGCAGTTTATGATGCTGACGATAATAGGGTAGGTGGCCAAAGTGATGAGGCTGCGCCTCCTCAAGCAGCTTTTGCTTGGGTTGATTTTGTTTTTAGTGGTGTTAAGCCGAGTTTGGTGGATGGTAATACTTATTATTTGACGTTTATGAGTGAAGGCTACGTTTATGTTAAGGTAGGTGAAGAAGCTGAAGAGGATAGTGAACGGGACACTTCGGTTGTGTATGGAACTTTTCCAGCGTCAGTTACGTTTGCTGGTTGGAGTAGCCGTCCTCTTAGTATCTATGGTACTTACACGTCTGCAGGCGGCTTAAGCATCCCCGTTGCCATGCACCATTATTTGCAACAGCAGCAATTTGTCAAGTCGATTAAGCCTTTACGTTTCCCAAAATTAGGAGTTAAACAATTATGACAATTTTTCTGAGGCAATCAACAGCGTCGCAGGAAATTCCCATAGGCTACTGTGTTGACAGCACAGACGGAAACACAGAGGAAACAGGACTAACCATAGCCAACACGGACATTAAACTCTGGAAAAACGGAGCAACCACACTCGCAAGCAAAAACAGTGGCGGAGCAACACACATCAGCAACGGAATATACTATGCCGTTTTAGACGCGACAGACACGGACACTCTGGGGTCAATGATAATTTACGTTCACGTCGCTGGAATGTTAGCGCGAGAACTTCACTGCGCAGTCTTAACCACAAATGTTTACGACACCCTATTCAGCACAGACAAGCTTGAAACAGACCTCACTCAAATAGGCGGAGTCGCACAGTCCGCAACAGACTTGAAAGACCTTGCTGACACTGGATATGACCCGAGCACTCATAAGGTTCAAGGCGTAGTCCTAGTGGATACAACAACCACAAATACAGACATGGTTGATGTCAGCGACTTAGCAACCATATTAACAGATACAAATGAACTGCAAACTGATTGGACTAACGGTGGACGCTTAGACTTACTGATAGACGCTATAAAAGCTAAAACTGACAATCTTCCAGCGGACCCAGCGGACGAAAGCAATATTATCGCTGAAATCGATGCTAATGAAACTAAAATTGACACTTTACAAACGGACGTGACGGCAATTAAGGGCTACGTTGACACTGAAGTGGCTGCAATAAAAGCCGTGACCGACACATTAAGCCTCGCAGCCATAGCAGACGCAGTTCACGACGAAGTAACTGAGGGCACAACAACATTTAGACAAGCAATTCGACTATTGCTTAGCCACCACACTGGCAAAAGCAGTGGAGGGGGCACCAACACTTTAGTTTATCGAGATGTTGGCGACAGCAAAAACCGTTTAACCTATACCGTTGATGCGGATGGCAACAGAAGCGCAGTGGTAAGAGATGGTAGCTAATGGTTTTAATGAAGCCAGGATGCTGGCATGACACAGCATGGGCAGACCGCACATGGTTTGAAGATTTATGGCTTGAATATGGAACTGGAGTTCCACCCGCGCCACCGGTGCAAGAAGTAAGTATCTGGCTTGAACCTAGACGTAAACGTCGTTTGCCTTTAGACCGTGACTTGCTGGAAGCGATTCAAGAGTATTTAGAGTTGAAAGTGCAACAAAATGTCTGAAACGGCAACCATAATAAATGTTGTAGAGGCGGTTAAGGCAGTACAGAGAATTAAGTTTGAACATCGTGGAGAGTGGAATGCCACTTTCTTCAGTCACCTAGACTTCTGGACTTATCACGCGGTGTTTGACACTAAACTTTGTGACCGTTGCGCTGCACACGCTAAAACGCTTGTGTTTGCTGGTTCTGACTTACGTGGCATATTCCCATATCTTGAGATTGTTGATGTAAACACGATTAACGTAAATGTTCATCCGAACTGCCGATGCTTTTTAACGCGCAAGATTGGAGGTGAATTATATGCCTGAAGGAAAGAGACGCGAAGTTTGTGTGGAGACTGGAAAAAAGCCAGTTCATCCACGTAAACATAAAAATTGGAAGTGAAAAATTGCCTTACAAACGTAAAGAGGATAAAGCTGCACAAATGCGTAGGTATCGGAAGCGGAACAAGGGACGCAGGCGAAAGCAAATGTTAGAATTGAAGCATGCAATCGATGATTTAGAAAATCTTGTTCATAAAGGAGTGTGAATGAAAATACCGTTTGCAAGATGGGAAAACTTTAGAGAATGCGAACTAGAAATGATAGAAACTGGACACGACGAAGAGTCAGCTAAGAAAATTTGCGGAGCGATACAGGCGCGAGCCGAAAAAGGAGAGCTCTACAAGAGTGCTGACCAGCAAAACTATGATATAATCTGCAAAAGCGACAGTGAACTCGTCATCGGCGGATTCGCCAGTTGGGAATTGGTTGACCCTGAGAACGATCTTGTCACAACTAGGGCCCAGACTAGATATTTGCAGAAACTGTTCAAACTACCCCGAGAATACCGAAACATCATGGTTGGACATAGCAACTACAAAATCGGAGAGCCCATTCTCAAATACGCGAAGGATGGACAAGAATGGTTTAGCCACGTCAACGAGAAAGGACTGTACTTAGTAGCTAAAATCAGAAACGACAGTTTCAAAACTACTCAGAAATGGCGAGAAAAAATTTTGAAAGGAGAAATGAACATGTACAGCATCGCTGGGTTGCCGCTTGAAAGTGAAATTGTTGACGAAGGCGGAACTAAAATCCGGAAAATCTATGATACTGAGCCGTGGGAGATCACGGTTTGCGAGAAAGGCGTTAATCCCAAGACTCAATTCAAAGTTATAGCTAAACAGGAGCCCAGAAGCGACGCTGAAAGAGCTAAAGCACATTTCAACATTACTGACAAAGAATGGAACAAACTAAGTGAAGAGCAAAAGAAAATGTTGATTAATAAGCTTCCGTCTCGCGGTTCAGCCCAAGCTACTAATAAAGAGAAAACTGGTCCAACGCCGGGAATAGAATATGAAGTGGTGAAAATCACGGCGGTTCCAAATCAAATAGTGCTTGTTGAACGAGGCAAGGAAATAAGCAAAGCAGAAATTGAAGCGGTTCTCGCTAAACACGGATTCAACAAGTTAATTAAGAAATCCTAGTCTACTCTACCACTTAACTCTTTTTCAAGTTTTCGCAATGTTTCTTCATTAGTTAGTGAAACTTTAAATCGACTTAATCCATGAGGAAAGTAAATATCGCTCTCATCTGATTTGAACGCCTCAACCAGACACTTTTTCATTTTACTAATTCGCTTTTCATCCCAACGCTTGTATTTATACTGTTTCATCATTCCATTTTTAACCATTATCCGATTCAATTGTTTGGCTAAACTTGACACTTTCAAAAGTTGAAACGCTTCTTCAAGAATATCTAAACTTAGGGTTGTTATTGGAGATTTAGGCATAATATCACCAATCTCAAGTAGATTTCTACTCTTATAAGGTTTGTCATAGTCATGCTCCCTGCCCCTTGAAAGGCGTGAGAGCAACAAAAAAAATGGAGAAACAAGAAAATGAGCGAAGAAGCAAAAAAAGATGAACATGGATGTATCATCGACAAAGAAACATGGAACGAAGACACCAAAACATGCGAGCCAATCGAAACAAAACCTAGCCCACCCGCTGCGAGCGAAGCAGTCAAATCAAAAGACGCGCCACTCATAGACCGCATAATGAACGTCATGTCCGACGTGATGAACAAGAAACTCGGCGACTTTGAAAAGAAAATCGACGCTAAAATTGATACCATATTGAAGGGCAAAGAAGTGGAAATAGAACAAGCTCTGAGAAAAGGTTTCGGACTCGAAAACGATCCAGTAGTGCACATGAGCGACCTCATTGAACACGGCAGAAAACTAGCCTTAGCCAAAACAGACACTGACAAGCGCACTCCAGCATCGGAAACACCAGCAGGACCTGACGGCAACGTTAAACTTAGCGAAGTGGACAGGATGTTTGAGAAAGCAAAGAAAGGAGAGCTAGCATAATGGTGTCAAAAATAGACATAAACTTTGAGCAGTACCTCAAAAACTACTACAACCAACCATACGGGCAAGGAAGACTAGCTGACCCACGCGCCAAAACCGATCCGTTGTACAAAGGCGCAACCATGACAGGCTTAACCTATGTTAGCGCAACAAGCTGGTTTGACCCAGTGTACAGTGCACAAGTCGCTTTAGACGGGTTAACCCGAAGCACAAGCATCTTCAAACTCTTGCCGAAAACCACGTACCAACAGAAAGGCGACAGCTTACAAGTGATTCTCGCGGAAAAGACAGAAGGCATCTATCAGACAGGCGAGTCAGGCTTAATCTTCACCACAGAAACTACAGTGCCAACCATAACAGACTACGACAGCATCATTCCAGCCGTTAACCACACGGAGTGGGAAGACACGATAATGGCGACGGAACTCAGCAAAATCCAACGCAGCCGCGCAGTCATGAACCCTGACCTGCAAAAACAATACGAAACAGGCTTGTTCTGGGATTCAATTGACAGGCAACTCGCGGGAGTCGTCAACGATCCAGACGGCACGCCAAACGGTTTCGGCTGTGACATGCCTGCAACCGACGGCACGTACGCACAAATCGAATGTATCGACAGAATCTGCACAAACCAAGCTGAACAACTAGGCGGAACATACTTGAGCGCAACCTCAGACGGAGACATTTACTGGAACAACACTGGACTCGCAGGAACAGCAAGAGCCGATAGAGACTCAACCACCACTTGGGACACACAAGTCACATTGCCAGTTGGATCAGTCACGGCGGGAGTAGCATACAACATCCTAGACGAACTGGACGATTTGATGGCAACCGCTAAAGTATACGCGAAACAACCCTACAATTACATCGCCCTAATGAGCCCCAAAGCATTGAACAAGATTCAAAACGAAATCGACCCTAAACAACGGTTCCTGGAAGGTCAAGCAGACGTAACGCAGACAATAGGCGGAGTATCTACTAGACCAGGCGTTGAAGGAGGCAAAGTGTCTGTTTCAAGCCTAACCATTTGCGGAGTCAAAGTACCATGTTTCGAGTCACCGTACCTAATGGGCACGGCGGACAGCGGTTGGGTGTGGAAAACTAGCGTACACACGACAGGCGGACCAGGAAACATTTACCTGCTTAACCTTGACGCCATCGAATTCAGAATGTTAGTGCCGCCAACATATGAAAGCTGGAGATCCTACTACGATTTGGCAGACGCACCCGCATTCGGAAACAAACATGTTCTCTACATGATGGGCCAGTTAATCGCTTGGAACTGGCACAGCCACGCAGCGCTGAAGTGCATCGCAAGTTAAAAGGGAGAGCTGAAGCCTATGGCACCGACATTAACATGGAAAAGACATAACTTCGCAGGCAAATACAAACAAATCGTCATGAAATACTCCTATCTTGCTGGAGACACAACCATCACTGCTGCAACTGGACTTAAAAACATAGTAGCTTATTCTGTGAGTTCAACAAGCGTCACTGCCGTACCAGTGGATTACGCAACCGTTTCAGGTGGAACAATCACCATTCACGTGACCAATCCTGGTGCCGCATGTTACTTGTTCGTGACTGCTTGGGGGCTGTAGCACCGTGGCCGTCGTAACAACATGGAAGAAAATCGACTTCGTAGGCAAATGGAAAGTAGTTCACATGAAAATGACTTACACCGCAGCAGAGACAACAATCACTTGCAACACAGGCTTAAAAATCATTGAAGGATTCGATGTAAGCCCAACAAGTATCACAGCTAAACCAGTGGATTACAGTGTTGTTTCAGGGGGCACAGTGACAATAACAGTGAACGCCCCAGGCGCCTCGTGCTACCTCTTCTTAACAGCGTACGGCGTTGGCTAAATTTAGAAACACCCTTTCTTAGTCAGTTAGAAAAGCCTCGGACTCACATGTTTTGCGGTATGTCAAGCTGCGATAAGGAGGCTGAAAACCACGCAGCATGACCATGCAAACATTTTCTTAATCATTAATTAAACAAAAAAAAGGAGAAAAACAAAATATGACAGAACATCCAGATTCAGTGAGAACAGGAGTCAACCGCAGCAACACTGTTGTTATCGGCGAACTCTTTGACCTTGCAGGCACAGACAACGTGTTTGAAACAGATCAAGCATTAGGTGACACGCCCACCCTATCTTTAACCATTACGGCACCGACAGGAATACCAGTGAAACGTTTTCTATTGGAAGAAGTCTGTTATTACATGGACCCAACTAACGGAGTAACATATCAACTGTTGCTTTTAGAGGCTGCAACCGCAGATAATGTGGAGCAACTGCAAGACTTAGTGTTTTTCAGTCCCGCAGCACAAGCAGATGCAGTATGTTACAAATACAATAATCTTGGCTACTGTGCAGATGTAGCATCAACCACTGCAGAAGTATTACAGTATAAACTGCCCTGTGTCGTTGAGTTAACAGACACCAACAAACTCTACTACATGCTTGATTGGTCCGGTGCTCCAGGCGACACTAAAGGCTTCATAAAGGTTCGCGGAAGACTCTTGAAGTAGGGGACGGTGAACCAAGAATGGTTGATCGTTCTGCATCGTTAAAGAAGATTGCCGACGTAAAATACTACGCTAGCGCCTTGTTCGAAGCCACTGTAAGCATAGGTGACACCATCACACCAGGCGAGTTTGACACTACAGTTAACTTGAAAAAAGCTGTGATAATTAAGAACAGCGACGGCACCGAAATAGCCTGCACCGTCCTTTTAAACGTTATTACAGTGACTGGTGCGGCAACCGATGAAGAATGCACTTTATTCGTGTTCGGCAGGAGAGCCTAGAAAATGGTTTTAGTCTCGGCGGACACATTCAAAGACTTGATGAACTTGCCTAGCTTGTCTTCTGCAGTTATAGAAAAGATTTTAGACATGGCAATCAACTGCTTAAACCTTTATGGACAGTTAGACATGAGCAACATGGCTGGAACTGCAGGGTCAAAAACGTTGAATCTGACAAGTCCACAGGAAGGCGCCTTATTGATTGTGGCGCGAGCTATTTACTATGGTTTTTATTTGGGTTTGTCTTCTGCTGCAATCGCCGGTCAAAGCGTAACGAGCCCGTCTGATTTGATGGCGAATTCGGTTGTGTCTGATTCTTTGCGGGAAGCGGCAAGGCTGCTCCAAGAACCGGAGTATGGTAGAGCTTTTGTAAGGTGAAAAAATGCCTGTTTTTTCTGATGGAACTTTCGTAAAAGAAGCTGAGTGGAACCGTTTAATCAGCAGTATCCCAAGCAGCTACACAGTTTATAAAGACGGGTCAAACTATCGTGCTGAATGCAACGTTGCAGGCGGCACAGATTATGTTGGAGCTGATAAAGATACAGTTGTGCAACAAGCCATAGATGCTTTAGGCAGTGGCGGAACAGTTTTTCTAAAAGAGATTGAGTTAGGAACGGCGACGTATGGAAACAACGTTTTAATCGTGCAGTATTATCAAGGAAAACAAACTGTTTATAGTAACCAAGGTAAACATCTTCATGCTCCATTGCTTGCAAGTAATCCGGCAACTGCTGGATGGGGAATCCCCGAAGAAGCTTTTTCATGGTATAACACAACGGAACATAAATTCAAATATTGGAATGGCTCCGCCATAGGAACTTTACCTTCTATTGAAGGAACAAGAACTTATAAGTTGGCTCCGTCTTACACGCTTTACAAGTCGGATGCAACTTATTATTTAATGGATGAAGACGGCAACATTGACTTCAGCGGCTCTACACTTCATACTGTAATGAACGATGGTATAGACGCTATGGGTGACGGCGAAAAAATGTTTGTGAAACACGGCGTTTACACTTTAACAGGCAGTGTTGAAGTTGACAAACCTTTCACGTTGGAAGGTGAACATGGCTTCGGCGATTTATTCTTCACCAGCGATGCCTTTTACACAGGTTATACTGATAAAACTGGCGTCTTGTTTGTTGATGGAGACGTAACTGGAATTGACATGTTTAAACTCGGGTTTAAACAGGTAGAAGCAACAAACAGAATAAGCTTTGGCATTCACTTCAAAAACTTCTCCATTTCAGGATATGAAACTCCTCCCGTTGGAGGCGGCACTGATGGCACTCAAAAAGCTAACAGTGGCATTCTCATTCAAAACGTTAACTCTTGCACTTTCGAAAACTTGGGGATTTACCGAAAAGCCAACGGCGTACAAATGCAGACGGCTAATGGAGCATCTCCGGCGAACAGAAACGATATTATCCACTTCCGAAACATTCAACTTGCCTACAATGAATATGGCATTATAAGCGTGGCTTATGGAAGCGAAGAATTAAGGTTTGAAAACATTTACGGGTACATCAACGAAAAGAATCTGCTGGGAATAAAAAGCTATTATGACGTGATAATGACGAATATTTTCAGTAACGCCGACGACTGGAGCGGCGCCGGCGATGTGGACAGTCCTATACGCGTAGACGTGAGTGGCGGTAATGCTTTTCTGCGAAACCTACACGTCTACAACACTTTTGGAGTTGTGAGTGGAGACGGAGGAATCTACATCAACCTGGCGGGTGGCGCCAGCGCTAAAGTTTACATCGACACAGCATTAATCCAGGGAGTAGACAGCGACGCTATAATTATTGGCGGAGAAGACGACGCGTCAGTATTCATACGTGACCTATATGTTGGAAGTCCAACGGCAGGAGGCGTCATGGGAGGCAGTGGTGATATCACAGGCAGCGTAATCAAGAATAATAACGCTAACATTTACGTGTATGTTGACGGTGGCTACGTGAAGTGTGACCAAGCTATAAGAAACTTTTTCTACAATATCAAAAAAGGCTCAATAAAAAACCTTCAGAACTTCAACCCTTACGGCGTACTCGCTGACCCATTCAATACTGCAGCGACAACAGTAGGCGTATATGATCCTGGCGGTTGCGCTGCAGCTCCCACAGCCAGCACGGATTATGAAGTTGTGACTACCGACATTTGCTTAACAAGTTCAGGAGGTACAGGCGTAGACATCACAATCAAAGATAATGCCGGCAACACTGTAGCAAGTGGCTTAGCGACTTTGTCGGCGCAGTGGCTTCCCCTTGGCTACAAAATAAATTTTGGCGCGTTCGCCGCCGCACCCACCGTCATTGTTTCGGGGAATTAAAATTGGATAAGGCTGTTTTAGGTTACATGCGCGTAGGCTATTTCCGCATTGGAGTTTACCGAGACGAAATGGACCGTTTGATTAGCAAGTTTGAGAATGTGGAGGCTAAAGGCACCGGTATGGACCCTGCTCTTTTTGATGTGGGACGTTTTGATTATTGCAGGTTCAACGTTTACGTTCCTTTGTTTGACCAGTTGCAAAAGACAATGGAGAATGCTGTATGAGTTTCTATAGAGCTGGAAGCGGCGGTAAAATTACGACTGCTTGGGGCACTTCAGTAGAGGATGCTTTAGGCGCGATAACTGATGTGGGTTTTCGTCCTGAACTTCCGTGTGATTATGTGATTTGGAAGGAAGATTCAACTTATTACCGACGTAATGGAAAAGACGGCAAAATAGACGACAACAACACGAATCTGACAACTCTTACACATGCGACGATTGACGATTTACCTTACGGCGGCAAAATAGTGTGGAAAGGCGACTTAACTCTAACGGAGAAACTGGTGATAGATCAGAATGCGCTTGTTTTAGAAGGACTGAATTATGGCGGTCAAGACCCGAATAACGGTTTAGGCACAAGAGTTAACGGTTTGATTGGCGGCACGGGTCCCATGATAGAAATACAAGCTGTAGGTAACATTCAACTTAGAAATTTATATTTAAGAGTGCAAAACATAACTGATGGTCCCGCAATTTATTATGACGACGACAATCTGGGTCATAGCGTTTTTGAAAAC
>Ga0315552_1000415_pt1 | contig 26426 bp, 18 predicted proteins | sample SalMarSW160170MG_2_FD_203102 | JGI IMG/M metagenome (GOLD analysis project Ga0315552, IMG submission 203102) | Salt marsh sediment microbial communities from the Plum Island Ecosystem LTER, Massachusetts, United States - Salt Marsh Sediment SW1601-70 ...
GGCTCAAGGCGGCAGCATGGCGGCCGCCATCCGGGCGGGACTGCGGGAGGACGGCCTGGGACTCCTTCTGGTCGTGGGAAGGAGCATCTATCAGGATGCAGATCCCGGACGGCAAGCCCGGCAGTTTTGCGAACGCATCAACTGGGAGATCGCCGGTTCGAGAAATCATCACCAAACTCGAAGCTTGAAGAGAGAAATCCGCCGGATCGCTCTTCTAGAACAGATCATCGAACAGGGCTGTCTCAAGTTCGGATCCTTCCGGCTGAAATCCGGAAAGATTTCTCCCCACTACCTGGATCTTCGCCGGATCATCTCCAGCCCCGGGCTTCTGGCCGGTGTGGCCGAAGCCTACGAGCTGCTGCTGCGTCCTCTGACATTCGACCGCATCGCCGCCATCCCGGTGGCCGCTGTTCCTCTGGCCGCCGCTGCCTCTCTGCGTCTGGGAAAGCCCTTCATCTACCCCAGGATCACTGCCAAGGACCACGGCACGGGAAACTCGATCGAAGGCTTCTTCGCACCCGGGGAGCGGGTCGTGCTGCTCGACGACGTGATTAGCTCCGCCCAGAGCAAGCTCGAAGCCATCGCGATCCTGGAAGCCGCCGGCCTGGAGGTTACCGACCTGGTCGTCCTGGTCGACCGGCAGAGCGGCGGCCGGGAGGAGATCGAACGCCGGGGCATTCGCTTCCACGCCTTCGCGGGAATTTCAGAACTGCTGGAACTGGCCCGCTCCCGGGGTCTTGCCGCAGAGCGCCTGAACGAGGAGGTGAACACATGATGCGGAAACACCAGATCCTCCACCGTCTTGGGTCAGGGGGTTTCAAGCTGGCCACAGTCTCCGGAATCCTGACAACCCGTCCCGGCATGATCGATTGGATCGACCGCATGGTTCCGGAAATTGAAATCATCACCACGAAGAGCTATCAGATACACGCCAATCCGGGCTATCGGGAGCCGGTTCTCCTCGAGAAAGAGGTAGGCTGCTTCGCCAACGCCGTGGGTCTGCGAAACCCGGGAATGGCGGCAGGAATCAGGGAGCTGACCGACCTGCGCCGGAAGCACGGGCTCCGCAGCCTTCTCAACGTCTCTCTGTCCGCCAACTGCATCGAGGACTTTATCGAACTGGCCAGATGTTTCGCACCCGTGGCGGATATCCTGGAACTGAACTTCTCCTGTCCCCATGCGGCCAGTGGTTACGGGTCCAGTATAGGAAGTGACCAGCGGGTCGTCTCGGAATATATCCGAGCGATTCGCGGTGCTACGACAGCCCTGCTGTTCCCGAAGCTCTCACCCAACGTGGCGAACATTGCAGAAATCGCCCAAGCCGCCGTTTCTGCCGGAGCCGAGGGCTTAAGCGCGATCAACACGGTGGGACCGGAGCTGTTCCGGGAGCCCGGCAGCGGCAAACCGATCCTTTCCAATCCGAACGGCGGCAGGGGCGGAAAATCCGGAGAGTGGATCAAGGAAAAAGCGATCCGGAGCGTGGCGGAGATCCGCAGAACCGTCGGCCCGCACATTCCGATTATCGGGATCGGCGGGGTCTCCTCGGCGGAGGATATCCGCAGGATGCAACGGGCAGGGGCGAACGTGGTTGGCCTTGGAAGTGTCATTGCCCGGGTTCCCCGCCAGGACCTCATTCCCCTCTATATCGGGGCGTTGCGAAGGGACTTTGAAGAGGGAGGCGAAAGCGCGGACACCTTCCTGTCCACCGAGCCGCTGATGGAATACCGAACTTCCCGGATACGGGAAATACGGGAATTCGGTGAAACGCTCCGGATGATCATCCTGGAGGGCGAGTTGAACGCTTCCGCCAGCCAGTACGCCTTCCTGTTTCTTCCCGGCTCCGGGGAAAAACCGTTCTCCATCGCCTGCTGCAGGCCGGCTACTTTTCTGGTTCGCAGGCGGGGTCCGTTCACCGAGGCCCTGTTTCGATTGAAAGCGGGGGACCGGCTCCTGCTGCGAGGCCCCTATGGGGCGCAGATGGCGGACAGCACCAGGCCGAAGGCCTATATCGTTGCCGGAGGCACGGGAATCGCCCTGGCTCCGTTGTTGACCCAGGCCCTCGTCGCCCGGGGTAAAGAGGTTACACTGCTTTTCGGATCGACTCGAGAGGAGGATCTGGAGATCCTGTCCGCACTGGATCTGCCCTCCCGGCAAGCAGCGGTCGCGGACCGGGGCCGGCCGGCACGGATCTTGGACCACCTCCCGCGACACCTCGACGGACCGGCTGCGGAGGACAGCTGCTTCTACAACGTCGGGCCTCAGGGATTCCTGGCCCGGGCCTGCCGCCGGGAACTCGCCCTGGGTGCTGCGCCCTCGGAGATCTACCTGTCCCTGGAAACCCCGTCTCTATGCGGGGTGGGATTATGCGGATCCTGCGAATGCGGAGGCCGGCTGCTCTGCAAAGAGGGAACGTTTGTAAGCCTGCAGCACCTGGAGAGACATGGCCTGAGTCCGGAAACCTTTCCGGATCCGCTGCCGGATAAGGCGCACCTCTCATCCGCCCGCCGGTCCGCCGGCCGCCGGGAAGCTCCGCTGCTGAGCAGCTAAGTGTCTCTGTGCTTCCCGGCCAGCGTCTCCGCGACCCGAAAGATCATGATCCACGCCCCCGCCAATCCGAAAGCTGCGATCAACAGGGGAGCCGTTTGCAAGCCAAGACCCTGAGCAACCACCCCGATCAGCAGAGCTCCTGAGGTTGCCCCGATATCACCCATCAGGTGCCATATGCCCAGAAACTCGCCGGTGGATACGCGGGGGGAAAGATCCGCACCCAGGGTCAGGACAATTCCGCTGCCCAGACCATTGCCGATTCCGGCCAGCAGGCTCACCAGCAACAACCCGGAAAAACCCCCGGTGAGCGGAATCAGGGCCAGGCCGACTGATTGGATGAGCAGGCAGGGAACGGCCGACCACTTTCGGCCGAGGCGATCCATGAGGATACCGGCTGGATAGACCAGAACCAGCTCAATGGCCCTGGAGAGGCCAAAGATCAAGCCGATTGCCGCCACGTCCAGCGCTATGCGTTCGCCCCACAGGGGAATAAGCGTCTGCCGGCCGATACGCAGCATCTGCAGCGTGATCACCACCAGACCGGCGATAAGAAACGACCGCCCCTTACCCTGCAGCGTTCGCAGGAAGGGAATGCCCGGAGCCTGGAAAGGCTCACCTCTGCGCTCCCGGCTCCGCAGGCGGTAATGGGAGGCTCCGATCAAGAGAAAGATCACCGCAAGCAAGCATACCAGGGCCTGACCGAAGTAAACGGAATGCAGACCGTAGATCTTGCCGATGTAGCCGCCGGCTATCGGTCCAAGCACCCAGCCGACCCGTGCCGTCCCTCCCACGAAGGCCATGGCCCGACCGCGCCGATGGGATGGCAGGTTCTGACGGATGTGGGTCTGAACGGAGAGCATCCACAATACGTTCACCGCCCCCATGGCAAGAGTTAAAAACGCCAGGGGTACGAGCCTTCCCACGAATCCCGTGGCAAAAGCTGTCAACGCGGCGGCCACGGCGGAAAACAAGAGGACCGGCAGCCTGCCCACCCGCGAGATGATCGCCCCGGCGGGCAGATCGAACAGCAGGGACCCTGCGCCGCGCATGGAGACGATCACACCGGTGACGCCCAGTCCCGCGGCCAGGGAACGGGCAAAGAGGGGAAGCACGGGAACAATCATCCCGTACCCGAACATGATACACAATGTGGGCAGGTAGAGGGGCAGAATCAGAGAGGCGAGGCCTATCTCGCCCGGTGTTTTTTCACGATTCATCTTGGCGGGACTATCCGAGATGAGAATCTTTCACAACTAGAGAAGCCCTACCTTGTCATTGAACTCTTCGATAAGGGCATCGATCGGATCGATCTGCTTCTGGATCTTTTGCCAATAATCGGGCTCATACCACTGATCCATGATCTGTTCGTAGGTCTTTCCCTGCTGTTCTACCCAGGTGAAGTACTTGAGGTTGTGAACCCGCCGCCGATCCGAATAGGTGAGCTCCCGCAGGTTATCGGTACCCACCCCCGCAAGGTAGCGGGCGAAATCCGCCGCAGCATTCACCTCCCCATAGGGCCCGAAGCTGGTGTGCATCTCTTTGAGCCGGCTTCCGTACAGCTCCATGGAATCGGTAAGCACGGTCAGGATCACCTCATCGCCGGTCAGCTCGTAGTACTTGGCGTATTTGATCGCGGATAGCAGATTACCGATACTGGAGAATCCGAGAAGATCGAGATTTTCCACCAACGATCCAGGCACGCCCCGCTGCAGCAGGTGTTTGCGTCCCGCTCGCTCGTTGAACAGCCGGGCCAAGCTGACCACGGCATTGTCGTCGATGGCCATGATCATGTCCGTATTTTTCAGGTTGTGGATCCACGGCACATGCTTGTCCCCGATTCCCTCGATCCTGTGGGCGCCGAAGCCGTTTTCCAACAAGGTCGGACATTGAAGGGCTTCGCTGGCCGCGATCCGGCTTCCCGGGTAGCGTGATTTCAGGTAGTCCCCGCAGCCGATCGTGCCGGCCGAGCCGGTGGCAATGGCCATCCCGTGGTAGCTCTGCCCATCTTCGAGCTCCCGCTCAAGCACCTCTTCCATGGCGTGTCCGGTAACATCGTAGTGCCAGAGGTAGTTGCCGAACTCGTCGAACTGGTTGAAGATGACCAGATCCTCTCCGGAGGCCTTGAGCTCCCGGCACTTGTCGAAGATCTCTTTGACGTTGGATTCGCTTCCCGGGGTCGCGATCACCTCCCCTGCGACCCTGGACAGCCATTCGAAGCGTTCCCGGCTCATCTCTTCGGGGAGGATGGCCACCGAATCGCAGGCCAGCAGAGTCGAGTCGTAGGCCCCGCCCCGGCAGTAGTTGCCGGTAGAGGGCCAGACCGCCTTCTGGGAGGTCGGATCGAACTGGCCGGTAATCAGGCGCGGAACCAGACAGCCGAAGGCGGCCCCAACCTTGTGCGCCCCGGTGGGAAACCATTTCCCCACCAGAGCGATGATCCGCGCCGGCACGCCGGTCAGAGACTCGGAGAACTCCATATAGTTGACGAATCCGAACCCCCCGCCCTTGACTACGGGTTCGTTTTTCCAGGTTATGCGAAAGAGATTGCGGGGGTGGATATCCCAGAGACCTATGCCTTTCAGCTCCTTATTTATCGCCTCCGGAATCAGACTCGGATCCTTCATCTCAGCAAAGGTCGGTATAATGATATTCCGCTCCCGGGCCCGCTCCACGGTGCGCTCCAGTTTCTCGTGAACTATCCCCAGGTCGATCATTACTTAAGTCCTCTCTTTCCGATCGGCGAAGACGCCCCCGGTAATTGTTAAACCGAATTCCCCTTTTCCACAAGCCTCCGCGGCAGCCCGCTTGCGGCACCGCTTCCTCTTAGGCCGAGTATTCGAGAGCATTGGCACCGCCATGGTCGCCAGGAACTCATCCCCCCATAAAAAGTCGCTGCCGGGTTTTGAAAAACCGGTAGATTCACGATAAATTCAGTAATAGCATGAGATCTCAGAAGAAAAGCACAGCCATCCTCCCCGCCGTGCTTGCCGCCCTGATGGCCCTCGCCACGCTGGGCTGTAACATCGACGCAGTTGCCGGGCGGTTCACCTACATCGTCAAATACGAGGTTACGGCAAACGCAGCGGTTACCGTCGATATAGACTATACCGGTGGAACGCCGATCGTTCCGCCCGGTCCCACCACAGTCAACATCACCAACCAGGATGTCGATGCTTCAACCCCATGGATCCTGGAGCTTCCAGCCGCCTTCAGCTACGCCGACGGTTACTTCTATCCGACGCTAACCGTGGTCGAGAACGCGGGAACATTTACAAGCGGTGAAACCGTGACCGCCAAGATCATCTGGAAGGACTACAGGTTCGATTTCCAGGAACAGGTTCTGTTGCTCGACACCGTGGATGGATCGGCCGCAGTCGAAACCATGACGCTCACCGGTCCCGAGCTTCCCCGCCCCTAGCCGATCGTTCCCGCTCCGTGATTCGCGCAAACCTGGCCGTCAAAATTCCGTGAATTCGGTCAAACTTTTCCAGCCGTAGTCTTGCGAAATTGCCCAGAAGCGATAATAGTATCCCAAGGGTATGGGAAAAACAGCGATCTCCAGCAACCGAGCTAAAAACCGCATCATTGACAACATCATCGATGCCATCGTAACCCGCCAGGACTTCCTCCTGCTGGGGCACAAAACCCCGGATGAAGACTGCATAGCGTCCATGGTCGCCTTTGCTCTCCTGGCGGCGAAGTTCTCGAAGCACATCTGCATCTATCTAGGAAAACAAATACACGAACACTTCCAGTACCTGCTCAATATCTGCACCTACAACTCGATCCCCATCCTCTATCAGGATGATACCCTTCCCGCGCCGATCGACACGGTGGTTCTGCTCGATACGGCAAAACGATCCATGATCGAGGCCAATACCCCAGTCAAGGAAATAATCGAAGACAAGGGCACACTGAAGATCGAGATCGATCATCACATCGGTTCGGACAGCGACTATTTCGGCCAGAACGACTACTGCCTGGTCACCGAGGCTTCCTCCTCCGGAGAGCTGGTGGGTCAGATCCTGCTCAGGCTCAAGGACAATGAGGAACTCCTCAAGCGTTTTCAGATCACTGATCTGGCCTCCCGAAATATCGTCCTGGCCATCCTGACAGGCATCATCGGGGATTCGAAGATGGGCATGTATCTGAAAAACGAGCGGGAGAAGGAGTACTACAGGGCCTTCAGCGCTATGTTCAACGAGATGCTCGCTCAAAAGACAACCCGTCGGACAAACTTCTCCGACATGCAGCAGGTGTTTCAGGAGATTCAAAGACTGTCGAGAAACGAGGAGATGTGCTTCAACTACTTCATCGAGCGCAAGCGCTTTTCAAGTAAGATAGGCTACGTCGTTTTGGGGGAGCAGGACATTGACAACTTGAGCGGGGAGTTCGACAACAGCACGATCGTCTCGGTAGCACGAGGCGTGGCGGATATCCTGGCGGAGGAGAGCAAGTGGCTGGGATTGGTCTGCTACTCCGATTCGCCGGACCAATCCGACCTGATTCAGTTTCGTCTGCGACGCAGCCACCTGTACAAGGCGATCGACCTGCGTACCGTTCTGAAGGCCTTTTCGATATCCAACGGTGGCGGACACGAAGGAGCCATTGGCTTTCGTATTCCCAAATCCGAAATCGACGATCTGGAGGACTACGTAGCCGATCTGATTCAGGGAATCGAGGATTTGATCGAAACCTGAGTCCAGGCGCGGCCTTTCAGGCGATTCCGGCGGCGAAATCGGTAGCCGAATCTTTTCTCTTGGCTTCGAGAGCCGCCAGTACCTGCTGGATTTTTCCGCTCTTCAGGAGCTTCCCAAAGGCCGCCACGATCTCCGGATCGAACTGCTTGCCGGCATTTTTCTCGATTTCCCGAAACGCACGACGGTGGCTCATCTTCTTTCGGTAGGGACGATCGCTGGTCATGGCGTCGAAGGCATCGGCTACCGAGATGATTCTGCCCGGGAGGGGGATCTTATCCCCGGCTATTTTCTCCGGATACCCCTGGCCGTCGAAGCGCTCGTGGTGGTGCAGGACGCAGGTCAGGGCCTGCTCGAGATAGGCGATATTACCGAGGATATGCTTGCCCATGGCAGGATGCTCCCGGATCTCCCTGGTTTCTTCGACCTCGAGGGGTCCGGGTTTCTGCAGTATCGCATCGGGCACGCCGATCTTCCCCACATCGTGAAGAAGGGCGCCGATCTCGATCGTGAACAAGTCCTCCTCATCCAGCCCCTTCTCATCGGCGATGCTCGTGGCGATGCTCATGGCAATCTTGGTAACCCGCTCCGTGTGCCCGCGGGTATAGGGATCCCGGGCCTCCAGGGTGTTCACCACGGCGTTCACCGTTTCCCGGTAGGCCTGTTTCAGCTCCCGGTTCTTGCGCTGCAGCTCGCTGATCATAAGCGCCCCGGTCCCCCGCAGCCGAGCGCTCTGTTCCCGCATCATGGCATAGGCTAATAGAGGGGCCTTTTTCAACAGAACGGCGAAATCCCGCCGGGAGATCTCCAGCAGCACCGTCGACTCCAGGGCCACGGCGCTCGCCGAACGGGGTCCCTGGTCTAGAAGCGCCATTTCCCCGAAGAATTCACCGTCGTATTGAACGTCCAGGACCATCTCTTTCCCGTCCTCCAATTTCTTGGTGATGGCCACCTTGCCCGTCCGAATGATGTAGAAGGTGTCGGCGACCGTATCTTCCCGGATTATGATCTCACCCTTGCTGTGCTTCCGTGTCGTCGCAAAGCGGGAGACCATGCGCAGATCCCGGTTAGACATTTCAGAGAAAAATTGAATGCTCCTGAGCTCCTCGAGTCCTGGTCTGTTCACGATTGCATCTGTTCCTACTCGAATTTTCGGCTCTTCTACCCTTTCTCGCTACCGGTGAGTTCGGGCTCACTCTTGCCGCGGTACAGCAGCATCGGCGGGATGAGGGTCCAGATCGCCAGGATAACCGACCCGTACCAGGGTTCGTAGATCGGGGCCTCGAGAAAGCGTACAGGACCCTGACCGAGCGCGTAGATCCAGACTACCATGGACAGTGTGGAAACCACCAGTTGTTTCCACGAACGAACGCCCATGGCCGTGTACAGGTACAGGGGCGTAATCCCTATGAGCAGCAGGCTGATCACCAGGTGGGGGATCAGGCGATCCGGCAGCACGCCCTGCAGAAAGAGGAACACGGCTATGATCTCGCTGGGAATGAGTTTCAGCAACGCTTTGATGAAGGAGTTGTCCTCCCGTTTAATAGCTCTGCCCATAGTCTCTCCTCCTTGCCCTGCAGTCCGGCGGTTTCTCAGCGCGTTCGCACGGGGATTCACGCATGATTCTACAGTTTCAGCAGTCGCTTCACCGCCTGCAAGGTTGGTTCAATCACAGGGACTTCCGGCACGACCCTTTGCACGGCGGTGATATCCTTGAGCCCGCTGCCCGTTGAAAGCACCAGCACCGGCTCTTCACTGCCAATCTGGCCTCTCTCCAGGGCCTGCAGGTACCCGGCATAGGCGGCGGCTGCTGCCGGTTCGGCGAACACCCCGACCCGCCCCAATTCAACCAGAGCGTGCAAGATCTGCTCGTCGCTCACCGTGATGTAAGCACCACCGGTTTCACGTGCCGCCCGTAAAGCTCGCACACCGTCGGCGGGCATGTCTACGCAGATGCTGTCCGCCAAGGTAGCCGCCCGTACCGCTTCGATCCGTTCCCAACCGGCCTGATATGCACGAGCTACAGCCGCCGACCCTTCAGCCTGAACGCCGAAGATACGGGGCTGAAAGACCAGCCAACCGAGATCCTCCAGGTCGCGAAAACCCTTGTGTATCCCGGAGATGATGTTACCGTCCCCAACCGAGACGAAGATGGAGAGGGGCACCCCTTGCGGAATCGCTATCGACCCCGCTCGCACGGCCTCCCAAATCTCCAACGCCGCCGTTTTCTTTCCCTCCGCCGTGAAGGGATTGTACCCGGTGTTGCGACAGTACCAACCCAGATCCTGAGATACCTCCAGGCTCAGTGCGGTTGCCCGGTCGTAGTTTCCTTCGACCAATATCACCTCGGCTCCATAGGCCAGCATCTGGGCGAGTTTTGCCCGGGGCGCGCTGCCGGGAGCAAAAACCACGGCGCGCAGCTGCAGGGCGGCAGCCATTCCGGCCAGGGCTGCTCCGGCATTGCCCGTTGAGGCGGTCACCACGGTCTGCGCACCGAGCTCACGCGCTCGGGCCGCAACCAGGGAGCTGGCCCGGTCCTTGAAGGAGGCGGTAGGGTTGGAGCCATCGTCCTTGAGCCAGAACGCTTTCAGCTCGTGCCTGGCGCGCAGAGCCGGCAGGCTGTACAGCGGCGTCCAACCCACGCTGCGCAGCGGAGTGCCCTGGGCGCCGGGATCGTCCACCGGAAGCAGGGGCAGATAGCGCCAGTGCGATCTCTCGTGATCCGGCCCGAGCAGCTGAGATGGTTTGACGGTTTTGCGGATCCGTTTCGAATCCAGAACGATATCCAGGCAGCCCTGATCCTTCGGACAGAGGTACAGCCCCTCGGACTCTCCGTATTCACTCCCGCATACGCTGCAGCGGTAGCCGGAAAACCTCATGCTCCTGCTCCTTGAAATCCTCTTCCTCAGGCTCGGTATTGCCCGATTCCAAAGGCCGCTTTGATCTCCCCCAGATACAGGCGATGGTAGTCTTTGGCCGGGTAGTTCTCTTCGATGAACCCGGCCAGAAAATGCTCGGGCTCGAAATCGTCGAAGTACATCTTGGAACACTCGATGATCAGATCCGCCTCTTCAAAACCCGGCGACCCGATGCTCTTGGAGGCGATGGGGGAGAGTCCGCATTCATCGATTTTATTGACATCCCTTCCCGAATGACTGCCGCAGTAGGCCACTGCCTCACTCTGCGCCGATGGGAAATGGCATATCGTAAAATCCGGATATTCTTCCATAAACTCGTACGTGTAGCGATGGGGACGCACAACGACCATGGCCATCGGCCGTTTCCACATGCAGCCCAAAGCGCCCCATCCTACGGTCATGGTGTTGAACCTGCCGGCCGAATGATCGCCACAGGTCAGCAGGAACCTCCCATCGCTCCAGGTTCCGTATACGGGAAGACACAGATGGGATAGTTGGATTTCCTCTCTTTTCATACATAACTCCTCGTGCCGCTTCATGGTTCTATGCTCCGCAGTATAGTACATTCCGATTTGGGTAGCCAACCTCAGGCTGCCTCATGCCGTCGCTCCCATCGACGGTCTATACCAGCAACCAATTCCGCCGAATGTCCCTGTCACAGAGTCCCCGCCGTCAGTTCCTTGACGCCTTGGATGGTTCCAATCTATCGTTGAAATGACAGCGACGGGGGGTGCGGCATTACCGCTCTTCGCTTGTGATGGATGACCGCGAAAGGGGTTCAATTTGAGCAGCCCAATTCGAGCGCCTGGAATCCGGGAACTCCGGAACATCTGGCTCTGCCGGCTCACCGACCGAGCGGTCCGGCCCGAGTTCTGTGATCTAACCTTTGGAAACGGCAAGATCGCCGAGATCCGGCCCGCCGACTACCGGCGCTACCTGCGACACGGTGCTCCCGGGCATTCCCCTTCCACCGCCGAATCCGGCGGTCCCGGGAAGCCGGCTGACGGCGTGATCGATGCGGCAGCGCGAGTGGCGACCCCGCCGCTGGTCAACTTCCACGATCACTTCTACTCCCGGCTAGCCAAGGGTCTGGCTCTGCCGGGTTCGATGCAGGACTTCCGCAATATCCTCAAGAACCTGTGGTGGCGTCTGGATCGGGCACTGGATGCGGATATGGTCGAGGCCTCTGTTCAACTCGGGAGTGCGGAATCCCTTCGAAGCGGCGTGAGCTACCTGTTCGATCATCACAGCTCTCCGAGCTTTGTCCGGGGCAGCCTGAGTGAGCTCGGGGGCATCCTCTCCGGGGCCGGATTGCGGGCTGTGCTCTGCCTGGAAACCTCGGACCGCAACAAAGTCACCGAGGCCTGCTTCGAAGAGCAGCGAGAGTTTATCCGCCGCTGTGCAGACTCGGACCTCAGAGGACTGGTGGGACTGCATGCCCCCTTCACCCTTTCAGATCAGACCCTGCGCAGGGCCGCCGACCTGTGCAACGAACTGGATACGGGTATCCACATCCATCTGGCCGAAGACGCCTACGAACAGCGCTACAGCCGGGACACATTCGCCTGTACGGCCGGGGTGCGTCTGGATCGTTTCGGCCTGCTCGAACACCCGGGTATACTCGCCCATGGGGTCCACCTGGAGGAGGAGGACTGGAATGCCCTGGTCCGGGGACAGTGCGCCCTGGCGCTGAATCCGGATTCAAACCTCAACAACGCCGTGGGGCTGGGCCGTTATACGGAGCTCCCCGATTCCCTTCCCCTGCTGGCGGGCACGGACGGAATGCACGCCTCTGCCTCCCGTTCGCTCAAGCAGCTGTTCCTGCTTCACCGCCACCAGGGCGGCGAGCTGTCGGAGAGTTTTGCTTTCATCCGCAGACTCTACTTCGACCAGGTACGTTTCGTGCGCCGGTTCTTCCCCGACTATCCCGATCTGAACCCGGGGGACCGGGCGGACCTGGTGGTCTGGGACTACCGGCCTCCCTCCCCCTTCGGCGCGGACACCTTCTGGGGTCATCTGATCTATGGCATCCTGGAGGCCCCCGCCTGGAGCGTCTGTATGCAGGGAAAAGCGCTGCTGGCCGACCGCAGGCTTCTCAGCATCGATTTCGAATCGGTAGCCCGGTCCGCGGCAGTCCAGGGAGAGCGCCTGTTCGAGAAGCTAGGAGTAACACATCATGGCTGATCTGAAAACCACCATCTGCGGTATAGAGTTCCCCAATCCCGTCTGGACCGCAGCGGGGCCCGGAGGAGCGGATGCCCCGATGCTGCTGCGGGCGGCCCGGGGGGGTGCGGGCGGGCTGGTGGCCAAGACCATCAGCATGGAGGGTGCCCGGGTTCCCACCCCGAACATCGTCTCCCCCTTCTTCGGAAGCCTGCTCAACGCCGAGCTGTGGTCCGAGCATGACTACCACCACTTCATCGACCGGGAGCTGCCCCAACTGAGGCATGCCGGGGTGCCGGTGATCGCCTCCGTCGGCTACAGCGCCGATGAGCTCGCCGTGCTGGGCAGGGAGCTTGAGGCGGCCGGTGTGGCGGACGCCGTGGAGTTCTCCATTCACTACGTGGGCAAGGATCCCGAAAACCTCAAGCGTCTGGCCGGGGCCTTGAAGGAAAACCTGACGATCCCGGTGCTGGCCAAGCTCAGCCCGGGGATAAGCGACCTGGAAGCGGCGATCCGCGTGCTCAACGACACGGTCGACGGCTTCGTGGCCATCAACAGCGTCGGGCCGGCCTTGGATTTCGATATCGAGACCCGGCAGCCCCGACTCGGAAGCGGGGACGGCCGCGGCTGGCTGTCCGGCGCAGCAATCCTCCCTGTGGCACTGCATTACGTGGAGGCCATCTCCTCCATGACGGACAAACCGGTGATCGGTGTGGGCGGCGTGCGCCGGGTCGAGGATGTGGTGAAGCACCTCATGGCCGGCGCATCGGCAGTCCAGGTGTGCAGCCTGGCCGTGCTGAAAGGACAGGAGGTATACGGCAAACTGGCGGCCGAGCTTTCCGAGTGGCTGGACGGCCACGGCTTCGATGATGTCGGGCAGATCATCGGTTTGTACCGCAGGCAAAGGCCGGACCCCGCACAAGTCCGGGAAACGGGTTTCCCGCAAATCGACTACGATCTGTGCAACCTCTGCCTGCTGTGCGAGCGCTCGTGCATACATCGAGCCATCCGCTTCGAGGACAGGGAGTTTCACCTGGACGAAACGCGCTGCGTGCGCTGTGGCCTGTGCTGTTCTCTGTGCCCCAAGGGCGCATTGAGCCTCGGGACCGGATAAAAGGAGGGAATATGGATCCCAAGCTGTTGAAAAACATTCAGACCCACGTCAAAGGCGCACAGGAGGAACTTGCCAATCTGCTTCAGCGTCTGATCCGCATCCGCAGCTACAGCGGAGAGGAGAAGGAGATAGTCGAGTTCATCCTGGACAAGATGCAGTACTACGGTTTCGACGATCAGCACTCGGATGGTCTGGGCAACGCGGTCGGGCGTCTCGGAGACGGACCGGTCAAGATTCTCTACGATGCCCACATCGATACGGTCCAGGTCACCGATGAGGAGAGCTGGACCTATCCGCCCTTCGAAGGTCGAATCGTCGACGGGATCATCTACGGCCGGGGTGCGGTGGACGAGAAAGCCGCCATGGCGGGATTCCTCATGGCCGGCAAGGTGCTGAATTCCCTCTACCCGAATGAAGGATTGCCCTTCAGTCTCTATGTTGTCGGCTCCGTTATGGAGGAGGACTGCGACGGGTACCCCCTGCGGCATCTCATCGAGCAGGAGGGCTTCGCTCCCGACTACGTGCTTCTGGGCGAGCCTACGGATCTCAAAGTATTTCGCGGCCAGCGGGGACGCATGGAGATGGAGATCACCACCACCGGGAAGTCCGCCCACGGAGCCCACAACCGCCAGGGGATCAATGCCATCTACAAGATGAACCCGATCGTGCGGGCTATCGAGAAGCTGGACCGATCTCTACCACCGGTTCAACCCCTTGGCCGTGGCTCCATTACGGTATCCGACATCCGCAGCCGCGGTCCCTCCCTCTGCTCGGTGCCGGATCACTGCCGCATTCATATCGACAGACGCCTCACCGTCGGTGAAACCCGGGAGAGCGCCCTGGCTCAGCTGGAGGAGATCGTGCAGAAAAACGGCGGAGAGGCGCTGGTAACGATCCCCGAGTATGAGGGCACAAGCTGGAAAAGCACCGAATTCACCCAGGAGGCCTACTTCCCCACCTGGACCATGGAGGAGGATCGTCCCCTGGTCCAGGCCGGTTTGGAAACCGCCCGCATGGTCATGGGTAGAAAGACCAAGAGCGGTTTTTGGAGTTTCTCGACAAACGGCGTAGCCACCGCGGGCCGGCATGAGCTGCCCACCATCGGCTTCGCCCCGGGAAAGGAAGAGCTGGCTCACTCCTCCCGGGAGGAGATCGTGCTTCAGGACCTGTTCAAGGCGACCGAGTTCTACACCCTGTTCCCTTTCGTGTTGACGGGCAAGACTTGATCCAAACGAAGATTGCGCTATGAAACTGACTTTACAATGTGGCCATATAGAGTATAAAAAGCTCTATCCGGAACCGAGAATGCTCACCACCGACGCCAGACTAAAACAAAATACGGCATCCCTTGATTTGGGATAACACGACCGGTACAAATTGGAAGTGAGGTAGATGTTGGGAACCCTGCCGAGTGTAAAGGAACAGGCCCTCGAAGACCTGGCCAAAACACTGGTCGATCAGAACAAGGCAAAAATCGCGATCCCGCCACTGGAAAACGGCCCGGGCTTCTGGTTTGGAGCGGGCAACATGGTGGAAGGCCCCGGGAGCTGTTTCTACCTCTGCGGTCGCTACCGGAACGCGGGGGACTCCCGGACCGGGCTTGCGGCGGGAGCAAGGGGAGCGGAACTGGCGATCTTTCGTTCGGAGGATCGGGGAAAAACCTTCGAGAAGATCCTCTCCTTTTCCAGGAGCGACCTGAGCTACGGCGGGAAAGAGGTGCTCTCTATCGAGCGCTGCTGGCTGCTGCCCGCCGCTGCAGGCGTGGAGATATTCGTATCGACGGAAAAGGCCGGTCTGTCCTATCCGCAGGGGTACGAGGAGTTTCAAAAACCCGGAACCGGAGTGTGGAGCATCGATCGCATCAGCGCCCCGTCGATCGATAAGATCGATCCGTCCACCATTCGACCACTGTTGCAGGGGAGCGACCCCCGGTACTGTCACTTCAAGGATCCCGTAGCCTATAGGGATGATCACGGAAATACGGTGCTTATGTTCAGCACTCACCCGTTCAACTGGGCCAGTTCCAACACCGCCCTGGCCGTGAGACCGGCGGGTGCAGGGGAGTTCGGCTCGATCGACTACGCCTTCTTTCCCCGCGGCTTTACCTGGGATGTGGCGGTCAGCAGGATCTGCGGTGTCCTGCAGGTGCCGCGGGTCGGGGTCTTCAAAGCGGATCCGACGATCAACCTGTACTTCTACGACGGTGCCGAGGGGATGCGCGACCTGGAGGAGCACGGCGAGGCGGTTAAACGTCCCCGAGGCTACTCCTGCGAGGAGCTCGGGGGCGCGGCCTACTCCAGGGCGGACACCTTTCCCCGCATCGAGCGGCTGTCCACCGCCCTGCCCTTCTTCATCTCTCCCCATGGAACGGGCTGCAGCCGCTACACAACGACCCTGCAGACCGGGGAAGGGGTGTACACGACCTGGCAGCAGTCCCAGCCCGACCGCTCCCAACCTCTGGTCATGTGTTTCACGAGCCGGGAGCGGATCGAAGGCGTTCTTTCACAGTAAGGCGGCGATTACAGGGAGAGAGGAAAATGTCAGCCAAACGAATGCAGAAGATGTACCTGGACGGGAAAACGGGGCGAGGTCCCTTCTACAGGGACGAAGCGAAATCAAAACCCAACATCCTCCTGATCTCCGTGGATATGGTTCCCCAGGAGTTCCTGCTCAAAGACCGCGCCACGGTTCCGGTTCACACACCGAATCTCGACGCCCTGCGCCGGGAAGGGGTGTTTTTTCGAAACTCCTTCTCCACCGCCCCGTTGTGCTCGCCCTCACGGGCTTCCTACCTGACCGGTCGCTATTCCTACATCACGGCCAACGCCGAGAGAGGCCACGACGGCCATGCCGTTCATCTCAGGGATCAGGACATCCTCTTTCCCGAGTACCTCAAGGCGGCGGGCTACTATACCCGCCATTCCGGAAAGTGCCATGTCGGGGGACGGAAGTTTCTCGAGTTGTTCGGGGAAAACGACGCCCCCTGGGACCGCTGGTCTCCCCCGTGGTACGACGACGAGCAGTACAGATCGTTCCTAAGGGCACATGATCTGGAACCCTTCGAGTTCGAGCGCTCGCTCTACGGCCGATCCTCTACACCAGGTCAGAGGGGCAATTTCTACGGGGGCTGGATCGCTCGCCGGAATGGACGTCCCTTCCCCAAGGAGGCGACCTATCCCGCCTTTCTGGTCGATCGGGCTCTTTCCTTTCTCGAAACAAACAGGCCCCTCTATCTGCAGCTGGATTTCTTCGCTCCCCATCAACCCTTCGCCATTCCGGGCGGGATGGAGCGCAGGGAGGCGGAGATTCGGGAGCAGATGACGCTGCCCGATTCCTACAGAGATCTCGCTGAAAACGATTTCCGAAGGCCAGAGGGCGAACCGCGGGTCTATGGCCTGTACCGCAAGAACTGGGGGCTCGGAGAGGAGCAGACCCTGCTGGACTACCGGGTGGCCAATCAGCTGCAGTTCGAGCTGATCGACGAGCTGCTGGGCCGCCTGTTTACCGAACTGCGGGAGCGCGGCCTGTACGATTCCAGCTGGATCGTGTTTCTGGCCGACCACGGCGAGATGAACGGGGAGCTGGCCCTGATCGACAAGGGCGCCTACCTGCACCCCAGAGTCGTGCGGGCTCCGCTGATGATCAAACCCCCCAAGGGTGTTTCGGTTCCCCGGCAGGGCCGGGAGATCGAAGAGGCATGCTCACTCCTGGATCTGGCTCCGACCGTGCTGGAGATCTGCGGCATCGAAACGCCGGAGCGACTGGACGGCCGGAGTTTGCTTGAGACCGCCGCCGGCAAGAAACGTCCCGAAGACAAACCGCTGATCTTCGAGGTCTGGCACCACGTGGTGCCCAATCCCTGCGTCGGAACGATCTTCACCGCCTCGGACGGACATCTGTACAGCTACGTGTACAACGCGGCGGATGATCGTGATGAGCTGTATCGCCTGGGCGGTACCCATGAGCAGGACGGTCCAAACTGCATCGCTGATCCTGCCATGGGGAAGATACGGATCGAAGGCGTCCGCACGCTTACCTCCAGGATGGAGGCGGATCCCCGCTGGTTTGTCTACGCTCAGTACCTGCGCCTGGAATACGCGGAGCTTCTGCCCTCAGGATCCGGGGATCGCCAGTTGTTTGTGGGCAGGTGAGAGATCAGTTCCACACTCTGGGCTTATTGTACCCCTTGGTTTTTGCATACTCCTTGGCCTGGTGGACGAATGCCTGAAGGCGGGTTTCGATCCCGGTGTCCTCCTGCCCGTCGAAGGCGATATCCACCCAGGGCATATCGTCGTGGTCTCTGCGGAACGAAGAGGACAGTGAGGCTACGATCGTTCCGGGCAAACAGGTAAAGGGCAGGATGGCCGCCACACCGGAGATACCCGTCCTGGCCAGACCCACCGCCGTGCCCAGGGCCAGGGGCGGATCCCCCACGTAGTCCCTGTGGATGTACGGTGCACCGAGATCGAGGATCTCCTCCACCGGCAGGACCCGCTCCGAATCGATGGCGTCGGCCAGGGCGTGTTCGTATTTGCTACCGATCCGATGCTGGAAGTAGGCCTGGATCGTGGCCTTGACCACGTTCAAGATCTCCCCCCGCCAGCTGCTCTCCTCCCGGAAGCGCACGGAGGAAAGCTCGACCCACTCCCGCATCGGGGCCATGACGGTCTCCGCTCCCAGATTCTCAAGGCGCTGGCGCAGGAAGCCGCTGCAGTAGGGGTTGTCCCGCATAAAGATCTCACCGACCACGGCGATCACCGGTTTTTGCGGAATGTCGAGCATCTCGAGCTTCCTGAAGGCCTCACCCGCTTCTTTGAGAACATCGAGGGTGTCCTTGGCGCCGTTTTCCACAGAGTGTACCAGCTTGTCCAGATACTTCCGGTAGGTCTCCTCGGTCTGTCCCGGCACCGCTTCGTAGGGCTTACGTTCCTGACGCAGCTTGCCCAGTATCTCCGCCGCCACCAGTCCCTTCCAGGCGATCAGGCGGAACTTCACACCCTGGCCCCGAGAGAAGTCGGCGTAGGAGTTCTTGTTCGTCGGGGAGATGATCTCCACATCTTTGAAACCCAGGTTCTCCATGATGATACGCTGGAACTTGTTGTACTGCCCGAAGCGGCAGGGACCGCCGTGGGCGGGCATGAAGAAGCTGATCTTGGCCGGATCGGTGTCCGGCTCGTGGAGCTTTTTCAAAAAACTGCCGGTGGTGCAGATCATGGGGAAGCACTCCCGGGAAGAGGTGTACTTCCTGCCCCACTCCATATCCACCTCGTCCTGCATGGGCAGGACGTCCGCCTCTATTCCGCAGGCGCGGGAGGCGGCGGCCATCACGTAGGCGCTGTCGCACATGTAGGGGAAGTAGAGCTTTCGTCCCCTGGAGGGGGAGGCTTTGAACACGGATACCGGGGCGAACTCCTTCTCCAACAGGTCGGCCTTGGTTTCACCCTTTAGACTGTCCAGGAAGGCTTCACAGCGGGTGATCATCCCCGCGTCCGCGCTGTGCTCGTCCACCTCCAGCTGAAGATAGGGTTTGCCCCGCATCTCCTCCCGGACGTAGTGGGAGAGGAACGAATCGGGACCGCAGCGGAAGTTGGTGATGTACACCGCGTGCAGCCGTTCATCCCTGGCAACCATCCGCACCCCGGCCAGGATCTTCTGTCCGTTGGGCCAGTACATCATGTCGTAGTCCTTGAAGACCTCGTCCATCGCCTCGCGGAGGGGCAGAAAGTCCAACGGGATGGGGAGCACATCCAGGTCGATCAGCTTCTCGACCAGGCTCAGGTTCAGCTCCGGGTCCCCCGTGTTGTACGGCCGCCCGAGCATGACCACGGAGATCTTGTTTGGGGGAAGATTGGACAGGATCTTTTCCCCCTCTTCGAGCAGGGCCCGTTCGAACCCCGCCTGAGCCTTCTCCGCCGCTTTGACGGCCCGGTCCACAGCCTTCCGGTCGGTGCCGAAGGTTGTGTTCATGAACTTCGCCAGGTCGCCCACCAGCTTCTTGCGGGAGTAGCGGAAGTGGAGGGTGGGCACGAGAAACTTCTCAGCGGCCGGATCCGCCTTCATCGCACCGCGGATCATGAAGGGATAGGACTGAATCCAGGGACAGTTATAGTTGATCGTGGGATTCTTCTCGTCCGTGGGATTGTCCACCACGAAGGGCATGAAGATATAATCCAGATCCTTTTCCAGCAGATCGTCGATATGCCCGTGCATCACCTCCACGGGGAAACAGGTCTCCGCCACCAGCATGCTCAGTGACCGGGTGACCAGGGGCCGGTCCGAAGGACGGGACAGCACCACCCGGAAGCCCAGCTGCTCGAAGAAGGTGCGCCAGTAGGGGAAGCGCTGATAGTAGATCATCAGGCCCCTGGGGATACCGATCGTCGTCTTGGTAGCCGTTTCCTGATCGGACGGCTCCTCCACGTAGTCCCCCAGAAGCAGCCGCTCCCTAAGCTCGAAGAGGTTGGGGATCTCCTGCCTCCTCCGCTCCTTCTCGTCCTTGACCCCCTGGGGCTGGTACTTGTCACAGCGGTCTCCGTAGAACAACGCCCGCTTCTCCCCCTCGATTACGACCTTGTGAACGTCGCAGTGATTCTCGCACCCCTTGCAGGTGAAACGGCTCATGGTATACGGGATCTTACTGACCTGGAAACCCTTGAAGCTCGTCTTATTGCCGTTCTTCTGAACCTCGTCCCGGGCCAGCATGGCTGTACCGATGGCGCCGGTCACATCGTAATGGGGAGGCACCGTAATCTTCTTGCCCAGCACCGCTTCGAAGGCGGCAACCACGGCGGGATTGTTGGTCACCCCGCCCTGAAATAGGATGTGATCACCGATCCGCTTGGCCCCCACCACCTTCTGGATGTAGTTCTGCACGATGGAATAGGCCAGCCCTCCGATCAGATCGTCCTTGTCGGCGCCCTTCTGCTGGTGTGAGTTCAGGTCGCTCTCCATGAACACGGTGCAGCGGTCCCCGAGACGGGAGGGCTTCTTGGCCCCCAGAGCGAGCTCCCCGAACTCATCCACGATGTTGATGCCAAGCTTTTCCGCCTGCTCTTCCAAAAAACTGCCGGTCCCGGCGGCGCAGACCTTGTTCATCTCGAAATCCACGACCACACCGTTGTCGATGCTGATGAACTTGGAATCCTGTCCGCCGATCTCGAACACGGTGTCCACTTCCGGATGGTAGAAGATTGCCGCCGTGGCCTGGGCGGTGATTTCGTTTTTGATCGTGTCGGCGCCGATGAAGTGTCCGGTCAGATAACGGCCGGAACCGGTGGTTCCGGCTGCCCGGACCACCACCTGCTCCCCCACCTCTTCGTAGATCTCCGACAATCCCCGTCGGATCGCCTCCAGGGGCTTTGAGGCCGTAGGAAGGTAGCGCCGGGCCACCACGTTGATCTGATCGTCTATCAGGACCACATTGGTACTGAGGGAGCCCACGTCCAACCCTAGATACACATCGAGTTTTTCCCCGGGCGGGGGATCGAAGACCACCTCCTTGTGCCCTTTGGCTGTGGATCGCTCCAGCTGAGGCCAGTGCGGCAGATCCGCCGTCGGATCCTCGAGATAGCTCTGCAATGCACCGAGCCCCTTGAAGTTCAGATCCCCCTCCGGCGGACTATCCAGAACGTGGAACACCGCCCCGATGGCACCCATGGAGGCATGGTACTTCGGGATAATCAGCTCTCCGTCTCGAAGTTTGAGCACCTCCCGGAACGCACGGGCTACGCCGGCGTTCGCCGCAACCCCACCCTGGAACACCAGCGGGGTTTCCAGGTCTCGACCTCTGGCCAGATTGCTCCTGACGTTCCGGGCTACGGCGAAGCACAGACCGGCTACGATGTCGTGGACAGGAGTGGCGATCTGCTGAAGATGGATCATGTCGCTCTTGGCGAACACGCTGCAGCGCCCGGCGATATGGGGCGGATTCTCGCTCTTGAGAGCCAGCTCCCCGAACTCTTTCTCTATGGATACTCCGATGCGTTTTGCCTGCTGATCGAGAAAGCTGCCCGTACCGGCGGCGCACACCGTGTTCATGGCAAAATCCGCCAGCTGGGATTTTCTGCCTTCCTCGTCCGGATTCATGACGATCAGCTTGGAGTCCTCCCCGCCCATCTCGATGACGGTCTTGGCTTCCGGGTGAAACACGGCTACGGAGCTGGACTGAGCTACGATCTCGTTGACGAAATAGCCTCCGATCAACTCGGTAGCCAGCTTGCCCCCCGTACCGGTAATGGCCACGGTATCGAAGGCCTCGGCGGGATAACGCGTCAGCAGGTCGGTAAGGACCTGGTGCAGCGCATGAAACGGACGCCCGTGACATAATGTGTAGTGATTCTCTACTACATTTCTCTCAGGATCGATAACCACCGTGTTGACGGAAATCGAGCCGATATCCAATCCGAGAGAGAATCGTTGCATTATTCTTTGCCTCCCCTAGTAAATGTGACTATTTTGTTGGAAACAACATCGGGCGAGTCAAGATACAAAAAATGCCCACTTTCTTCTATTATCTCCAACTGCTCTCTTGCGAGCAGTTGATGTAATTTGTCACGATCTTCAGCACAGAGCAGTTTATCCTCTGAACCGACCGGGATCAAGACCGGTTGCTCCATCCGCGGCAGAACAGCGTTCCAGCGCTTGATTTGCCTCATCCTTCCGGCTTGATCGTGCAGGCCGAAGGGACTCACGAATATCAATCCCTGCACCTGCTCCGGGTGCTCTGCGGCATAGTGTGCTGCCATGTTCGCACCCATAGACGTTCCCATCAGGTAGTACCGGTCAAGACCGGCAGCCACACGTTTTGACCAACCCCGTACCCGGCTGATGTATTGATGATGCGAGCTGCCCACGTGTCGACGTCCCAGTGAAATTCGCTACGAAAACCTTCAATCATAAATCGATAGTATTAACCAGCGATGATAGCTAGCATTGATCGCAAAAATTTACGCGGACAGTCTAACAGATTCGATTTATTATTGCAATGATAATATATACAGGTCGTGCTATACTCTCAGGCCGGCTACGGGGAAACGGTCTTCCTGGATCTGGGATTGAACCCCCTGAGCCCGGCAAGCCGATCCCGGTACAGCGTCATGAGGACCCGTTCGGGGGTCATGGGGGCGACGACGGGAAGATCCGCCTGAGGACGGAAGGCCTGGATCGCGGCCAGCAGAGCGTAGTACACGCCGATTCCGTACATCAAAGGAGGTTCGCCGATCGCCTTGGAGTGAAACAGGCCCAGCGGGTTTTCCGTGTTCTCGAGGAAATGAACCTCCAGCTCTTTGGGGGTTTGGTAGATATCCGGAACCTTGTAGGTGCTCAAGGTACCCGTGAGCAGCCTCCCCTCTTCAGAGTACAGCACCTCCTCCAGGGTCAGCCAGCCGATGCCTTGAACTATCCCCCCCTCGGCCTGGCCCAGGTCAACCTGGGGGACCAGACTCGGCCCCAGATCGTGGACAGCTTTGACCGCATCGACCTCATACGTTCCCCTGAGACAGTCCAAGGTTACCTCGCAGAGGGCCGTTCCATAGGCATGATAGGCAAACGGTTCCCCCTTTTCTTTGGCTTTGTCGAAATAGATGCCGGGGGTTGCATAGTGAGCTTGAGCGGAAAGATTGACCCGCTGCGTGTACACCCGCGGAATGAGTCGGTCCCAATTCAGATTGGTTTTCTCCCCATCGTAGAAGATCTGCTCGTTCCGGATTTCCGCCTTGGCGGGGTCCTTCTGTCCCAGCTCCTTGATCGCCGCTTCCTTGATCCGCTTCAAGATCGCCCTACAGGCGATTTCGGTTGCCTTTCCGTTCAGATCAGCTCCGGTTGATGCGGCAGTAGGGGAGGTGTTTGCCACCCGCATGGTGCTGGTGCTCTCCACTTTGATCCTCCCCCTGTCGATGGAGAACACCCGGGCCGCTACCTCGAGGATTTTGTACTTGACCCCTTGACCCATCTCCACGGCCCCGGTGGAGACGCTGACACTGCCGTCGGTGTACACATGGACCAGGGCTCCTCCCTGGTTCAACACCGTGTTAGTGAAGGATATCCCGAAGCATACCGGCATGAGGGCCAGTCCCTTTTTGTGGAGCCTGTGGGTGCTGTTGAACGCCTCAACCCGCGCCTGAGATTTCTCGTAGTCGTAGCGGGATTTTGCCTCCTGCCAGCAGATCGGGGCGCTGCAGCGAACGGCGGCCATCCCGTAGGGGAAGGTATCCCCCTCTTTGAGCAGGTTTTTCTCCTGGAGTTCCGCCGGGCTCACACCCAAAGCGGCGGCGGCCTTGAACAGCGCCGCCTCGATCACGAACATTCCCTGGGGACCGCCGAAACCGCGGAAGGCGGTGTTGGGCGCAATATTGGTACGGCAGCAGTAGGCCGTTGCTTTGACGTTGGGGACGAAGTAGCTGCCCGTGCAGTGGAACAGGGTACGCTCGAGAATCGCCGGGGACAGATCCGCCGCCGCGCCGGCGTTCTGATAGAACTCAACCTCATAGGCCAATACCTGCCCGTTCGCGCTCATACCAATGCGATAATCCGAGGAATAGGGGTGGCGCTTGCCGGTGTAGACCATGTCTTCATGTCGGTGCAGAACCAGCTTCACCGGCGCTGCGCAGCGCACGGCCCCCAATGCTGCCAGAGCGGCCCAGGCCGTTGCCTGATCCTCTTTGCCTCCGAAGGCACCGCCCAGCCGGGTTACCTCCACTTCCACCTGGTGCATGGCCAAACCCAGGATACGGGCGATCACACGCTGGACCCCGGTCGGACTCTGGGTCGAAGAGATGACCCTGACGCTTCCCCTCTCTCCCGGCACGGCGAGGGAACCCTGAGTCTCCAGATACAGATGCTCCTGAGCTCCGGAATCCACCCTCCCCTCAATAATCACATCGCATCGTTGCCAAACTGCCTCCACCTCCCCGAGGCAGAAGGTGCGGGGGGGGATTATGAGCTCTCCCTGTTCCTGGGCTTGCCGGGGATCGAGCACGGCCGGCAACTCTTCAATCTCGAGCTTTATGCAGGGAAGCGCCGCCCGGGCCGCAGCCTCCGAGCCGGCCAACACCAGGGCCACGGGCTGTCCAACGTAATCCACGGTGTCTTCGGCCAGCAGCGGTTCGTCGGCGACCAGGGTTCCTATCTGATTGCTCCCCGGGATATCCGCGGCGCTCAGCACGGCCCGTACGCCTCGGTACTGCTTCGCCTTCTCGGTATCCAGACCCTTGATTCTGCCGTGGGCGACGGATGAGGCAAGCACCACGGCGTGGAGCAGGCCTTCAGGTTCGGGCAGATCGTCGACGAAGCGGGCCTGGCCTCGGGAGTGAAGATCCAAATCGCTATGTTTCATACCCACACCTCGGCGTGCATCTGTTCGGGAAAGAGTTTCTGAAAGTGGGCCAGCAGCAGCTGTCGGAGAAGCAGCCGCTTGTACTGCTCGCTTCCCCGCACATCGCTGATGGGGGAAATCTCCGCCTGGGCCAGCTCCAACGCCTGTTCGATATGCCCATCGGTGAGCTCTTGCCCCTCCAAACAAGCGGAGGCGCGGGAAAGAAACAGGGGAATGGGCGCAACCCCTCCTGCCGCAAGCCGGACTTTCACAATTTGATTGCCCCGAACAGTAATCCATGCGGCAGAGTTGACGCTGGCGATATCGAGGTATCTGCGTCTGGATACCTTCTCGAAGCTGAACCGTCCCTCTTCCCGGGGCAGAGCGATCCACTGCAGTCGTTCTGCCGGCTTCATGTCCAGCTGCTTGTATCCCCGGAAGAAGCACTCGAGTGGCACCTCCCGGATAGCCTTCCCGTTTTTCAGCCCCAGAACCGCCCCCAAAGCCAGAAGCATCACCGTAAAATCGCCGATCGGCGAAGCATTGATGATGTTGCCGCCCAGGGTCGCCCTGTTGCGGATCGGCGTGGAGGCGATCAGCGGAAGCGCCTGGGTGAGCTCCGGCAGCCGATCCTTCAACTCGGGGATCTCTTTTACTTGCTCCATCGAGATGCCGGCGCCCAGGAACAATCGCTCCTTTTCCATCCGCACTTTCCGGAGCTCCGGCGCGGTGGAGAGGAAGCTCAAGTCCTCTTCGAGCAGCTGCTCCGGTCTCTGCACAAACAGATCCGTTCCCCCCGCTACGACGGAATGGCTTGCGCTTCGACGCTGTTGCCGCCCCACCGCTTCGAGCGATCCGAGGCGCTCGGGAATTGTCAGGAAGTACTCGGGAACGACTCCGCAAGTTATCAGAGTCTTCAGGTGCTCCAGGTTCGGCGCATCCGCGCTATCCTGCAAACGGGAATCTGTCACATCGCGCAATTGATCCAGGAGATCGGCGATGGCTCTCTTGATCGATGCATACCCCGTACAGCGGCAGATGTTCCCCGCCACCGCATCCACCGCTCCTTCGTAACTCCATCGTCGGTGCCCCAGCAGATATCCGGTGAGCGAGACGACGAATCCGGGAGTACAAAAACCGCATTGAATGGCCCCATGCTCGACCAATTGGCTCTGAACCGGCGTCAGGGCTATCGCATCCGCCGCGTTCTCCTCCTGATGCACCGGATTGATACCCTCGATGCTCACCAGATGTCTGCCCTCAATATCCCCGAGGGGAAGCAGGCAGGAGTTCACGGCCCTGTAACGGACGATCGGCTCTCTATCCCCGGTCAGTTCCCCCAGCAAAACCGTACAGGCGCCGCAGTCACCTTCACGGCAGCCCTCCTTGGTGCCCGTCAGCCGCCGATCCCTCCGCAAGAAATCCAAAACCACGGTTCCGTGATGCAGATAGCTTTCGATCGATTCATCGTTCAGGATAAAACGTATAGGTCGATCCATTGAAATGCTCCCATTGAGAGTATACCTATCCCCCCTGCGATCGAGCAAGCCGGAGAACCGCGTCCCAGACCGGATCTGCGGGCGGATCGGCGATGATACGGATGGGAATATTTTGTACCGGATGATCGAAGCTCACTTCCCGGGCATGGAGATGGATTCCCCCCTCCGGATTGGAAC
>Ga0315552_1000419_pt1 | contig 26307 bp, 14 predicted proteins | sample SalMarSW160170MG_2_FD_203102 | JGI IMG/M metagenome (GOLD analysis project Ga0315552, IMG submission 203102) | Salt marsh sediment microbial communities from the Plum Island Ecosystem LTER, Massachusetts, United States - Salt Marsh Sediment SW1601-70 ...
AATAGGATTTTCTTTCACGTGTTTATCCCATTCCTCCTTAATGCGTTCAGTATTTTCCTTTATGTGAATTAATTTTTTCATGTACTGATAACCCTTGGCCAGCATTTCTTGGTCAGGTATAAATTTTTCGGCTCCGTGTTCTTTTAATTTGCCATGCAACCAATTAATAAGCTGCTCTGAAGTCATAGCATTAATCTCAACCCGTTGTCCTCTCCAGGTGCTGTCATCACAAAGAAAATCAATTTCTTCTGGCGAGCATCCGCATTCCTTTAAGTAATATCCCGGCCAAATATTCTGTTTAAAATATACAGGTTCAGTTGGCAGATCTTTAATATCTTCAATCCTTAATCCCAGATCAATAACCTCAGTACCACGGGATAATCTGACACCATCACGGAGCGTCTTTAAGATCTTGAATCCTGAATAATCAAAATCATGCAGAACAAACACATTCACACCCTTCAGATCCATTTGATAAATGAGATCACAGGCAGCTTTTACCGGCATTCCCTTTGTACTCAGTAGTGCCATGTCATATATTTCCGGGAATCCTGCGTCGGTTAATGTCTCTGTGAATCCTTCCTTTTCGATGAATAGCGCATTCTTGAACCTGTTTGTGGGACCAATGGTATCTATCTGGGAATCAAAGACAGGGATAATCATCTCATTGTGCCAGTCATGAATGTATTTTTCAACTTCCATACCACCAAGACCAATCATCTGATTTGTATGTGGTTCAATGATATGGCCCCTGGCATCCCAGGCAATCTTCCAGGGAGGATTATTTTCCTCGATATAATCCTTTAATAGTGTCTGAGTGAAATAAGTTGTTTTACCTCCTTTACTTACTTCCTGCCTGCCGGTTCTCTTTAAAATCTCAGGTCTGGCAGCATACATTATCTGCCTGGCATTGGCATAATATTTCCCGTTTGAAGATGCGTGATTATATGCTGCCTCCATAACATCAAACGCAACCTCCCTGACAGTTACCCGGTCGCTGTATTGATAAAACTGGCGATAATGATGCTGATGCAAATTACCATCTTTGTCGGCCTGCCTTTTAGCAGCCCTCCATTTCTTAGTCCCGCTTTTTATAGCAGAAGCAATATCTATTGACAAGTTGCTCATAATTCTATTTTTGTTTTGCCACGGTCCATAAACTCAAAACGGGGTTTAGCTATATGCACAAGAAAGATTACAGGATCCCTGGGGTTAATTGATGCTTCCTGTATTGCCTGTCTTAATGTCGGATCAGGTACATCTCCAACACACGGAGACCAGTTCAGACCAGATAGCTGGGTCCGCCTTAAAGTGCTATCGGTTTTAACAGCAAATCCGAACTCAAAAACATAGGGTAATCCATCATCAAATCCCTTTCTGATATTGTAGGTTATAGACGGTTCGGCACCTCCTTGACTAAGAATCCACTTTGTTATATGATCCTTGCCGATAATCCCTAACATCTGTGGTTTTGGTGCAACGCATTCAGATTGCATCTTCAATAAAAGATTCTTCAAAGATTCCCGGTCAATGTCTCCGGCCTTTTCAAACATCGAAAGGTCAGCACGGTAAAAGTCCTCAGTTACCTTTTTCTGTTTTGCCGTACCTGATAGTCCCCTGAATTCTGATACAAACTCCCTCACTGACTTCTTGTTTTGTCCATTCTGCCGTTCCTTTGCCAGGTATCCTGCAACCAGGTCGCTGAGTGTCTCTGTATTATACCAGTGTGCAGACGTCGGAAGATCAGTTGTCCACTTTGTCCAGGTGGGATCTGTTGCTTCATATCTTGTATCATTTAAGATAAAGGTGACATGAGGATTAAAAGCTGTATATCCTTCGATTAGATCCTGTGGTGCCGGTGCCGTTTTGTAAGAATCATCATTATTTGAAAGAGAAAGTAAACAGGTTGAATTGATCTTTACAAAAGTGCCATTTCTTACAAAATCACTTACCGTATCTTTCATAACAGGCTTCCCCAGAATCCTATCCAGTGTTATAGAAATATGGTGCAGCTCACCATGAGAACCGATCTCAACATAACCGGGATTCTCAGGATCGAGAACAAACGGAGCAGCATAAACAACTTTCAAAGCATTGCCCATCTGGCCCCGTGTTGGTGCTACATAATAAGATTTGTCGCTTACCCGGCATAGGTAATCTTGTGACTTCTTTATTATATCAATAGGGATTCCCGGACCATTGTCAGCAACTTGCATATAATCATCTGTGATCTCAATTTCGATAACCGGAGCTGTGGATGATTTTTCACAAGCATCCAGGGAATTGTCGATCAGCTCCCGAAGGATTGCTACCGGCCAGAAATTAGTATCGTGTCCTATTTGCGCCCTTAGTTCCTTTTCTGAAAAGTATTCCAGCTCCCTGGATGTCTCAAAGGTTTCACGGTTCAGAATCTTTTCAGGTTTCTTTGGTGCCGTTGGTTTCTTCTTAGATATTGGCATTTTGGTAGGTTCCGTTTTGGTACCTTCCTTTTTGGTAACTGCTGATTTATTTTCAACTTTCGGTATAGTGGTGTTATCTGAAACAACAGGCTTACTATCTTCAGATTTTCTTGCATCAACAAAAACATCTTCAAAAGATGATTCGATAGTACTTTTACCCTCCACAATCTTTTTAAACTTTTTACTTGCTTCAATTGTTGTTGCAACTTTTAATATATCTATCTGTTTCTTAGACATTCCCATATCTTTAAAAAGTTCGTCCCATGCATCGAAAATATCAACTGCTTTCTTGTTTGTGTTTAATTTATTTTCCATTTTTCACCAGTTTTGCAGATTGTTGTTAATATGTTGTTATAATTCTCCATTGATTTGAGTTAAATAGCTAACTATCAATTATCGCAATTAGTCACAAAAGGACTCAATCAGCTTTAAAAAACTCCAGGGCCGGATTTCAACCTGAACCCCGGAGTGACAGAACCGACCCCTGCGACAAAGCCAGTTGTCTGTTTATCTTCTGCGATCGCTGCCATTAAGAACAAGTGTATTAAACATTTCTTTCATTCGGGAGAATATACGTTCTCCATATTTATTTTTAAGACTTTGAGATCCTAAGTTTGTGGAACAATGTGTCCTTACATCAATATCATACCTTCTTAAAATAATCTGACCTACGGGATCAGCGACATTCCCAAAATGGTTTATAACAGTCTCAGATCCCAAGTCATCAATTATTATCTCATGTGTCTGTCCCCAACAATCATTTTTAAAATCATCATTGTTAAACATATCATATCCATTTTTGAAGAAATCATCTACAATCCGATAAGAAGGGATTATTTTCAATTCCTGATTCTTTCCAATAATTATATTAATAATCTCATTAATATTGCAATATGTTTTCAGTAGTAATGTTTTACCGGTTCCGATGGGGCCTCGTAACATAATTCCTTTTCCTGGCTTTATACCGTTTTGTTCATCACCTCTTAAATAATGAATAAATACATTAATAACCGGGATCACAAACTCATCTTCAACGAAATTCTTTTCAAGTCTGGAGGCCTTAATCACAAATAAATCCCTCAGAATTTCAAACGGGAAATCTGTAATTTCAATTTTTGTATTGTCCAGGATAATATTTTGCGCATCAGAACATAAACTTTTCAGCAATTCATCATCACGTAAATGGTAGCTGGTACTTTTGTACTTGTGAATATCGTTTAATATGTCTTTAGTAAGTTTCATACTTCAGTTAATCCAGTTTCGTAATCTTCATCTGTTAAATCCTGAATTGGAGATAATTTTCCTTTTGGAGTTTTCCGCATCTCTAATTGTAATCTCTCGAATTGGCTTCTTAATTTTTCCGGAGAAAGTATGTTATCTGCCCAGAAAGAATCTGTTTTTAACCATTTCAATACTTCAGTTATTTCCTGTTCAGTACGTTGGTCCCGTTCAATCATTAAACGAATATCTCTTGTCCAGGCTTCCGGTTTTGCTTTTAATAGAATCGTAGGGGTAATTTTTTTCTGTACTCTATTATCATAACATTGTTTCCAAAGAATAAAAGCTATAGAATCAAAATCATTTATTGGTTTATAGTCGGTGCTGAAAGCATCCGACATAAAAGGTTTATTTGTTTTAATAGTTTCTTCTTGTTTATCTATAGTGACAGTGCCAGGGCTGTGCTTCGGCAGTGCTTCGGCAAAATTTGCCATAGCAGAAGGTTGTGCTTTAGTAAATTTTACCAGAGTAATAATGTTTGCAGTATGCTGATTTTTTGATTTAGTTATCATCTTTACAAATCCCCATTTTATAAGTTCGTCGAGTGCTTTTTTATATGTATGATGACTACTTATTCCAATTATTTTCATTGTATCATATGCAGGCAATCCAAATTTTTCCTTCCAGTTAAGTCTATTATTCAATTCTACACACCATAAATATAAAATTCCATGTGCAGGCTTTATTTTTTCCGGATTCTCATCTGCAAAGTCAAACCACTGTCTTGAAAGCGTGTAACCATTTTTTACATCTTTTACCATTATCGCAGGTTATTTGAGTTCTAATGACTCAGGCTTTCTTGATTTCCCGTAAAGCCTTATCAATATCATCCTGCGAAAAAAGAATCCTGTTTCCGACCCGGTGACCTGTGATTATACCTAAACTTATGTAACGGGAGAGTGTAGGTAGTGATATTCTAAGCAGCTTAGAAATATCGTAACGGGAATAAAATACGTTTGTAGGTTCTTCAGATTTTTCGGATGCTAATACTTCTTTGATCCAACCTTTAAAAAGCGGTTCAAATTTTTCAACTGTAAGTGTGAAGATTGGTGTGGATGCTTCTGGTGTTTCCATAAAAAAAACGAATAAGACAAATTGATACTTTCAATTCCGTCTATTTCGTTCTTTAATCCTGTCCTCAATAGAGTCCAGTCGTATTCACCGAAGCATCCGTAGTGGCGGTTCGTCTGACCCCTTAAAATTATAAGTTGTCATTCTCCGCATTGTTGATACAAAGATATATTATTTTAATTAAAATAGACAAAATAAGTTATTAACAACTTGTAGTTTTATTCTATATTGTGATATTGTTGTAAAAATTGAAGTTTATAAAAACTTTAAAATATTGATTTATAACAGTTCTGGCTCCTGATATTTGAGTCCTGTAACGACTTACACGACCTTTAAGCCGTTCCTGAAATAGTCATGAGCAGCCAGCTTCCGGGCGTTTTCCTCCGTTGAGACTTTAATGTATTTTAAAAACATTGATTCGGTTTTATGGCCGGTAATCTGCATAATGGAAATGGTCGGGATTCCTGCCAGGTACATATTTGTCGCTGCTGATCTTCTCCCGGTGTGACAAGTCACCAACTCCCATTTATGAGCTTTCTTCTCAAAAGTTTTACCATATTTTTCGCTCTCCCATCTTAACACTTCATCAATACCGCACATCCGGGCCACGACTTTAATTCTCCTGTTTATGTATTGATCCGGTAACTTCGGAAGTTTATTATCATATTTTTTGAGTATTTCCTCCAGCCTTGCACTTAACGGGATCACGACCTGACCGCTGGTTTTACTCTGAGTGATGTAAAGTAATTTCGTGCCGTCCTCAGTTTTGCGGATATTCAAATCAACTTGTTTATAATCGCTGATCCTGATTGCGGTTTCACAAAGTACCATAAAAGCATCTCTGGCAATGTCCAGCTCAGGATTGTTTGATAAGTCAAGATTGTAAATTTTGTCCAGTTCAGATTTTGTCAGATAGATAGAAAATGATTCTGATTTTATTCCCTTAAATGCTGAATACTCAAATTCCCGGTTATTATGTAACTTATCCTCCAGACCTCTTTTCATAAACATTTTCAGTTCCTTTATGAATCGGCCTATTGTCCCCTTGTTGTAACCTTCATCAGTAAGGAACCTAACAAATGAATGATAAAAGTCAATAGTGATAGCATTAAAGTCTATTGTTTTCTTTGTCCTGACAGGCTTGTCATTCTCTTTGCGCCACTCTAAGCGTTCAGGTGTATAGATACCCTGAAATTCGTTAAAGATGCGCTGAAAGCCCTTCCATGCTTTTATAGTACCGGGTGACAGATCCATTGCATCTTTGTTTTTCCGGTCGCCGGACTCAGAGTCTTTAATAAACTGATCAATGTACTGATTCAGGGTTTTTGCATCAGCGGACTTTTTATTGTGATGCATGTAAATAACATTCTGTAACCATTCCTTTGAATATTCTCCTGTATAGTTCCGGGCCTCATTAGTAATATGATCCTTCAGGGCCTTCAGGTTATTAATGAATTTTTCATCATCATCAGTCCTGATCCGCTGCTTTATGGATTGAGTTACATTGCTCCAGGTATGAGGATCAATTTTAAGCCCGGAAGGAATAATCAGATCAGTTCCACGCCCAGCCGTAAACCTCGCATAAATAGGAACCAGCTTTCTTTTTTTACCACTTACAAAATAATTGATTGTTGGCATAGCTTTGAGTATTAAATGGTTACTAAATTTTTATAGCTTGTTCGAGTTCTTAACCGACTCAAAGATATAATTTCTACAACAATTCTACAACTTTTTTGTTATCTATTATTATTTACCTTTATTTAATATTATATCTATAATGTTTAAAAACAGCATTATATATTAGATTTATGATAATATAGACAAACGTAAAAAACGATTTGCGAGTTGCCCCGGGATCACGAAAAGGCAGCCTGAAGGCTGCCTTTTCAAGTAAAAAGTAGAAAGTAATGTCAGGGGCGACGAGAACGAAGGGGAGGAGCGTTCTGAGGCAAATCAAAGAATTGGTCTGGATTATGATTATGCTTTTAATATTTGCTATTGATATCATGTATAATATGTTTAAATTTGGTATTATGCTGATATTGGCAACAGAATAAATGTCTGGCCTCTTCCAGGGCGTTGGAATTAAGACTTTTAATTAAGTAGTTGGTATATGTCAGATTACTTTACCATTTTCGAAGACAGGCGGCTTACAAAAGCTAACAGCATTCCTCTGGCGTTTTCAAAAATTCCAATCCGCCCATTGGTCCTGAAATTCAGTTGCCATGGCATAACAATGCCTTCAGGCGGACATATGCAGGGTATCCAGCAACTGGATAGGAGGCATCTGGTGATATCCGGCAGCTCGGATAATGCCGCTTATTTTTTCATTGTACGCTGGACCAGGTCGATTCGGTCGGGTGAAGTGGGGAAGGTGATTAAGCTGGTGAAAATCAATGATGACTGCCCGGGTATGAAGCACAATCATGCCAGCGGTATTCAGTTCTATAAAAACGTACTTGTCGTTGGAACAGAAGGGGGAGAAGATCCTGTTAAATCGAGTGTTGTGTTTTATACCCTTTCAAATGTAGATAATCCCCGATTGGTTGGTAACCGTATTGACCGGACCTGGGATACCGCAGGCGCTATAGGGATTGTGAGACGATCTTCTGACTATTTGCTGACCGTTGGAGGCTGGGACTCAGACAATCTGGATTTTTATATTTCGAATAATGCAGCGCTTAATTCACGTAGTTGTTTGTTTACCAGAGTTAAAACGTGGAAAAAGAGTAATAAGAACACAAGTGGATGGATTGATGAAAACTGGGGAGCATATCAAAGTCTCAACCTGATGAGAGAGTCTGACGGTCAGATATATATGGTCGGATTTAACAGAAATGAAGGAGGTCATGATTGGGCAGACCTGTATAGTCTGAGTATTGACGCAAACGAATCGCGGATGCTGAGAAAAATTGACAAGAAGCATGTTTACTGCGAGGATGGGGCCTCATTCCGGTACGGGAGCGGACTATACGCACCTGATCAGGCAAGCAGGATAACACTATGGTCAGTGGAAGCATATTTTCACAGGGAGATTACGGTTAATTGTTTTTAGAAGTACATGTTTGCATGGCTACGGGATTTTAGTTGGTATTAAGGATATCTGCCCGGTTTGCTTCCAAAGAATTAATACTATTCTAATGATCTTTTGCTCTAACTGATATGGTTTGTGTTGATAATTTGCCTAAGATGATCCAAGAATTCAGGGCTTCTCATTTTGAGCCAGCTCTTGATATCTAATTTCTCAGTATCTCAATCATCTCAGTTACTGCCTCCGCATCAGCTACATCTCTTATTGGTGATAACCCGGCAAGCGCCCTGGCTTTGTTGAGATCATCTTCCGAAACATAGTCTTTCCCGATCAGTACCAGATAAAGTATAGCCGATTTCAAAGTATTGGCTTTGATCCTGAAGGTATGAGGGCTTAACCGGGCCGGAAAGACATGAACAAATCTGGTTTTATTATCATGATATTTCAAAGTCCATTGGGAACTATCAGATAATGAGGTTATTCTGAAATTTTTATAGTCTGTCCCTGCCCATTCTTTATAAGGATTCCTCATCGAGATTTCATTCAGTTCAAGAAAATCTTTAATCTCTTTAAATAATTTATCCAATGGCAAATACCCTGTATAAATATCCATAACGCATGTACCCAGGTGTTTAAGTTCCCTAATCAAATTCTTCGAACCAGGATCGTTATTATCTGTCATAGTTTTTTCAATGAAATTTTTTATAAATGGCAGATAATGCTTAAGAGGATTGAATAAGAATGGTTCAGGTATTTTTAAATCGTGTTTCATATAACAAAGATAAAATAATGGTTTATTATGAAGACTATTCTAACAGGCTGGATTAAGAATCTGATATTTACAAAAACTTAATTTTATTATCAAAATACCTATAAAAATATGGTAATTTGTTTTTGGGAAATGGGAAAGTAGCAATTAATATAAATAAACTGGAATTGTTTGTATATCTTAATTTTTTATTATACATTAGCTATCTATAATATTAACCTGACCCTATACTTTTATTAATAATATGATTGTTAATAACATGAGTGCCTCAAAACCCTTGATTTTCATCCAGTTTTTAATTTATTTAATTAAAACTATGCAAATCACGTAGTGAAATCATTTTGCAAATTGATGAATTAACCAATTCAAATTATGAAAAAAAACTACTATCTGTTAAGGACAGATTTTAAATCTGGTCCGCGAAAATTCTTTAGAATTACGAACTTTCTTACTCTTTTTTGTTTGGTAGCAGCATTATGTGTATGCGAAAATGCATATTCACAGGATACATCCAACGATAATGCTACCAATCAGCTCATTCTCAGCGCCATTGGTAATCAAACAGATGCGACTGCGATTCCACAGCAGCTGAGAATATCCGGAACTGTTACAAATGAAACAGGCAACCCGCTTGCAGGAGCTACAGTTCAGGTTGAGGGAACAGCAACCGGAGCAATTACTGATACAGATGGCAGGTATTCTATTGGGGTACCTGATCAGAATGCAGTATTGGTCTTTTCATTTGTTGGATATGTTACTCAAAATATTCCTGTATCAGGCCAGACAACAATAAATGTTTCGATGGAGCCAACTCTTGAAAGTCTCAGCGAAGTTGTTGTTACTGCTTATGGTACACAGCGAAGAACCACAGTTACCGGAGCTATCAGTGTTGTGAAGGGTGAAGAGGTTGCCAAGGTTCCCACATCAAACATTACGGGCGCAATGGGAGGTAAACTGGCCGGTGTGCTCACAAGACAGGACGGAGGACAGCCTGGTGATGATAATACTGATATCCATATCAGGGGTATTGCAACTACAGGTGATAATCAACCTATGATTGTTATAGATGGTGTCATCAGGGACAACCTCAATCAGGTTGACCCTGCAATTATTGAATCAGTTACAGTATTGAAAGATGCTGCTGCTGTTGCACCGTACGGATTGAATGGTGCAAACGGGGTTATCCTTATCACCACCAAAAAAGGCCAGGAAGGATTACCGACTCTGACATTCAATACCTATTACGGCGTGCAGTCTCCAACTTACTATCCTGATCTGCTGAATGCCGTTGATTACATGAAGATTCGTAATGAAGCAACCCTTAATGAGAATCCCGACGCAGTTGTGCCGTTTGACCCGGAAACTATTGCAAATTACGCTTCATTGCATGCCAGTGACCCCGACAGGTACCCGGACAGCAATACAGATGACCTGGTTAACTTTACAATTCCTATCCAGAAGCACGATCTGCAGATAAGCGGAGGTACCGACAAATTAAAGTATTTCGCAGGTCTGGGATACTTTGGGCAGGCAGGTCTGTTCGAAGATGTCAGCTACCACAGGTTTAACTATAATCTGAACCTTAGCGCAAACGTCACGAATATCACAACCGTAACATTCGGTTTCATCGGATCACAGGAAAGGACCAACGACCTTGATGTTGCATCTTCGGCAGCACAGCTTTTCAGAAGCGGTTACAAGTTTATACCCACCGAGTCAATCTATTATTCAAACGGCCTGTGGGGTCAGTTTGCTGGTAACTCGCCTGTTGCTCTTCTTAATAGTGACGGATACGAACATGTCGATAATACCACCCTCATGTCTAGTATAGCTATTGAACAGCAGCTTCCTTTTATTAAAGGCTTAAGCGTGAAGGCGGCTTTTAGTTACGACACAAACAGTCGATATCAGAAGGGATGGCACACACCTTACTATTATTATACTATTGACATGACTACTACTCCATATACCTGGGCTCAATCGGTCTCCACACAGGAGGGTGGTGTCCCGGCATATACATATCTTACCCAGGAGGATAATAGAGGCAATAGCATAACCTTCCAGGGATATATTAATTTTTCAAGAACATTTGGCCGGCACGATATCACAGGTCTGGTGGTAGCAGAATTCCATAAAGGGAGCAGTAGCTGGATTTCTGCGCGCAGGAATAATTTTGCGATCTCTATAGATGAAATGAACCTTGGTAGTTCGAGTAAAGATGATTTTGACAACGGAGGCACCTCATATGAGGGCACCGGTATTGGTTATGTTTACAGGATAGGATGGAGATGGAACAACCGGTATATGATCGAGTCCGCCGGTCGCTATGATGGGCATTACTATTTTGCTCCAGATAAAAAATGGGGATTTTTCCCATCCGTTTCTGTTGGATGGAGAATATCTGAAGAAGATTTCATGGAAACCCTGGGCTTTATCAACAACCTGAAGCTGAGGGCATCATGGGGTGAAACAGGTAATCTTGCTGGTTCGGCATACCAGTATCTTTCCGGTTATACACTGAGTGGTAACGCTGGTGCTTTCGGATCTGGTACAATAGTGCAGCATGCTTATGTTAACACTGAAAATAACCCGAATATTACCTGGGAGGTCTCCAGAAAATCAGATATCGGATTTGAAGCCGGATTGTGGCGCGACCTGTTAACTGTTGAAGCTGACTTTTTCTATGAAAATAGAAGCGGGATGTTATTAAGCCCTGCTGTTACAGTGCCTTATGAATATGGTTTAAACCTGGCACAGGAAAATGCAGGCAAGATGAAAAACTATGGTTTTGAACTTCAGCTTGGCACAAGGCATCAGTTCCAGAACGGCCTCAACATAAATGTGACCGGTAATATCAGTATTGCCAAGAATGAGATGGTTGAGACATTCGAAACTGCTGCAACTTACAATAATCCCAACCGCAGACGTACAGGCAGGGCTTTAAATACTGTTTTCGGTTACAGGGCACTCGGTTTGTTCCAAACTTCGGATGACGCGAATGGTGATGGTGTAATCAACAGCGACGACGGCTATAACATAACCCAGTGGGGAACATTGAGACCCGGGGATATTAAATACGAAGATGTTAGCGGTCCTGACGGCGTTCCCGACGGTAAAATTGACAGCAATGACGAAGTTGTAATCGGCTATCCTGATGACTATCCGTTAATGGTTTTCGGATTTAATCCGAATGCAACATGGGTAGGATTTGACCTTAGCCTGTTCTTCCAGGGCGCAGCAATGAGCTCAACTAGTACACAAAACTTCATGACGGTTCCTTTCAATAACAATAACAGTAACGCCGATTACGAGTTCTATAATAACCACTGGACGAAAGAGACTCCTAATGCAAAATACCCGTTAGCTCATCCAAACCCTGTTGCCAACAACCAGCAGGAAAGCTCGTTCTGGCAGCAGAGTACAGCATACATGAGGCTTAAAAATATACAGTTCGGATATACACTGCCGAGATCGGTATTAAATGCAATTAAGATCCAGAGTATAAGGGTTTATGTTGCAAGCCAGAATCTCTTTACAATCAGCGGCCTGAAATTCATGGACCCGGAAATGGTTCGTGATACCGGCTATCCTAACATGAAGACATTTACTGTTGGTGCAAATGTAACCTTCTAGTTATCACTTTTTAAAATAAATTACTATGATAAAGTTTAAAATAATCAGGAACATTGCATTTATAGGACTGATACTCTTTAATACTGTTTCCTGTAACCAGGAGGATTTCCTGGAGACTACAGACAAATCGAAGCTGTATGAAGTTACCATGTGGGCAAGCGAAGGCAATGCAGATATATACCTGAATTCATCTTATCGCGACCTGCCTCCAAAGTCTAATCAGCCAGATAACCTGGATAATTTTACAGATGACAACGATGCCGGTTTCTACTACACTTCCTATAACTGGAAAAAAGGAATCGTTATGGCGTCAGGCGGTGCAGGCGGTTCAGTATGGTTCGGGACAACAGGTCCTGCTCAATATGAAGGATGGTCAACTCTCTATACCAAGATCAGGAAGCTTAATACGTTTATGCAGAAGATAACTGAAAATAAGGCAAATTATACCGATGCGTGGTATGATAAACGTTATGATGAAGCAAGATTCCTCAGGGCATATTTCTACAGTGAACAGTTTGTCCTGTTAGGGGGCCTTGTTATAGTTACAGAACCGCAGGACAGGAATACCATGGAGGAAGCTGAGGTATATCTGCCAAGAAGCACATTCGAAGAGACCTTCAATTTCCTTATTAATGAATTAACTACTATAATCAATAACGGGAATCTTGAAGTAAAATACAACCATGGTGATACGGATGCAGGAAGGGCTACCCTAGGAGCAGCACTGATGCTTAAAGGCTGGCTGCAGCTCTTTGCAGCAAGTCCGGCATATAATTCCGCCGATCCGGCAGTTCCGGACGATGGTAATCATCTGCAGAGTTTTGCGTCTCCTGATCCTTCCCAGTGGGTAGCAGCAGCTGCATCCTTTAAGCAGTTCATCGATACATGGGGGCATAATGGTAGCGGCGATTACAATCTGTTCACTCCAATGACCGATTTCTGGTATGAAGCAAATGAGTATAATTCGGAGGTTATCTGGGACAGGCAACATGTTGGCGTTGGTATAGGTGGAAACCTCTCAAATACCTTCGATACTTACGGTGGTCCTGTTTGGATACTCGGCACCTATTATACATGGGGTAACTACTGTCCGACACAGGAGCTTGTTGATCAATATCAGATGGCCAACGGTCTGGATATTGATGATGCTGCTTCAGGTTATGATGATCAGAATCCATATGTGGGCCGCGAAAACAGATTTTACCAGTTTATAGTTTATGATGGATGTGAATATAAGCAGGGCTGGATGACAACTACTGATATAATTTATACCCGTATCGACAAGGTTACTCCATCTCTTAATGAGATTGACTTCGGAGGCGATGATGTCGGCAATACGGGGTATTATTTCAAGAAGAGACTTGACAACCTGCATCCCAGAGGCGGTAACCAGTGCGGTCAGAATCATGTCTATTACCGCTATGCCGAGGTTCTGTTAGGCTACGCCGAAGCCCAGAATGAGGCGGTAGGTCCGGACGCTTCAGTTTATGACGCAGTCAATGCAGTAAGGGCAAGACCGGGAACTGACCTTCCTCCGCTTCCAGTGGGTTTGACACAGGAAGAGATGCGTGACGCCATCAAGCATGAAAGAAGAATTGAGCTTGTCTTTGAACATAAGAGGTTGTTCGATATATGGCGTTGGAAAGAGGCAGATTATTACATGAATCAGGATCTGCACGGTATGCTGATTGAAAATACTGTACCTGAAGACAATAGTGGAGTATGGACATATACTATAATTTCACTTGCCCATCCACATACATTTACACAGAATATGTACTTCAATCCAATACCACAAGCTGCAATAGACCGGAACGATAAGCTTATACAGAACTATGGCTATTGATGATTTTGTAGTCTCTATTTAATTTTTATTAATAAAAGAGGCCATGAAAGTTTATCTTTAATGGCCTCTTTTCTTAAATAGGAAAGAAAACTGGCTTCTTATAGTTTATTTTTCTTGTTTATAAATTAATAATTTACGAATTTGTGTTTTACAAAGAAGCCATAATATGATTACTATTAATCTAAAAATTAAATGTTATGAATAGACCTGTTACACTGGTTACACTACAATGGTCTGATTTACCTTTCGAGACCGTATGTCAAAAGGCAAAATCTTTTGGTTACGACGGCCTGGAATTAGGTTGCCTGGGAGACCATTTTGAAGTGGACAAGGCAGATGAAGCTTATTGCGCTGCCAGAAGAAAAATCCTTGACAAATACGGATTAAAAGTATTTGCCATTTCTACTCATCTTGTTAGTCAGGCAGTGGCCGATCGCATAGATCAACGCCATAAAGGTATTCTTCCTTCATATGTCTGGGGAGATGGCGATCCGGAAGGTGTGCGACAGCGGGCAGCTACTGAGATAATAAAGACCGGTGAAGCGGCAGCCCGTCTGGGTGTGTCCATAGTCAACGGATTTACGGGAAGCCCTATCTGGCATTATCTCTATTCTTTTCCGCCTGTTACTCCGGAAATGATTGATGAAGGATACAAAGAGTTTGCCAGACGTTGGAAACCGATCCTTGATGCTTACCAGAAAATTGGTGTACGATATGCTTTGGAAGTTCATCCTACAGAGATAGCTTTTGACATAGCTTCAGCACACAGGGCACTTAAAGCTATTGATCACCATCCTGCTTTCGGATTCAACTACGATCCCTCACATTTTGGTTATCAGGGAGTTGACTATGTGAAGTTTATTTATACTTTCGCAGAAAAGATTTTTCACGTGCATATGAAAGATGTTGCCTGGTCGGATGTCCCGACTGACGCTGGCGTTTTCGGCGGACATACTGAGTTTGGTGCACCTGGACGTTATTGGGATTTCAGGAGCCTCGGCCGTGGTAATATCAATTTTGAAAAAATTCTCAGAGCACTAAATTCTATTGGATACAGCGGTCCATTGTCAGTTGAATGGGAAGATAACGGAATGGATCGTGAGCATGGTGCAAAAGAAGCTTGTGATTTTGTCCGGTCTGTGGATTTTCCTCCGTCGGATGTTGCTTTCGATGCATCTTTTGATAAATAATCCTTACTGCTGAGATGTGAAAAATGATTATCCCGTTAAATACTATCGGGAATAATATTCTATTAAGGATAGGAACTTCATATCGATAGTTTGAAAAATGGTTGGCATCTTAACCGCACAACAAGTTTGAACCTAATAATTATTAACAGATGAAAAAAAGAATTTTCAGATCATGTCTTTTTGTAGTTTCTTTTTTTGCGATTGTGGCTTTCATGCCGGGAACATTAACTACAAAAAAACCTATTTACCTTAACACTGCTTATTCATTTGAGGAGAGAGCAGCCGATCTTGTATCACGAATGACCATCGAGGAAAAACAAAGTCTGCTGGGTAACAATATGGCGGCCGTTCCACGTTTGGGTGTTAATGCATATAATGTGTGGGGTGAAGCCCTTCATGGAGTTGTGGGCAGGTATAGCAACAGTAACCGGTCTGCAACTTCGTTCCCTAATAGTGTCGCTGTTGGTTCTGCCTGGGATCCTGTGCTAATGGAGCGGGAAACTTCAGTTATTTCCGAAGAAGCACGGGGATTCAATTCTGACGTCATTTTTACTCTTACTTACTGGTCACCTGTTGTTGAACCTGTCAGAGATCCCAGATGGGGGAGAACAGGTGAATCATTCGGGGAAGATCCGTTTTTAATTTCCCGGATTGCAGGTGGTTTTATCCGTGGATTGATGGGCGATGACCCGACCTATCTGAAAGCTGTTCCTTGCGGGAAACATTACTTTGCAAACAATAGTGAATTCAACCGCCATACAGGCAGTTCAGATATGGATGACAGGGACATGCGAGAGTTTTATCTTGCTCCTTATAAGGAACTTATTGAGAAAGATAACTTACCAGCTATAATGTCTTGCTACAACTCAGTGAATGGAATACCTGTTTCAGCAAGTAAATACTTCATTGACACAGTTGCACGTAAAACTTATGGGTTAAACGGATATGTTACAGGCGATTGTGGCGCTATAGATGATATTACTAACGGCCATCATTATGCGAAGAACCACGCAGAAGCAACAGCAATGGGGCTTAAAGCCGGTGTTGACACTGATTGCGGCAGTGTTTACCAGACAAGTACCATTGATGCACTAAATGCGGGTTTGATTACCGAAGCAGACATAGATCGGGCTCTAGTTAATATGTTCACAATACGTATGAGATTAGGGGAGTTTGATCCCAAAAGTAAAGTCCCGTATGGACATATCCAGCCTGATGTCATTGATGCACCAGGCCACATTGCCCTCGCTGTAGAGGTTGCTACAAAAACACCGGTGTTGTTAAAGAATAGTATAGTACCCGAAACAAATAACAAGGCACTTCCACTTGATTTGAGAGAAATCAAGAAAATTGCCGTATTAGGACCACAGGCAGAAACTGTCGAATTGGGCCCTTATTCCGGAAGACCGGCTGAATCAAATATGGTAACACCACTGGCAGGCATAAAAGACTATATATCACAAAAGGGCTTATCTGTAGAAGTAGTTAATAGTACAGGGGCCAATACGTCCAGCAGGAGCAATTTCCTATATATTATGGAATTTGAAATGGTAAAAGCTGACGGATCAGTCACAGAGTATGATGCAACACAATTCAATGAATCTGCAAAAGGAATAGTAATCAGTTCCGGTATGTCAGATACACCTTCCCTGAGGGGTATCAAGGATGGTGACTGGACATCATACAATAATGTAGATGTCAGCAATATAGATTCCATTAGGATCAATCTGTCGGCCCCCGGACTAGGAGGGATAGTTGAAGCAAGGATAGGTTCCCCGACCGGAAACTTACTGGCATCTGTTAATGTTCCGGGAGTTCAGCCTGGCATGCGCATGGGTATGGGTTTTGGCAGATCCAGAACTGTATCAACCAAATTTAATAGTATGGGATTATCAGGAAATCAGACACTGGTACTTGTTTACCGTGCTCCTGAAAAAGCATCCATCCCTCAGGAGACACTTTCCATGGCTTCTTCATCGGATGTGGCAATTGTATTTGTCGGTACCGACGACAGAACAGCCAATGAAGAGGCTGACAGGTTTACGTTGCTGCTACCCGGAAACCAGTATGAGTTGATTAAAGCGGTTGCTTCAGTTAATCCAAATACGATTGTTGTTATGCAGAGCCTTGGTATGGTTGAAGTAGACCAGTTTAAAGACCTGCCAAATGTTGCAGGTATAATATGGACCGGTTTTAACGGTCAGGCCCAGGGTACTGCCATGGCCAGGATCCTCTTCGGTGATGTAAACCCTGGAGGTAAGCTGAATGCAACATGGTACAAATCAGTTAACGACCTGCCGGAAATTACAGATTATACTCTAAGGGGCGGGACCAATAAGAATGGGCGCACCTACTGGTACTTTGACAAGGATGTATCATATGAGTTTGGTTATGGTCTTTCCTATACGACTTTTGAATACAGCAATTTTGAGATAAGCCGGACAGCAATAACTCCGAACGATAAGATCACTGTCAGTGTTGATGTGAAAAACACAGGGGAAGTTGATGGAGATGAGATTGTACAGGTATATTTAAAGACTCCTGATAGTCCTGCTTCACTTCAGAGGCCGATAAAAAGGCTTAAGGGATTTCAGAGAGTTACCATACCCGCTGGTCAGACTAAAAGAGTATCAATCGACATAGATTGTGCTGATTTGTGGTTCTGGGATCCGGATAATGACAGGATAACATTCGATCAGGGCAGGTATGTCTATGAAATAGGAGCTTCTTCAAAAGATATCAAAGGAGAAGTGGAAGCTAACATGAGTGGGACATATGAACCGACTCTGAAGACTGTAGTTGCAGAATGTGGTAAAGTTGTTCTGAAGCCGGGGAACAGTGTACAGACAAGTGTTACGGCAGCAATGTCGGACGACAGTTTTTATGACATAACAAATGCCGCAGTAGAATACAGAAGCAATAATCCGGCAGTAGCCAGTGTTGATGAGAAGGGGCTGGTTACAGCAAAAGGAGTAGGTACTGCATCCATATTTGCTTATGTTACTGTTGAAGGCAAAACATTATGTGACAGCTATCCTGTAAAAATAATGCCAGATCTCAATCTTGCCAGCATTACTGTGAACGGTAACAGAATAAGAGGATTTAATCCTGATGTTCATGGTTACAGTTACCTTCTTTCCGGTAAATCTGTTAGCGTACCACAAGTAGAAGCGACTCCTGGCGGTACTGATATAACTGTTGAGGTTGATCAGGCTGAAAACATACCTGGAACAGCAGTTATAACTTTGACTGATAATATTACAGTAGAAAAGAGTGAATATGTCATTAGCTTCGGCACTAAATCAGTTAGGGATGAGTTCAACAGAAGTACTTTAGGCAATCAGTGGAGTTGGGTAAGAGAAAATTCAGAAAACTGGAGTCTGACTAAAAAACGCGGATCACTGGTTATTACTGGTCAGGAAGGAGATATCCTGGACACTATTAACAATGCTGAAAATATCCTATTGCAAAGTGCCAATACTGACTGGACCATTGAGTCAAAGATTACATTTTCCAGGAGCCCCTCAGGCTTTAACCAACAGGGAGGCCTTTTGGCTTACCAGGATGATGATAATTATGTAAAACTGGTATACACAGCCGGAGGAGGCAGAAGAGGAATGGGTGGCTTTGGTTTTGGCGGCCGGAGCAGAGGTAATCTCCAGCTGGTTGTTGAGAAAAACGGTTATCAATCCTCTGCAGCAACATTTAATCCGTCAGAATTAATGGGGGATGATAATACCATTATTTTAAGGCTCGATAAGAAAGGTTGCATATACAATGCATCTTGTTCAGCCAACGGGAGGAATTTCGAATCCATAGGTACTGCTGATGCAAGTCTCAGTAATATTAATGCAGGAGTGATTGTATGTAATGGCGTCATGCCAGAGATGTTTAGAAACTTGCCTGCATTCCCGGGAATGGAGCAACAAACAAGACAGGAAGAGGCTGAATTTGAAGTTTCATATGACTACTTTCATATAAAGAATGCCGGATTGAAATAACTATTAATAAATCAATGTAATCCTCCGGTACTGATTACGGATTTGCTACTATCAATACCGGAGGATTTTTTTGTTATCCCATAGCCATTATGTCACGCTCCTTCGGAGCTTAAAAGGGTGGTGGAGTCGCTTACCCCCGGTTGACACCGGGGATTATTCACATCTGGCTCTTACAGAGCCAGTAACTGAACCGTTTTTCATACTTGTCTTTTGCAGAGTAAGGAATTGAACCGCTTCATTACTTGGGTGTTGCATAGATGAGGATCTTGAAATTCTTAGATAATACAGTTAAACTGAAGTAATAAATGCTCCCTGAGAAATTAAGTAGATTTAAGGATTTGAAATATCACGAGTAAAGCATTTTTACTCCTTACAAATACCGATAATTTTTCTTAACTTTAAGGTTCTTGAGTTTGTTCAGCTGAAAGCACTTCCAGATTAAGAAATAATATCTTATATCTTAATAATACAGAATATATAAGCATTTTTGAAATTAGTTTTAATTATCATAGAATAACAATAACTAAAAAACCATTCTCGTGAAAAAAAGTATTTTCAGATTAAGTTTATTGGTTCTTTCCTGTTTTACAGTCATAGCTTTTGTAATCGGTTGTAAAACTGATTCAGCAGAACCTGTTTACCTTAACACTGCTTATTCCTTTGAGGAGAGAGCAGCTGATCTTGTATCAAGGATGACCATCGAGGAAAAACAAAGTCTTCTCGGTAACGCAATGCCAGCAGTTCCCCGGCTTGGCATCAACGCTTACAACGTATGGGGTGAAGCTCTTCATGGAGTCGCCAGTTATTTTAATCCAAACAGCGGCCCTTCAACTTCGTTTCCGAATAGTGTAGCTCTTGGTTCTGCATGGGATCCTGTGCTAATGGAACGTGAAACTTCAGTTATATCCGAAGAAGCACGGGGATTCAACTCCGATACTATTTCAGGTCTTACATACTGGTCGCCTGTTGTTGAGCCTGTCAGAGATCCCAGATGGGGAAGAACAGGTGAATCATTCGGGGAAGATCCGTTTTTAATTTCCCGGATTGCAGGTGGTTTCATTCGTGGATTGATGGGCGATGACCCGACATATCTCAAAGCTGTTCCCTGCGGGAAACATTACTTTGCAAACAATAGTGAATTCAACCGTCATATCAGCAGTTCAGATATGGACGACAGGGATATGAGAGAGTATTACGTTGCTCCATATAAGAAACTTATTGAGAAAGATAATTTACCAAGTATTATGTCCTGTTACAATGCTGTTAATGGAGTACCTGTAACAGCAAGTAAATACCTCATTGATACTATAGCACGTAAAACTTATGGATTAAATGGGTATGTTACAGGTGATTGTGGTGCTGTAGGTGATATTCATACCGGCCATTTATATGCAGAAAGCGACGCGGAAGCAGCAGCCATGGGACTTAAAGCCGGTGTCGACACTGATTGCGGCAGTATTTACCAGACAAGCACCATTGACGCACTAAATAAGGGTTTGATTACCGAAGCAAATATAGACCTGGCTTTAGTTAATATGTTCACAATACGTATGAGAATTGGAGAATTTGATCCTCCCTCAGAGGTCCCATATGCTTCTATCTCTCCCGATATTATTAATTCTCCCGAACATGTAGCCCTGGCTGTAGAAGTGGCTGAAAAAACACCGGTATTATTGAAAAATGTTATGGTCACAGACAAAAGGGTTCTTCCGCTCAACGCTGATGAACTTAATAAAATAGCCGTTATCGGACCACAGGCTGACAAAGTTGAACTGGGACCCTACTCCGGACAAACACTGGAATCCAACATGATTACACCTTTGACCGGAATAAAAAACTTACTGGAAAGTAAGGAATTAACAACAGAGATCGTTTACAGTGAAGGAGGAAATACAACGAGTATGAGTAATATGTTTAACATATTCTGGTTTGAAGTAGTTAAAAAAGACGGATCAGTTGAAAGATATGATGCAACCAACTTTCAGGCATCAGCCACAGGAATTACGGCAGGTTCAGGACTTACACCTGAAGAGTCTGTTAAGAGCATTAATGATGGTGACTGGACATTATACAGAAATGTTAATATCAGTAATATAGAAAGTATTAATCTTAACTTGTCTATACCCGGAGATGGGGGTTCTATAGAAGTGAGGATAGGTTCTCCGACAGGAAATTTGCTGGCATCATTAAAGGCAGAGGGAGGCCAGGGTATAGCGAGTGCGTTCATGTCCCAAACCTTAACAACAACGGTTAATAATGCTGGGCTAACAGGAAATCAGACACTGGTACTTGTTTACCGTGCTCCTGAAAAAGCACCCATCCCTCAGGAGACACTTTCCATGGCTTCATCATCGGATGTGGCAATTGTATTCGTCGGTACCGATGACAGAACAGCTAATGAAGAAGCTGACAGGCTTACTTTAGTGCTACCCGGAAACCAGTATGAGTTGATTAAAGCGGTTGCTTCAGTTAATCCAAATACAATTGTCGTTATGCAGAGCCTTGGCATGGTTGAAGTAGAACAGTTTAAAGATCTGCCAAATGTTGCAGGTATAATATGGACCGGTTTTAACGGTCAGGCCCAGGGTACTGCCATGGCCAGGATCCTCTTCGGTGATGTAAACCCGGGAGGTAAGCTGAATTCAACGTGGTACAAATCAGTTAACGACCTGCCGGAAATTACAGATTATACCCTTAGGGGCGGTGCCAATAAGAACGGACGCACCTACTGGTACTTTGACAAGGATGTATCATATGAGTTCGGTTACGGTCTTTCCTATACGACTTTTGAATACAGCAATTTTGAGATAAGCCAGACAGCAATAACTCCGAACGATAAGATCACTGTCAGTGTTGATGTGAAAAACACAGGGGAAGTTGATGGAGATGAGATTGTACAGGTATATTTAAAGACTCCTGATAGTCCTGCTTCACTTCAGAGGCCGATAAAAAGGCTTAAGGGATTTCAGAGAGTTACCATACCAGCTGGTCAGACCAAAAGAGTATCAATCGACATAGATTGTGCTGATTTGTGGTTCTGGGATCCGGATAATGACAGGATAACATTCGATCAGGGCAGGTATGTCTTTGAAATAGGAGCTTCTTCAAAAGATATCAAAGGAGAAGTGGAAGCTAACATGAGTGGGATATATGAACCGACTCTGAAGACTGTAGTTGCAGAATGTGGCATAGTTGTTCTGAAACCGGGGAACAGTGTACAGACAAGTGTTACGGCAGCAATGTCGGACGACAGTTTTTATGATATAACAAATGCCACAGTAGAATACAGAAGCAATAATCCGGCAGTAGCCAGTGTTGATGACATGGGTCTGGTTACTGCAAAAGGAGCTGGAGTAATATCCATTACAGCAACAGTTACAGTAGAGGGCAAAACAGTTTCCGACAGCTACCCATTGAAGGTCTTACCAGATCTTACCCTTAGCAGCTTGGAAGTGAATGGGGAAAAAATAGCAGAATTCAATCCTGATGTTCACGGTTATAGTTATCTTCTTCCCACCGGCTCATCAGAGGTGCCACAGGTATCTGCTACAGCAGCCAGTGCTGATGTAACTGTTGAGACTGAGCAGGCTGAAAGTGTACCGGGAACTGCATTGATTACTCTGACTGATAAAACCATACCGGAAACAGATGAATATGAAGTAAACTTTGGCTTTGAATCAGTCAGTGATGAATTCGAAAACAGCACTCTTGGAGAACAATGGAGCTGGATGCGGGAAGATAAAGCCAATTGGAGTCTCACAGAATCAACGGGTTATCTTGTTATTACATCACTGGAAGGAGATATCCAGGGTAGCAGCAATGATGCCAAAAACATTTTTATTCAGGATGCAAATACCGACTGGATCATCGAATCAAAAATTGAATTTTCAGGCAGACCTGTGAAAATTGGTCAGCAGGGTGGTCTTATTGCCTATCAGGATGATGATAATTATGTAAAACTTGTTTATGATAATGCCATGAAAGGTTTTATGGGCAATGATGTATTTATTGAATTATTGGTTGAAAACCATGGTTCTCAGTACTCAGCTGCCAATGTAAGAACACTCGGATTACTCAAGGATGATTACACAATAGTATTTAAACTCGAAAAGAAAGGCAGCGATTACTTTGCATATTATTCAACTGGAGGAGAAAGTTTTGAACTCCTGGGATCAACGGAAGTTATTCTCAGCGATGTCAAAGCCGGATTGATTGTCTGTGATGGAGCAGATATTGGAGGAGGTAATGATTTAATCTCACAAATGCTGGGACAAATGGGAACAGGAGAAGTACCGGAATTTAAGATTAAGTGCGATTACTTCCGTATTGAAAACACCGGTATAGGTATAGAATAATTACTTTCAGATCTTAATTATCAGCATTGGCTCCTCTGGTAAAATGGAGCCAATGCTTTAAGATTCATAATCTACCATTTAACAGAAAGTAAATATCGAGAGAAGTAGTGTTTATTATCAAATCCAAAGTAATTCTGTTCCTTTTTTGGGGATTGATTATTTCTTTTATCCCGATAAAAAGAGGGCCATTGGCTACAATAGTTATTGAACACAATAGCTCTGATTACATACCCTCTGGTTCTAAAAAAATAGCATTCTCTGAAGAAAACAGAGGTTACAGAGATATTGTATCTTATGAAGATCAGTATTTAGCTGTTGGTACAAACGGCAGAATAGATTGCATAAAAAAATCAGGGGAAATTATTTCTATCGTTAGTCCCTTTAATATTGATTTAAATAGTGTGATTTATGAAAACAAGACTGTAATTACCGTAGGGAATAATGGGACAATTCTGATTTCTTCCGACGGTCAAAAATACAGTAAAATAGAAAGCGGAACGGAAAAGAATATTAATAGTATAACATCTCTTAATGGAATTTTAATTGCTGCAGCAGACAAAGGGACAATACTTGTCTCGATAAACGGGAATATTTGGAGTAGCATACATCTACCTCTTAAAGGTGACATTGTTTCTATTTCAGCTAACATTTCATTATGTTACGGTGTTACTGACAAAAGCGAAATAATTAAATCCTCTGATGGGATCAGTTGGGATGTATTCAATTACAATGAACAATATGCCGGTTTTAACAAACCATGTTCATTTAAAGATGTGCTATTAACCGGGGACAGGATTGCTATTATCGGACAACATGAAGACAGATCTCCGGTCGCCCTGTTTTCATCACTTGGCAATGTATGGACAGAACGTTCGCTGAATTACACTGATGATTATGGAAGGATACAGATGGCAACAAACCTGCCAAATGATATTTGTTATGATATCACAGGGGATCAGTTTTTTATAGCATGTGAAAATGGTGAGATCCTCATACTTCCTTCCTGTACAAAATGTAACGAGTCATTTACCGCTGCAGGAAAAGATCTTCATGGAATTAAATGTTCTGAGAACAGATTAATAATCGTCGGTGATGATTATTATGTAAATTCCATTAACCTGAGATAGTCCTAAATTATGCAAATGAGAACGAAGATTTTGATTAGGGATAAGAAAGAATATATTATTAATTCAGAAAAATTTAACTTTATAATCAAAATACCAGAACTAATTATCTTCAGATATGTCTATCTCCTCCAGACAAAATTTCCTGAAAACCATAAACCATCAACAACCCGACAGGATTGTTGTGGATTTTGGTTCAACCGCTGTAACAGGTATCCATGCACTGATTGTAGAAAAGCTTCGTGAATATTTTGGTCTTGAAGAGAGGCCGGTAAAGATAATTGAGCCTTACCAGATGCTTGGGGAGATCGATTCAGAACTTATCAGGGAAATGGATATTGATGTAATCGGGTTATTTGGTGAAAAAGACATGTTTGGTATAAAGCAAAACAACTGGAAAGTCCATAAAACCTTCTGGGGACAGGAGGTCATGTTTCCCGGGGATTTTAATTATACGTTTAATGACAACGGAGATATTCTCATGTATCCCGAAGGTGACACATCAGTGCCACCCAGCGCGATGATGCCTAAAACGGGATATTTTTTTGATGCACTCGACCGCCAGGCACAAATCGATGATTCTAAACTGAAAATTGAAGACAACCTTGAAGAGTTTACCCCAGTCAGTGATAATGATCTTAAATACTGGAAAGATCAAACAGAATCTGTTGAAAATGAGGATAAAGGGGTTATGGCGTCGTTAGGTGGCACTGCACTGGGGGATATTGCGCTTGTTCCGGCTATCGGTCTTAAAAATCCGAAAGGTATCAGGGGAGTGGAGGAATGGTACGTATCAACACTTATCCGGGAGGATTTTATAAAAGAGATATACGGCAGGCAAACTGATATTGCAGTAGAAAATCTGAAGAAGCTATACAAGGTTATTGGTGACAGGATAGATGTTGTTTTTATCTGTGGGGCGGATTTCGGGACACAGAACTCAACTTTCTGTTCTCCTGATACATATGCCAGGGTGTGGTTGCCATACTATAGAAAGGTAAATGACTGGATACACCAGAATACTTCATGGAAGACATTCAAGCATTCGTGCGGTGCTGTTGAATCCTTGATGAGTATGTTTATAGATTCGGGGTTTGATGTAATTAATCCTGTGCAGATCAATGCCGAGGGGATGGACCCGAGAATGTTGAAGAAGAAGTACGGAGATAGAATAGTCTTCTGGGGTGGGGGTGTTGATACCCAGGGTGTTTTTGCCTTTGGAACACCGCGGCAGGTCAGGGAACAGGTGAAAACACAATGTTCTGTTCTGAATGAAAATGGAGGATTCGTATTTAATACAGTACATAATATCCAGGCTAATGTCCCATTTGAGAATGTAGTAGCAATGATCGAGACTTTAAGGGAGTTTAAAGAATGACAGGTACCGCTTTTAATTGGAAATATCTTCTTAGTATCTCTCTTGTGTCGGCTATGGGAGGATTGCTTTTCGGGTACGACTGGGTAGTGATTGGAGGAGCCAAACCTTTTTATGAACCTTTTTTTAATATTACCGGAAACACCGTTCTGCAGGGATGGGCTATGAGCTGCGC
>Ga0315552_1000421_pt1 | contig 26237 bp, 21 predicted proteins | sample SalMarSW160170MG_2_FD_203102 | JGI IMG/M metagenome (GOLD analysis project Ga0315552, IMG submission 203102) | Salt marsh sediment microbial communities from the Plum Island Ecosystem LTER, Massachusetts, United States - Salt Marsh Sediment SW1601-70 ...
CCGAGACTCGGTCGAGGACGAGCACGGGGGCTCCGAAGCAGGCACCAACTGAGCCCGGTCAGGGCGGATATCGATCCGGGGAGAGTGTGGTGAGCTGCGCGTGAGCGCGGTGGGAGGAGAGGCGCGCCGACCGGGCCGGCCTCGGGTGGCGAGCCGAGAAAGACGGTGGATCGACCAGGCAGACACCAGGAGGAGTCACCTTGGATGCGGTACTAGCCCCGATTGCCCGCTACTTCAAGTTCGTCGAGCGCAAGACCAGCCTCGTCACCGAAACCCGGGCCGGCCTGACCACCTTCATGGTCATGGCCTACATCATCTTCGTGAACCCCAGCATCCTGTCGCTTGCGACCGACGGCAATGGGCCCGACTACATGTCGACCGTCGTCGCCACGTGCCTCGTGGCCGGCATCATGACGATCGCCATGGGCCTGGTGACCAACTACCCGTTCGCCATGGCCGCCGGCATGGGCTTGAACGCCGTCGTGGCGTTCGACCTGATCCTGTCGCGGGGCATGGCCTGGGAAGACGCCATGGCCGTGATCGCCTGGGAAGGCATCATCATCACCATCCTGGTGGTGACCGGCCTCCGGGAGTCGATCATGAAGGCCATCCCGATGGACCTGAAGCGGGCCATTGGCGTCGGCATCGGCCTGTTCATCCTCTTCATCGGCCTGGTTGACGGCGGCTTCGTCCAGGCCACCAGCAACCCGCCGGTGGCTCTCGGCACCTTCCTGCTGCCGACGATCGTCGTGTTCGTCTTCGGGCTGGCCGTCGCGCTGGCCCTGATGGCCAGGAAGATCCCCGGGGCGTTGCTGATCAGCATCTTCGCCGCAACGATCCTGGCCATCATCATCAACTACGCCATGGGCGGCACCGACGTCGCCGAGGGTGAGGTCACCAAGGCCGGCTTCATCTCCGGGGCGGCGGTCGCCCCCGACAAGTGGTTCTTCGACTTCAGCCTCGACAACTTCTCGACCCTGTTCAAGCCGCTGGGCCATCTCGGCTCGGTCTGGACGCAGGAAGGCGTGCCGGCCCTGACCGTGGGCCTGGTGGTCTTCTCCCTGATGCTGTCCGACTTCTTCGACACGATGGGCACCGTCATCGGCGTCGGCGAAGAGGCTGGTCTCGTCACCCCGAAGGGCGAGCTGCCCGGCATCGGGCGCGTCCTGCTCGTCGACTCGCTGGGCGCGGTCGCCGGCGGTCTCTGCTCCACCAGCTCCAACACCACCTACATCGAATCGGCTGCCGGCGTCAGCGAAGGCGGCCGCACCGGCTTCTCGTCGCTCGTCGTCGGCGCCCTCTTCATCGTGGCCATCCTGTTCGCGCCGATCGCCATGATCGTGCCCACGCAGGCGACGGCGCCCGCCCTGGTCGTCGTCGGCTACCTGATGTTCACGATGGTCAAGCAGATCAAGTGGGGCGACATCGACGATATCTTCCCGATCCTGGCCATCATCGTCGTGATGCCGCTGACCTACTCGATCACCAACGGCATCGCGGCCGGCTTCGTGGCCTGGGTATTCCTCAAGGTCGTGGTCGGCAAGATCCGGGAGGTCCATCCGCTGATGTGGATCGTGAGCGCGTCCTTCGTGCTCTACTTCGCGATCCCCTGGATCCAGGCTCTCATCGACCAGTACATGTAGCCCCAGCCGGCTATTCGGCGGCCGGCGTCCCCGCAGGGGCGCCGGCCGCCTCGTGTCTGCGAGGGGCGCCGCGGCATCGACTAGGATTGCCGCGATGTTCGAACGCACTGCGCTCCCCGACGGGCCGCGCGTCATCTCGTCGCGGCTGACGGGGGCGCGCTCGGTCTCGCTGGCTGCGTACGTCCTGGCCGGCTCGCGCCTGGAGTCCGCCAAGACCGCCGGCGCGGCCCACTTCATGGAGCACATCACGTTCAAGGGCACGGCCGCCTTCCCCACCACGCGGGCCGTCTCCGAGGCGATCGAGGGCGTGGGCGGGAGCTTCAACGCCGCCACCGACCGGGAGTCGACCATCTACTGGGTCCGCGTCCCGAGACGACAGGTGGCGCGGGGGATGGAGGTCCTGGGCGAGCTGATCTGCCGGCCCAACCTGCGAACCGAGGAGATCGAGGCCGAGCGGTCCGTCATCGTGGAGGAGATCCGCTCCTACCTGGACGACCCGGGCGAGCATGTGCACAACCTCTTCGACCTGGCCATGTTCGGCGACACACCGCTGGGGCGCGAGATCGCCGGCAGCGTGACCAGCGTCCTGGCTCTGCCGGAGGAGAACCTTCGGTCCTTCTGGTCGGAGGGGTATCGGCCGGGCAACGTCGTCGTCTCGGCCGCCGGCGACATCGAGCATGACGAGGTGGTTCAGCTGGCTCAGCGGGCCTTCGGCGCCGGCCCTTCGAGTTCACTCCGATTCGACCCGGCGCCCCCTCTGCCGGCCGGCGAGCGGGTCCTGGTGGCGCGTCGTGACACCACTCAGACGCAGATCTGCCTAGGTATTCCGGGTCTTCCCAGGGATGACCCTGGGGCATGGACACTTGAGGTTCTAAACGCCATCCTCGGAGATGGCATGAGCAGCCGACTGTTCCAGTCCGTCCGAGAGGACCGCGGTCTGGCCTACGATGTCAGCTCCTACGTCGTCGATTTCGCCGACGCCGGGGCGCTTGTCGTGTCCGCCGGGGTGGACCCGGGGCGCACCCGCCCGGCCGTCCGGGCGATCCTGGACGAGTTCGTTCGCCTCCGGGACGAGATCGTGCCGGCCGACGAGCTGGCTCGCTCCAAGGCCTATCTGGCCGGGCGCCTGGAGCTCAGAATGGAGGAAACGCGTCATCTGGCCTCGTGGTTCGGGGGACAGGAAGCCCTCCACAACAGGGTCCTGACGCTGGACCAGGCGCTGGCGGAGCTCAAGGCGGTGACCGCCGAGGGAATCCGCAGCCTGGCCGAACGCCTGGTACGGGACGAGGCCCTGCGGATGTCGGCTGTCGTTCCTCGCCGCCGCGGGCGGGGCCTAGAGACTATGCTGAGACTCAGCGCATGAACCCTTCAGAGCCGTCCAAGCCTTCTGCGCCCTCCGGGTCGTCGCCCGAGGAGCCTGCCGCTCGTGACGATTCGCCCGAGCTGCTCATCCGCGTGCCCTTGGGCGAAGAGGGCTCGCCGGAGGAGGAGCAGCCCGCTGCTGCCGGGCCGCAGCCTGCTGCCGCCGGGCAGCAGCCCGCTGCCGCCGACCAGCCGCCCCCCAAGGGCTCTGCCCCGCCGGCCGGCCGCAGGCAGCCCGCGGCTGCCAATCAGGCTCGCCCACTCTTCACGACGATGGCCGGAGTCGCCCCCGAAGGCATGGCTCCCGGGGGCGTGGATCGGGCCCGCAGCGGGCCTCCGCCCGAACCGGAAGCCGCCGCGCGCATCAAGTTCGCCCGGCTGCATCTGCGGACGGGGTCGCTGATGACCGCGCGGGTCCAGTACGAAGCGCTGGCCGCCTCGGGCGATCTCGACCTGTCTGGGCTGCTGGATCTGGCCGAGGTGCGATGGCGGACGGCCGATCTGCCGGGGGCGGGAATGGCGGCGGCGGAGTATCTGTCGAAGGACGGCGACCAGGCGCTCGGCTTCCTGATCGCGGCCGAGGCGGCCGCTCGGGGTGGCCGACAGGTGGAGGCGCGGCGCTCCGCTGAGATCGCGGCCGAGAGGCTTGGCAAGGACCTGGACGCCATCTTCGCCGGGCTGCCCCGGCGGCTCAACTGGGCTGGTGTCACCGCCGGTCCAGCGCCGTCTCCCTCCGTGGGCATCAAGATCGAGACACCGGCCAAGCCAGGGCCCGAACCGGCCAAGCCAGGGCCCGAACCGGCCAAGCCAGGGCCCGAACCGGCCAAGCCAGGGCCCGAACCGGCCAAGCCAGGGCCCGAACCGGCCAGGGTTTCGTCCGAGGCGCTGTGGGCCCAGATCGTCGAGGTTGCCCAGGCGGCCGATCAGGCGGGGGAGATCGCCGACGAGAAGGCCGAGCCGAAGCCCGCCGCCGAGGCCGAGCCGAAGCCCGCCGCCGAGGCCGAGCAGCAGCAAGCCGCTCCCGAGGAGCGGCCTGCCGCCGCGGCGCGCGGCGAGAAGGCCGAACCGACGCCGGCGCCCGAGCCGGCCCCCGCTGCGGCGGCACAAGGCCACCCGTGGGACGAGGCGGTCGCGGCCGGGTCGGCCGCTCTGGAGGCAGCCGATCCGCTGTTGGCGGCGCTCCATTTCGCCGTGGCTCTGCGCATGTCGCCTGAGGCCGCTCCGGCCGTGCTGGCGGGGATCGGCGACCGCCGCGACCTGGCCCTGGAACTGGTGCGAGTGGATGCGATCCGGGTCGCGGCTGAGGCCGATGCTGCCTCTGCCCCCGCCGAGGCCGAGATCGAGCCGCAACCCACCGAGCCACCCGCGCCGGATGAGCCCATCCGCAAGGCGGCCCCAGAGCCGCCGCCCATCCGCTGGGAGTGACGCCCCCCGGTCCATCCGGCAAGCCCGGTAGAATCGCCGCCGTCAGATCACATCAGGGGAACAGCCAGTGACCGAGCGCACCCTCGTTCTTATCAAGCCGGATGGGGTCCAGCGCGGCCTGGTCGGCCGCATCGTGGCCCGCTATGAAGACCGCGGCCTGCGCATCGTCGGCCTTAAACTGCTGCAGGTGAGCAGCGAGCTGGCCGAGCGCCACTACGCCGAGCACCAGGGCAAGCCCTTCTACGAGGCCCTTGTCGACTTCATCACTGCCGGCCCGCTGGTCGCCATGGCCGTGGAAGGCCCGGGGGCGATCGCCATGGTGCGGGCCATGAATGGAGCCACCAATCCGGCCGACGCGGCCCCCGGCACCATTCGCGGCGACCTGGCGGTCGCTACCCGCAAGAACCTGGTGCATGCCTCCGACGGACCCGAGAGCGCTGCCTCCGAGCTGGCGCTCTGGTTCGAGCCCGACGATCTGCTGACCTACGAGCGTACGATCGACCGCTGGATGCTTGGCCGCAAGAAGTAGGCGGCTAGGGCTCCGGAGCCAGGCTGGGCGAGACTTCGGGCGTGGGCTCCGGGCTGGAGGTCGGTGAGACGGTAGGCTCGACCGTGACGTCCGGCCCGGGCTCGTAGCCGCCCGGCGCCAGGGGCGCCGTAACCTCGTCTAGCGCAATCCCGGATTGGGTGGCCCGCGGTGCGTCGAAGCCGCCGAAGGCGACGGCTACAGCCAGGGCCGCGCCGGCCACGACCAGCAAGCTCGTCTCCAGGGGCCTGTTGAGGCGTATCGCGAGCAGGGCTTGGCCGCGCGGCTGCTGCCGCCGCCGTCGCGATCGGCGATCGGCGGAGAGGTCGGCCTCCTCGGCCGTCTCGTCCCGCTCCGGCCCGGCCTCGTCGGCCGCGGAGTGCGGGAGGCGGAGCCGCTCACCGGCTGCTTGCCGTACCTCCTCCGACTCGGGCATCAGGCCCGCTCCCAGGAGGCGGAGGTAGCAGACAAGGGCAAGCAGGGTTGCGGCCAGCCCGGCGAACCGCAGGGGCTCCGGCAGGCCCAGCCGGGCCAGGGCGGCCCGGGCCTCGAAGACGTCGCTGCCGGGCCAGCCGAGCGTGGCCACGACGATGAGAGCCAGGGCCAATCCCAGCAGCGGCGAACGGCGGAGCCAGCCGCGGAGCCGGACCAGGTTGGATGTCTTGAACGACCAGGAGACGGCCGCCGCCCAGGCGACCAGGGCCGATTTTGCCAGGACGAAGACCAGCAACCACAGCCTTGCCGGCTGCGCCGCCTCGGCGTCCCGCGCGGTCAGGGCCAGCAAGATGAAGCCTGCATCCTGGACGATGGAGTAGGCGACGATCTCCTCGACTTCGTCATGGAGGATGGCCCCCACGGCTCCCAGGATCAGCGTGGCCAGCGCCACCAGCTGGACGGCGAGGACCGTTCTGTCCAGCCAGTCCCCGGGCACGCCGTAGACCGTCGAGTTCCAGCTCAGGGCGACCAGGGCGAAGCCGGACGGGACCCAGACCAGCGACAGGACAAGGCCCAGCCCTTCGCCGCTCCGGCTAAGCAGGGCTGCCGGAAGGTGGAAGGGGACGGCCCCGGAGCGAACGGCGACGGCGCCCGCCAGGGCCAGGAAGGCCGCGGCCAGGATGGAGGTGGAGTCGGCGGCAGTCCAGTTGGTGTTCAGGACGGTGGCGGCTGCGAGGGCCGAGGCCACAACCACGAGGGCCAGGGTACGAAGCTCGGCGATGCCGACCGACGTGCCCAGCGGTGTCGAGCGGACCCGGCCGGCCACCAGGGCGGCTGGGGTGGTAGCCGCCGCGGCAGCCATCAGGGCCACTGTGGGGTCTGTCGCGAACACGGCGACGCCGAACCCGGTCAGGGCGGCAAGGGCCGCGGGGGCGAGGCGCTCCGGCCAGCCGGTCATCAGGCCGCACAGACACAACAGCAGCGAGCTGGCGGTGAGGGTGGCGAGGAAGAACCCGGCGAACCACGACCCAGCCAGCTGGACCTCTCCTACGGTGGCGGTGTCGGCCGGATCGATGAGGAGCGCGGCCGCAAGCGCCAGGCCCAGGGCAGAGATGCCCGTGGCCCTCGAGAGGCGCTCGAACTGGGCCACCGTGAGGCTCAGCAGCATTCCGGTGACGCAGACCACGACGAAGACGAGGAGGGTCATCGGTTGCCGTCCTTGTCCCGGCTGGGGCGGGAGCGGCGCGTCGAACGCGGGCGTGGCTTCGATTCGGGCTCAGGCGTGTGCCAGGCCGCCCAGGCGTCCCACTCGTTCGCAGCCGGGTCGGCGGTGAAGGCGCGCGGCTCGGGTTGGGCCGGCTCGGGTTGGGCCGGCTCGGGTTGGGCCGGCTCGGGTTGGGCCGGCTCGGGTCGGGCTGGCGCAGACGCCGAATCGGGCCACGCCGGTCGAGCCGGTCGAGCGGGTCGAGCCGGCTCGGGTCGGGCGGGCGCAGACGCCGAATCGGGCCACGCCGGTTCAGCCTGCTCGCCCGGCCAGGGATGCCCCTGGCCGGCGGGCCGGGGAGGGGCCGCCGAGCGGAGCGTGGGGCCGGGGCGCAGCGAGGTTGCCCTCCTGGGGGCGGGGGTGGCCGGCCGCAGGCCGGGCGCAGGCGGCAATGGAGCGCGGGTGGGGGCCGGCGCGGGAGCGCGAGCAGGGACGGGCGCCGGGGCGGGAGCGCGAACAGGAGCGGGCGCCGGCGCGCGCTCAGCTGCCATCTCGGCCGGCAACTCGGGAGCCAGGAGGGCGGTGGCTCCGGCTATGCCGATCAGCAATGCGGCCAGGGCCTCATGCTGGAGTGGGGGCGTGGGCCCGGACCAGGCCGCCAGGAGCAGGGAGCAGCCAAGCGTGAGGAGCATGGTCCCCGTGCCGAGCCGGAAGACGTCGCGCCCGGCCAGTGGGGCCAGGGAAAGGACCAACAGGGCCAGGCCTGCAGCCTGGGCCACGGCGGGGCCGGCGAGCGGATCGACGGGCCTGATGGCCAGGCCGATGATGAAGGCGGCCCCGGCCAGCGCCGCCTCGGCCGGCAGCCCGATCGCCGATCCCCGGCCGCCCCGGCCGGTGGCGACCGCCACCCACAACAGATAGGCGACCGCCAGGGCTCCTAGGCCCCGGGCCGCGACAACCAGGAAGCCCGGCGCGGGCGAGGTCACGAGCGCCGCCGCCGCTGACGCCAGCCAGAGGCCCCCGATGACGGCGCGACCGTCGCGAGAGGCCGTCGCGACCACCGCGCCCGCCACGACGGCGAGGGCTGCGAGCGCCGGCAGGTCCATCAGAGCTTCCTGATGCCGGCCGCGAACATTCGCTGGCCCGTCATTGACCCGGCGTTGGCGAAGCGTCGACGGAGGCGCTGGCCTCGACGGAGGGGCTGACCTCGGGGGAGGCGCTGGCCTCGACGGAGGGGCTGGCCTCGGGGGAGGCGCTGGCCTCGGGCTCGATCGGCTTGATGAGGCCGAAGTCCTCCAGAGGCCAGTAGCGCATCCAGGCGCGCCCGATCACGGTCGACCTGTCGATCGGGCCGAAATGGCGCGAATCCTGCGACGCCGACCTGTGGTCGCCCAGGACGAACAACTGGTTCTCGCCGACCGTCCAGATGTGAGTTGAGTCCGGCACGCCGGTCGGCTCGTGATTGAAGACGTAGGGCTCATCGAGATCCACGTCGTTGACGTAGACCTTGCCGCCGCGGATGTCGATCTGGTCGCCGGGCAGGCCGACCACGCGCTTGATGAACGGCGTGTTGGCGTCATCGTGGCTCCAGCCCTCGGGCGGAGTGAAGACGACGATGTCGCCCCGGTTGTAGTCGTCGAAGACGGGCGACAGCTTGTCCACGAGAACGTACTGATCGGGCATCAGTGTGTTCTCCATGGATTCCTGCTGCACCTGGTAGGGCTGGGCCACGAACATCTGCACCGCCAGGAAGACGATGAGGGCGAGCAGCAGCGTCTCCAGCAGTTCCAGGGCGCAGCCAAGTGATCGGCGCTTCACAAGATCGCGAGTATAGGGGCTGTGCTATCGTCCTGCCCTGTGAGTCATACCGACCGCCTGGCCTGGCTGACGAGCGGCCGCTTCCTCCGCGTCCTGGCCCCGATCGCCGGCCTGGCTCTCGTCGTGGGCGTCATCTACAACGCGTCGACCGTCGATCGCATGCCGCCCAGCTTCCAGATCAGCCTCAGCGCAACCGCGCCCGACAGCGACCTGGCCATGACGTTGAGCTCGGTGAACGTGGTCTTCAACGAGCAGGTGCGCCATGAGACGGCCGAAGCCGCCTTCTCGATCACCCCCTACGTGGCCGGCTCTTTCCACTGGCAGGGCGCGACTCTGATCTTCACCCCCTCGGACAAGCTGCCGCTGTCGTCGACCTTCACGGTCCGCGTGGACGTCGGCGTCCAGGACCTCGCCGGCAACTACCAGGGCGACGCCAAGGAGCTGACCTTTACAACCGTCGGGTCGCCGGCAGTGGCCTCCATCCTGCCCGCCGGCAAGGCCGAAGGGGTGCCGATCGAATCGGACATCGAGATCACCTTCGACCGGCTGATGGACACCCAGAAGGTCCTGGACGGCCTGCGCATCGAGCCCTCCGTGAGCTTCCGCGCCACCTGGAACGGGCCAACGCTGACAGTCCAGCCGGTGCTGCCGCTGGCCTACTCGACGGTCTACTACGTCAAGATCGGCGACCCTGCCATCGACACCGATGGCACGCGGCTGCCGGCCTTCATCTCCACCTTCAAGACGGTCGAAAGGGGCCTGAACGCAACCCGTCTGGTGCCGGCCCCCAACACCGTCGGGGTCAGCGTGCGAACCGCGATCGCCGTCTTCTTCGACGGCCCGGTCGATCCGGCTTCGATCGCCGGCGCGATCCGCCTCTCGCCTGAGGTCGGCGGCTCGATCAGAATCGCGGTACCGAGCGTCGAGACGCCGCCCCCGGCCTCTCCCGCGGAGGATGAGACGCCGCCGCCCGTGGTCGACGGCGATCAGGTCCTGGTCTTCACCCCCGATCGGCCGCTGGAGGCCCACACTACCTACACCGCCACTCTCTCGGCCAGCGTCCGGCGCAGCGACGGCAAGGCGGGGGCCCAGCAGACCTGGACCTTCACCACGGGTGAGGCGGCCACGACGGCCCTCAACCACATCGCCTTCCTGTCCGATCGGAGCGGAGTGGCAAACGTCTGGATGATGAACCCGGACGGCTCGAACCAGCGCCAGGTCACAGCCGAGATCACCCCGGTCGTGGGGTTCGACGTCAGCGGAGATGGGACCGCCATCGCCTACGGCACCGGGGGCGTCGTCAAGCGGATGGCGATAGGCGGCGACAACCTGCAGGTGATCACCGCCGACGGCTCGTTCGACTACGGCGCCGCCTTCACGCCGGACGGCACGGCGCTGATCGTGGCCCGGCGCGACGGGGCCGGGATCGACCAGGGCTACTGGCGCATGCCGATCGTGTCGGGAGCGGATCCCAGGCAGATCACGGCCGACGGTGCGCCCATACCCGACGGCGCGGCCGCGGCAGCCGGCTTCGAGGGCGGGCAGATCGGCGACTCGCGCTGGGCTCCACGCGTGGCCGTCTCGAGCGACGGCCTAACGGCGCTGCTGGTCCGCGGGCTGGACGACACGCTTCAGCTCGTCGACATGAGCGGAGCCACCGATCCGCTCTCGCTGTCGATGATCGGCAACTCCCGACCGATCTGGAGCGACGTGCGCGAAGCCTTCTATGTCGTGGCCACCGCCGACGACGGCCTTACCTGGGCGTACTGGGAGGTCACCGTGGACGGAGAGGTAACCCGCCTCGGTTCGGCCGCGGGCGACATGGCCGGTGACGTCGAGGGTTGCCTGGCCTTTGTCGTGCGGGCCGCCGACGGCTCGACGCATATGGACTACGTTCCCGCAGGCGGAGGCGCGACGTCGCTGCTGACCAGCGACGCCATCTGGAGTGAGGCTTCCCCCTCGTTCTCGCCCGATGGCTCCATGATCGTCTTCTCCCGCTTCGGCTTCCACAACCCGTCCGTCTCGGGCGGCATCTGGGTGGTAAGGCCGGACGGAACCGGGCTCATGAACCTCAGCACGGACGGCTGCCATCCTCACTGGCTGCCGTAGGCGAGAGGGCCGCCCGGCGCCGCCAGGGGACAGGCCAAACGTCCCGAGGCAGGGGTGTCCTATCTACCGCAGGCCGCAGCCCGAATGCATAGACGGCGGGACTTTCCGCAGTTTGACCCGGCCTCCGGCGCGTTGATACACTCCGCGCGGCCCCGAATATGCATCACGCATAGGGGCATGTCCCCGGTCAGCGCGCCGTCCCGCCGCGCTCAGATGGTGCCCGTAGAGTAAGGAGACTCTAGCCCCCCATGGATCCAAGTCTGCTCCAGTGGTTCATCCCGATAGCGGGGCTGCTCGCGGTAGGTTTCGCGATCTACCTCGCCCGTGACGTCCTGTCCCGCGATACCGGGACCAAGGAGATGATGGACGTCTCCTCCACGATCAACGAGGGCGCGGTCGCGTTCATCAAGCGCCAGTACCTGACCATCGGTGCCCTGGCGGTGGTCGGTGCCTTCGTCATCGGCGCGATCATCTCCCTGGTCGAGACCCAGAACGTCGCCGACACCCAGACGTACGGGCTCGAGCTCGGCATCCGCACCGGCGCGGCCTTCTTCGTCGGCGCCCTGTGCTCGATGGCCTCCGGCATCATCGGCATGCTGGTCAGCGTCAAGGCCAACGTGCGTGTGGCGTCCGCCGCCCGCCGCAGCCTGGTCGAGTCCGTCCAGGTGGCGATGCGCGGTGGCGCCGTGTCCGGCTTCCTGGTCGTGGCCCTGTCGCTGCTCGGCGTCTGGTCTGTCTTCGCCGTCAACGGCGGCCTGGCCGGTGGGGAGAACGCCCACGACGCGCCGTTCCTCATCGTCGGCTACGGCTTCGGGGCCAGCTTCGTCGCCCTGTTCGCCCAGCTGGGCGGCGGCATCTACACCAAGGCCGCCGACGTGGGCGCCGACCTGGTGGGCAAGGTCGAGGCCGGTATCCCCGAGGACGACCCGCGCAACGCGGGCGTGATCGCGGACCTGGTCGGCGACAACGTCGGTGACTGCGCGGGCCGTGGCGCCGACCTCTTCGAGTCCACCGCCGCCGAGAACATCGGCGCCATGATCCTGGGCGCCGGCGTCTATCTCTTCGCCCTGAGCAACAACTGGCCTCATCCCGAGGCCTGGATCTTCTTCCCGCTGGTCGTCCGTGCCTTCGGTCTCATCGCCACGATGGTCGCGATGTTCTTCATCCGCGGCAAGGAGACGGAAGACCCGATGAACATGCTCAACCGCGGCTACTGGGTGACGACGATCCTGAGCGCGATATCGCTCGGCTTCGTCACTTACGTCATGATGCAGACGCCTGCGGGTGTGAACGGCGAGAACGGCATCCCCACCTGGATCTACTTCTTCGGTTGCGGCGTCGTCGGCCTGGCCACCAGCATCGTCTTTGTCTACATCACCCAGTACTACACCGCCGGCAGCTTCCGACCGGTCAAGGAGATCGCCGAGGCGTCGAAGACCGGCCCGGCTACGAACATCATCTCGGGCGTCGCCGTCGGCTTCGAGACCACGGCGGTGACAGCGATCGCCATTGGCATCGCCCTCCTGGCCAGCCACTGGCTCGGCTCGCAGGCCAATCTGATCGTCGATGGAAGGAACATCGGCGGCGTCTTCGGCACTGCCGTGGCCACGATGGGCATGCTCATGACCTGCGCCTACATCCTGGCCATGGACACCTTCGGGCCCATCACCGACAACGCCGGCGGCATCGCCGAGTTCAGCCAGGCCGAGAAGGGCGCCCGCACGATCACCGACCGCCTCGACGCCGTCGGCAACACGACCAAGGCCCTGACCAAGGGTTATGCCATCGCCTCGGCCTCGCTGGCCGCCTTCCTCCTGTTCCAGGCCTACATCGACAAGGTCAACCTGATCCTCTCCCGCCAGATCGAGGCCGGCACTCGGACGGTCGAGCAGGGCCTCATGACGTCCGTGAACCTGGAGAACGTCGGGGTCTTCGTCGCCGCCCTGATCGCGGCGATGCTGGCCTACCTCTTCAGCTCGCTGGCCATCCGGGCCGTGGGCAAGACGGCCTCCTCGATCATCGTCGAGGTCCGCCGCCAGTTCAGAGAGATGCCCGGCATCATGACCTACAAGGAGCGGCCGGACTACGCCCGCGTCGTCGACATCACCACTCGCGCCGCGCTGCGGGAGATGATCGCTCCCGGCGCCGTCGCTGTGGGCACGCCGATCATCGTCGGCATCCTGCTCGGCTACGAGGCTGTGGCCGGTCTGCTGATGGTCGGCACGATCGCCGGTGTCCTGCTCGCCACCGTCCTCAACAACAGCGGCGGCGCGTGGGACAACGCCAAGAAGTACATCGAAGCCGGCCATCTGGTCGGCGAAGACGGCAAGGTGGTCAAGAAGAAGTCGCCGACCCATGCCGCTGCCGTGGTCGGCGATACCGTCGGCGATCCCTTCAAGGACACCGCCGGCCCCTCGCTCCACGTCCTGGTGAAGCTGCTGGCGACCATCACGCTGGTGCTGGCGCCCCTCTTCATCCGCTAATCCGGCACACCGGCGGGAGCCGGCGGTCACAGCGACCGCGGGCTCCCGCCCACTCATCCCGGCCCCTTCCAGGAGCACCCCGTGGACACGTCAATCCAGGCGCTAGTCATGGGTCTCGTCCAGGGCCTGACGGAGTTCATACCGGTCTCGAGCTCCGGTCACCTGGTCCTGGTGCCGTGGTTCCTGGGCTGGGACGATCCCTTCATCGACTCTCTGGCCTTCAGCGTCATCCTGCATCTGGGCACGCTGCTGGCCTTGCTGCTCTACTTCTGGCGGGACTGGCTGCGCATCATCCCGGCCGGACTGGCGTCCATTCGCGACCGTTCGATCGACGGCGACGAGGATCGCAAGCTGGCCTGGTTGATAGCCCTCGGGACGATCCCCGCGCTGGCGGCAGGCGCACTCTTGTCGGACGAATTCGAAGCCCTGGTCCGAGAGGCGCCTCGGGTGGCCCTCATGCTGTGCGTGGGCGCCGCCATCCTCTGGCTGGCCGAACGCTGGGGCTCGCGCGACCGCGACATGAGAGCCCTGACCTTCCCCGGAGCTCTGTTCGTGGGCGTGGCCCAGGCCGTGGCCTTGATCCCCGGCATCAGCCGCTCCGGGGTCAGCATCTCGGCCGGCATGTTCCTGGGCTTGACCCGCGAGTCGGCCGCCCGCTTCAGCTTCCTGCTGGCCACGCCCGCCGTGGCAGCCGCGGGGCTCTGGGAAGGGCGCAAGATCCTGGCCGGGGAGTCGGGCGTCAGCCCGGACGCGCAGGTCGCAGCGATCGGTTTCGTGTCTTCGTTTCTGGCCGGGCTGGTTGCCATCCGCTTCATGCTGGAGTTCCTGCGCCGCCAGCCGAACACTCTGTTCATCGTCTACCGTGTGTTGCTGGCGATTGCGGTCTTCGCGGTCCTGCTCATGCCCCACGGTGCCTAGGGGAGCGCGCATGAGACGGTACCGAGCCGACTCCCGGAGGAATGGGTCGTCATGGAGGTCATGAAGCAGCTCCGGCAGCGCGAGATCCGCGATCTGCTGGCGCAGCGCCCCATCCGAACCCAGCAGGAGCTGGCAACCGCCCTGCGTGAGCGCGGCTTCCGGGCGACACAGGCCACGATCAGCCGCGACGTGGCCGAGCTGGGCCTGCTCAAGTCCAACGAGGGCGGGCAGCATCGCTACGTCGTCCCGGCACGAGTCGCCGAGGCGGAGAGCACCGGCGAGGAGCGTCTGCGGGCCCTCTTCCACGACCTGCCGGTGGAGATCCGCGAGGCGGGCCTGATGCTGGTCATCCGAACGCTGCCCGGATCGGCCCACGCCATCGCGGCTGCCCTGGACCGCACCCGCTGGCCGGAGGTCGTGGGCAGCATCGCCGGCGACGACACGGTCTTCGTCGCTTTCGCCGATCGGATGTCGATGCAGCGCATCCGCGGTCGGCTCGTCCAGCTCGGCAGCTAGAAGCGCCTCAGCTCCGGTTTGAGCTCGGGGGTGCGGGCGCCTCGATTGCCGCACACGAGCCGACCCCGCCACTCGGGGAGGAGGAGGGGAGGACGCCGAGGGGCGGGGTCGGTGGTGATCGCTGCCTTATCGACTAGAACAATGGCCCCGGCGGGCGCAAGAAGCCAGTGGGCGAAGGTCCCAATCCACCCGGGACCTCGGTAATCATGCGTTCGTATGGCGCCCGGAAGGCCGTTCCGAGTGATGCACTGCGGTGGGTCATGGGCCGTGAGGGCCTTTGACACGCCGGAGGGGGACGGCTAGGATACGCGCCGGCCGAACTTCAGGGCGCCGTCGGTGGCCCTGGAGTTCTTTGTCTAATCGCGGTCCGGCCAGGCTGGGCCGCAACCAGCACGGAGCCTCTTCTCGGTGAACAACAGAACTCAGTACATCTCCGAAGAGGGATTGGCCAGGCTTCGGGCCGAGCTCGACGAGCTCGTCAGCGTTCGGCGGGCCGAGATCGCCCAGCGCATCCACGATGCCAAGGAGCACGGCGACCTGGCCGAGAACGCCGAATACGAGGACGCCAAGAACGAGCAGGCGTTCGTGGAGGGTCAGATCCAGCGCCTGGAGGCGCTTGTCAAGAACGCCATCATCATCGACGAGAACCACGGCACGGATCACGTCCAGATCGGCTCTACGGTCAAGGTCCAGGGCGATGACGGCAAGGAGTTGTTCACGATCGTCGGCTCCACGGAAGCCAGCCCCAAGGAAGGCCGTATCTCCAACGAGTCGCCCGTGGGGCGGGCACTGCTGGGGAAGCGCAAGGGCGACACCGTCGAAGTGCAGGTCCCGGCTGGAGCCTTCTCCTACAAGATCCTGGAGATCCGCTGAGCGGGGCCCGGCAGCGTGTACTGGGCTGACGAGCTCGCCGCCTCAACTGCCGGCCCCCAGGTAGTCAACGACTCCAAGTCGCCTTCGGGCACCGTCCACGTGGGCAGCCTGCGGGGCGTCGTCCTGCACGACGCCATCCACCGTGCCCTGCGGGCCGCCGGCCACGAGTCGACCTTCCTGTACGGCGTCGACGACATGGACGCCATGGACTCCCAGGCGCTGCTGACGGCCGACGCGGTCGATCGCTACATGGGCGCTCCTCTGTCGCGCGTCCCGGCGCCGCCGGGCAGCTCCGCCCCCAACTACGCCCGCCATTTCGTGGGCGAGATCTTCTTCCGGACGTTCGAGCCGCTCGGCATCAAGCCCGAGTTCTACTGGGTCAGCGAGCTGTACGCCGAGGGCAACCTGGACCCCTACGTCAAGCTGGCGCTCGACCGGGCCGATCGAGTGCGCGACATCTACAAGCGGGTCAGCCACGTCGAACGCACCAGCGACTGGCTGCCGATCCAGGTCATCTGCGAGTCCTGCGGCAAGATCGGCACGACCTATGCCACCGACTGGGACGGCTCCACGGTCGCCTACAGGTGCCTGCCCGACCTCGTGTCGTGGGCGAACGGCTGCGGCCACGAAGGGCGCGTCTCGCCCCTGGGCGGCCGGGCCAAGCTGCCCTGGAACCTCGAGTGGGCCGCCAAGTGGGGCCTGCTGGGGGTCACGATCGAAGGCTGCGGCAAGGACCTGGCCACGGCCGGCGGATCGCGCGACCGCTCGGACGCCATCAGCCGCGAGGTCTTCGAGGTCGAGCCGCCGCGCAACGTGGCCTACGAGTTCCTGAACGTCGGCGGCAGGAAGATGTCGACCTCGCGCGGCCAGGGCGCGGCGGCCCATACCATCGCCGAGGTCCTGCCGCCGGCTCAGCTCCGCTTCCTCTTCCTGCGGCCCCGCCCCAGCCAGGTCATCGACTTCGACCCTGAGGGCGACACCATCCCGCGCCTCTTCGACGAGTTCGACAGGATCGCCGCGGCCACCGCCGGCCGGGAGGTCAAGGGCGAGCTGCCGGCCGAGTACGACAGGCTGTTCGCCTATTCGCTGCCGGGCGAGATCCACGATGTGGCCGCCGAAGCCTCGGCCTTCCGCCCCGCTTTCGGCCATCTGGCCCTGCTGCTGCAGATCCCCGGCGTGGACATCGCCGAGAGCATGGAGGCCGAGAAGGGCGCGCCCCTGACCGATCTGGAGAAGGCCGTGCTGGAGGAGAGGACGGCTTCGGCTCGGGCCTGGCTGGAGTCGTACGCCCCGGAGCGGGCCAGGATCTCGGTTCGCCATGAGGCCCTGCCGGACGAAGCCTCCGCCCTGGACGCCGGCCAGAAGGGCTACCTGGCGGCCCTGGCCTCTGCCGCCGATGCTGAGAAGCCGGGATCCGGCGATGCCTGGCAGGCCCTCATCTTCCGCGTCGCGGGTGAGCGTGAGCTGGCCGCCGGGCGGGCCTTCGGCGCTCTGTACGCCGCCTTCCTGGGCCGCTCCAACGGGCCGCGGGCCGGCTGGCTGCTGGCCAGCCTGGAGCCCGAGTTCGTGGTCGAACGGCTGCGAGCCGCGGCAGGGTAGAGCCGCGGCCCGCAGGCCGGCTGCGCGTCGGGCCCGACGGCCCGCAGCGGTCAGTAGCCCATTCGCCCGAGCTGGTCGAGCATCGACAGGAAGTCGTTCACCTGGGCGGCCTGAGGCAGGAAGCCCCTGATCTCGGCCGAGGCGTTGCGCAGATCAATCAGCCGATAGCCGGGGATCCACGGGCTGCCCCGCAGGACCTCTGCCGTGGCCGCGACGAGAGAAGCCATCTTGAAGTGGGGGTCCGTGGCCCGGAAGTCCGAGGCCAGGTCCGAGAAGTAGACGTCCTGGGCGATCTCTTGAGCCCTCTGGGACGAAGGATCCGTCCACCGCAAGCCCACGGTCGCCAGCCGCTGCAGGCCCCACTCGGGCCGGCGCAGGACCAGCGCGTAGAGGGCGGTCACCTGGTGGCCGGCGCCTATGGCGCCTCCGGTCGCGGCGTCGTTGCGGAAGGAGCTGTCGGGCATGGCCCGGTCCTCGTAGCCGATCAGGCGGTAGCCGGCCACGACCTGGGGGTTGAACTCGACCTGGGCCTTGGCGTTCAGCGCGACTGTCTGCATCGTCGTCGCCAGCTCGTCCACGAAGATGCGCCTGGCTTCGTCGGGCGAGTCGACGTAGGCGTAGAAGCCCTGGCCCTTGTCGGCCAGCTCTTCCAGGAGCTTGTCGTTGTAGTTGCCCATGCCCACGCCCACGGCCACCAGCTGGATGCCGGAAGCGGCGTCGGCCCCGAGCTCGTTCAAGATCGCGGCGGAGCCGGTGTTGCCGACGTTGGCCACGCCGTCGGTGGCGAGCACGACCCGATTGATGCCACCCTTGATGAACTGCTGGCGCTCTAGCCGGTAGCCCAGCCGCAGGCCGGCCTCGGCGTTGGTGGAGTTCAGCGGCTTCAGGGTCGCGATGGCGGCTCGGATCCGCTGCCTGTCCGAGCCGGGCGTGGGATTCAGGACGACCCAGGCCGTGTCCGAGAAGGCCACGATGGCGACGCGATCGCTGGCGGTCAGCTGCTCGGCCAGCAGCGACAACGCGCCCTTCACCATCTCCAGGCGGCCGTCATACCCCATCGATCCGGAGACGTCGACGACGAACGTCAGGGCCATCGGCGGACGCGGACCGGGCCAGGCGTCGCGAGCCTTGACGCCGATCCGCAGCAGGACCTCGCCCGACGACAGGAAGGGCGTGGCGCCGCCGTCGGTGTAGATGGCGAACGTGCCGGCTTCCGGCGAGGCGTAGCCCTGGTCGAAGTAGTTGACCCACTCCTCCGGCCGGACGCTGTTGGGATCGGGCCTCTGGCCGCTGGCGACGTAGGCCCGGGCAACGGTGTAGGAGGCGGTGTCGACGTCCAAACCGAAAGTGGACACTGAGTCATAGGCGGCGTTCGTGTAGGGGTTGATGCCCAGGCTGGGGAAGACGACGGGCGGGTACGGCGTAGGAACCGGGGTGGGCCACGGGTAGTCGGGCGGCGCCGGCTGGACCGGCACCGGAGTCGCATAGGGTTGGGCTGGCGCGGCTGACGCGGCTGGGGCCGGCCAGTAGGGCCCCGACGTGGCCGCACTGCTGCTGCAGGCAGTCACCGCCAGGCTCAGAAGGGCACAGCAAAGCAAGGCTCGACGCATCGGGGTTTCCCTCTCCTCCGCGGGCCGGGCCCCCTTCGTCATCCCTCCGGGGCTGTCTTCGGTCCCGCTGCAATGAGTACGCCGCGGGGCGCCCGGCGGATCAGCGGGCGCCTGCCGACGTCATCGCCACCCTGCCCTGACAATCCGGGCCGCGGCGGGGTGGCTGAGCCGTCACAATCGGCCCATGCGTAGTCCCGTGGCGGCTGCGGCGGCCCTGTTCGCAACGCTGATGCTCGTGGCGTCGTGCGCGCCGGGTGCCCCGACGCCCACGGCCAAGCCCACCCCGAAGCCCACCCCGCCGCTCGGGCCTGCCCTCACCCCGACGCCTGCGGTCACGGCCCAGGCCCGCTGGCGCCCCAGACCGGGCGACACCTTCCAGGTCCAGTACTCGGGCACGCTCGATCTCGTGGTGCCCGCCACCGTCTACGACCTGGACGGGGACGAGACGCCCGCCTCGACCGTCGTGGCCCTCCACGCCGCCGGCCGCCACGTTCTGTGCTACGTGGACGCTGGTTCGTGGGAGAGCTACCGGGCCGACGCGGCGGCCTTCCCGGCTGCCGTGCTGGGCAAGACCATGGAGGGCTGGCCGGACGAGCGCTGGCTCGACATCCGCCAGATCGACGCCCTGGCGCCCATCCTCCGCGCCCGGCTGGACACCTGCGCGGCCAGGGGCTTCGATGGAGTGGACCCGGACAACGTCGACGGCTACGCCAACGACACCGGCTTCCCGCTGACGGCCGCCGACCAGCTCCGCTTCAACCGCTGGCTGGCCGCCGAGGCCCATGCCCGCGGGCTGGCCGTGGCCCTCAAGAACGACAGCCAGCAGGCCGCCGCGCTGGAGCCGGACTTCGACGCGGCGGTCGTGGAGCAATGCCTGGAGTTCGACGAGTGCGAGCTGTACAGGCCCTTCGTCGCCGCGGGCAAGCCCGTCTTCGACATCGAATACTCGCTGGCCCCGGGCGCCTTCTGCCCGGCCGCCGCGCAGCTGGGCTTCGAGATCATCGCCAAGCGGCTCGAGCTGGACGCCTATCGCGTGTCCTGTCCGGGCTAGCAGGCCGGGCGCCTAGCCGCCCAGCGCCACCGGCTTGCCCGATTCGGCCGAGCGGTAGAGGGCTTCGATCGTTCGAGCCTGGCCCAGCGCGTCCGCCCGGCCCAGGAGCGGCTTGCCCCGGCCCAGGATGGCGTCGCTCATGTTCTCCAGTTCCAGGCGGTAGTCGTCGTCGGAAGGCGCCTCGACGTCGCGGCCGTTGAGGACGATCCCGCCCTGCTCGTGCAGCCAGGGATCGCGCGACAGCAGGTTGCCTTTGTGCCCGATCGCCTCGAGCGAGCGATGGTCGGAGGTGAAGCCGCCCAGGATCTCCGCGACCAGGCCCGAGGGGAAGCGCAGCAGCCCGCCGAAGCTGAGGTCTACGCCGGAGGGCCCGAGGTGCTGGTGGCCGAAAACGACCGCTGGATCCGAACCGGCGACCAGGCGCGAGCCGCTGATGGCGTAGCAGCCGACGTCCATCAGCGCGCCGCCGTCGAGGACGGGATCCAGCCGGATGTCGTCCTGTTTCGAGAGGACGAAGCTGAAGGTGGAGCGAATCAGGGCCAACTCGCCGACCTCCGGCAGCAGTTCCATGAAGCGGTGCGTCTGCGGGGCATGCCGCCACATGAAGGCCTCCATCAGGACCAGGCCGGCGGCCTCGGCCGCGTCGAACGCTTCGGTGACCTCCGCAGGGCGGCGCGTGTAGGGCTTCTCGCACAGGACGTGCTTGCCGGCCGCCAGGGCCCGCATCGTCTGCGGGTGGTGGAGAGAGTTGGGCGTGGCGATGTAGACGGCGTCTACCTCCGGATCGGCCAGCAGAGCGTCGTACGTGGGATGCACGCGGCCGATGCCGAAGCGAGAGGCGAACTCGGCCGCCCGGGCCTGGTTGCGGCCGGCGACCGCGACCACCTCCAGGTTGGCCGCGTGGCCGGCGTCGTGCAGCGTCTTGCCGGCGATGAAGCCCGGTCCCAGGATGCCCCAGCGAACCTTCTCCGTCGAAGCCATGCTCGCACCTCCTTGTCTCGCCCGATCATAGCCCCGGTCAGAGACGGCGCTGGGGGACGTCCCGCTGGTTGTGCGCCGTGTAGTCGGGCACGGACCGCTCGTACGAGCCGGTCATCAGCGGCGAGCTGATCATGAAATCGGCCGAGGCTCGGTCACAGGCAACCGGGATGTTCCACACGACCGCGATCCGCAGCAACGACTTCACGTCCGTGTCGTGGGGCTGGGGCTCCAGCGGGTCCCAGAAGAAGACGAGGAAGTCGATGTCGCCATCGGCGATCATCGCGCCCACCTGGAGGTCGCCTCCCAGCGGCCCCGATTGCAGCAGGTGCACCGGCAGGTCCAGTTCGCGGGCCAGCATCTGGCCCGTCGTTCCCGTGGCGACCAGGTCGTGGGCCTCGAGCATGCCGCGATTGAAGAGCGCCCACTCGATCAGATCCTGCTTCTTGTGGTCGTGAGCGACGAGCCCGATCCGCTTCCGAGGCGCCAGTTCCAGAGTCTTCATATCGATCCTCTCAGCAGCAGGGCTGAGACCCGCTTCCCGGCCCACGTGCCGTCTTCCGTCGCCAGGATGACACGTCCCGCGCTAGGGACCCCTACGGACCAGTGCCAGCACCTCGCTGAAGCCTGCCGTGGCCGTGGCGACGACCAGGTCGCCCGCGCCGTAGTAGAGGGTCAGGTGGTCGCCGGGCTTGTCCAGGGTCCAGCCGCAGGGGAAGACGACGCGGCCAACGTCGCCGGCGACTTCGTAGGGCTCTCTCGGCCCGAAGACCCACTCGTCGGTGCGGTGCAACACGACCCTTGGATCCTCCAGGTCCAGCAGCGCGAGGCCGACCCGATAGATCGGCCCATCGTCGGTCGAACGAACGCCGTGATACATGACCAGCCAGCCCTCGGCCGTCTCGAGCGGCGGCGGGCCGAGCCCGATCTTGCCGGCGTCCCACCAGGCGCCCTCACGCGCCTCCAGGAGGAGGGTGTGATCGCCCCAGTGGCGGAGGTCGGGCGAGAAGGAGATCCACATGTGCGCCCGCCCGCTCGACGACGAAGGCCGGTGGATCATCGCCCAGCGGCCGTCGAAGCGGCGCGGGAAGAGGGCCGCGTCCTTGTCCTCCGGCGGCATGACCGGTCCCAGCCGCTCCGCCGTTCGGAAGTCGCGGGTCGTCGCCAGAGAAACCAGCGGCCCGCGGCGGCTATAGGCCGTATAGGTGATGGCCCACGCCTCGTCCTCGGGCAGCCACGTCAACCGCGGATCCTCGCAGCCCCAGATCTCCTCGGGATAGCGCTCCACGTCCGAACGAAGGAGCACCTCGGGGTCGAACCGCCAGCCGGTGATACCGTCCGCGCTTCGGGCAACGTGGAGGTGCGAGATGCCTCGCAGATCCTCGACGCGAAGGAGCAGGACCGTCTCGCCGTCGAGGCGGGCCGCCCCGGGGTTGAAGACGGAGTTGGCGGCGTAGGGCAGGTCCGACGCCCGCAAGATCGGGTTCAGCCGAGAACGCGTGAAGAGCATCGATGCCTCCGGTCGAGTCACGTTGCCGACGCGAGGACTTGGAGCCTCGCAGCAGTCGAGGTGGGCCGGGCCGTCTGGCGGAGGGTTCGGATCTGCTCCAGGGCGACCAGCCACATGAGCGTCGACTCCGCCCCCTGGTTCTCGTTGACGCCGCCCGTCGTGAGGCCGTCGTAGCTCGCGCCGCGAGCGGGGTCCGCGACCATCACGCCCACATCGTTCTCGCCGAGGAACCAGCCGTAGGCTCGCTCCATGGCGTTGCGGTATCGTTCGAAGCCCGTGGCCGCGTAAGCCGACTCGGACGCGAGGAGGAGGGCGGTGGCCTCTATCGGCTGCTGGTCGAACTGGGATTTGGATCCGCCGACAGCCCACCACCCCGTCCCGACGAACGAGAAATGCTCGTCGGGCGATGTCTGCGCTGCGATGAGCCAGTCGAGTACGTTCAGGCCGATCTCGCTCGTCCGCGGTAGGGCACCGTGCCGGCCGGCAACGATGAGGGCGCGGACGGGCAGCCCGTTCTCGTAGGTGAGCTGCGTCTCGGGCCACGCCCAGCCCGAGACGCAGCCACGCTCGAAGGCGCGGCGCAGCCGGCCGGTCAGCAGGCGCAGCGTCCGGGAGGTCGGACCGCGCGATCCGCCGCGGATCGCTGCGTCGCAGCCCAGCACGACGGAGGAGATAGCCCGGATCGATCCCATCTCGGCCGCCGCGGGCAGCGCCCGATCGAACAGCTCTGTCGCAGCCTTGACCAGGATCCCATCGGGCGCTGTCGCGATCACGTCGCCGAGCGCGTGCATCGCTCGCCCTTGGCAGTCCTCCGAGCCGCCGCCCTCGACCCAGCAGCCGTCGCTCCGCCGGTGATTTCGGAAGCGTCCGGCCCCCGGGTCGAACGCCTCCTCCAGGAAACGGTAGCTGCGCCATGCACTGCGGGCGACCGCCGGCCAGCCAAGCTCGCCCTGATGGAGCAAGTCCACCTGCAGGGCTCGGGCGACGTCGTCCGTGCAGTAGCCCTGAGCGGGGTCCCGCCGCGAGCCGATGGCGTGCTGCATGATGCCGATCTCGTCGGTCATCGCCTCGAGGTGGCTACGGTTGACGGGGTGGAGCGGCAGCGGATCAGGCACTGGCTGCAGCCAGCCGCTCGGTGGGCACGATGGCCCGCACGGGGGTCGGAACGTCGGCCGCAACTCGGGCGAGCAGACGTCGGTACTGGGCTCCTACCTCGGGCCAGATCATTCGCCGGCTGTACTCGTACGCTCGCCGTCCGACTTCGCCGCGGAACCCGGCGTCCTCCAGCAAGCCGTTCAGGGCGGCGGCGAGAGCCCCGGGCGAGGCCGGCGGCACCAGGACGCCGCGTCCGTCCGCAAGCAACTCGGTCGCATAGGCGTACGGTGTGGAGACGATCGCCCGCCCGGCGCCCATGGCGTACGACAGGGTGCCCGACACGATCTGGTCGAGGTTGGGATAGGGCGTGACAAAGACGTCCGCCGACTCCAGCCAGCGCGTCAGCTCCGCACGGCTGACGAAGCGATCGACGAACCGGACATGGTCGACCAGCCCGCGCCTGGCGATGATGTCGATCAGCGACTCCCTGTAGGCTTCGCCCTCGCGGAGCGCAAGCTCGGGGTGCGTTGCGCCCACGATGACGTAGCACGCCGACGGGTGCTTCTCCACGACGGCGGCGAGTGCCTCCAGGGCCAGTTCATATCCCTTGCCCGGGCCCAGCAGTCCGAAGCTCAGGATCACACGGCGGTCCTCGAGGCCGAGGCTGAGCTTGACGGTCTCCGAGCGGACCATCGGCACGTCGGGCACGCCGTGCGGAATGATGTCGATCCTGGCGGGGTCGACGCCGTAGGCGCTCGTCAGCAACCTGGCCGCGGATCCCGACATCACGACCACGGCCGGGACCATCTTGACGAGCTCCACGAGGATCGCGCGCTGGCGCGGCGTCGGCGCCTGGAGGACGGTGTGGAGCGTTGCGACCGCCGGGACGTCGAGAGCCCCAACGAAGTTGAGGACGGCCTCACCGTCCTCGCCGCCCCATATCCCGTACTCGTGCTGGATCGAGACGACATCGACGCACGCCCCGAGCGAGCGGGCGACTCTCATGTAGTCGGACGGCTCGTCACGCCGGATACGATGATGAACCACGGCCGGGTACGGCAGCGTCTGCCCCGGCGGATGGAGGGCGACGATCTCGCGGTTCCCGGTCGCCCGACTCAGATCGCTGGTGAACGTTGCGATCCCGCAGCGGCGGGGAGGGAACGTCGAGACGAAGGCCGTGCGTGTGATGGCGTGCTCCAATCGGGTCGTCAGGCGCTTGGCGCGCCCGGGATGGGCCGTTCGTGTATGGCGTCAGGCCGCGCGAACCCGTGTCGCGCGGAGCGCTTCCCGAAGAAGGGATGACAGCGCACGGTCCATCGAGAAGGGTATCGACCACGCGGAGCTTCACCGCCGAGAGCGGCGAAGCCCAAGCGTAGCACGAATGTTCGAGAAAAGCGACGACGCGCGATCTCCGCCCCGGACGGCCCGCCCCGGCTACACTCAGCGCAAGTCTCGGCCGCACCGGCCGAGACGGGCAAACGTCAGGTCCCGGGAGTGAGCAGAGGATGAGCATCGGGCTGCAGCGGCTCCGCGAGGAGCCGGACCGGATCCGGCAGGGAGCGATCGACAAGGGCGAGGACCCCTCGGCCGTCGACGCCGCCCTGGCCCTCGATGCCCGCCGCCGCCAGCTGCTGGGCGACTCGGACGGGCTCAAGGCCGAGCGCAACGCCGTCTCCAAGCAGATCGGCGAGGCCATCCGCAAGGGCGGCAGCCCCGACGGCCCCGAGGTGGCGGAGCTGAAGCAGCGCTCGACGGACGCCGGGACGAAGATCGAGAAGCTCGATGCCGAGTTGGCCGCGGCCGAGGCCGAGCTGGAAGAGTTGCTGCTGCGCATCCCCAACCCCGCCGACCCGGACGTACCCGTCGGCGACGCCTCGGCCAACAAGGTCCTACGGACCTGGGGGGAGCAGCTTGCGCACCTCACCAAGGGGCCGGACGGAGTCGCCTGGGAGCGCAAGCCCCACTGGGAAGTGGCCGAGCGCCTGCACATGATCGACCTGGAGCGCGGGGCGAAGATCGCCGGCTCAGGCTTCCCGCTCTATACCGGCGCCGGGTCGCGCCTGCAGCGGGCCTTGATCGACTTCATGCTCGACGTGCATACCGACGAGCACGGCATGACGGAGGTCTGGCCGCCGGCCCTGGTCAACACCGCCTCGGCCCGCGGAACCGGCCAGATCCCGGACAAGGAAGATCTCATGTACGTGGTGGCGCGCGACGAGCTGTACCTCGTTCCCACGGCCGAGGTCCCGGTCACCAACCTCCATCGCGACGAGATCCTCGGCGCGGACCGGCTGCCGATCCGCTATGCGGCCTACTCGCCCTGCTTCCGCCGCGAGGCGGGCGCGGCCGGCAAGGACACCCGCGGCATACTCCGCGTCCACCAGTTCGACAAGGTCGAGATGGTCCTCTTCGAGAAGCCCGAAGCCTCGGCCGAAGCTCTCGAATGGTTGACCGCCCGAGCCGAGGTCATCCTCCAGCGCCTGGGCCTGGCCTACCGGGTGCTGCTGATGGCGACCAAGGACATGGGCTTCACACAGGCCAAGAAGTACGACCTGGAAGTCTGGTCTCCGGGCGTCGAGCGCTGGCTCGAAGTCAGCTCTTGCTCGAACTTCCGCGACTACCAGGCCCGCCGGATGGCCATCCGCTACCGGCCCGAGCCGGGCGCCAAGGCGGAGCTCGTCCACACGCTAAACGGCTCCGGTCTTGCCCTGGCGCGCACCGTCGCCGCAGTCCTCGAGACCTATCAGCAGCCGGATGGTTCCCTGTCCGTGCCTGAGGTTCTGCGGCCCTACATGCGCACGGAGCGGATCATCACACAAGGCCGGTGAGGGCCGTCTGGGGGTCCGGCCTGTAGGTTGCCCACCTCTTGTGCCAAGATTACCGGGCCACAGGACAGGGGAGGGAGGATGGAAGGCGAGATGAGTCGCGGCCGCACTGGTCTGGCCCGGCTGGCCGGTCCGGCACTCCTGGCGGCGCTGATGGTGGGGGGCTGCGCCTCGAACGGCGTCTCGCCCACGGCCGAGGCCACCGTCACCATCGAGGCGACGACGATGCCGACGGCCGGAATCACGGCCACGCCCAG
>Ga0315552_1000422_pt1 | contig 26228 bp, 42 predicted proteins | sample SalMarSW160170MG_2_FD_203102 | JGI IMG/M metagenome (GOLD analysis project Ga0315552, IMG submission 203102) | Salt marsh sediment microbial communities from the Plum Island Ecosystem LTER, Massachusetts, United States - Salt Marsh Sediment SW1601-70 ...
CTCATCGTACTCGGCATCGCTGATTTCAGGGCTATCCAGCACGTAGTAGCGGTAATTATGGTGATTAATTACCTCCCGTAGCTCTTCTATCCTCTGCTTGACCTTATTTATGTCCCCCATGAAGCTAATCCCTATTTATAGTATAGCAAAACTCCCCACTATTAATCTTGCCTTGTCGCTATCCTTTTCCAACTCATTAAACCTGTACTGTGTGTTAAAATTAGACGAGCCTTACGGAAATAATGTTCCTTGCTTTATCTGAGGAACAACGCTGAGGCCCGCATATGCAAAAGGGCGAAGGCATGAATGAAATCAAGTACAAGCCAATAGGAGTTATTCATTCTCCGTTCAAGGAACCTAAAGGGACACCTATACAGCCTGCAGGTGCTAAAGGTACCAGAGGGACAGTCGAGATATTCCCCGAATATGCTGAAGGCCTGAAGGATATTGAAGGTTTTTCTCACATTATTTTGCTATACCATTTCCACTTATCCAAAGGGGCGACATCTATAGCGAAGCCCTTTATGGATAACGAAAAGCACGGAGTCTTTGCCATGCGAGGTCCGAGTAGACCCAACCCTATTGGCATTTCGGTAGTTTGCCTTGTCAGGGTTGAAGGGAATATGCTCCATATTCAAGATGTGGACATTGTAGATGGGACCCCCCTCCTGGATATTAAACCTTATATTCCCGAATTTGACATAAGGGAAGTGGAAAGGATAGGATGGCTGGAGAAAAATGTGCACAAGCTTTCAACATCGAAAGATAATGGGAGGTTCACAGAGTGATTTGTCTGACTTGCGATAGCAGGGCATATGAAGTTCCAGCTATCGGCTTTTGTCGCTCTGACCTCTCACATCCGTAACACATTGGGCAATGTCTGTATTATTTTGAGGAGGATAAGATATGGCTACGAAACCAGTTGTAATTAGATTCTTCGCCCCGGTGATTGATGCCACTGTCAATGCTCTGATGAATTCCGTCGACCAGAAAATGAGGCAAGGGGCAAACGAGTTCATCATCCTTATCTCTTCGCCTGGTGGCTCTGTTCTCCATGGTTTAAGCGCATATAATTATTTGAAGGGGTTACCTGCTTCCATAACTACGCACAATTTCGGCAGCGTGGACTCAATAGGCATTGTCATATACTGTGCCGGTTCGAAGAGGCTATCAGTACCCCAAGCGAGATTTTTATTTCATGGCGTTAGCGCACAGTTTAGGGGGGAGCAGAATTTAGATGAGAAACTACTGGAGGAAAGGTTAAAAGGATTGAGGATTGATATGGAGAATATTGCCAAGGTAATCGCGGCCAATACGGGTAAAAGCGCCAAAGATGTTACTGATGCCATGCTAGAGAGGATAACTTTGAATCCCGAGGAAGCGCGGTCCTGGGGCCTGGTACACGAAATCAAGTCGGAGTTATTTGAAGCCGGAAGCGAAGTAATTGCCATACAGGCTCAACAACAACCACCACCACAACTACCGCGGAAGCCGTAACATTAGCTGAGAAACGTGTAATTCACTACTCCCTGTTTCAAGCAAAATGATTCGCAGCCTATTGCCTTCAGATTTCGATGCTATACTCGAGGTCATAAATGATGCTGCGCAAGCTTACAAAGGTGTAATCCCGGATGATAGATGGAAGGAACCATATATGTCGGCCGGGGAATTAAAAGGAGAAATTGAAGCTGGCGTACGATTCTTTGGGTGGGTGGAAGGCGGGCATTTGCTTGGAGTGACAGGGATTCAAGCTCCTCTTAAGGATATCACCCTGATCAGGCATGCTTATGTGCTTCAGGAATGCCAGAGAAGGGGAACTGGCACGAGACTGCTTGAATATCTCTTGGGCCTGGCTGAGACTCCGGAAATTCTGGTAGGGACCTGGGCTGATGCCACCTGGGCTATTCGATTCTATGAGAAACATGGCTTCAAACTGGTGTCACCCAGGGAAAAGGATAGGCTCTTGCGGACATATTGGAGCATCCCTGAGAGGCAGATTGAAACCTCAGTTGTGCTGAGGACAATCTCCTCTTTCTAAATTAATGGATGACTTCCCAAATTTGTCAATGGCTTGTACTCGTCCAGCACATTAGCGGTACCTCGGTTTCTCCTCATTGCGAAGCAATCTTATTTTGATACTCCCCGCAACCACCATAGCAGGGGCTTGTGATATACCTCTTATTGCGATATACTTTTTACTGCGATATACTTTATCACAATATAGTTTCACAAGGATTTTCCGGAGGCAAAGATGAGTATTAAAGAGGCTCTAGAGAGTACTGCCAGGGAAATATCATGTAAAGAGGCCATTGTTCTTGGTGCTCAGAGGGTTACTTACGGGGAACTGGATGAGGCTTCTAACAAAGTAGCCAACGCTCTGCTAGAGCTGGGGATGAAAAAGGGTAGTCATGTGGCTATCTTAATGTGCCATAGCCCCGAGTGGGTTATCAATTATTTCGGGGTGGCTAAAGGTGGGGGCGTAGCTGTGTTGCTCAGCACTGCGCTTAAGGCTCCTGAACTTGATTCTTTGTTGCGAGACTCCGACTCGGAAATTCTGATAACGGAGAAGAAATTTTCTCAGATGCTGTCCTCAGTTTTGCCTCGCATTCCTTCGCTAAAACACGTAATCGTGGTTGATACAGATTCTTACATCAATATAGTGGCTAATAGCTCTTCCATATCACCGCCTATCGATATAAAGGATGAGGATGAAGCTGTTATATTTTACGCCTGCGGTGTGCTGGGGAAGCAAAAAGGCGTGGTGCACACACATGGTTCTATTATGGGAACTCCCCCTATACTTTCTGCGAGCATACAACGAGGGAGAGCAGATGTTGTCATAGACCTTGTTCCCTTTTTCTATCTTTTTGGCTTGTTCGAAGTTCTTTTTGGTTCGATCATCACAGGTTCTACCGTTGTGCTTGTTCCTAATTTCACCCCCGAAGCTGTCTTAGAAGCTGTGGAGAAGGAAAAGGGAAGCATTATCTTTGGGGTTCCTGCCATGTACAATGCCCTAGCCATGGTGCCTAACGAAATTTTGAGAGGATATGACCTGGGCTTGTTGCGATTGGCCGTTACCGCCGGGGCAAAATCCTTCCCTGAACTAATGAAAGCGTTGGAGGACAAAATTGGCTTAGCCGTTTATGAGGCATATGGCCTTACTGAAACTTCAGGCGTTTCTATGTACACCTCTAATAGCCGTAAATGGGGAACTGTCGGCAAGCCAATTTGCGGCATTAAAATACTGGATGACAGCGGCATGGAGGTTCCCCGGGGCGAAATAGGAGAAGGTGTGTTCAAAGTCCCCTGGGTGATGAAAGGATACTACAAAGCGCCTGAAGTCACGGCTCAAGTCCTTAAAGATGGCTGGTTTTATACAGGAGATTTGGTCAGGATGGATGAAGAAGGCTACCTTGAGTACATAGAGAAGAAATCGTTCATAATAGTCGCGTCTTCTGGACTTAAAATCAGCCCATCAGAAGTTGAATCCGTGCTACTGAGGCACCCCAGCGTAGCTGAGGCAGCTTATGTAGGTATTGATGATGGTTGCGGGGGACAAATACGCGTGGCCTCCGTGGTGCTAAAAGAAGGGCAACATGCCACGACAGAAGAATTGTCCGACCTTTGTTACCAAAACCTGGCCAATTTTAAGCTTCCTAAGAGAATTGAATTTGTAGACAGTATCCCTAAAACTAGCTCAGGGGAAATAGATAGAAAAAGACTTAAAGAAAGAGAGCTAACCAGAATTAGTTAGAAGTGTTTCTATTACTGTGCTTCTTCTCGAAAATAACCTCAATTGCCCTAGTTGACATCCTAATTACCTTGTGTTAAATTAGTAAGTTGGAGTCTACTAGAAGGTAAAAACGTAGAGAATTATAAAAGCCGGCTGGCTGAAGCCGAGCAAATTTTCCTAGAGTAGACGGCATGTAACCAGACGGCTTTTTGATTGCCCAAAATAGGGGAATATAGGAATGCCAACAGTTAATCAGCTTGTTCGTAAAGGACGACGGAAGCTGGGAAAGAAAAGTGATGTCCCAGCATTGCATTACATCCGGAATACGATGAAAGGTGAAATTAGATGGGCTCAAGGATCGCCTCAAAAAAGAGGTGTATGCGTCTTGGTAAAGACGGTTACACCGAAGAAGCCCAATTCGGCATTGCGTAAAGTTGCCCGCGTTAGGCTGACCAACGGTATGGAAGTAACCGCTTATATTCCTGGCGAAGGGCATAATTTACAGGAACACTCGGTAGTCTTGCTTCGTGGTGGCCGAGTTAAGGACGTTCCTGGAATTCGCTATCATATTATCCGTGGAACCTTGGATACTGAAGGGGTAGCTGGTCGCAAGCAAGGTCGCAGCAGATACGGGGCTAAAGCGCCGAAATAGCAAGGATGTCAAATGCCAAGAGGAACTAGAAAAGTAGTAAAAAGAATACCACCACCCGATGCTAAATATAACAGCATCATGGTAGCTAAATTTATTAATAGGCTTATGATACGAGGGCAAAAAGCTACAGCCGAGCGCATTGTCTATAATGCCTTGCAACTCACTGCTCAGCAAGTGAACAGTGGTCCTGGAGAAGCCTTAGAGCGGGCAATTAAAAATGCTGCGCCGCTGCTCATGGTTAAATCACGCCGTGTTGGTGGGGCTACCTACCAGGTTCCTATGGAGGTGGGAGAAGAGCGGGGGCGCGCTCTTGCCATGAGATGGCTCATTGCTTCAGCGCGAGCTCGTAGTGGCAAATCTATGGAAGAAAAGCTGGCAAGCGAGTTGGTTGATGCTGTTAATGGGCGGGGGGCAGCAATCAAGAAACGTGATGATCTTCACAAGATGGCAGAGGCTAACAAAGCCTTTGCTCACTATCGCTGGTGAGAAGTCGTGTTAAAAGCAGTACTTGAGGTAAAGGATAAGCTCATGTCGCGGATATTCCCTTTGGAAAAAATACGGAATATAGGGATCATCGCTCATATAGATGCTGGTAAGACCACGGCTACGGAAATGATATTACATCACACAAGGCGTACTTACAAGGTCGGAAGAGTAGACGAGGGAACTGCGGTAATGGATTGGATGGAGCAGGAGAGAGAACGAGGTATTACCATTACTTCAGCGGCTACCACTTGTCACTGGCGTGAACATTGTATAAACATCATAGACACACCTGGGCATGTAGATTTCACCGCTGAGGTGGAGCGTAGCCTCCGTGTGTTAGATGGTGGTGTCGTGATTTTCGATGGTGTAGCTGGAGTGGAAGCTCAATCAGAGGCTGTGTGGCGCCAGGCAGATAAATACGGCGTGGCCAGGATTTGCTTTATTAACAAAATGGACAGGATTGGCGCTGATTTTAATCACACGGTGACCATGATTAACGAAAGGTTGCGAATCAAGGCATTGCCTGTACAACTTCCCATAGGAAGTGAAAAGGACTTTCGAGGCATCATCGACCTTGTGGAAAACAAAGTCATTGCTTCCCCGGACGATTCTAATTCAGTTTCAATTGAAGAGGGCAGTGAGGCTTTGCTGACCAAGCATCGACAAGTATTAGTTGAGAACTTAGCCGAACTTGATGAGCAGATTATGCTGCTCTATCTCAATGGACAAGACATCTCTGCCTCTCAAATTAAGGCAGCTATAAGGAGGCTGGCCATTTCTAACTGCATTGTGCCTGTCCTTTGTGGCAGTGCCTTGAGAGATAGAGGCATCCAGTTATTGCTTGATGCTATTGTGGATTACCTCCCCTCGCCGTTAGATGTTCCTGCCATCTCGGCTACAGATCCTAAAGGTGGAGAGCAAATCCTCCGTTTGGCGAATGATGATGAGCCATTTTCAGCGTTGGCATTTAAAACGGTTTCTGACCCATTTATGGGCAGACTGGTCTACTTACGGGTATACTCAGGCAGGGTAAAGGCAGGGGCACAAGTCTTGAACTCTACCATAGATAGGAAAGAAAGGTTGGGAAAACTATATGTTATGCACGCCGATCACCGCGAGGAGGTGGGCCACGCTGAGACCGGGAGCATTGTAGCTAGTCTGGGGCTTAGGATGACATCCACAGGTGATACCCTTTGCGAGCCCGCACGACCAGTCCTTTTCGAGCCCATACGATTTGCTGAGCCGGTGCTTTCCATGGCTGTTGAAGCCAAAAGTAAGGTCGACCAGGACAAGTTGGATGATTCCTTGGCTAAACTTGCTATGGAGGACCCCACCTTCAAAGTTTACCGTGACAAAGAAATAGGTCAAACTTTGATTTCAGGGATGGGTGAACTTCATCTCGAGGTGTTAATGGAGCGTGTATTTCGCGAATATGGTGTAAGGGTCAATGCTGGTAAACCTCAGGTAGCTTATAAGGAAACAGTTACCATTCCTGTGGAATCTGAAGGGAGATTTATCCGTCAATCCGGCGGTAGGGGACAATACGGGCATGTTTGGCTTAGAATTGAACCAAGCGAGCGTGGCAGCGGATTTGAATTTCGTGACCAGATTCGAAGTGGAGCCATACCTAAGGAATTTACTCCCTCGGTGGAAGCCGGTGTCAAGTCAGCTTTACAAAGTGGAGGATTAGCTGGTTACCCTGTAATAGATGTAAAGGTGACTTTGTATGACGGGAGTTTTCACGAGGTCGATTCTTCAGACGTGGCGTTCAGGATGGCAGCCTTCATGGCTATGAGGGATGGGATGGATAAGGCTAAACCTGTTATTCTCGAGCCAATTATGGAAGTAGAGATAACAACTCCCAATCAGTTCCTCGGGGACATCATTGGCGATTTAAACTCTCGAAGGACTCATATCGAAGGCATTGAGAGTCGAGACCAGCTCTCCACTATCCGTTGTCTTGTTCCTCTGGCGGAAACATTCGGTTTCGCTGGAGATTTGAGGTCGCTCAGTCAAGGGAGGGCGAGTCATACTATGTGCTTTCATCGCTATGAAGAATTGCCTCAGGATTTGGCTGAGCAAATTGCAGCTAGAATGGGAAGAGCTAGATGACCGAGCAAAAAGTTCGTATCAAAATCAAAAGCTTCGATCATAGGTTGGCTGATCAAGCAGTAAGGCAAATAGTAGATGCTGTGGAACGTACCGGGGCTATCGTAGTTGGCCCGGTACCTTTACCCACACATATCGAAAAATTTTGTGTTATTCGTTCCCCTAACATTGATAAAGATTCCAGGGAACAATTTGAGATCAGGACTCATAAGAGGTTAGTTGATGTTTTGCAGCCAAGTTCCAAGACTATAGATGCCCTGAGTCAACTTGACTTGGCATCTGGAGTGGAGATAGATATTAAGTTATAGTTAAGACAATGTTTCCAGGCATTATTGGTAAGAAAATAGGCATGACGCAACTGTTTCAGGAAAGCGGAGAGACAGTGGCAGTAACCGCTATTCAAGCCGGGCCTTCTGTGGTAACTCAGATAAAGAGCCAGGACAAGGACGGTTATGATGCTATCCAAGTGGGCTTTATTGAGAACAAAGTGAAGCAATCTCGGCTTAGCTCTCCAGAGAAGGGACATCTGCGAGGCTTAGAGAATGTTCGCTATCTTCGTGAATTCAGGACTGATCCCGATGAAATCGGGATTAGCTCGGTCAAGTGTGGTGACAAAGTGGATGTTGGATTCCTGAAGCATGGTGACTTGATAAATGTCACTGGCCTTTCTAAGGGCAGGGGCTTTGCTGGTGTGGTTAAGCGGCATCATTTTGCAGGCGGGCCAAAGACTCATGGCCAAACTGACCGCCATCGCGCCCCTGGTTCAATTGGAGCTACTACTTTTCCCGGCCGGGTGCTTAAAGGGAAACGCATGGCGGGGCATATGGGAAATAGGAGAGTCACAGCGCGCAATCTTCAAGTAATTCAAGCTGACGCCGAGCGCAATTTGCTTTTGGTGAAGGGTGCAGTACCTGGAGCCAATGGGGAGCTGCTAGTAATTGAGAAGGTAAGGTAACAGGAAGTGCAAGTGCCAGTTTATAGCTTAAACGGTGAAGTTGTTGAACAAATAGAGCTTAGCCAAGCCATTTTTGCTCTTCCCTTTAATGAAGCGGTAGTTCACCAAGCAATGACTAGACAATTAGACAATAGGCGCCAGGGTACTGCGTCCACCAAGACAAGGGGGGAGGTGATTGGAAGTACAAGAAAACTTTATGCCCAAAAGCATACCGGCAGAGCGCGGAGGGGGGATATAAAATCACCTCTTCTCAGAGGTGGTGGGGTAGTTTTTGGCCCCAAGCCACGCACCTATCGCCAATCGATGCCCAAGAAAATGAGGAGGTTAGCTTTGAAATGCCTCCTCTCGGCTAAGGTTAGAGAAGGAAATATAAAACTGGTACAGGAACTTGATTTTGAGGGACCCAAGACAAAAGACATGATAAATGTTCTGTCCTCGCTCGGCATCGATTCCCCCACTCTAATTCTTACTGCTCAGTCCACAACCAATGTGGTTAAATCAGCGGCTAATTTGCCTGAAGTCAAAATACTGCCTTCGGCTCTAATTAATGTATTGGATTTGCTTTCCTATGAAATGCTGGTAGCCACTGTGCCGGCAATACGCAGCATTGAGCAAATTTGGGGTGAATAAATTGCATTTTTACGAAGTTCTGCGGCGTCCTTTAATTACAGAGAAGGCTACTTCGCTTAAGGAAGAAGATAAATATGCTTTTGAGGTAGCGGGCAAGGCTACCAAGTCTCAGATTAAGGAGGCGGTGGAGCGGGCTTTCAAGGTACAGGTAAGCAAAGTCAATGTGATGACGGTGCCCGGGAAGACAAGAAGGTTTGGCAAGAGACAAGTAACTAACTCACCCTGGAAAAAGGCAATAGTTACATTGGCACCGGGACACAAAATTACTTTCTTTGAGGGTGTCTAATGGGCTCAGTCACTAAGTGGAGAAAAAAGAAGATGTCAAAGCACAGGCATAAGAAACTTCTTAAAAAAACTCGTTGGCAAAGGACTCACAAATAAGGAGCGATTCGTGGGATTAAGGACGTATCATCCAACTTCTCCTGGCAGGAGATTTATGTCTGGCGCTACTTTTGAAGAGTTGACCAAGGTAGCTCCTGAGAAATCCTTACTGGTACCGCTGAAGAAGAAGGCAGGGCGTAATAGCCGAGGTGTTATAACTGTGCGTCACCGAGGTGGCGGCAGCAAGCGTAAACTTCGCCTTATCGATTTTAAGAGGGATAAAATTACCGTTCCAGGGAAAGTGGCTTCCATTGAATATGACCCTAATAGGGCAGCTCGCATTGCCCTAATTCATTATGCTGATGGAGAAAAGCGTTATATACTCGCCCCTTTGGGCATCAAGTTAGGTGATATCATACAGGCAGGCGAAGATGTTGATATAAAACTTGGGAATGCCTTGCCATTGGAGTCTATTCCTGTGGGAACTTTAGTGCATAATGTTGAGTTTGAGCCAGGCAAGGGGGGAAAGATTGTTCATAGCGCAGGAAGTTCCGCCCAAATTGTAAGCAAGGAGGGCCAATATGTTGTGCTTAAACTCCCTTCGGGTGAATTGCGTAAATTTCACCACAGGTGCTGGGCTACTATTGGTCAGATCGGCAATGTTGACCACGGAAATATAAAATTAGGCAAAGCTGGGAGCAGGAGATGGTCAGGTTGGCGACCTTCGGTCAGGGGTTCCGCTATGACTCCGCGAGACCACCCGCATGGGGGTGGAGAGGGCAGGGCTCCGCGAGGAATGCCTCCGAAAACCCCTTGGGGAAAGCCAGCTTTGGGGGCTAAGACACGCCGCCGTAAAACGTCGGATAAAATGATTCTTAAACGGAGGAAGCAGGATGTCACGCTCGCTTAGGAAAGGGCCTTTTTGCGATGCCAAATTGCTTGAGAAAATAGAAGCGCTTAGTAATTCGGGCGAGAAAACAGTGATAAAGACGTGGTCCCGTGCCTCTACTATTTTGCCTCAAATGATAGGTCATACTATTGCAGTGCATAATGGCAGGAAGCATGTGCCTATTTTCATCACTGAAAATATGGTGGGACATAAATTGGCAGAATTTGCACCTACCAGGACATATAGGGGTCATGTCACCAAAGCTAAAATAACTGAACAGGCGAGGAAAACGTAAGCTGCGATGAAAGTAAGAGCTGTAGCTAAAGATGTTGGCATTTCGCCTCAGAAGGTGCGTTTAGTGATAGATATGGTTAGAGGCAGAAAAGTTGACGAGGCTTTGACTATCCTTAGCTTTTCGCCTACCCCTACAAGCAAAGCCGTGGCTAAGGTAATCAAATCAGCGGTAGCCAATGCTGAAAGCAATTTTCAAATGTCGCCCGCTGAGCTTAGAATCACTGATATATTTGCTGATAAAGGGCATACCTTGAAGAGATTCCGCCCTCAGTCGAGAGGGAGAGTGAGTCCTATCTTAAAACGGGCTAGCAATATTACAGTTTTCGTTACTGAAGAGGAGGAATAGTTTTGGGACAAAAAGTTCATCCTTACGGTTTCAGGTTAGGTGTCAACCGGGATTGGCGAGCTAGGTGGTATGCTGAGAAGAACTATGCTCGGTTTTTGTTAGACGATTTAAGGCTACGGGAGGTTGTGGAGCAAAAATGTTCTGGAGGAGCTGTTGCTCGGCTGGAAATTGAACGTCCGGGAGACGAGGTATATTTAACTCTTTACTCAGCTCGCCCTGGTATCTTGATTGGCCGTGGGGGACAAAATGTGGAAGCACTGAAATCAGAACTGGAGAAGGTCAGTGGGGATAAAATCAGATTGACTATTAGAGAGGTTGAACACCCTGAGCTTGAGGCTTCTCTGGTAGCTCGGAGTATAGCTGAGCGGCTTGAAGAGAGAATCCCTTTCCGCCGGGCTATGAAGCAGGCAGCCTTTCGAACCTTGCAAGCTGGTGCTAAAGGAATAAAGATAACGTGTGGTGGAAGGCTTGGTGGACTCGAAATTTCCAGGACTGAGACGGTTCACCAAGGTCAAATGCCATTGCATAAATTACGTGCCGATATTGATTACGGTCTTGTTGAAGCCCATACTGTAATGGGGCGTATTGGGGTAAAAGTATGGATTTATAAAGGCGATATTATGCCTGAAGTGAAGGAGAAAAGTGCTACAGCCGAAACGAGTGAAGTATCGGAAGGTACATAGGGGAAGACTAAAAGGCAGCGCTCAGAGCGGGGCTACCATTGTTTTTGGTGACTTTGGCATGAGGGCTGAGGAATCCGCATGGATAACAGCGCGGCAAATCGAAGCGGCCCGGCGTGTATTCGTACGCCACTTGCATCGTGGGGGTAAAGTATGGATACGAATATTCCCTGACAAAGTTGTGACCAAGAAACCTGCAGAGACAAGGATGGGTAGTGGGAAAGGCGCTCCTGAGCACTGGGTAGCCGTAGTTAAGAGAGGCAGAATGCTATTTGAATTGGCTGGTGTAAGTGAGGAAATGGCTTCGGAGGCAGCCCATCTCGCCTCTTCTAAGCTTCCTATCGCTACTAGTTTTGTCACGAAGGAAAGGCAGAAAGTTGAAAGCTAGCGAAATACGCACTCTAAACAATGAAGAGCTATTAGCGAAGCTCGAAGAAGCTCATGAGGAACTTTTTAACCTCCGTTTTCGCTTGGCCACTAGACAGTTGGGGAATCATCGGGAGATTCCTGAAGTGAGGAGAAGGATTGCTAAAATCAAGACTATTTTAAGGGAAAGGGAGCTTGGCATAGGATGAGTTATCTCGGGAAAAAAAAGGTTAGAGAGGGCGTGGTGGTGAGTGATAAAATGGATAAAACCGTGGTGGTGGCTGTGGAAACGAGGAAAGTCCATCCACTTTATAAAAAAGCTATCAGAGGTACCCAGAAATATAAGGCTCATGACGGAAATAATGCCTGTAAAATTGGGGACAAAGTGAAAATTGTCGAGACCCGCCCTTTGTCTAAGGAAAAGAGTTGGCGGGTAACGGAGATAATATCTAAGAAGGAAATAGTCAAAACCAGACCAAAGAAAAAGAAATGATTCAGACTTATACCAGACTTAAGATAGCCGATAATACCGGGGCTAAGCAAATTATGTGCATTAATGTGTCTATTGGGGCAAGAAAATATGCCCGAATAGGCGACATCATTGTAGCCACGGTGAAGCGAGCGGTGCCCCATGGGATGGTGAAAGAGGGAGAGGTAGTGCGAGCTGTGGTTGTACGTGTGGCTAAGCCTTACCGTCGCTCTGATGGTTCCTATATCAGATTTGATGAGAATGCCGCAGTCGTTCTTGGCGATAAAAACAATCCTAAAGGCAGTCGCATCTTTGGTCCTGTAGCCCGAGAACTTAGAGATAAGAACTTTGCCAAGATAATATCCTTAGCCCCAGAGGTTCTTTAGAATGAAAATCAGGAAAAACGATACTGTCATCATAATTGCTGGCAAGGACAGGGGAAAAAGGGGAAAGGTCCGCCGTGCCATTCCCAACGAAGATAGGGTGATAGTGGAGGGACTGAATATGATTAAGCGCCACTCTCGGGCCGGCAAGGCTGCCCGACAAGCTGGCATAATTGATCTTGAAGCTCCAATCCATATATCCAACGTAATGTTATTGTGCGATAAGTGTGGCAGACCTACGCGCATCAGTTTCCGCTCTCTGGCCGATGGCAAAAGAGTGCGGATTTGCAATTCATGTCGAGAGGTGATTGACTAAGGAGTTTGATTGTGAAATCTCGCTTGGAGGAAATATATTTGAACGAAGTGACTCCTCAGCTTAAAGCTAGGCTTGGATATAATAACATAATGCAACTACCCAAGTTGGAAAAGATTGTGCTTAGCATTGGTTTGGGCGAAGCAACACAGGACGCTAAAGCTCTTGAAGCAGCGGGGAAAGATCTAGCTACAATTTCGGGGCAACGCCCGGTGACCACACGGGCGAAGAAGTCTATATCCTCTTTTAAGCTGAGAGTTGGTATGCCTATTGGGATGATGGTGACGTTGCGAGGTAAACGGATGTACGATTTCTTTGATAAACTGGTTAATGTTGTTCTACCGAGGTTTCGGGATTTCCGCGGAGTATCACGGGATTCGTTTGATGGCCGAGGAAGTTATAGCCTGGGTATAAAAGAACAAATAGTTTTCCCTGAGATTGATTACGATAAGGTAGATAAAATTCGCGGCCTTGAGGTAACCATTGTTACTACGGCTAAGAATGATGATGAAGCCAGGGACTTGCTAGAATTAATGGGCATGCCTTTCAGGAGAACTTGATATGGCGAAGTTATCTAAGATTGTCAAATCAAAACGGCCAGCAAAGTATAAGGTACAGCAACGTAATCGTTGTCAATTATGTGGCAGGCCGCGTGCCTATATGCGCAAATTTGGCTTGTGTCGTATTTGTTTTCGGGAGCTTGCTGTTACTGGCGTAATCCCTGGCATAAGAAAGTCAAGCTGGTGAAAGAGAAATGACAATTACTGACCCCATCGCTGATATGTTAACCAGGATACGCAATGCTATCATGGCAGATCATGATTGTGTGCTTGTGCCTTCCTCTAAAATAAAGCTTTCTATCATCAAAATACTTGAGGAAGAGGGTTTTATTGACCATTATGAAGTGCTTAAAGGGAAACCACAGACAATGATGAAAGTCCACCTCAAGTACACAGATGGCCAGCCTGCAATATTAGGTTTAGAAAGAGCGAGCAAGCCCGGCCTCAGGGTATATGCGGAAAGACGTGAAATCCCTCGTGTCTATGGGGGCTTGGGTATTGCCATTCTATCCACATCCAAAGGCATTATGACTGGTCGAAAGGCATGGCAGCAGCATCTTGGCGGTGAGATTCTGTGTTATGTATGGTAAATTAACTTAGGAGTTGTAAATTATGTCTCGTATTGGCTTGCTTCCTATTGCTATACCTCAGGGTACCGAGGTAAAGGTTGATGGAAGCGAAGTTGTGGTAAAAGGAAGCAAAGGAGAGCTCCGTCGTCGATTTCACTCTGCCATTTCTATTGCTTTGAAGGATGGGTACTTGGTTGTAACCCGGCCTAGTGATAGTAAAGTCCATCGTTCTTTACATGGGCTTACTCGCAGCCTTTTGGCAAATATGGTTACAGGGGTGAGTGAAGGTTTTGAAAAAAATTTGGAAATAAATGGGGTAGGCTATAGAGCGCAGAAAACTGGTGACAAGCTATTGCTCCAGGTAGGATACGCCAATACTGTGGAGGTTATCCCCCCTTCTGGTATTAGTATCACCGTTGAGGGGACAAATCGCATTCGCGTCACTGGCATTGATAAAGAAGTAGTTGGGGAAACGGCTGCTAAAATTCGGGCGATACGCCCTCCTGACTCTTATAAAGGAAAAGGCATTAAATACTTTGGTGAGAAACTGCGTCTTAAACCTGGCAAATCGGGCAAAATAGGCAAGAAATAGTGGCTATAATGAACAGGAGAGGTTCAAAAGCAATCAAAAAGATACGACACAGACGGGTGAGGCAAAAAGTAACGGGAACGATATCACGTCCTCGATTATGTGTCTTCCGTAGCTTGAATCATGTCCATGCCCAGCTTATTGATGATTCTAGGGACCAGACTTTAGTCTCAATGAGCACTCTTGACTCTCAGGTGAAAAGCAAGACCGATGGAATGGAAAAAAGCAAGAAAGCCGGAATAGTGGGAACTTTGCTTGCGGAGGAAGCATTAAGTAAAGGGATCAAACAGGTGGTTTTTGACCGTGGTGGCTATAAATATCATGGCAGAGTTAAGGCTTTAGCCGAGGCTGCCAGGAAAGCTGGATTGGAGTTTTGAGAGTTAGCTTATGAAGGCTGTTACTAAAGTAAGAGGGAAAAGAACCAAAATCGATGCCTCAGAACTGAGTCTCGAGGAGAAACTGTTAGGTATCGACCGTGTAACTAAAGTGGTCAAAGGTGGTAGACACCTTCGGTTCAGAGCTTTAGTGGTAGTTGGCGATGGCCAGGGACATGTCGGATTTGGTTTAGCTAAAGCGGCAGCGGTTCCTGAAGCAGTTCGCAAAGCAGGTGCTGTGGCGAAGAAGGGGTTGATTGAGGTGCCTATCAAGGACGGTACCATCCCTCATGAAATTCTAGCTAAGTTTGGTGCGTCCAAGATCTTACTAAAGCCGGCGGCACTTGGCACAGGATTAATTGTCAGCAATACTGCTCGAGCAGTGCTTGAGTTGGCAGGCATAAAGGACGCCCTCGGCAAATCATTAGGTGGATCAAGCAAAATCAACGTAGCTAAGGCGACGATGCTTGCCTTGGCTAACTTGAGGAAAAGTGAGGAAGCGGCAATTCAAACCGATGTGGAAACTCAGGAAGAAAAGGTAGATGAAACAGAATGAATTAAGCCCTCCTGTAGGTGCTAAGCACAAGAGAAAGCTCGTAGGGCGAGGAGATGGTAGCGGGCATGGCACCTATTCGGGGCGAGGTTGCAAAGGGCAAAAGTCTCGTTCTGGTGGGGGTGTGCGCCTTGGCTTTGAAGGCGGGCAGTTGCCTTTGATAAAACGGCTGCCACGAAAAAGGGGATTCACTAACGTGTTTAAAACTAAATATAATATTGTCAATGTGGGGAAGCTAGCAATTTTCCCCCCAGAAACTGAGGTAACATCTGAGGAATTGCTTCGTGTGGGGCTGATTAGCACCCCGGCCCATCCGACCAAGATTCTCGGCGCCGGCGATATCCAGCATCCATTGATAGTTAGGGCTGACAAATTCTCTTCATCGGCGGAGAAAAAAATTCTTGCTGCTGGAGGGAAGGTAAAGCAGGCTTAGAATGCAGCGCAAAACGACCCGACCACGCCTCGTCCAGGCAATGATGGATATATTGACATTGCCTGATTTGAGGCGAAAAATTCTTTTCACCCTCGGTATCCTTGTCGTTTTTCGCTTTATAGCTCATGTTCCCTTGCCCGGCGTGGACATTGAGGCCTTGGGAGAATTATTCGAGCAGACCCCCCTCTTCGGCATGCTTGACCTTTTTAGCGGTGGTGCCATGTCGGATTTCAGTGTGGCTGCCATGGGCGTTTATCCTTACATCACTGCGTCCATAATTATGCAATTGCTGACCCCGGTAATCCCCAGACTTCAGGCTCTATCTCAGGAGGGGGAGCTCGGTAGCCAGAAAATCAATCGAATTACTCATATGCTAACTGTACCCTTGGCTGCCCTTTCAGGCTACGGAATGCTTAGTATCTTACGTGCCAGGGAAGTTACTATGGAGCCGCTTGGATCGTTGACCGTAGCCAGCATAGTAATAACGATGGTCGCTGGCACGATGTTCCTCGTATGGCTGGGTGAATTGATTACCGAGCGTGGCATTGGGAACGGGATATCGATAATAATCTTTGGTGGTATAGTGGCTGGCATTCCTGAGATAGTGGGTCGTGGCATTGTTGATGCTCGAGCCGGAAATCCCGGAGGGTTGATCACCTACATTATTCTAGCATTAGTTATGCTGGTGCTTATAGTCATATTTGTTGAAGCTCATCGCCGTATTCCTGTACAGTATGCTCGGAGCACTTTTCGCGGTGGCCGTATGTACCGCCAATCGGGTTCCACCTACATACCGCTGCGGGTTAATACCGCCGGGATGATACCCCTTATTTTCGCCATAGCCTTAATGCAACTTCCCGGTACGATAGCTCGATTTTTTATGGACGCAACAGGAGAAAACCCAAATTTCTGGAATACAATCAATAGTTTATTTCAGGCTAATACCGCGCTCTACAACGTATTGTATTTTGCTTTAGTAATCGGTTTCGCTTTCTTCTACACTATGGTCATATTCGAGCAAATGAACCTGCCGCAAACTTTGCAACAGCAAAGCGGCTTCATCCCCGGGGTTCGACCCGGCAAGGCAACGGCTGATTATTTGAATAAAGTCATAAAGCGTCTTACCTTTGGTGGCGCTCTCTTTCTGGCTGTAGTGGCAGTTATGCCCTTCATTGGTCAACAAATCACCCATGTTCAAGCATTGGTATTCCAGAGCACCGCCATGCTTATAGCTGTTGGTGTGGCTCTAGATACCATGAAGCAATTAGAGGCTCAACTAACCATGCGCCGCTACGAGGGTTTCTTAAAATAATGTACATCATCTTGCTAGGTGCTCCGGGGGCAGGAAAGGGAACTCAGGCGGATATCCTCTCTCAAGAGATGGATTTACCTCATGTAGCCTCCGGGGATTTGTTTCGTCAGGCGTTAGAGACGAGGACCGAGGTTGGTCTCCTGGCTAAAAGCTATATGGATAAAGGAGAACTAGTTCCCGATGAGATAACCATAAAAATGGTTCTGGAAAGAGTTAATCAGCCTGACTGTGCCTCTGGCTGTCTTCTCGACGGTTTTCCCCGGACTTTGCATCAAGCCAGCGTTTTAGACGAAGCGCTTGGTGCGCAAGGGAAAACCATAGATAAGGCAATATACATCGAAGTGCCCAATGAAGAATTAGTGAAACGCCTCAGTGGAAGGCGGCTTTGCCGAGTTTGCCAGACACCATATCACATAATAAGTTCGCCGCCTAGAACGCCTGGGAAATGTGATAAATGCGGTGGTGAATTGTATCAGCGTTCTGATGACAGGGAGGAAACAGTAAAGGACCGACTTAATATTTTCTTTGCTCAAACTGTCCCCATCCTTGATTATTATAAGAAACAAAATAAACTAATTAGGGTTAATGGTAACCTGGGAATGCAAGCGGTAGCTAGTGAAATACTCTCTGCACTCAAAGCAGGGGTAAAATAAATGGTAATTATAAAGTCTGCCGAGGAAATAGATATTATGCGAAAGTGTGGCAAAATCCTCGCCGCCATTTTAGATAGACTAAGAACGGAAACAAGACCGGGGATTAAGACTAGCCAGTTGGACGTAATCGTGGCCGAAGAATCGAAAAGAAGGGGAGTTGTACCTTCTTTTAAGAACTATCGCGGCTTCCCTGCGAATTTATGTGTTTCGGTAAATGATGAGATAGTTCATGGCATTCCCGGTGAACGAATACTACAAGAAGGAGACATCGTTTCTTTAGATGTAGGAGCAAAGCTTAATGGCTTTCATACCGATGCCGCCATAACTGTTGGTTTGGGGCGGATAAGCAAGGAGGCTGAAGAACTTATTGCGGTCACAGAAGGTAGTTTAAAGTCAGGCATCGCTCAAGCGACAAGTGGGGCACAGATAGACGATATATCCTCTGCTATTCAACATTATGTTGAATCAAAAGGATTTTCTGTGGTTAGAGAATATACCGGGCATGGAGTAGGTCGGGACTTGCATGAAGAGCCCCCGATACCTAATTTTGCAACTGGAAAGGGTCTCTTACTTCGTAAAGGCATGACTCTGGCTATCGAGCCTATGGTTAATGCTGGAGATTGGCACACTAAATTGGCGGCTGATCAATGGACGGTGCTTACAGCCGATGGAAGTCTTTCAGCACATTTTGAACATACGATTGCCGTAACTGATAATGAAGCTGAGATACTTGTTTAGGGTATTATTGTAAAACAATGGCTAAAAAAGAAAGGATAGAAGTCGAAGGCAAGGTGATTACAGTTTTACCCAATACTATGTTTCGCGTCGAATTAGCCAATGGACATCTGGTATTGGCTCATATCTCGGGCAAAATGAGAAAGCACTATATCAAGATTTTGCCTGGGGATAGAGTTCTGATAGAACTTTCCCCTTATGATTTAAGCCGGGGCAGGGTTACCTATCGGCTTAAATAGTTTGACATGTTAGCTAAGAAGGTTTATCATAGTAAGGTTTGTATGGTGACTGGAAATGAAAGTAAGAGCTTCGGTTAAGCCGATATGCAGGAAATGCAAGGTTATCAGGCGGAAGGGTGTGGTTAGGGTTATTTGTGAAAATCCAAAGCATAAGCAGAGGCAGGGGTGATAAACAGTGGCACGCATTGCTGGTATAGACCTTCCTAAAGATAAGCCAATTTGGGTAGCTTTGCAGAGCATTTATGGCATCGGCACTACATCAAGCCAGCGCATTTTGGCTGCCACCGGTATCGACCCTGGCCTTAGAGTTAAGGAACTTAGTGAGGAACAAGTTGCCCAGATTCGCGATGCTATTGACAAACAGTACAAAGTGGAAGGCGATCTTAGGAGGGAAGTTCAATCTAATATAAGGCGGCTTATTGAAATTAGTTGCTATCGGGGCACAAGGCACCGCATGAGGTTGCCGGTTCACGGACAGAGAACGCGCACAAACGCCCGAACTAAAAGAGGGCCAAGAAAAACAGTGGCAGGTCGAGGGCAGAGACGTGGCGTAGGTAAAAAGTAAGGAGCTTGTTTTTAACAAATGCCAAAGAAGAAGAAAGGGGCTCGTAAAGCCCGTAGAAAGGTTAGCGAAGGCAGGGCTTACATCCAATCCAGTTTTAATAACACGACCATTACCATTACTGATATGCAAGGCAATGTTATCGCCTGGGGGAGTTCCGGTACTGCCGGATTCAAAGGTTCCAGGAAAGGTACTCCTTATGCTGCTCAACTAGCTGCCAGAGATGCGGCACATCGAGCAATGGGTGATGGCTTGCGCCGGATTGAGGTGTATATTAAAGGCCCCGGCAGTGGACGTGAAGCAGCTATTCGTGCCTTACAGGCTTCTGGAATTACTATCACAGCCATCAGAGACGTGACTCCTATCCCTCATAATGGCTGCCGTCCGCGAGGGAGGCGAAGAGTATAAAATGGCGCGCTACACAGGCCCGGTTTGTCGCCTATGTCGCCGCTTCGGAGACAAGCTGATGCTCAAAGGTGAGAGGTGTTCTACACCTAAATGTCCTTTAGAGAAAAGAAGTACTCCTCCTGGCAGGCGTCCTGTGGCTCGATGGCGCAGCAGGATTTCCGAGCGCGGAATTCAATTGCGCGAAAAGCAAAAGCTCCGCTTTAGTTATGGTATATTGGAGCGACAATTTCGCAGGTTTTTCGCCGAGTCGAAAAAAGGCTCTGGCACCACTGGAGAAAACCTTCTTGTATTGTTGGAAAGGAGACTGGATAATGTGGTTTATCGCTTGGGCTTTGCTGACTCACGTGCCCAAGCCAGACAAATAGTTCGGCATGGCCATATAATGGTCAATGATCGCAAAACAGATATTCCTTCCTTTTTGGTGAAATCGGGGGATGTTATTAAGTGGCGGGAGGCTAGTAAAAAAACCGAATATTATAAAAGGGTGGCTGAGGAAGTTGAGGAGAAAGTTATCCCTGATTGGTTAAGCTTGGATAAGGAAAGCATGACAGGCAGAGTATTAAATTTGCCTGGCAAAGACGATATTGAGCTTGGATTTAATCAGAAAGCTATTGTCGAATATTATTCGAGGTGAATTATGCCCGAATTGTCTATCCCGACTGTAACTTGTGTTGAAAGCATTGGTAATTATGGGCGTTTTCTTGCTGAACCTCTAGAGCCCGGTTTTGGTGTCACTTTAGGTAACACCTTGCGGCGTGTGCTTCTCAGTTCTTTGCTCGGTGCTGCGGTAACATGGGTAAAAATCGAAGGAATTCAGCATGAATTCTCTCCCATTCCTTATGTTAAAGAGGATGCTATGGAGTTCTTACTGAATATCAGGCGACTGAGACTCTGTCCTCTTTCCCATGAGCCCGGGCAGTTGCTCTTGGAAGCAGAGGGGGAAGGCAAGGTCTGCGCAGGTGATATTAAACCCTCGTCTCACTTTCGCATTGCTAATCCTGAACTTTATTTAGCTTCTTTGGATTCCCCCCAAGCCAAGCTTTACGTCGAACTTAACGTGGAGCTGGGGAAAGGTTATATGCAGGCTAAATCGACTGACGGTTTACCTGTAGGAGCACTGCCAGTAGATGCCATCTTCACCCCAGTGCAGAAGGTCAATTTCTCTGTAGAATCCATCAAGCCTGGCGAGGAGGGAAGTCCAGAAAAGCTCATCCTGGAGATTTGGACCGATGCTACCATTTTTCCCTGGGAGGCGCTTAGTCAAAGTGCTATCATTTTAATTAATCAGTTCTCTTCCTTCAGGGACCTCGAAGTTCCCATGGCTAAAACTTTGTCTATATTGCCCGAGCAATATGATACCCCTCTGGAAGAGCTAAATTTATCAACTCGCTCCCGTAATAGTTTGAAGAGAGCGGGTATTTTAACTCTGGGGCAATTGGTAGAGAAGGGCAGGGAGGGTTTGCCACCATTGCCCGGTTTAGGGGCAAAGTCTCGAGCTGAAGTGGAAGAGTTAATGGACAAATTAGGCTCTCCCGTTCTGAAGAAGAAAAAGGAATGAGACACAAGATAGCAGGGCGGCAATTAAGTAGGGCGACAAAGCACAGGTGGATGTTATACCGAAATCAAGTTACCGCGCTTTTGGCTCACGAAAAGGTCACCACCACTGAGGCTAAAGCTAAAGAAGTTCGCAGTTTAGCGGAAAAGATGATCACTTTAGGCAAGGACGGCAGCCTTGCCTCAAGACGGGAAGCTTTAGCTTTTATTACGGATAAAAAGGTGGTTGACAAGCTATTTGCTGAAATTGCTCCAGACTATGCTGACCGTAGCGGAGGTTATACAAGGTTGCTAAAGCTGGGACCCCGTCATGGTGATAACGCACCTATGGTTCAAATTGAATTGGTTAAGTAAGTTTATTTTGCTTGTAGAATATGACGGCACCCAATATCATGGATTTCAATGGCAACTTGGCTTGCCCACCATTCAAAATGAGCTTGAGCAAGCTATAAGGCGATTCTGTGGGCAAAGCAGCCGGGTTATGGCAGCTAGCAGAACTGATGCAGGTGTGCATGCCAGGGGACAAGTGGTGAGCTTCTGGGCGAAATCTACAGTGAGTACTATGACGCTGGTTAGAGCATTGAATTATTATTTACCCGGAGATATCGCGGTCAAAGCGGCTTACAGGGCTAGCGATGATTTTAATGTCCGACGCGATGCTTTGAGCCGGGAGTACCATTATTATATTTTAAATAGCGATACCCGATCGCCGCTTAGTCAAAGGTTTGCTCTATTTGTGCCCAAAATGCTGGATGTAGAGGCGATGGATGAGGCCTGCCAGCTTATCCAGGGTGAGCATGATTTTGCCTCCTTTGCCAGTTCTTGGGATGGCAGCAAGAGCACACTGCGCAATGTTTACGAAGCGGGAATTGAGAAAAAAGGGGATTTTACCGTTTTTCGTATCGTGGCTAATTCCTTTTTGCCCCACCAGGTACGAAGCACCGTAGGTCTTTTAATCAGGCTAGGGCTGGGTAAGTTAGGTATCGAAGGTTTTCGTGATATAATGGAGGCAAGGATTTTGGGTTTAGCCGGCCCCCTGTCCCCGCCTTGTGGCTTATGCCTTGAGAAGGTCAATTATCCTGAGCCCTTGGGAAGCTAGAGATGAAAACTTATAGTCCTAAAGCTAAAGATATCAAGCGGGAGTGGTGGGTGCTCGATGCCAAGGATAAAACTCTGGGAAAAATAGCGACACAGATAGCTAAGTTGCTTATGGGCAAGCATAAGCCGATGTATGCCTCTCATATTGATACCGGTGACTATGTTGTGGTAATTAATGCTGCCAAAGTGAAGGTGACAGGGAAGAAAGCCGAACAAAAGATTTATTATAGACACTCTGGATATCCCGGCGGCCTAAAGAGCCAAAGGTTTGAGGAACTATTTGGCAAAGACCCTAGCCGTGTAATAGAACTTGCGGTTAGAGGGATGTTGCCTCATAATCGTTTAGGTAGAGCCATGTTAAAGAAACTGAAAATTTATCCTGGAAATGAGCATCCTCATCAATCTCAGATTTCCTTTCGTCACCCTGAGCGAAGCGAGGAACTCAGAACGACCGAGAAGGAAGAAAGCGAAATATTACCAAAGGAAAGGTGATGACTTATGAGCGAAGAAAGTTACGTTTGGGGAACGGGTAAACGTAAATGTGCTATAGCCCAGGTCAGGCTTTTCCCCGGCAAGGGGGAGATAATTGTCAATGACAAGCCCTATCAGGAAGCTTTCCCTCGCATTGAGCATCGCCATATGATTGAACATCCCCTCTTAGCTACAGATAACATGGGCAAATTTCGTGTCATGGTAAAAGTAAATGGCGGCGGCCTCAGTGGTCAGGCTGGAGCTATTCGTCATGGTATTGCTCGAGCTCTCGCTAAAGAAAACGAGCTATTTAAGCCCGTGTTACGTAAAGAAGGCTTGCTTACTCGGGATGCCAGAATCAAAGAGCGTAAAAAATACGGACTCAAGCGAGCTCGCAAGGCTCCACAATATACCAAGCGCTAACCGTGCTCCGACTTATCAATTGGCAACTAAGAGCTGGTTTTTCTGGTTTTCTTTAAACCCGAGTTCTTGGGCTCGTACTATTGCTCCAGACAAGAGGAACAGCTATAATATTAACCTGCTGGGGATTAGTCTAGCGGTAGGACGACTGACTCTGGATCAGTTAGGCCAGGTTCGAATCCTGGATCCCCAGCCAATTTGGCGCGTTCGTCTCGAGGCCTAGGACACCTCCCTCCATCCACTGATTTTTAGAAGTTCTCTACCAGCAGTTTCTAACTCTAACTAAGGAGAATCATAATAGAAGAGCCCGTATAACATGGAGCACAATTACCAGGAAAAAGCTGATGACCATGCTCACATGCACGAGTCTCAGTGTCCCCATCCTTGTGGCAAATATCTGGTTCCTTTGCATGATGCCGGTCACCACGAGAGCGAGTAAGGATACATACGCTGCGATTCCGGTGCCAATCTCAGGAGGAAAAACTCTGCGGATTTGTGATCCGATGTGCAGCGAGACCAGCATAAAGGCAACTATAAAGCCAATCTCATGCACCTTCATTAGCTTCGGGTAGATTTTGGGGGTTCGTTTTTTCATGATGATAAAAAGTGGAACGTAGATGATGATAAAGCCCATCGACAACCACCCTAACCAATGATTCAACCAATAGGGACCTAATTTGTAACCTAACGGTATTAAGCCTAGATAGCTCAAAACAGCAAGCACTAACCCGACTGCTACAGCGGCAAATGACAGCCATATTGATAGATATCTGTTTCTAGGTAAGGTTCGGGGTTGTGATGCCTGCTTCATTTTTTTCCGCCCCACTTTGTTTTAAAAATATTGATTATATTATACATTAAAATAAGTACTGTCTGTGATAAAAGTCTCCTGACTGTCCCCAAGGACCCCGCGGCTCGAACTCTGTATTGTCCTCTCGCACCTCTGCTGGTATAATGTCTATGGCTGGTGCGGTAAGGATTCCATAAGTATTGCACGGAGTTGTGGCACTAAATCAGGGCGTAAGAGGTTTGTATGTGTCCCGGTGCCCAGCCAATTTGGCGCATTCGTCTAGAGGCCTAGGACACCTCCCTCTCAAGGAGGAGACCACCGGTTCGAATCCGGTATGCGCTACCACCTATTTGCAACCCGGCTAGGGTAGCTTGCTCAATTAGCACCCCCTAGCTATTTTACTTTAGCCTTGTTACCCGTTTCTTCTATGTGCTAAACTTTGCCACAAATAAATGAGAAAACGCGTTTTCTCCGGCTTCCGCCCTACAGGCAGACAACATATTGGTAACTACCTGGGGGCGGTACAGAATTTCATAGCCCTTCAAGATGAATATGACTGCGTCTATTGCGTGGTGGATATTCATGCCCTCACCACCCTGGAAAACACAGAATCCCTTCGGGAAGATATTTACGAAATGGTGCTTGACTGGCTGGCAGCCGGCATTGACCCACAGAAGAGCATCATCTTCGTTCAGTCTCATGTTCCCCAGGTGGAGGAACTCCATACTTTGTTCAGTATGGTGACTCCTTTAAGCTGGTTATTACGTGTCCCGACATTTAAGGAAAAGGTCAAGATGCAGCCACATAACGTCAATTATGGGCTGGTGGGCTATCCTGTTCTCATGACTGCCGATATTGCCCTTTATAAAGGAGAAGTTGTTCCTGTGGGTGAAGACCAGCTTCCTCATCTTGAACTGGCTCGGGAGATAGTGCGCCGGTTTAACTCCCTTTTCGGGTTTGTATTTCCTGAGCCGCAGGCAAAGCTTACCAACTTTCCTTTAGTTTTAGGCCTGGATGGGGTGCAGAAGATGAGCAAAAGCTATAATAACCAAATTGAAATAGCTGCTTCTCCAGAGGAGATCTCGGAGCGGGTGATGGTCGCCTTTACAGACCCGGCACGGAGGTACCGCTCTGACCCCGGGCATCCTGAAGTGTGTAATGTTTTCCGCCTCCACAATTTTTTCACCCCGGCCCGGGTAGAGGAAATTGCTTCGGAGTGTCGTAGCGCTCGTATCGGCTGTGTGGACTGCAAAAAGATACTGGCCCAGAGCATCAGTTCGAATCTGGAGCCTTTCAGGGAAAGGCGGGCTGCTTTAGCCTCCAAGCCTGATTATGTCTATCAAGTCCTTGCCGATGGATCTAATCGAGCGGAAGTTATAGCCGAAGAGACTATCAAAGAGGTTAAAGAAAAAATGAAGCTCCTTCAGCGTGCCGATTTGGAGCGAATCGGGTAAGTCATCGCCAGCATCTCGAAGAATTCCTCAATAGTAGCAGGTCTCCAGAGTTTTGTAGTTGCTCCGATGAAATCGGAACACAATCGCCTAATAAGGTGGAACAAGCTAATACTTGGTGAACAACGAAGGTATTGATGTTGTGATGCTGTAGGGCAAGGTCTTGACAAGAGCTGATGTGGGTTGTAGCATTTCACCTTAGTCGGTTTATCCGAAAACGACTGAACCAATCCAGTAAGCAGAGGTTCATCAAATCTGGCGGGGTAGATGAAAGCAGTAATCACGAGTATTGCGTTAGCTATTATACTGGCCTTAATTTTTTCCCTGCCGGCTTTAGCCGAGAAGAGCGGCACCATTACTATCACTATGACAGGGGTCGATGAAATTTCCATAAGCCTGGATAAAACACAGTGGCCTCTCGGGAACGTAGCTTCAAACACAGAGTATGAGACAAGCCCGCCCATAGAATGGTGCACTTTGACTATAGAGGGCAATTGTAATGTCGATACCTTTATCGTGGGGGAGGATGCTACATGGGTGGGTCATCCCGGCACATATAAGTGGACGTTGAGCGATGATGGCACTAATGGTGACCACATATATGGATTATGGTTTCGCATATCCGGCGATACAGCACGAGGACCTTCGGGCGATGGCTATGTTCCTATCACTAAGACAAAAGGCGAACTTTGGCCTTATTCTGGTGGTTCAGGCTCGAGCTTGGCTCCCGGGAATACCAAGCAATTCGGTCTGAAATTGCTAACGCCGACCTACTTTGTTGGTGGCAGGCAGATGCAAACCCAGATCACCGTAAGCGCAGTAACTGCCTGA